>ERZ1031095.390-NODE-390-length-14855-cov-6.658784_pt1 | contig 14855 bp, 5 predicted proteins | sample MGYA00517108_ERZ1031095 | MGnify/ENA primary metagenome ERZ1031095 (study PRJEB33719, sample SAMN04261275) | wastewater metagenome | biome: rural village; feature: human; material: feces | host: Homo sapiens | place: El Salvador | collected 2013-01-07 ... | reverse complement strand
AGGAAAGGCGAAGTGGGGAGAAAGCATACAAAAACGACAGGCTTCTTATATAAAGGCTGTGTTGGTGGATTTTGGTTTTGTGGCTCGCAATGGAGATATCTTACCTTATGAAATCTCTAATTTTGTATTGCTCTACTTAATGCATGAACTTCATTTCGCTGGTCTTTCAGATATGGCAATTTGGAATCATGAGGATTGGCAGTTGTTTGGGTTGGACAAATACACTTTGCGGGATCGCATCATGGATATGAATATCAAGGGTGGCTATATTGCCCAGTGCTCGGGCGAATTGCTCACCATTTCGTGGAACTATCAAACAATGGAGGAATTTATTGATGCTACATTATGAGAATAAGATAGAAAGGGCTTTGGATTACCTGAAGTCGCCAAGCAAGTTGTCGCCTACTGGCTACAGCCCTATTGTGTATATGGTATATCAGCCCGAGGATGCCTTCGTGGTTAGAGGATTGATTGACTCGTTTCTGAAACCAAAGGCGGAATACATGGGATTTCATGCCCATGAGTTTTCTATGGGGCTAGTCATTGATAGGTTTATCAATACGAATGACTATCTGGATATTTGGATCGATCCCGATGTAGAAGAGCCTGAACTCTATAATAGCATCAAACAGGCTATTGTGAACGACAGGTATATAGAGAAAGCCCTGTTGGAGAAGCAAGATCAACTGTTGACTGAAGAAGAAAATCCGCTCTTGGTTATCCGGGATGTGGAGATGCTTCATCCTTTCTATATGATTGGCGCTGTAGAGAACAATATCTACAACCAGATTCAGATTCCAATGTTGGTGCTTTATCCGGGAGAAACGCAAGGCACTGCCCGTTCTTTCCTCGGCATTTATAACCAGGACGGAAATTACCGTTCCATTAATTTCTAAAGATAATCAGTTATGCATAAGATACAGGAATTATTCGATCCTTCCAAACAGCTCAACCGTAAGATAGAGAGTGTTGTCACCTTTGGTGCCAATACCACGGAAGATTTGAACCATGAAATTCGGGAGTATGTCGTTACGGACAAACTGCACAAGAACTATGAGGACGTGCTTCTCGATTTACAGTCGGCTTTTGATAATTCAAGCAAGGAGATCGGTATCTGGGTCTCAGGCTTCTATGGTTCTGGTAAGAGTTCCTTTGCCAAATATCTGGGCTTGTCGTTTGATAAGAGCCTGATGATTGATGGCGTTACTTTTGGTGATAAGTTGTTGAGTCGCATTCATGATACAACTATCACAGCCTTGCACCATGCCATCATCAATCGTCATAATCCGTTGGTTGTGATGATTGACCTCAGTACTCAGTCGGTTGCCGGCAATATCTCAACGGTCAGTGATATTGTGTATTATGAGACTTTGAAACAGTTGAACATCACCAAGTGTACCGACCAGAAGGTGATGTGCTTCGTCGATATGCTTCACAGCGAGGGGAAATATGAGGAATTCTGCCGCATCGTGAAGGAGGAGAAGCACAAGGACTGGGAAGTGGAACAGTGCAACGACTTGGCTGCGAATATGATTGCGGCAAGTCTTGCGCCAAGACTCTTGCCTGCCTATTTCCCTGATAGCGCCAGCTTCAAGAACATCAAGATGAATAGCGCTTTGAACGAGAAAGAACGTTTCAAGCGTCTTTATCAGCTGATCAAGGAAAAAACAGGAAAGGATAAGGTAATCTTTGTCTTGGATGAGGTAGGACAGTATGTGGCTTCCAATGTAGAGCTGATCCTGAATGTGCAGGGCATGATGCAGATTTTCAAGGATGAGTTCCGTGGAAATGTGTGGGTGATTGCTACAGCACAGCAGACTCTTACGGAGGACAATCGTCAGGCGCAACTCAATTCCAATGAGTTATTCCGTTTGAACGACCGTTTCCCTATCAAGGTGGATATTGAGGCTAACGACATCAAGGAAATTATCACCAAGCGTCTGCTGGGCAAGTCGCAGGAGGGCAAGGAATTCCTGGTTAAGCTCTTCAATCAAAACGAAGGCATCTTGAAGAATAATACCCATTTGGCTGTGCAGCAGCGTAGCATCTATAACCAGGTTCTTACAGAGCAGTCGTTTGCCGACCTCTATCCGTTTCTCCCGGTGCATATTGATATCCTGCTTTCGCTCTTGCAGAAGCTGGCAAGCCGCACGGGTGGTGTTGGTCTCCGTTCGGTTATCCGATTGATACGAGACATCTTGGTGGACAATCACTTGGCTGATGCTACCATCGGACAGCTGGCGGGTCCGGAATACTTCTATGATGTGTTGTCATCTGATATGCAGAAGAACTCAGCCAAGGAAATCGTCCTGGCTGCAGATAAGGCAGTACGTATGTACACTGGCAACGAACTGGCTGTGCGCATCTGTAAGACCATCGCCGTGATGCAGTTGCTTGACGACTTCAATCTGTCTTTCGACAATATCTGTGCGTTGTTGAACAACAAGGTGAGCGAAACACTCGACCGCAACCGTGTGCGTGAGATTATTGACGAGATTTCGGGTTCCAACGAGCTTACCTTGCAGGAGGTGGAAGGCAAATACCAGTTTATGACCAATGCCATCTTGGGTATCCGTGAGGAACGTGGTAAGATTGTGCCTCGTGAAGTAGAGAAAGCCGAGGTGATGCAGGATATGCTGAAAGACTTGCTGACTCCTGCTCCTGCCGTGAATGTGTATGCGAGCAAGACAATTACCGCAGGTGTGGAACTGACAGAACGCAACCGTCCTTACACCATCTATAACACAACTAGTTTGAAGATGAACGTGCGTTTTGTCAATGGTGCGCATTTTGAGGAGACTCGCCAGCAGTTGCTTACAGAGAGTACCCGACAGGAAAATATGCGTACTCTCTATTGGCTCTGTACGCTTAATAAAGACAAGGAGGCTCTGCTGCAAGAGATTGTGAAATGCCAGAACATCCGCAACCGCCATCAAAACGAGACCAACAAGGAGATACAGGCTTATCTCCGTGCGCAGGGTGATATGGCGGAAGAGAAGAAACAGCAGTTGCTCCGTGCGCTCCGAGAGGCACAGGCCAACAGCGAAATCATCTTCCGTGGTTCTCCACAGCAGGTGAATGCCGATACCTATAAGACGGTTGCCTTGAAGGGAATTGCCGAAAAGGTGTTTGAGAAATATCCGTTGGCTTCTGCCAATATGAAGAGCGATTGCGTGAACAAGCTTGCTTCGTATGGTGATGTTACCACCATTCCCGATTCGCTCAATCCGTTCAAGATCATCAAGAAGAACGATGGAACGATAGATGCTGCTCATCCGGCTTTGATGGAGATAAAGGATTTTGTGGCGTCTCGTTCTGAGGCTACGGGACAGGAACTGATGACCCATTTCGAAAGCATTCCGTATGGCTGGGCAAAGGATACTATCCGCTATCTGGTTGCCCTGATGCTGAAAGCTGGAAGCATACAGCTTCGTGTGTCGGGCAAGGACATCACCGTGTTTGGTGAGTCGGCAGTGGCTGCCATGGGCAATAACAATGCTTTTGGAAAGATAAGTATTTCTCTCAATACAGATGGAACTTTAACGGTTCCTGAACTGCTGAATGCGGCAAAGATACTGATGGGCGTATTGGGGGCTCCACGCACAGCTCCTGTCAAGGATCAGATTGCGCAGGCTGCCAACAAGCGTATCAAGTATCTGATGACTAAGTGGAATAAGTTGGTGCCTCACTTCGAATATCTGCATTTGGCTGGATTGCATCCTCTCAACCAAGCTATAGGCTATGCCAATCGTATCTTGGAGAGTGAGGGCGGAGAGGCTGCTTACTTGTTGGGCAAGGACAAGGAATGTGAGAAGGCGTTCCGTTATGCGATGGAACTCGTCAAGTGTAACGAACAGGCTGGCTTCCTGGATTGTTTCCTTCACATGGAAAAACTGATGGACGAGGCTGATAACTTGGCACCGAATGGTATCCTTGATGGATTCCGCAAGCAGGTGAATGAGGTGCGACAGGTATATAATGGCTATGTGGCTAATCCTGATTTGCCTAACATCGTGTCGGACATTACCGAGCTCAGCTCACAGCTTGATGCTTATCTGCAGCAGGCTTGTCTTGAATTCCAAACACAGAGCAACGAACAGCTTAACAAAAAACGTGTGGCTATATTGGCGAATCCCGAAATGGAGAAGTTGAAGGAAGAGCAACGTGCGCAGATAGAAACGCTGTTGGGGGAATTGACCATCGAGAGTCGTGGCAGTTCTATCGACAATTTGCGTGATATGCTGAATAAGTTTTCTGGATTCTATATGCCGATGGGCGCAGTGGAAGTTATTGAGGGACGTGTCAAGACGATGGCTGCTGCCAACGCTCCTGCTGTTACGACGGTCACGTCATCAACTGCAGGTGAAAACACAGAAGGGAATGATGACAATCCTGGTAAGGGAACGCCTACGCATCTCCATTCTCCTTCGTATAGCTCAACTCAACTCTGTATCAAGCATAAGATTACTTCTCGTGCGGAATTGCAGGAGGTCATCGACCGACTCACACAGTTGTTGGACAAGGTGGGCGATAATTCGCCAGTAGAGTTTATTTTCTAATTTTTAGCTATTCTGAAAGAATAAAACGATATGATTTCTCAAAACGGAAAGAAGATAATAGAACGTTTTGTATCGACGGCCAAGAACCTGCTGATGCAGAATGTAACGGAAATGTTGCAGCAGTGGTATGGTATCTGGGCGGATGGCCATACCATTGGTGTGGAGCAGTTGCCAAGTCAGGATACTGACATTGTGCATACTGCCCGTATGCTGCGCGACCGCTTGCAGCATCTGATGGCTGCTCTGCCTGATACGGATACTGATGCCGATAAGGAGCGACAGGCTGTAGGTCAGCTGGTGGCTGAACAGGCTTTTACCCAGCTCAACCGTTTTTGCGCTCTTCGCATGTGCGAGGAGCGTGACTTGATTATGGAGAGTATTCGTGGGGGCTATGAGTCGGCAGGATTCATGGCTTATGATAGTATTGCCCAAAGTGTGGGTGCAAGCCGTTATGAGCGTTATCGCTGTTATCTGTTGAGCGTGTTTGATGAACTGAGCATCGAACTGCCAGCAGTTTTCGACCGTTTTTCACCGTTCGGTCTTCTTTTCCCTGATGAGAGTACATTGATGAAGCTCCTGGAACTCATCAACGACAGTCAGCTTTCTGCCTGGTTTGACGAGCAGAATGCTGTGACCGTGAATTTCTGGAAAGAGGACGAAACCTTGGGATGGATGTTCCAGGATTACAATTCCTTGGAGGAGCGCAGAAAGATGCGTGAAGCGAGCAGCAAGCCTCGCAACAGCCGTGAGATGGCGGTGCGCAACCAGTTCTTTACGCCTGAATATGTGGTGCGTTTCCTTACCGACAATTCCTTGGGTCGTATCTGGTATGAGATGACCCGTGGTGAGAGCTACATCGGTGAGGAGCAATGCCGATATATGATCCGTCGCCCTGGTGAGCCATTGGAAGAGCGCAAGCTGAAGGAGCCTACCGAGATTCTTTCGCTTGATCCTACCTGTGGTTCCATGCACTTTGGTCTTTATCTCTACGAGGTATATGAGTATATCTATATGGATGCCTGGGATCATCAGCCTTCGTTGCTTCAGGAATATCGTGAGGTACATACCCGTGAGAGTTTCCGTCGTGAGGTGCCTAAGCTGATATTGGAGAATAATATCTATGGTTGCGAGATAGATCCTCGTGCCTTGCAGATTGCCGCTCTCAGCCTTTGGCTCCGTGCGCAGAAGAGTTATAGCCAGATGAATCTTGATGCAGCCGAGCGTCCTTTGATAACCCGAAGCAATTTGGTGTTGGCGGAGGCTATGCCGGGCAATAAGCGTCTGCTCAAAGGTTTGATGGATGAGTTTGACAAGCCGATGCAGCGTCTGCTTACCACTATTTGGAACAAGATGAAATATGTGGGCGAGGCTGGTCTGCTCTTTAAGATGGAAAAAGAAATCAGCGATGATATCGAATACCTGCGCAAGAACTGGAGCAAGGTGAACCAAAACCGTAATGCCAATATCTTTGATTCTGAGGAGCGCCGTGCTGAGATTGCGGCTGCCAATGAGGCTCGTACAGAGTTGCGCCACCATAAGGATGAGTTTTTTGAGGAAATCGCAGAGCGTCTGCAAACTGCGTTACAAGAGCTTTCTTCCCGATTGAGTGAGGAAGAAGGTTACGAAAATGCGCTCTTTTCTGAAGATGCCACCCGTGGCTTTGCCTTTATCGAATTGTGCCAAAAACGATTCGATTGCATCGTCATGAACCCACCATTCGGAGAGGGTAGTGAGCATACCAGTCAGTATATGAATGATAACTATCCTGCGTGGAGCAGAAATTTGGTTTGTGCATTCTTCGATCGTATGCAGGAAATGCTGGATGATGAAGGCAAATTGGGGGCAATCTTCGACCGTACGGTAATGATTAAGTCGAGCTACGAGGCTTTCCGCCGTTGTAACCTTTGTGGCTTTATCACGGCTTGTGCTGATACTGGTTGGGGTGTATTGGATGCGAGTGTAGAGACTTCTACATTGGTGCTGAATAAACTAAGCTCTGATGTGGAGGGCGTGTTTATGGATGTGCAAGACGTGAATCCAGAGGAAAAGAATGAACAACTCTCTCTGTTGATAAGAACTTATAACAGAGGTGAGGATGCCAAGTGGATTTATGTGGCGAAGTCGGTGGAATTTGATAATTTGCCGAATACTATAATAGGATATTATTTTGATTCAAAAATTCTAAACCTTTTTGAAAATCCTTCTATCTCTAATCGTGGTTTTAGAGCAAGAGAAAGTATACATGTAGCAGCTCCTGTACATAATAGGTTGTTTTTTGAAGTAATAACAACAGATTATATTCATACATTTCCAGGTTCATCTTTTACTTTATTTCTTAAGTGTAATAGAGATTTAGTTACATGGAAAAATAATGGTGCAATAGTTCGAACACATAAATCTTATAGGAGTGGTGATGAAAGCTATTTAGGTACTTATGTAGTTGGATATGGTAAACGAGGTGACATCCTGGATGCTCAAGTTGTGAATTTGCAAACTCATTATTTAACAGGGGAAGGCCAAGGTATAGCTTTTTTGTCGAGAAGTAATGCTACAATAGTTTTATCATATATAAATTCAGTGTTGTCGCAATATACTATAAATTTATATACTGCGCAACACAAGATTAGTGGTAACGTTAACCTCCTCCCTATGCCCGATTACGCTACCCATCAATCCGATATCGAGCGTATCGTCAACTCCATCATTGACATCAAACGCAAGTGGTTCAGCTTAGACGAGACCAACCTGGAATATCATGGTTTGATAGCCCAGATGCATATCGATACCACCATTGATGCAGCCTTGGATAAGATGCAGGAGCAGCTGACAGCTGATTACGCCCGATACGAAGAACTCGTAAAAGAGAATGATGACCTGTGGATGGACTTGGCTGATATAGATAGAGATAGCGAATTCCGCCAGACCTTAAACAACTATAAGTCACGTCGTCCTTACGAGGAATTGCTCTCTATAGACGGAGCCAGCAGCCAGAACGTGATAGACAAGAAGGTGATGGCACAGGAAATCGTGATGGAATTGGTGGGTATGGCTTTCGGTAGATGGAACACGGCATACGCCAAGGGCGAACAGGCTATTCCTGAGTTTGGCGATGTGTTTGATGCTCTGCCATTTATGCCAGTGGTCAGTCAGGGCGAGGCAGCTTGCCCTGCTCAACTCGACGTACCTACGGATGGCATCTTGACCAACAACAGCGATTCCTCTCTCTGTCTGGCAAGCCACGTAAGAGAGGTGATGCACTACCTTTGGGCAGACCGTGCCGACGATATGGAGTATGAACTCTGCCAGCTGATAGGCTGCAAGAGTCTGCAAGCCTACCTCGCATCGCCTACCGGGTTCTTTGACTATCACTTCAAACGCTATACCAAGAGCCGCCGCAAGGCACCTATCTACTGGCTTCTTGCCTCGGAAGACGGCACTGTTGACTACTGGGTGTATTATCCAAAGCTCAGCAAGAACACCTTGCCGCAGCTTATCATCCGTCTGCGTGAACAGCAGGAACAGTTGCGTACTCGTCTGAATGCCGCCCTTGCAGCCCACGACAAGACACAAGAGTCGCAGACCCGTGCCGAGCAGGAGCAGGTGGAAGGCATGATGGACGAACTGAACCGCATCCTTGCCGCAGGCTATGTGCCTAACCATGATGACGGAGTGCCGGTGACAGCCGCCCCATTGCTCCATCTTGCAGCCAGCCGCCCATGGCGAGTGGAATGCGAGAAGAACATGGAACTGCTGGAAAAAGGCGACTACGACTGGAGCCACCTTGCCATGAGTATGTATCCAGCCCGAGTAACCCAAAAGGCGAAGAAAGACTGGTGCATGGCGCTGACCCACGGTTTGGAACACATCTGTGAGAACAAGCCGAAGGAAAAGAAGGCAAGAAAGAAGAAAGGTGAAGGCAATGAACCTACCCAACCTATGTTACCATTTTAAAGACATCAAAAACAGAATAGAGTATGGATGTGAATCAGAAATATACCAGTCAGCTCAATGAGCAGATTGCCAAAATAGGAAAGGAATGTAGATATTTGGAGTTCAAATCCAATTATCAGGAAGTAGATAAGCTGGGACGATACATCTCAGCCTTATCGAATGGTGCATGCCTTGATCATCAGGATTTTGCCTATCTGTATTTTGGGGTGGATGATGAAACGCTTGAAATAAAAGGAACCACCTTTGATTGTGCAAAAGTGAAGGCAGCAGGTAATGAGGCTTTGGAACTGTACCTGAGAAGAATGGTTGTTCCTAAGGTGAATTTCTCCATCATAGAGTTCATGTATGAAGGGCAACAGCGTGTAGTGCTGTTCAAAATACCTGCTGCTGTTAATGAGCCAACCACTTATAAGCAGAAGCCTTATATCAGAGTGGACAGCCATGTGACAGACCTTACTCCATATGTTGACTGGATGCGCCAGATATATACTTCGCAAATCGACTGGTCGGCACAGATAGTAGAGGATGCTACACTCGAAGACCTTGATCCCGAGGCAATAATGATTGCAAGAAAAGGATTTAAAGAACGATTTCCCCAATTTTCCGCAGATGTAGATAATTGGGCGGATTCCGTTTTCCTTGATAGGGCAAACTTGACACAAGATGGAATGATAACACGTACAGCATTGTTGCTTGTGGGCAAGAGAGAAAAAGCTCATAAACTGGGACACATAGCACAGATAGTGTGGAAGTGTTATCAAGATAAAGAAACATTCGGTGATATTTTTACAATACCATTTATTAAGGCAACTACGGATGTCTTGGGGTGTATTCGTAATTATCGTTTCAAGATATATCCGCATAATTCTATGATACCAGCGGAAGTGCTTAAATATGACACCCGTAGTATTCTTGAGGGCATGCATAATTGCATTTTGCATCAAGATTATGTATGCAATGAGCGTATTCTGGTTATAGAAGACACTGATAAACTGACTTTTGAAAATGCCGGTGGTTTCTATGAAGGTGATTATGAAGAGTACATTACCGGACAAAAAACATAAGCGTTATCGCAATCCATTCTTGGCAAAGGCAATGGATAACGTGAAGATGGTAGATTCAAAAGGCTATGGTATCCACAATATGTTTTTGCGACAGAAGGAGCGGTATCTGCCAATGCCTGATTATAAAGGATCGAATGATTCTCGTGTCGTGATGCATTTGCCAGGTACTGTTTTGGATGAGAAGTATAGCATTATGTTGTTGGAGAACTCTAATATAAATTTGACTGAAGCTGTTTTGCTGGATCAGGTGCAAAAGGGCATCCTTCCAAATGATAATGCCATTGCTATGTTGAGAAAGAAGCATCTTATCGAGGGGCGTAAGCCACGGTTGTTTGTTGCTAAGCAGTTGGCACAGAATACGGGTACGAAGGTGGAGTATTCTAAGCATAAAGGTCTTGAAGTGAAATCTTGTGAGAGTTTGTTGCTTAGTACTCTAAAAGAGCATGGAAAATTATCACGTACAGAGATTGATTCTTTGCTATGGAATGTAGTCTCTGATCAGTTGGATGATAAGCAGAAGAAGTCAAAGATTGGAAACATATTGACTAATTTGCGAAAGAGAAAGCTGATAGAGAATGAAACTGTGGGTAATTATTCCAAGTGGTCGCTCGTAAGGGAGGAAAATTAAGAGCGATTTACGAGCGGTTTAAGAGCGAAAAAGTTTTGTTCTTGATTGTAAGTGCTTGAAAATCAAGAAATGCGTCGCTCTTAAATTGCTTGTAATTACGAGCGGTTTACGAGCGAAATTACGAGCGAAAGTTTAAATGGATACAAATAAAAATCAAGAAGATGGACATACAAGGATATATCATAGACCACTGGTTGGGGAAGATGAGTGCAGAGAAGCCTGTGCTCGTCATCTACGACCGTAATGCGCTTTATCATAGTGTTTTGCCTCTTGCTGAGGAAAAAGGAGTGAAGGTGATAGACACAACCAAGGGCTTACTGCATGCCCGGCTGGCTGCGTCTCGTTTTTGGTGTGGTGAACTGGCGGAGAATAGTGATTTGTGTATGATTATCTATCGCCAGATGCCTCAACCTACTACCGACCGTCAGTGGGTAGAGGAGCCTTATAGTGCTTTCAAAAACGCTGCTGCAATGTTTCCTGTAGGTCCACAAGATGATTATAAGTATATCTGTCAGTCGTTTTTGCCAACTAAGAAAGACGAGATTGAGCGCCTGTTTGCGAGTGGAACAACATCTTTCAATATGATTAATGCCTTGCTTGATGGAGCGGCTTATCCTGCTTTGGAACAATTGACTGGTGGCAAGAGCTTTGTTGAGATGACGGTGGGCTTGTTGGCTCAAACGTTTTCTTCGGATATGGCATGGTTACCTGAATGGGTTCGTTTTGCGGAGATTCAATATCCGGGTCTTGATAGTAACGGAATCTCTCTTCAGGATATTCAGCAGAAACTATGGATGTATTTGCTGTTTAGTGAGTTCGTTTTCGATTTGCCTTCGGCTTTGCCTGATAGCTTGAAGACGGTTGCTATGGCACCGGTTGAAATCAAGGATAAGATCTATTCGGTGTGTGACCATCTGCGTCGCAGAAGCGACTTGCGTGAGATTTATGTAAGAATGGCACGTAAGACGGCGGATGCTTTCCAACTTGCTGATTTGTTTGCGAAGTCCAAACATTTGGGCGACCGTGTGACTTTTGCTTTTGAAAATAAGGTGGAATATGAGCGTTTTGTAGCTTATCTCAAAGAGGGTAAGTTAGGGGAGGCTCATAAGTTGCTCAAAAAGAATATTGAAGACGTTTGGTATCAGGAAGATTCTGAGGTGTCTACGTTTTGGAAATTGGCTGGTTATGCCTTGCAAATCGCTGATTGTGTGAATCGGGGAGTAAAGAGCGATGGAGATATCCAGGATTTGGTGGAATGGTATGTTGGCAGTGGTCAGGAAGCTGATAAAGCTTTCCGTAGATATTTGACTGATAGCCAGGAAGTAGTCTCTCTTCCTGCTGCGGTAAAGGCAATGACACAATATGTAGAAGGCTTGTATGCTGACTTTACAGAGCGTAGTGTCAAGGAATATCAGATGCGTGCCGGGGAAATCAAGAATCATGAGCAACTGAGAAACCAGGGTTGTATAGATATCGTATATCCTGCCCTGAAAGAAGGTAAGCGGGTGGCTTTGTTCTTTGTGGATGCTTTCCGCTATGAGATGGGTAAATGTTTTGCTGATAGTATGATGCGCAATGAACCTGAGCAAGTAAAGATAGGGGCTAAGTTGTCTTTCCTGCCTTCTGTTACTCGATTTGGTATGGCTGCTCATCTGGGACATGTGAAAGTTGTGGAACAAAACGGAAAACTGCAACCTTCTGTAGATGGCAGAGTGATTATAACCCCTGATGACCGACTGGATTACTTGCGACAGAAAACCCATGTAGTAACGCAAGATGTGCGTTTGGAAAATTTCGATATATCTGCTATAGAAGACAATGTACAATTGTTGGTTATAAGAAGTCAGGATATGGATACTGCTGGAGAAGAAATCAAGTTGAGTGGGCTTGCTGTGATGGATAAGGTGTTGGTGCGTTTGGCGCGTACCTTGAATGCCTGCAAGCAAAAAGGCTTTGATATGGCAGTCTTTGTTGCTGACCATGGATTTATGGTGCAGTCAAGTTTCCATGTGGGTAATTTGATAGATAAACCTATGGGTAGTGATGTCTCGCTGGAAGAAAGTCGCTTGTTGGTAGGTAATCTGAATGACAGCGAGGATACCTTATCCTTTACTCCTGAAGAACTGGGACTGGATGCTGAGGTTATGAAACTATGTTATGCCAAGAACTTTACTGTGTTTAGAAAAGGTGAAGTGTTTTACCATGAAGGCTTGTCGCTCCAGGAGAATGTGGTACCTGTGATAACTGTGCAGTTGCAGAAAAAGCAGAAAAAGCAGAAATACAGCGTGGAATTAAAGTATAAGGGGAATACGTCTGGTACAGTTTATACTTGCCGTCCGTTGATTGATATTAATATCCATCAGGATGATTTGTTTGCAGATGGAGTAAATATAAGATTAATTGTGACTGATGGCGAAGGCCACGCAATAGGCGCGCCGAGTGGCAAATTCTATGATGATGTTACGCAGACTGCACAAATACCTTCAGGTGTTACTCAATACCGTCAGCCGATAGTCATAGATGAAGAATATGGGGGTGACAGTATTGTTGTGTCTGCGTTGGATGCCGATACCCATGCTACGCTCTCTACATTGAAGTTGAACTTTGAAAATGATTTGTAAATGGATGCTTTAGATATGAAACTTAACCATGCTTTCCCAGGAAAGGTGGTTCGCAAGGACTTGCTGCATGATATTAAGCGTGCAGTGAACGTACCTTCCTTTGTCTTGGAGTTCCTGCTGTCACGTTATTGTGCCAGTGAGGATCCCGAAGAAATAGAGGAGGGAAAGAAAGCTGTGCTGCAAACCATAGAAAAATGCTATGTTCGACCAGATGAATCTAACAAGGCACAGGCAATCGTAGAGCAGAAAAAACGCCATAAATTCATTGATAAGATTCATGTGAAATATGTGGAGCGGGAAAAACGTTACTGGGCTGAGATGGAGAACTTTGCCTCCAAGCGTATTGCCATCAATCCTTGTTTCTATCAGGAAAACGAAAAATTGCTTGAGAGTGGCATCTGGGCAGAGATAACTTTGGCATATAATGAAGTGGAGGAGGATGACTATGCCTTCTTCATCGAAGATTTGCGCCCTATCCAAATTGCCCATTTTGATGCAGAAAAGTTCTTTCGTGGTCGTGAGCAATTTACTACTGATGAGTGGATGGATGTTCTGATTCGTAGTATTGGCATTAATCCTGATTGGCTTTCTGAAAGATCACGTCAGCTGAATAGCGATAAGAATGGTAGAAGATTGAAATTTCATATTCTCTCCCGCTTCCTGCCATTGGTTCAAAGTAATTATAATAGCATTGAGTTGGGAGGCAGAAGTACCGGTAAGAGCTATTTTTATTCGGAGTTCTCTCCTTATTCTACTTTGTTGTCTGGTGGACAGGCTTCAACTGCCACATTACTATATAATAATCAACGCAAGCAAGTGGGTGCTGTTGGTTATTGGGATAATGTCGCCTTTGATGAGGTTGCCAAGATGAAAATCAAGGATGCCGATACCGTGCAAATCATGAAAGATTATATGGCTAATGGTCGTTTCTCGCGTGGTAGGGAAGTGACAGGCTATGCCAGTTTCTCTTTTGTTGGTAACTTTGACTTGAATATCCAGCAGATAGTTAATAATTATGATAAAGATTTGCTGGTTACTTTGCCTGAAGCTTTCGATCTCGCTGTAATCGATCGTATCTACAACTATATTCCAGGGTGGGAGATACCGAAGATTGATGACAGTGCTTATAATAACGGTTTTGGATTGATCACGGATTATATGTCAGAGGCACTTCATTACTTATTTGTGCATGATAGTGAATACGTGGGGGTAGTCAATGCCCGTTTGAAGAAGGGTGATAATATTGAAGGCCGTGATAATCGTGCCTTACAAAAGACGATATCTGGCTTTATCAAGTTGTTGTTCCCGACAGGTGAACCAACTGATGAGGAGTTCGATGAAATAGTGGAATATGCGATAGAAGGCCGTCGTCGTGTGAAGGAACAATTGAATAAGCGTAAGCCTGATGAGGAATACGCTCGTATCAATATGTCATATATAAATAGGGATGGAAAGAAAATTATAGTATATTGTCCGGAAAGTAAGTATAGCAAGGCAACCCAGAATCCTCGTAAAGATCCTGAAGTGGCAGTTTTGACCGAAGCTTATGATGAAATGCCTTTTGAGAATGCACCTTCAAAGGTTATGGAGGATCGTCCTATGATGAAACCTCTAATTGTTGAGGATGATTCTCCTAAAGAGAAGACAATTGATGTGCAATATGGCGATATAGGTTATGGTTATGATGACTTGTTTGCTGACTATCTGAAGGGGGCAAAGGTGGTTATGCTCGAAGAACCTTACTTGTCACATGGTTATCAGGTAACCAATTTGGTTCGATTCATCGAATTATTGGTAAAGATAGGTGACTGTAAAGTTTTTAAGTTGATTACAAAACTCGGCGATACGGTAGAAGAGTCATCTTATATAAAAGATAGTTTGAGTGGTATCAAGGAAACCCTGGCTGATATGGATGGCAACATAATGACATTTGAATATGAATTTGATGAAAACTCTCATGACCGTTACATCCGCACTAGTAATGATTGGGACATCACCCTTGGTCGTGGTCTTCATTTTTATCAGAACTTGA
>ERZ1031095.389-NODE-389-length-14856-cov-6.811229_pt1 | contig 14856 bp, 13 predicted proteins | sample MGYA00517108_ERZ1031095 | MGnify/ENA primary metagenome ERZ1031095 (study PRJEB33719, sample SAMN04261275) | wastewater metagenome | biome: rural village; feature: human; material: feces | host: Homo sapiens | place: El Salvador | collected 2013-01-07 ... | reverse complement strand
GTGGTCTGCGGCCAGTCGCGGCCAAACTGCTCCTCCAGCGCAGAGGCCACCAGCCCCGGCGCATAGCGCTCGTCCTCGACCAGTTCCACCGAGCAGCTCATGTTCTTTTTGATGTAAGCGGTCACCTCGCGGCAGTCCAGCAGGCCGGGGTTCAGCAGCACCTCGCTGGGATGGTAGCGGCACAGCTCGGTAATGACCGCCGGGGCGATCTTATCCGCCGTCAGCTCGGTAATATGCGCCGTACCGGTGGAAACGTCCGCAAAGCACAGACCCGCCTTTTTGCCCTTGAGGTACAGGCTGGCAATGTAGTTGTTGCGGTCGTCCTGCAGCATACTGCTCTCGATGACCGTACCGGGGGTGACCACCCGGATGATGTCCCGCTTGACAAGGCCTTTCGCCTTGGCGGGATCCTCCACCTGCTCACAGATAGCCACCTTATAGCCCTTAGCGATCAGGCGCGCCACATAACCCTCGTAGCTGTGGAAGGGCACGCCGCACATAGGGGCGCGCTCCGCAAGGCCGCACTGCTTGCCGGTAAGGGTAAGATCCAGCTCCCGGGACGCCGTGACGGCATCGTCGAAGAACATCTCGTAAAAATCGCCGATGCGGTAAAAAAGAATTTCGTCCTTGTGTTGATTTTTGATCTCAAGATACTGCTGCATCATGGGCGAAAGCTCTGCCATGGTTTTTCCTCTTTCCCTTGTATGGTTCCGTCAGCCGGTTTGCGGGCTGTAACCGCCGGTGCAAACAAAACGCGGTCTGTGTTGCACAGCCGCGTTTTGTTCAAAAAGTTTGCTCAGTGGCAGCCGCCGCAGGTGGAGCAGCTGCCGGTGCAGGAGGCAGAAGGCTCCTGCACGGTCATGGGGTCGCCGCCGTTCATGGCGGTGTTGATGATGGCGTCGATATAGTTGACCAGGTTCTCGCACTCGCGCTTGGCCTCGTTGTATGCCACCATGCCCTCGTTGCCCATAATCTGGCCGTAGAGGCTGTTCACCTTCTCGTTCAGCTCAGCGATGCGGGCATCGTCGCGCTCGTTCTTGCCGATCTCGTTGTTCAGGTCCATGCGGGCCAGATTGAACTCGCCGATCAGGTTCTGCAGCTCCTCATCCTTATCGTTTGCCTTGCGGGCCTGATCCAGAATGACGTAGCGGGGGTCGGTCTGAAGTGCCATAGCGGCACGCTTGAAAAGATCAATGCAATCCATGATTGGGTTCTCCTTGTTGTTTTTATTCTTTCTGGGGCAGTTTGCCCCGGAATCACGTTTTTATGCTTCCACTTCGCCCAGCAGCACGGTGGCGCGGGCACCGGTAAGATGTACGGTCGCATAGCTGCCCAGCAGTGCCGGGTCGGCGGCAAACTCCACGGTCAGATTGTTGTCCAGCCGGCCGGAAAGGGTACCCTCGTTGCGGCCAAAGCCCTCCACCAGCACCCGGACGGTCTGCCCCACCTGCGCCTTGACCAGCGCCATGGCGATCTCGTCCTGCGTAGCCAGCAGGCGGGTCATGCGGTCGGTCTTTTCCTTGCGGGGGGTGGGGTCCGGCATTTCGGCAGCCTTAGTGCCGGTGCGCTTGGAGTAGATAAAGGTGAACAGCTGCATATAGCCCACTTTGCGCACCAGTTCCAGCGTTTTTACAAAGTCCTCCTCGGTCTCGCCGGGGAAGCCCACGATGATATCGCTGGAGAAAGTGATGCCGGGCACGGTCTTGCGGGCGTAGTCGATGAGCTCCAGATACTGTTCCACCGTGTAGTGGCGGTTCATCTGCTGCAAAAGCCGGTCGGAGCCGCACTGCACCGGCAGATGCAGGTGCTTGCACAGCTTTGGCTGGGCGGCGATGGTATCAATGAGCTTATGGCTGGCGTCCTTGGGGTGGCTGGTCATAAAGCGGATGTGGTAATCGCCGGGCACGGTGCACAGCAGGTTGAGCAGGTCGGAGAAATCGATCTGCTCCTCCAGCCCCTTACCGTAGCTGTTCACGTTCTGACCCAGCAGGGTGATCTCCTTATAGCCCGCTTTCACAAGGCTGCGGAACTCGGCAAGGATATCGCCGGTCTTGCGGCTCTTCTCGCGGCCGCGGACATAGGGCACGATGCAGTAGGTGCAGAAGTTATCGCAGCCGTACATGATGGGCAGCCATGCGCGGAACTCGCTCTCGCGCCGGATGGGAATGTTCTCCACGATGACCGGACGCTGTGCGGGGTCCAGCAGCACCCGCTTATGCTTTTGCAGCTTCTGGGCAACCAGCTGCGGCAGGGTGTCGATGCCGTCCACGCCGAACACCAGATCCACATAGGGGTAGCTCTTGCGCAGCTTTTCCACAACATGCTTCTGGTTGGCCATGCAGCCGCACAGGCCAATGATGAGGCCGGGCTTTTTTTCCTTAAGGCCCTTCAGCGCGCCCACGTTGCCGAACACCCGCTGCTCGGCGTGCTCACGCACGGCGCAGGTGTTGAACAAAATCAGGTCGGCGTCCTCGGGCTTATCGCACAGGCCGTAGCCGATATCTACCAGCACGCCCTTGATGCGCTCGCCGTCGTTGACGTTCTGCTGACAGCCGTAGCTGTGCACAAAGGCCAGCGGCGGGGTGTCGTAGGTCTGCCGCACCAGCTCGGCGGCAACGGTATTATGTTCAAAGTTAATGTATTCCAAAAAAACCATCCTTCTCCGCCGGGCAGGGTAGCCCCATGCGGCGAAACTCTATTTTCTGCCATTCTATAAAAGACACTCTTTAGTATACCCTGTTTGGCCGCTGCGGGCAAGAGGAAACACGCAAATTTTATGCCTGTTTAGCCGCTGCGGCCTCTGCAGCCTGCCTGCGGCAGCACTCTTCGCACACGCCCAGCAGCACCACGGCGCAATCCTGCACCCTACCCCTCTGGTTTTTGACCAGCTCCATCACCTGTTTTCCGTCCACCTCTGCATCGGTCACGCCGCCGCAGACGGTGCAGTACAAATGGCTGTGCCACGGCAGGGTGTGGTCAAAGCGGTCTGCCTTACCGGGAATGGACACCCGGCGCACCCGCCCGGCTTCCACCAGACTGTTCAGGTTACGGTATACAGTGCCAAGGCTCAGGTTCGGGCACTCCTGCGCGGCTTTATCGTAGATTTCCTCCGCAGTCGGGTGGTCGCACAGCTGCTGCACCGTCTGCATGACAAGTTCCCGCTGTTTTGAGTAACGCATATCCATCCTCCTTTTTCACACGGTTCAGACGTTTTCTTCCCCTTTGATCTTTGCCCAGTACGCCCGGGCGGCCTGTTCGGTCTTGTTGTCGCCAAAGGTGTAGTACCTAGTATCCTTCAGTACATCCGGCAGATACTGCTGCTGTACCCAGTGGTTGGCGTAGCTGTGGGCGTATTTGTAGTTCTGCCCCTTTACCAGCGCATCCTCGCCGTCAAAGTGCTTGTTTTGCAGCTGGCGTGGGATGGGGCCGGTGCGCCCGGCCTGTACGTCCGCAATGGCTGCGTTGATGGCGTCGTGGGCGCTGTTGGATTTGGGGCTGGTGGCCACCAGAATGACCGCGTCCGCAAGCGGCAGACGCGCCTCCGGTAGGCCCACCATGTTGGCGGCATCCACCGCCGCCTTGACGATGGGGATGATCTGCGGATAGGCAAGCCCCACATCCTCGCAGGCACACACCATCAGGCGGCGGCAGGCAGAGGGCAGGTCGCCCGCTTCCAGCAGCCGTGCCAGATAGTGCAGCGCCGCGTCCGGGTCTGACCCGCGCATGGACTTCTGGTAGGCAGACACGATGTCGTAGTGGTCGTCGCCCTCCCGGTCGTAGCGCATGGCGGTGCGGCGGGTGACCTGCCGGATCATATCTAAGGTAATGCACTTTTCTCCGTTTTCCACCGGCGCTGCCGTGACTGCAAAGTCCAGACAGCCCAGCGCCTTGCGCAAATCGCCCCCGGCGCTCTCAGCCAGATAGGCGCAGGCGTCCTCATCCATGCATACCGGCACCTGTTCCCCTTCGGAAAGGCGCTGCACGGCGTTGCGCACCCCGCGCTCCACGTCCGCTGCGGCAAGGGGCTTGAACTCAAACACCGTGCAGCGGGAAAGCAGCGCGTTATAGATGTAGAAATAGGGGTTCTCGGTGGTGGAAGCGATCAGGGTGACGCTGCCGTCCTCGATGCATTCCAACAGGCTCTGTTGCTGCTTTTTATTCAGGTACTGGATCTCGTCCAGATACAGCAGAATGCCGCCCGCCGCTGCCAGCGTGCCGATATCCTTGAGCACTGCCTTGATATCCCCGGTGCCGCAGGAGGTGCCGTTGAGCTTGTGCAGGGTCATGCCGCTGTTCTCGGCAATAATGCGTGCCACCGTGGTCTTTCCGGTGCCGGAGGGGCCGTAAAAGATCATGTTGGGAATGCGCCCGCTCTCGATGGTGCGGCGGAACACCCGCCCCGGAGCCAGCAGATGCTGCTGCCCGCACACATCCGCCAGCGTTTTGGGGCGCAGGCGCTGCGCAAGTGGTTCATTCATGGTGGGTTCTCCTTCCCTGCCCGCAAGGCACTTTTTATATAGTATAGCGCATTTAGAAAAGGAGGACAAGGGCTTTTCTGAAAATCATTCTCAGATAATGCCCTGCAAACATTTACAAATCCTGTCAAACATGGTATGATTCAGGTATTCCCTTTTAAAGGAGGTTTGTCCCATGCCGGTACGAAAAAAAGCCCCGGAGGATCTTACCGCAAAAAAAGCGCTGGCGCTGGAGGTCATCCGGCGTCTCAAGGCCGAATACCCGGATGCTGGTTGCACCTTGGACTACGACCACGCATGGCAACTGCTGGTCAGCGTGCGGCTGGCCGCCCAGTGCACGGATGCCCGGGTGAACATTGTGGTGGAGGAGTTGTTTGCCAAATACCCAAGCGTAGCGGCGCTGGCTGCCGCCGAGCCGGAGGACATTGAAGCCATCGTCAAGCCTTGCGGGCTGGGACACTCCAAGGCGCGGGATATCTCGGCCTGTATGCGGATGCTGCGGGATCAATACAACTGCCGTGTGCCCAATACCTTTGAGGAGTTGCTCGCTTTGCCCGGCGTAGGGCGCAAGAGCGCAAACCTCATTATGGGGGATGTGTTCGGCAAGCCCGCCATCGTTACCGACACCCACTGCATCCGGCTGTGCAATAAAATCGGACTTGTGGACGGCATCAAGGAGCCGCAAAAGGTGGAGATGGCTTTGTGGAAGATCATCCCGCCGGAGGAAGGCAGCGACCTTTGCCACCGCTTTGTGATGCATGGCCGCGCGGTGTGCAACGCCCGCAAGCCGGAATGCGAAAAATGCTGTTTGAAAGACATCTGCCGCACCGCCCGCGAAGCCGCCGGGCAGCAGGCAGAGCCATAATTTTAAGGAGGTATAACCTATGATCACTTTAACGATTTTGCTCATCGTTGCCCTGCTGTGCGTGCTGGTGGGCTGCCTGACCGGCCTGCTGACGCTGGTAGGTGTACTGGCTTCCCTTTTTGTGGGCGTGCTGGTGGGTGCGCTAGCCGGATATCTGGCCGGGCGCTTTATGGGCACGGAAACTTCCCTTGGCCGCAACATTCTGATGGGCGTGCTGGGCAGCTTTGTGGGCGAGTTTTTGTTCGGCCTGCTGGGCATCCACGCCTCCGGCAGCTTTTCTTCCTTTGCCATCTCGGTGGTCGGCGCCTGCATCTGCATCTGGATCGGCCAGAAGATCTCTAAGTAAGTTTTTTGGATCAATATGCCGCCGCATTCTGCTGCCGGAGCTTCCGGGCAGAGTGCGGCGGCTTTTTTATGGGCGTTCTGCCGGATAAACGCCGCCCGGGCTGTGCAGGCCGCCGAACTTTCTGCCAATTCTTGACAGGCATTCCCTGCCGTTGTATCGTTGACCCAGAAACGGAGGCTTCAACATGGAAAAAGCACTTGCACATATTTCCGAGGACGGCACCCGCACCCAGACCGTCTACGAGCATCTTTCCGGCACAGCACGCCTTGCCGGAGCTTTTGCTGCTCCCTTTGGCGCAGCACAGGAGGCCGAATACGCCGCATGGCTGCATGACATTGGCAAATACAGCGCAGCTTTCCAGCAGCGGCTGGCGGGCGGTGCTGCAACTGACCACTCGACCGCCGGTGCGCAGGAAGCGATGAAGGGCTGTGCGCCCCACGTTCAGGCGGCCTTTGCCATAGCCGGGCACCACACCGGTCTGCCGGATGGCGGCAATCGAAGAACAGCCGATGCCACTGACGCTACCCTGTTCGGGCGACTGAAAAAGTCGGTGGAGCCTTACGATGGCTGGCGGGAGGTCACCCTGCCCCAGAGCGCCCCGCCGGACTGGGCAAACCGCGACCCGCTGGATTTTGCATTTTTCACCCGGATGCTCTACTCCTGTCTTGTGGACGCGGATTTTATCGACACCGAAACTTTTATGAACGGTCAGGCCGCGCCCCGGGGCAACAGCACCGCGCTTTCTTCTCTGCTGGAAAAGGTGCGTGCCAAGGCGGCCGGCTATCTTACGGCGCAGAGCACCTCGCCGGTAAGCATCCAGCGCAATACTGTGCTGCGCGCCTGTATGGAGAAAGGTGCCCACGGTGCTCCGGGACTGTATACCCTCACCGTGCCCACCGGCGGCGGCAAGACCTTTGCCTCCCTTGCCTTTGCGCTGGAACAGGCGGCCGCGCAGGGCATGAAGCGAGTGGTCTATGTTATTCCGTATATGTCCATCATCGACCAGACTGCCGCTGTTTTTGCAGATCTTCTGGGCGCAGAAAACGTACTGGCCGATTACTCCTGCGCAGACTACAAAAGTCTTGAGCAGGAAAAGCTGACCCCGGCGCTGTACCGCCAGCTGCTGGCCAGCGAAAACTGGGATGCACCTGTTGTGGTCACCACTGCGGTGCAGTTTTTTGAATCGCTGTACGCCAACCGCAGCAGCCGCTGCCGCAAGCTGCACAACATTGCGGACAGTGTGATCATCTTTGACGAAGCGCAGACCCTGCCCACCAGTTATCTGCTGCCCTGCGTCAGCGCCATTGCACAGCTGGTGCGGCATTACCACGCCACCGCCGTGTTATGCACCGCCACCCAGCCCGCATTAGAGTCCTATTTCCGGCAGTTTGCGCCGGAGCTGTCCATACAGGAGATCGTACCGGATACCGCCGCACTGTACACTACCCTGCGCCGCACTACCCTTTGCGATGCCGGAGAGCTGACGCTGGAAGCGCTGACCGCACAGCTTTGCGCACTGCCGCAGGTGCTGTGCGTAGTGAACCGGCGCAAAACGGCGCAGGAAGTGTATGCCGCTTTGCCCGCCGAGGGCAGCTACTGCCTGACCACCCTGCTATGCGCCGCAGACCGCCGCCGCCAGCTGGCAGAGATCCGGCAGCGGCTGCGTGAAGGGCTGCCCTGCCGGGTGATTTCCACCTCGCTGATCGAAGCCGGTGTGGACGTGGATTTCCCCGCCGCATACCGGGAACAGTGCGGGCTGGACTCTCTTTTGCAGACCGCCGGGCGCTGCAACCGGGAGGGACGCCGCAGCGCGGCAGAGAGCATGGTATATCGTTTTAAGCTGGAAGGTTGCAGCGTACCGCAGATGCTGCGCCAGAACGTGCACGCCATGCAGTATGCAGCTAGCTGCACCGCAGCGCTGGACAGCCCGGAGGCGGTCAGGGCTTATTTCAAGGAGCTGTATTTTGCGCGGGGCGAAGCCGCACTGGACACAAGCGGCATTCTGGACGCCCTGCGCAAAGGGATCTCGGGCTGCATTTTCCCGTTTGCGCAGGTGGCAGAGCAGTTCCATCTGATCGAAGCCCCCACCCGCACCGTTTACCTGCCTGTTGGCGAAGGAAAAGCCCTTTGCGACCAGCTGCGCAGCGGAACTGTGAGCCGCACACTTTACCGTAAGCTGGGCGCTTACAGCGTAGCCTGCTATGCCCAGCAGTTTCAGGCGTTGGATGCCGCCGGAGCACTGGAAATGCTGCCCAACGGCAGCGCTATCCTGACCGACAGCACCCTGTACGATGCCAAGACCGGGCTTTCCATGGATGTGGAGACCGGAAAAGGTCTGTTTTTCTGACAAAAAATCTCAAATAAATCAAAGAAAAAACGTAAAAGTCCTTTTTATAACACCTTAGAAGCAGTATTATAAATATAAACCAAATTTGAAAGGAGGTGGTGTTCATGTCCATGTTGATCGAGGTCTGGGGCGACTACGCCTGCTTTTCAAGACCGGAGATGAAAACCGAGCGTGTATCCTACGACATCATGACACCCTCGGCGGCGCGCGGGCTGGTGGAGGCCATCTACTGGCACCCGGGCATGAAGTACCATATCGACCGCATCTACCTGCTCAAGCCGGTGCAGTTTGCCAGCATCCGGCGCAATGAGGTCAAGGATACCCTGCGGTCCTCGGCAGCGCTCAGTGCAGCCAAGGGCGGCGAGGTGCCCATGCTGTGCACGGCAGAGTACCAGCAGCACCAGCAGCGTGCCGCGCTGGTGCTGCAGGATGTGCACTACGTTATCGAATGCCATTTTACCATGACCGAAAAAGCCGCACCCGGCGATAACCCGGGCAAATTTCAGGATATCTTGCGGCGGCGGCTGAATAAGGGGCAGTGCTATCACCAGCCCTGCTTTGGTTGCCGGGAGTTTCCGGCAAACTTCCGGGAATGGCACGGCAGCGCCGAGGAGATCCCCGCACTGCCGCTCACGCAGGATCTGGGCTTTATGCTGTATGATCTGGACTACTCCGACCCGGAAAATATCCGCTCCCAGTTCTTCCGGGCAAAGCTGGAAAACGGCGTTCTGGACTGCCGGGATGTGGAGGTGTTTACATGATCTTACAGGCACTTACTGCCTATTACGAGCAGCTTGTCCGGCAGGGCAAGCTTTCTGCCCCCGGCTGGGATGACAGCTTTAAGGTGAGCTATGAGCTGCGGTTGAATGACGCCGGGCAGCTGATTTCCGTGCTCGACCTGCGCACAGAAACGAAGATGGGCAAAAAGACAGTCCTTGCCCCGCGTGCAATGCGCGTACCGGCGCACGTCAAACGTGCCTCCGGCATTGCCGCCAACTTTTTGTGCGATAACTCCACCTATCTGCTGGGCGCAGACGAAAAAGGCAAGCCGGAGCGCTCTACGGATTGCTTCAAGGCCTGTGCCAAATTGCATCACACCATTCTGGACGGCGTAGACAGCCCCGCAGCCCGGGCGCTCCTTGCTTATTTTGACAGCTGGGATCCGGCGCAGGCTGCCACGCATCCCCTATTGGCTGAGCAGTGGAAGGAGATCACCGGCAACGCTAACCTGATTTTTGGCTACGAAGCTGCCGACCACAGTCACAGCTTTGTCAACGACGACCTCGCCATTCAGAACGCATGGCAGGCACACTACAACGACCGCTCTGCCGATTCGGACATGGGGCAATGCCTGATTACCGGGAAATATGCCCCCATCGAGCGCACCCATCCGAATATCAGCGGTGTGCCCGGGGCGCAAAGTTCCGGCGCAGCACTGGTATCCTTCAACGCACCGGCCTTCTGCTCCTACGGCCACGAGCAGGGCGAGAACGCCCCTGTCAGCAAGTACGCCGCCTTTGCCTATACCACTGCACTGAACCGTCTGCTTGCTGACTGCAACCACTGCAAACATGTTGGCGATACCACCATTTTGTGCTGGGCAGAAAACGCAGAGCCGGTCTATCAGGACGCCATGAGCATGTTCCTGTTTGGGGCAGATGGAGCAGTCGGCATTCAGGAAAGCGATGTACAGGCCGCACTCAAACGGCTGTCTGCCGGGCAGACAGTGCCTTTTCTGGAAAAAGAGCTTTCGCCCGACCAGCACTTTTATCTATTGGGTCTGGCACCCAATGCAGCGCGTCTTTCGGTGCGGTTCTTTTTGCGGGACACCTTTGGCAGCTTTGCGCAAAACCTGCAAAAGCACGCCGAGGAAATGGAGATCGACTGCTCGGAAAAAGAAAAATTCCGCACCCTGCCCATCTGGGCTGTGGTGAATGAGACCACCCGCACCGTGCCCGGGCAGCCCGCAAAGCCGTCCCCGCAGCTGGCAGGCGACCTGCTGCGCGCCGTGCTGACCGGCGGGCGTTACCCCGCTACTCTGCTGAACGGAGTGACCCTGCGCATCCGTGCCGAGCAGAATGTGACCCGCGGCCGGGCTGCCGTGATCAAAGCGTATTACCTGCGTAATTACCCTACCGAACTGAACAAGGAGGTCTATACTGTGAGCCTGAACGAAACCACCAATGTTCCCTATCTTCTGGGGCGGCTGTTCTCGGTGCTGGAGGCTGTGCAAAAAGCTGCCAACCCCGGCATCAACACTACCATCAAGGACCGGTATTTCAACGCCGCCTGCGCCACGCCGGGCATGGCCTTCCCCACCCTGCTGCGGCTGAGCCAGAAGCATCTGCGCAAGCTGAACGACGGCCTTGCCACCTACTACGATAATCAGATCACCGAACTGATAGCGCAGCTGCCGGAAAGCGGTTTCCCCGCTCGGCTCAGCCTGCCGGATCAGGGCAAATTTGCCATCGGTTACTACCACCAGACCCAGAAACGCTTTGCCAAAAAGAACGAGGAGGAATAAAAAATGTCTGCACCTATCAAAAACCGCTACGATTTTGTTATTCTGTTCGATGTAGAGAACGGCAACCCCAACGGTGACCCCGATGCCGGCAACATGCCCCGCATCGACCCCGAGACCGGCTACGGTCTGGTGACCGACGTCTGCCTGAAGCGCAAAATCCGCAACTATGTGGAGACGCTGAAGGAGGACGCCCCCGATGCCGATAATTACCGCATCTATGTCAAGGAGGGCGTGCCCCTGAACCGCAGCGATGCCGAGGCGCTGGAGCATAACGGTCTGACCCCCAAGGACGACCTGAAAAAGGCCAAGAAAAGCGACCCGGAGATCGACCGCAAGCTGCGGGATTATATGTGCGAACATTTCTACGATATCCGCACCTTCGGTGCCGTGATGACCACCTTTGTCAAGGGTGCGCTGAACTGCGGCCAGGTGCGCGGGCCGGTGCAGCTGAGCTTTGCCCGCTCTGTTGACCCTATCGTGCCGCAGGAGGTGACCATTACCCGCGTAGCCATCACCACCGAGGCAGACGCTGAAAAGAAGAACAGTGAAATGGGCAACAAGCATATCGTACCCTACGGCCTGTACCGTGCCGAGGGTTACGTTTCTGCCAACCTTGCCCGCAAGACCACCGGCTTCTCGGATGAAGATCTGCAGCTGCTGTGGCAGGCCATCCTGAATATGTTCGAGAACGACCATAGTGCTGCACGCGGCAAGATGGCCGTGCGAGAGCTGATCGTGTTCAAGCACGATTCCGAGCTGGGCAATGCGCCCGCCTACAAGCTGTTTGATGCCGTTACCGTGGCGCACAAGGCCGAGGTGGTCGCGCCCCGCAGCTATCAGGACTACACCGTTACGGTGGCCAACACCCTGCCGGAGGGTGTGCACTGCGAGAGGTTCCACTGATGGACGCGCCGGACGACTACCTGCAAATGTCTGGCCAGTGCGAACAGACAGTGCACATGGTTTTCCGGGATGCTTCGCACTGGAATAACGGTCGACTATGCAAGTAGCGGTGTAATTTTACGGCTTGCTTTACAGAGACCTCTTTGCAATTTGTGCAGGGAGGTGTATAATGAGACAAAAGCAGAGTATTTTCTCTCTGTTTTTGCTGTCGCCCTCCTCGCGGAGGGCGTGGATAGAAATCACCAACAAGAGCTTCGGCGGCGTCTACATTGACCGTCGCCCTCCTCGCGGAGGGCGTGGATAGAAATCTTGTGGCACTCGCCAGGGCCCACAACATAGCACCGTCGCCCTCCTCGCGGAGGGCGTGGATAGAAATCGACACGAGCCGGTACGCCAGCTTTGCCAAGACCGTCGCCCTCCTCGCGGAGGGCGTGGATAGAAATTCAAGCTGCCTCCCTTATCCGCAGCGTGGACCAGTCGCCCTCCTCGCGGAGGGCGTGGATAGAAATAATACGTCTGGAAGCCGGGAGAGAAGCGCCCTGAAGTCGCCCTCCTCGCGGAGGGCGTGGATAGAAATCTTAAAAGCTTATCCGAAGGAGCAATGACAGGGGCAGTCGCCCTCCTCGCGGAGGGCGTGGATAGAAATTTTTTGACAGGCTGCTCGCCGATATTTGCGAACTGTCGCCCTCCTCGCGGAGGGCGTGGATAGAAATCCCGTATGGTATATGTTCATCATCGTATGTCAGTGTCGCCCTCCTCGCGGAGGGCGTGGATAGAAATTCCTGCTTTTGCAAGACCTGTACTTAACTTGTTAGGTCGCCCTCCTCGCGGAGGGCGTGGATAGAAATCGTTTTATGTGGACGAAGTGCTACCGGGCGACACCGTCGCCCTCCTCGCGGAGGGCGTGGATAGAAATTGGATGCAGTGCTCAATAAACGTCGTATGACCAGCTGTCGCCCTCCTCGCGGAGGGCGTGGATAGAAATGGTAGGGCGCGTCCCACCCGCCCCCTCGGCCTGCGGTCGCCCTCCTCGCGGAGGGCGTGGATAGAAATACCGTGCGCAACGTAGAGGGCGCAGACCTTGGCGCGTCGCCCTCCTCGCGGAGGGCGTGGATAGAAATCGCAAAATCTACAAGTATAACATACCGTTGCTTGGTCGCCCTCCTCGCGGAGGGCGTGGATAGAAATTGGATGCAGTGCTCAATAAACGTCGTATGACCAGCTGTCGCCCTCCTCGCGGAGGGCGTGGATAGAAATTCGGGAAGGCCAACGACCTCCCCGTATGAAGTGACCGTCGCCCTCCTCGCGGAGGGCGTGGATAGAAATAAAATCCGTTGTGCAGCAGGCAAGCCGCCTTTGTGGTCGCCCTCCTCGCGGAGGGCGTGGATAGAAATTTTTGGTGATTATGCTGTATCAGGGTGCAATGCTGGTCGCCCTCCTCGCGGAGGGCGTGGATAGAAATAGATATCTGCATCAACTGCCCGCTTGAGGGCATCGGTCGCCCTCCTCGCGGAGGGCGTGGATAGAAATATAAAATAACTCCTTTCATATCATCCATTCCAGCGTCGCCCTCCTCGCGGAGGGCGTGGATAGAAATAGCCGTTGTCTGAATGGCTCATGCGGCAGCAGGTCGTCGCCCTCCTCGCGGAGGGCGTGGATAGAAATTGACACTGTATAGTAGTCTTTATGACGCTCTGCAAAGTCGCCCTCCTCGCGGAGGGCGTGGATAGAAATCAGGCTTTGCCTGGATCCAGACCGGCACACCCACAGTCGCCCTCCTCGCGGAGGGCGTGGATAGAAATGTAGTATTGCTGTACTGCAACGGCTTTTCGTAAGTCGCCCTCCTCGCGGAGGGCGTGGATAGAAATCACTGCCTGATCGCAATAGTTCAGCACGTTGTAGCCGTCGCCCTCCTCGCGGAGGGCGTGGATAGAAATCTATTGCTCTAGGAAGTATTACTGCATTATTACTGTCGCCCTCCTCGCGGAGGGCGTGGATAGAAATGCAAGGCTCATGTAGTATTCAATTGTTGACCAGGTCGCCCTCCTCGCGGAGGGCGTGGATAGAAATGCTCGGTCAGGCTGGAACACAGTACGCGTCTTGCCGTCGCCCTCCTCGCGGAGGGCGTGGATAGAAATCTATTATAGTATTCCTTACTATGGAAAACTCTGAAGTCGCCCTCCTCGCGGAGGGCGTGGATAGAAATCCTGCGGTCGCGCTCTTCCTCAAGGCGGTCACGTTGTCGCCCTCCTCGCGGAGGGCGTGGATAGAAATACTGTGCGCAACGTGGAGGGCGTGGAGTTAGGCGCGTCGCCCTCCTCGCGGAGGGCGTGGATAGAAATATCCTCCTTACAGAGACAGGGCAGAAGCCAGTGCGTCGCCCTCCTCGCAGAGGGTGCGGATAGAAATAGGTCGCCAATCAGCTGCTTGTTCTCGCAGCAGCAGTCGCCCTCCTCGCGGAGGGCGTGGATAGAAATAGGGCGTTGTACTCAGTGGCGGCATCCAGCGGCAGTCGTCCTCCCCGCGGAGGGCGTGGATAGAAATATCTCGTGGATTGAGGACGCGATGATCTACGAGCGGTCACCCTCCTCGCAGAGGGTGCGGATAGAAATTCGTACATTCCAAGGAAGAACGCCGGCAGCATCACGTCGTCCTCCTCGCGGAGGACGTGGATAGAAATTTATACGGAATCGGGAACAACATATTCTCGCACTGTCGCCCTCCTCGCGGAGGGCATGGATAGAAATCCCGATGGACACCGCCAACGCTTCGCTGGGGGTAGTCGCCCTCCTCGCGGAGGGTGCGGATAGAAATATCTGCTATATCAATGGCACTGATTACCTGTCCGGTCGCCTGAGCGCCACTTCTTGCGCCACTCAATAAAGCAATTTCCAGATAAACAGGGGTAATTAAGGCACAAGCGCCCACTTTCCCATCCCCTGCCGCACAAACAAAAACCCCCGAAAACTGGCTTCACAAGCCAACTTTCTGGGGTTTTACTTTGGAGCTACTGACCTGATTCGAACAGGCGACCTGCTCATTACGAGTGAGCTGCTCTACCAGCTGAGCCACAGTAGCATATTGCACATCTGCTGCAACAGGCAATATTTTACCATATTTCTGCGGCACTGTCAAGGCCGGATTTCCTGTAAGCGGGGCAAGCTTTTGCAAGGCGTTTCACAAAAAGTTATTGCATTTTAGCCCGGCGGCTTTATAATAGAATTGATTGCGCAAAAGGCCGCACCTTTTGCCGGAAAGGACGAGCTGCACCATGATCTTTGTTCCCCTGCTGCACTACTTTTTGTGCAAGAATGATTACAGCGGCAACGAAGCCGGGCTGCGCTACCGGCTTACGCCGGGCAAGCGCACCGTGCCGGACCCGGACGGCGGCGCGGA
>ERZ1031095.375-NODE-375-length-15022-cov-10.962451_pt1 | contig 15022 bp, 10 predicted proteins | sample MGYA00517108_ERZ1031095 | MGnify/ENA primary metagenome ERZ1031095 (study PRJEB33719, sample SAMN04261275) | wastewater metagenome | biome: rural village; feature: human; material: feces | host: Homo sapiens | place: El Salvador | collected 2013-01-07 ... | reverse complement strand
AGCACGCAGCATGCTAACTGTTCCGGTTCTATGTCGGTAGCTATCTTGCGGATGGCCTTCGACATCTCCCGGCTCAGCTGTTGCTGTGCCGCTTCCACGCTCATGTCGTCGAACGCCATGAAGGTGACGTAGAAGATGTTGTTGTTGTAGGATACCTTGTGACTGTTGAAGAGGCGGCAGAACTGTGCCTGGATAGACTCCTTGATTCTCACCGTCTCCTGTTTCTTGTCGAGTATCCATATCTTGCCCACCATCACGGTCAGCTCGTCCTTGCGGTATGTCTCCAGCAACTGGCGGCGCAGGCGGCTGATCAGCAGCGAGTATTCCATATAGTTATCGTATGTGTTCGACATGTTGCTGAACATGAGTCCAGTTTTTGTCAGCATACGGATTCCTTCTTCCGTTATCTCATAGTCTACCACATCTCGCGGCACCAGTGCACTTACCGGATAGGTGCTCTGGCAGTAGCAGCAGGTGGCCTTGGTCAGTGGGGTGGTGAACGAATTCTCGCAGTCGTTGCAGGAGTAAATCACCGCCGGACGGTCGTAGTCCACACCAATGTGGCGCAGCTTCTTGTGACACTTCGGGCAGATGAGCATACCGCCCACGTTGTAGGCACTCTCCGGAGCCACGTTGGCGCAGGAGAAGTGGTGGATGATGTTCTGAATCTTCAGGTTAGAGCTGCCGCAGTTGGGGCAGCACTCCGTGTAGAGCAGATGGCTGTGGTTGCACTTAGGGCAGAGGTGCTCCTTGATGAGGTAGTGACTCTTGCGCAGTGCTCCGCATTCCACCATACTGTCCTTGAAGGTAAACATTTCGGCAAGATGAAAGAGGCTCATGCTGTGGTAGTGCTCGAAGATAGGGTTGATGTAACCCAGCGACGATTTCTCCATCAGTCGGTGGCCTAGCACTCTCTGGTCTCTGGATAGCTGGTATCTCAGGATGTTGGCAAACAGCTGGTTGGGCTGCGTAGGTCGTGCTATCTCCTGCTTGATGCCATATTTCTCCCTGGCTTTCTTAATCTTGTCGATAATCTCGTACACCTTCTCGTTACTCATGTCGCTCACGTAAGCATCCACAATGTAGTCAATCATCTGTTCCTTTCCCGATATCGCCATGTTGGCAAATAACGGTTTATAGCTGCATTTATACGATAGGATAGGGCTGGCTCCAAACATGATTGCATGGAACGCACGCTCACTCGTCGTATTGATGTATATGCAATCGAAGTAGTCGGACTGGATATCTGGTGTTGAGTCAACATCAACGAAGCTGTCGATGGTCAGCACCATGTCTCCACGCTTGTTTCTTCTGAGTCCAATCATTTCTTCTCTGTGTTGTCTTTTTCTTTATTTTCTGTAGAGATTAGCTTCGAGCTTCTCACTACGTTCTGGTTTCTATCCACTGGGATGGTGTACATCGGCAGCGGTCTTGGGTCGAGCATGGCGCTCAACTTGTTGATTCTCACTCTCACTGGCAGTCGGTTGCTCATCACCCATGCCGGAACTCGCTGGTTGGGGCGGAAGGTGAACATGGCAACCACGGCGTTGGCATCGTGCGAGAAGTTGCTCTGCAGGTGCTTGGGGATTTCCTCCACTCTCAGACCCACCATCTGCAGCTTCGCCTTCAGTTCCAGGTCGTTGTTGATGATGACGTCTGCATCGTCAGGACACTCCATGTATTTCACCTTCGAGTTGGGCACGTAGGTGATTACGCCCAGATGGCATGCCGCATAGTCGGTGTGCTGAATGCGCATCACTTCCTCGCTCTTGAACACCAGCGTCTTGTCGCTCACGTTAATCTTGGTGATGTAGGCGTCGGCTGGTGCGCAGCAGTAATGAATCAGTCCCTCGTTGTAGAAGCTTGTTCTTGAGTAAGGCATCGCTGCGTTCTGCATGTTGGCTCCTCTTCTTGCCATGAAGTTATAGGTTGTGTTCTTGGCTCTGGCGTAGATTTCCACCTTGTTGGCCTGTTTTCTCAGCTCTTCTTCCACTTCGGCAATTTCCGCATCCAGGGCGTTTCGCTTGCTGTTGTCGGTCAGTCCGTAGTAGATGTCTGATGTTTCAGAGGCTTTCTGCTTCTTCAGTTCGGCGAGTCGGGTTCTGAGCACGGGAATCTCTTCTCTTGCCAGCTGCGCCTGCACCTCCATGTCGTGTGTTTCCTTCACGGCAGTAGGCAGGATGTTGGGGTCATACTGGTTTACGATGTTTCCCAGCAGCACGTAGGAGTAGAGTGTGTCTCCCTTGTGTACCACCTCTCCGATTTCCTTGTTCACTTTCAATATATAGATGTCATCCACGGCTGAGATAGGGTTTTCGTCGATGGTGACATACCCGTCGTAGATAACCCATATCATTCGGGTGATGATATAATATGCCGCCAGTACGATGACCAGCAGGAAGATCAGCGCAAAGATAATCTGCTGCCTGGCCAGTCGGTGGCTCTGCGACTTCAGCAAGTCGGCCATAGCCTGTTCTTGTGGCGTATTATTATATTGAAACTCATTCATAGTTCTATTTCCTTGAATATATTGTTGTTGTCGTAGATGCTTACTGCCTTCTCAATGTTGATGATGGCGAGTCCGCGGTTTAACATCAGCTTATACATTCTCTCCATGCTTTCCAGGAGTCCCGTATATTCGTCCATTCGCATCAGGTAGTTGTACCCCTGCTTCTGGTTCTTGTAGGCAAATCTTCGCATGTCGATGTATTTGCTGGTCTGGTTGATGTGGTAAGCTTCGGTGGCGATGGCCTGGTTCAGATTTTCTATTCTCTTGAGCAGGATGTTTACCGACTGCTTGATTTCCTTCACGTCGGTATTCCGGCTGCTTCTGATGATTTCCTTCTCCGTTTCCAGTGCCTTGCGCTTTCGGGGATTCTCGTTATAGATAGGGAAGGTGAATCTCACGCCCACGTCGCCGTTGTTGCTTATCTTGTTGTTGCTTTGCCAGTAGCTTGACCATCTGGCGAAGGGTGTGATTCTTGTTGTTCCCAGATAGTTCGAGAGCTTGCTGTCGTTGTCGGCTATCTGTTCCTTCACCATCACGATTCGTGCGTCGATGCTTTCTTCGTCGATGTGTTGCCAGAGGGCCGCCGTATCTACGAGCACTTTTGATGGCTTCATTCTGTAGATAGGCTTGTTGGAGATGTCACGGTCGGAGCAGAGGATAGAAATGTCGTATTCTGCTTCCAGTTTTTCGTTCATCACCTTCAGCATCTTGTCGTTGCTGATCCGGTCTTTCTCCAGCATGTACTGGTATGCCTCGTTCATGATGTCGAGGTTGTCCAGCCGGTGGGCTATCACTGTGCCGATGTAGAAGTTATACTGTTCGGTGAGGTCATCGGCAGCCTTTTCGTAGATGTCGGCTGTGAGTCTCTTCTTTCCTTGCAGTCTTGAGAGTTCGTTGGCAAGTGCCACCTTGTTTCTTTTTTCTTTTCCCTGGTAGAACTTGCTGTTGATGATGTTCCATCCCAGTTCGGCTTGAACCTTAGCCTTATATTTTGATGCCTGTTCGGCGTCGTCGTTTTCTGAATCAAAGTAGGAGTCTGGCCGGGCATAAACCTGTCCGGTTACTTCCAGTCCATTGTGTCGGTTGACGGCGAGTTGTTCGTGTGCCGTCTTCGCCCAGTACAGGGAATCAGTTTTTTTGATATCCGCTGTATGTTGTTTGTTGAGTCCCAGGTCAATGACCGGTGATTTTACCCATATTGGGTTATTGAGTAGGGTGTCGAGTTGTGCGAAGCGCTGTTTGAAGTGTCTGAGCACGTTGTTGTTTTTCAGATTTTCATATACGAGCATTTTAGGGCTAAAGCTCTTTTTCTTCAGCTGTTGCTGCCTTTGAGCCTGAGCCATAGTGCTTTGTCCTCCGAGTGTGATGAGGAGAGCAGTAGTCGTATATAGTATCAAATTTTGCTTCATTGTTTTTTGGTTTAAACACTATGAATGCAGCCGCAAGCTGTTGCAGCTGCATTCAACTAGTGTCTTTTGAATTCTTTGTGTTTTATGGAGTTCTCCTAATTGCAGTTAGGCATTAGTTGGCTCCATCAATGAGTTTCATTACGCGGAGTCGGCTCTTGCCGTATGCCACATAGATGTAGCCTCCATCCAGTGTAACATAGTTGGCAGACATGCCGCCTTCTGCTCTTTTCTTCACCACCTTAACAGGTTTGCCGTCTTCCATCTTGTTCTTGTCGAGAACTACCAGTCCGTAGCTTCCACAAGCCAGATAGATGTAGTTGTCATCGAAAGCTACACCATTTGCATATCCCTGTGGTACCTTGGTGTTGGCAGTGAGCGGAGCTCCCCAGTTCCATACCTCTTCGCCAGTGGTAAGGTCGTAGCAAGACAATCCCTTGGCACTTCGGCAAACGTAGATATGATTGCCGTCGATGGCTATTGTATTCTTACCGTCGTTAGGAGCAATGCTGCTTACGTTGATGGTCTTTGATGGGGTAGCTGTAAGAATGTCGGCACCTAACGGGAAGACTTGCAGAGTACCGCTTACTTCATCCTTATCTCTCTCTACTGGGTTGTTGTAGTGGAGAGTAACGATATGTCGGTTGTCCAGGGCGATGTGTTTAGCCTTGCCTGGTGTTTCCTTTTTGCCGATTAAATCAAGCGTGTTGGCATCATATACTCCGTAACCTTTGGTAGTTGCCACCATAAGTTTGTTTCCGTCTCTTACGATGCAGTTCTCGTCTGATTTTGCCAAACCTGTATGTTCCCAATCTACGATGGTGAGAGGGTTCAGTTTCGTAGAATCATCGATATCCTTGATGTCTGTGTCAAGAAGTCCTTTGCTATTCAGGGCAATTCTACCCATCATACCGCCATTGGTTGAGTGACCTGCAATATATACGTACTTTGTAGCATCCTTGCCGTCCACCATGAGGTGGTTGAAGTCATAGATTTCCTTCTTGTCCTGCAGATACTGCAACATGGTTGTCTGGTTGTTCTTTGTTTCAAACACTTCGATACAACCACCCGTTGTCTTGTTTGGATCTGCCTGGTTCTCTTCGTTGGTGTGGTACGACATGTATAGTTTGTCATTATATGGCTGAATACATGTAGCAGAGATATCGTGTGTATGATTTGTATAATCAATCACGGAAATCACATCAATCTTCTTACCTGGTTCAGGGGTTGGAGTAGGGGCTGGTGTCGTGCCGTCACATGATGTTGGGACAACTGGGTCATTATACATATCATATCTCTTAGTGTTGTCTGAAAGACCGGGAGCGTAAGTATAAGTTGCCGAATGACCATTGTTGGTAAACTTGTCGCAGTCCATATAGATAACGCCTCCGTTTCCGCTAGCCTGGAAGATATAGCAGGTTGAGAAATATGCATAGGTTCCCGGTGCAATAAGAACATTGCCGGCATCATTATTTCCGTTGTATTTTACCTCTGCTGCTCTGAAGATGGCATTTGCATTGTCTCCTTGAAGAATGACTCTACTGTCGGAGGCATGATAATATTGATTGTTGCCATTGTTGTCATTCTTGTAAGTACCCTTACAGTCGATGACGCTGTTGTTAACCAGATAAATGGTACTTCCTGCACACTGGTCGATAGCTCCTGTCTTCAGATTGTTGATGTGCGCTTCAGCGCCATTTGAATTGAGAACCGTCTTGTCTGTCACTTCAAATGAACAAGCATAAAGTTTTGGAGCAGAACCTTGAATTGTCAGCTTGTTGACTTTTGCTTTTCCGTTGATGTTCAGAATGCATCCATCTACGGACAAATCCTGATTTTCTGTACCAAGAAGATTGCCTTGAATATTGATCTTGGCATTAGACTCAGTTGACAGTTTACCTACTTTGGCATCGCCGCCCACATAAAGCAATCCTTGAACTTTCAGTTCATTTTTTACTTCAATGTTTCCGGTAGTAAAGTAGGCATCATCTTTTTCCAGATACATGTTGTCGCCCTCTTTTTTCAGAGTTCCACCATAATTGTAGCAATATATTCCTGAATTCTGGAAAAGTGCAGTGTTATTGTTGTCTATATGTAATGTTCCTCCTTCGAGGATGTAGATTTTTTCTTTTTGTGCGGCATTGTTTATCCAGGCTGAACATCCCCATATATTTTTTGTAGTCAGTTCGCCTTCGATAAACAGAGTGGCTCCGTTCATATTGAGTTCACTGCTTATTTTTGTGCCTTTCTTGATGATGTAGGTCTTGGAACCATCCAGTCCCTTACATCCATCGTTATTCTTGATTTCGATAGCTCCGTCATGGCTAGGCAGGCTAGGCATTCCGTAGACGTCGCTCAGATTAGCCTCTGTTGCGCCGGCAGCTCTTGTTGCTGCTTTCGCCTTGTAGTTGATAACGCTACCAGCCAATTCCTGAGGGTCGGTGATGGAAATTACTTCTTCACCTACCACATTTTTTATGGCATTACCAGGATTCTGATCTATTGGCGTGTCATTTGAATCGCTACAAGATGCCAGAAGCATTGCTGCAAAAGAGAAAGTAACAAGTCTTGAAAAATAATGTTTCATGTTAATCTTTCTTTTATAGTTTTATGTATAATTTGGTTGGGGCTTTTCGGGCTATATCCTAGCTCTAAAAGTTTTAATTCTCCCACACTCTTTTGGTGAGTGTGGGAGAAAAGAATATTTTAGTTGATTACTTTATCGTATTTACCAACTTGAAGATCTGGACACGGCTGCGACCATAAGCTACACAGATATAATCCTTATACAAGGTTACGTAGTTAGCTGAGTTGTAGCTCTCCTTGCCATCAAAGAATGCACGGCGACGAGCAACTACATTTTTACCCTTAGCCAAGGTCTTGTCCAATACAACGAGGCCGTAACCGCCACATGCTACATAGATATAGTTGTTATCTACTGCAACACCATTAACGCGACCGATAATCTTGTTCTTTTCGCCTACTGGAGCATCGAACAGAACGGTACCGTTACCTTGTGCATCGTAACGTACAAGACCGCCGTCACCCTGGCATACATAAAGGTCTGTGCCGTCTACAGCGATGGTGTTCTTTCCGTCAGGAACACCCACCTTACCTACAGTGGTATAGCTCTGAGGAGCATCCAGGCTTGTGTTGTCGAAGATGTTGACTGTACCAGTAGTTGTACCATTTGCCTCCAAGCCATAGAGCTTGTCACCGCCAACGGCAACGAACTTCACGTCGTTTGCTGTAAGGTGTGGAGTACGCTGGGTGAATGTAGAGTTGTAAACCTGATAGCCCTTGTTGGTTGCCAAAACGAAGTTGTCGTTGTACTTAGCTACGCAGTTGGCATCAATCTTATTGTTTGGATTTGTCTTGTCGATAGGGTAGGTAACAAGCTTGGTGTCGCTCAACTGACCATTTGACAGATTAGCATAACCCAGGAATGCACCTTCCTTGTAAGATGTAGCAGCAACATAGAAGCGGTTGCCGTCAATCATGCCATAGTTTACATCCAATCCTCCCTGAGCTGAAACAGCCTGATCGAGAATAAGCTTCTTGCCGTCAATATGAGCAACTTCCAATCCGCCTCCCATATGACTCTTATCATTGCCCTGGGTGTGGTATGTAACATACAACTTGTCGTTGGCTGCCTGGATAGATGTGGCAGAGAGGGTGTTCTGCTTAACACCTGTAGCAGAGAACAAATCGAGCTTTGGCTTTTTGACCAAGTCTTCTGCCTTTGCTGTTAACTCATAACCATACTGCTCGTTTTTGGCATCTTTCAGCTTAACTAAATCACCAGTGGTAGCCTTGTCGTAGTCGAGGTATGAAGCAGAGATATCAAGATCTTCGGCAGAATTAAGCTGGGTTGTACCCTGGAAGCACTTGGTGAACTGGAAGAGGAATGTAGCACCTTCAGCTGGAGTAGCGAATGCCTGGATAGCCTCATCACCGCTGTAATGGAACTCGTCTGCCTTGATGACAGCCACACCATTAGTCTTGTTCAGAGAAATCTGTCCCAATGCTGCATTGTCGGTAACCAGCTTGTTCACATTGATAACGCCCTTGTTGTCGAGGTTGATCTTGCAGGCACCATTGAGGTTGAGCTGAGCTTCACCTACCTTGGTAACCTTGTTGTGCTCATCTTTCTCGTTGTTGGTTACATTGATGTAGTCTGCATCAATCTGAGAACCTGCATTCATAGTCAAAGCCTTGGTAACCTTGATGGTACTGTTGTCGCCACACTGCAAGTAACCCTTGTTGTTGAGGTTGAGGGTTGCTGCTGTAAGGAAACCACCTATCTGCAAGTTACCATCGATGTTAACATCAGTAGCGTTCCAAACGTGAGCTGATGCATATACATTGGCACCTTCCTCAACGTTTACTTCTGTACCACGGATAGAACCGATGATGCAAACGTTAGATCCGTTCTTGAAGGTAATCTTCTGTGTAGGAGCTGTCTTGCCTTTAGCGAGCTGTCCTAAACCAGATTTGAGCTCCTTGATCGTTACATCATTGCCATTCTCGTCTTTTCCGGTTTTGATACCTCTCCAAGATGAATAGAGGTTACCCTCGATGACGATGTCTTTTGCTGAATCTTTTGTCTTGATATAACCCAATTCGTTATAGATGGTAACGCCTGGCTTAATCATAGAGCCTTCGCCTTCAAAAATCAAAGAACCGCCCTGCTCAACAACGATTGTTGTGTTCTCGAAAGTTGTAGCAGAGTAGTGCAATTTAGCATCTCCGTTAACAAAGATAGTTGCATTCTTGATGGTGTTCTTAGTAAAGTCACATTCGCCTGCAGATCTCTTCAGATAGTATCTGCCGCCATCCAGGTTGCACTTGCCATAAACCTGGGTATCGGTATTCTTCTGCACAGGCATGTTGAATGTAGTTACGAAATTTGCGTCATTAGCTGCTCTAGTACCAAAGAACTTACGTGCATTAGCAGTAGTGTTCTTGTAGTTGATGACGTTAGACATCAATGACTCGCCGCTATTGCTGGTGAGGTCAATAGTAGTCGCGTCAACCTTGGCTGGTGTAGAACCAGAATTGGTAGGGTCGCTGTTGCTGTCGCTACATGATGCGAATACGAATGCTGCCAAACCGATGGCAGCAAGCTTAGAATTGATTACTTTCATATCTATTATAAGTTTAAATTGTACTTACGAATTTATTATCTTTTACGATCTTTATCTTTGTTTTTGGTTTAACATACAGTAGTTTATGCGCTTGATAGTGTATTTAGTTGCTACGCTATTTTACTCATGCTTGCTATTATCGGGTGCAAATTTAATGTAAATTTTCCAAAACGAGTCAATTTTTCGCGTTAAATAAGCTTAATTCTTCATGTTTTGTGCTGAATGCCACCAAGTTGACTTGTTGTGTACGATAACGAGGGGGTATTTACTTGCCAGAGATGCCCTGTGCCCATTCCGGTATTTCCGTTACATACTCCTTGAACACCTTGCCGTCGGTCATTCGGAAGAGGAGCTGGGCCTCTACGCCGTCTGTAGAATTATCGTAGACGTAGGTGCGGTCGGCGTATTGCGATGCTATTCCGCAATTCTGTCTCGAAAATCATGCTGTGTTAGGACGGGTTTATGCTTGTTGTCTGCCATATCGGGTTTCATATTGTGTTATTGCTTCGTTGGAAGCTTCTTTGATCATGTCGATTACTCTTCTGCTTGCGTCTTCGTTTTCTTTCCGATATAAGTCCGCAGCCTCATGCATAATTTGGGCCAGCATCTCGTCTGTTGGCTCTTCCATGCTTGTCAAGCGATAGCTATTTAGTTCTTTTTCTGAAATCATAATTCTCTTCGTTTTAAAAACGCTGCAAATATACGATTATTTTGTGAAACCTACAAGGAAAAGCGGCTTTTTTTCGAGAAAAACAGGTTTTTTATGGGTTTTGGTGATTGTCTGGTACCCCCGTTTTTGCCTGTGATGTGAACCCTATGCTTCCGAACTTTGTATATACAGCGCGTTATTAAAGGTAAAGGAAATGAATATCAGGGTTTTAGATATAGGTTTTTATATGAAATAATATAGTTTTTTTAGGGAGTAGGGTTCACATCACACCCTGCCTTCACCATTTTCGCCTCGATTTCGATTCTGTTTTGACTCCATTTCGCCAATGGCTTGTTGGGGATTCTCTGTTAGTCACTGGCGATTCTCTGTTAGTCACTGAGAAATTTCTGTTAGTCACTGACAGAACTTTCAACTACTTGTGAAATGATGCGAATGCAGGCAGAAATCGGAAAATTCAGTGTCTTATGTTGTTTTCTTCACGAAAAATTTGGTGGTTACGAAAAAGCAGCGTATCTTTGCGGCACATTTTAAGCTGAAAAGATATGAGTGAAGTAAAACCATATAAGTTGCCGGAAGAAAAAACTAGTGTAGTTTCAGATTCTATGGCAGTCCGTATTACTCCTGATACGGATATTGCTACTCTGCGCCATAATGTGATGGATGCAGTATATGCTACAACAGACCAGAATGCTTTGTATAGTTGTTTGATTTTCTTGTCAAATCAGAAACAATCTTTGCATTCTTCGGTAAAGACCGATTTTTTGAATCGTCTAGATGAATTGTCTAGGCTTTCAAATGGTTGGGATGGGGAAGGTAGTCTTGCCCTTTCTAGGAATATCGTAGATTTTTTGAAGCGAACAATTCTGCTTGCTGCTGATACTTGTCTTCAAAACTGGGTAGCTTTTCCTGATGCACGAGGTTATGTGTATTTAGATTACACGGAAGGCAATAATATGGCTGGTGTTACTATTGCCGATCAGCAGGTGGTAGCATTTATCAAACGTGATGGTCATTTGTCTAAATTCTGTTTTGATAAGCTGGATGAAAAGGAAGTATTGGCATTATTGGAGAAAGCTCATGGATAAAGTTATTTCAGAAATTGCAGATGAGGAAAAGGTGGCAAGAATTTTGTTTTCGCCTTCTCATGTCTATAAAGGGCGGGTTTCACCGAAGGCTTTTAAACTTGAAAAGTTGAAGAGCGGAGCAGAAGACTATATTTCTGTATTAAGATATGATGCAGATCAATTGGATTCTGTATCAGCGGTCTTTCAACCTAGAACGAAAGGTGATTCTCGGTATGGATATACTTTTTTGAATGCTAGGGATGTTCGAAATCTGGATTATGAATTTAGTAACAGGAAGGTGGAGCTATTGCCAAAGCCAAGCAAGCGATTGCCATTGCATGCTGGGATTTTTTTATCAATTGATGGGAGGCTACAGACTGCCGATGATATTTCTCCAGATATTGATTTTTTCCAAAAAGAACTTGCCATGCTTTGTGATGGGGTGCATAAGTTTTAATTCAACCACTTGTATGTGTGGGCTTACTTGAAGTTGGAATGAGGCTCAAGTAAAGGTTAACTGAGCCTCACGTAAAGGTTAAATGAGGCTTAAACCAACTTGGAATGAGGCTTACTTCGATTCGGAAAGAGGCTTACTTCGATTCGGAATGAAGCTTGTTTCAATCGCCAATGAAGCCTGTTTCAATCGCTAACGAAACTTACTTCGTTTTTTTTCTTTAAATTTCTTCTTTTCCCTGCAACTTTCCAGCAACTTCTTTCGTCTAACCATCAGAATTTTGAAACGTAAAATTGGAAAGATATGAAGAAATTTGGTTTTTGGGCGGTGGCTGCCGCCTTGTTACTTGCCCCTCTGGGCTTCTGTTCCTGCAGCATGGGGTCTACTACCACTTCTGAAATGAAGGGAGGACTGGAGTATGTGCAGGATGATTTGAGAGAGAAACCTTTCAAGGCTATCGACGTGGATGTGGTTGCCAGTGTTTATTATACCCAGAACAATGGTGATGAATGCAGCGTTCGACTGGATTACTCTGCCATCAAGGATGCTGAGTTCGCAGAGAAACTCAAGGAGAAACTCAAGGTGGTTTATCGTGACGGCGAGGTGAAGATTGGTCTCACTGGAAGAGTCAAGGTGCCTGCCTCGTGCAGCTCTGAAAAGAATAGACTCAAGATTTATATCACCAGTCCCGACCTGGTGAAGATTACGCAGGAAGGCGTGGGTTCCTTCTATGCCAAAACCATCAACAGCGACCGACTGGAAATCGATAACGAGGGCGTAGGCTCCGTTAACATCGACAAGATTCTCGCCAACAAACTGGATGTTACCAATGAGGGCGTGGGTTCTGTCAGCATCGATGATGCCAAGGGCGATGTGATGAAGATTGATAACGAAGGCGTAGGCTCCGTAAAAGTGGGCCGTGTGGCTATGGTCGACCTGAAGGTGGATAACGAGGGCGTAGGCTCTGTAACGCTCGATTTCTACAAGGGAGACTACCTGAAGATTAACAACGATGGTGTGGGCAAGGTTAGCGCCAAGGTGGATTGCCAGATTCTGAACGTTGATCTGGATGGAGTAGGCAGCGTGCATCTGAGCGGCGTTACCGGCAAATATACCCGTCACAAGGATGGTGTGGGAAGCATCTCTGATCGAGGGCTGAAAGTCGGAAGATAATCTGATTTTCAAAAAACAAAAAATGCAATCTGGTGGGCGCTAATATACTTGCTATTTTTCTTTTATATATTTTCTTTTTATAATATATATAATATATTAGCACCCACCGGATTGCACGAAATTGGGCAAAAAATGCTCAAAATTGAGTAAGAAATGCTTGTTTCTAGAAGTCCCACTTCATACCCAGGCAAGGGCGAACCTTGGCACCGTCGGTGCTGCCGAAATTATTCGTAATCTCTACCTCGCCACCCAGGCTCAGGTTCTCGCAGCCGAAGTGCTGACCTACGTTGTACCAGAGCTGTGGCTCGGTGATGAATACCGTGTGGCGGGTCTTTGCCTGTCCGTCGCCATCGAATGTGGCGTGAGTCTCCCACCAGAAATCAGCGAAGCCGTCAAACTTCAAACCCTTTACGCCGAAGAGATCGTTGCAGGTCCATACGGCTGTCAACTGCATCGGAACATTCTGGTCTTTCTTGCGGATGGTCTTGTAGAGCACATCCAGGTTCAGGGTGTTCTTGTAGGTGGCATCGTGAATGAGATACTCCACACCAAAGAGCCATGCGTTGTTGATAGGGTAGTTCTTGGTGATACCGCCATTGTACTCAGCATGCAGACTCCAGTTTTTCAGGCTTGAATCCTTCCAGAAATTCAGCGCACGCGAAATCTCGGTGTAGGTTCCGCCCAGGGAAACATTGTCGCTGTTTGGATCCATCTTGTCGTAGTTGAAGTCGTGGTCAACGAAGAAATACGTGCTTCCCCATTTGTCCTGCTTGAACATCTCCAATGTCAAAGTTACATACTTGCGGTCGGTGCCGAAATCATAGAGCACCTGAGCGTTGGTCTGGGCTAATGCCTTGCTTGCAGGAAGCAATGCCAATGCCATGAGAACCAGGCTTTTCAACTTTTTCATAAATCTTTTTCTTTAAATATTAAAATATTGTTTGAATGATATCTTGAAAATCAAAAAAGAGGCCACGGATATCACATCCACAGCCTCTCAAATTCTACTAAAAACAACGTGTCGCCTTAATAGGCGAATAGAGGATAATCCTTCATGGTTTCGTTCACCTTCTCGCGAACACGGGCAATCACCTTCTCGTCTTCAGGAGCATTGAGCACTTCCTCGATGAGTTCTGCGATGAGGTGCATCATGTCTTCCTTGGCGCCACGGGTTGTCATGGCCGCTGTTCCGAGACGGATTCCTGAGGTCTGGAAGGCTGAACGGGAATCGAACGGAACCATATTCTTGTTTACTGTGATATCGGCAGCAACGAGTGCATTCTCGGCTACCTTACCTGTAAGATCTGGATATTTTGAACGCAGGTCAACGAGCATGGAGTGGTTGTCTGTACCACCGCTCACGATGCCGAAACCGCGACCAATCAGGTCGTCAGCCAGCACGGCTGCGTTCTTCTTCACCTGAGCTGCATACTCCTTCCATGAAGGCTGCAGGTTCTCGTTGAAGGCCACCGCCTTGGCTGCAATGACGTGCTCCAGCGGACCGCCCTGCTGGCCAGGGAATACGGCTGAATTCAGGAGCATGCTCATCTTCTTCACCTCGCCCTTCTTGGTAGTCAAGCCCCAAGGATTCTCAAAGTCCTTACCCATGAGGATGATACCGCCACGAGGACCACGCAGGGTCTTGTGGGTGGTAGAAGTAACGATGTGTGCATACTTCAATGGGTTGTCGAGCAGTCCGGCTGCAATGAGACCGGCTGGATGAGCCATATCAATCATCAGGAGGGCACCCACCTCGTCGGCAATCTTGCGCATGCGGGCGTAATCCCACTCACGGCTATAGGCACTACCGCCACCGATAATCAGCTTAGGCTTGTGCTCCAGCGCCAGCTTCTCCATCTCGTCGTAATCCACGCGGCCCGTCTCCTTGTTCAGGTTGTAGCCGATAGGGTTATAGAGGATGCCCGAAGTGTTGACGTGGCTGCCATGAGAGAGGTGACCACCATGGTCGAGGTTCAGTCCCATAAAAGTATCGCCCGGCTTCAAAACGGCGAGCAGAACGGCTGCGTTGGCCTGTGCACCTGAGTGAGGCTGCACGTTGGCATACTCAGCGCCGAAGAGTTTCTTGACGCGCTCGATGGCGAGGTTCTCCACGATATCCACCACCTGGCAGCCGCCGTAGTAGCGCTTTCCTGGCAGACCCTCTGCATACTTGTTGGTAAGGTAAGAACCCATGGCGTTCATCACCTCGTCACTCACGAAATTCTCAGAAGCAATCAGCTCCATACCCTTCAGCTGACGCTGATGTTCTCTTTCGATTAAGTCGAAAATCTCTTGATCTTTTACCATTCTTTATACTTTTTATGGTTGATATTAATGAATTCGGGTACAAAAATAAGCAATATCTCTCAAACTACCAAATAATTTGAAGTATTTTGAGTGATATTGCTTACTTTTTGTTACTTTTTTAAGGAAATCCTACTTTCAGATATAAGAAATCCCTACTTGCAAAGCTCCACTTTGCCCAGCTGCTGCTCCTTGTCGCAGTAGTGGCAGCGCACGATGCCCTGCACCTTGTCTACGGTGTGGAAGAGGGTCTGCATAGGCTCGTTGTTGGTGATGCACTTAGGGTTGTTGCACT
>ERZ1031095.374-NODE-374-length-15062-cov-4.297528_pt1 | contig 15062 bp, 10 predicted proteins | sample MGYA00517108_ERZ1031095 | MGnify/ENA primary metagenome ERZ1031095 (study PRJEB33719, sample SAMN04261275) | wastewater metagenome | biome: rural village; feature: human; material: feces | host: Homo sapiens | place: El Salvador | collected 2013-01-07 ... | reverse complement strand
CTCCCAGAACTACGCGATGTACTACGACAAGCTGGAGCGCGTCAACTACTTCCTGCAGGACGTCGCCGCGCTGGTTCGTGCCGGAGAGCCGTCCGACTCGCGCCTGATCCAGCACCTGCTCGCCGACGTGATGGGTGACGGAGGCCAGTGGACGATGGCGCTGAACGTGTACAAGAAGTACGGTGCCGTGCCGAAGGACCTGTTCCCGGAGACCGAATCCTCGAAGAACACGGGCGCTATGAACACGCAGCTGCGCCACCTGCTGCACACTGCCGTGGCACACATGTACGCCGACCCCGCGTCGATCGACGACGAGGTCGCCAAGACCGTCGCCGCCGGCCACCGCATCCTGACGATTCACCTGGGCGAGCCGCCGAAAAGCTTCGACTGGGAGTGGACCGACTCCGAGGGCATGTTCCACCGCGACGGCGAAATCACGCCCGTCGAGTTCTGGAAGAAGTACGTGGGCACCGCCGACCTTGAGGATTACGTGTGCCTCGTGGACGATCCGCGCCGCGAGCACGCCAAGGGCAAGAAGATCGGCATCGAGCACCTGGGCAACGTGGCCGGCGGCAACCCGACCGAGTACCTGAACGTGCCGAACCAGTTCATGAAGGATTGCGTGCGCGCGATCCTGACCGAAAAGGGCATCCCGGTGTGGTTCGGCGCGGACTGCGGTCCGTTCATGGATCGCGAGCGCGGCGCGTGGGCGACTGACCTGTTCGAGTACGGCAACGTCTACGATGTGGACTTCGACATGGACAAGGAGTCGCGCGTACGCTTCGGCGACTCCGCGATGAACCATGCGATGGCGTTCGTCGGCGTGGACGTGGCCGATGACGGCACCACGACCCGTCGCTGGCGCGTGGAGAACTCCTGGGGCGACAAGATTGCCGACAAGGGCTACTTCACGATGAGCGACGACTGGTTCACCGAGTACGTGTACGAGGTGGCCGTGCCCAAGGCGATGCTCCCGGCCGAGTATCAGGCCGCGCTCGCCGAGCCCGCCACCATGCTCCCCGCATGGGATCCGATGGGTGCGCTGGCCTGAGCGAGGTATCGGCCCGTGCGTCGAGCACGAGACTGAATGACCGATTTCGTCGATTCCCCGTGTCGGATGGACATTTTACGAAAGGAATGTGCCGTTCGATGTGGGGAATCGTCATTGACGGCGGTCTTCCGCTATTGTTGGATGACAATGATGTTTCTAGCCAGAGGACCGCGCATCGGTTGCGGCATAGCGGAATAAGCCCAGAGAAAGCTTCATGATGAAGAAAGCGTCGGCCGGAAGCCGCACATCATTCAATACATTCAATCGAATACTGACGTGTCTTATCCCGATCGCGTTCGTGTTGACCGTCGGCGCATGCGGAACTCCCGGCTCCGATGCGGGGTCGGCTGAGCGGCAGTCGTCCGGACAATCCGAATCGGCTGAGTCGTCCGAACCGTCAAGCTCGGCTTCCGCGTCCGGCGGACAGCTCGCCACGAGCGCGCTGGAGACGCTGCCGGTCAAGGGACGTGCACCGAAAACCGGTTATTCGCGCGACCAGTTCGGCGAGGCATGGGCCGACGTCGACCACAACGGGTGCGACACACGCAACGACATCCTCAACCGTGACCTCACCAACAAGACTCACAAGGCCGGTACGCACAATTGCGTGGTGACCAGCGGTCGGCTCGTCGACCCGTACACCGCCGCGGTGATTGATTTCGTGCGCGGGCAAAGCACCTCGGCGGCCGTGCAGATCGATCATGTGGTGGCGCTGTCGGACGCATGGCAGAAGGGCGCGCAGCAGCTGAGCGCCGACCGGCGCAAGCAGCTGGCGAATGACCCGTACAACCTGCTCGCGGTGGACGGCCCGTCGAACCAGCGCAAGTCCGACGGCGACGCGGCGACCTGGCTGCCCGCCAACAAATCGTTCCGCTGCTCATACGTGGCTCGGCAGATCGGCGTGAAGGCGAAGTACTCGCTGTGGGTGACGCAGGCCGAGCATGATGCGATGTCGCGCGTGCTGTCGTCCTGCCCGGCCCAGACCGTTCCGACCGGCGACGGCGCGGAATCAGTGGTGCCGCAGGAGGACGTGTCGCAAGGCAGCTCATCGCAGGACGGTTCATCGGGCGAACAGTCCGAGTCGAGCACGGTGGTGGAGCCGGCCGCTCCGCCTGACGGCGACAGTTCCGATGTCTACTACAAGAACTGCGCCGCGGTGCGTGCAGCCGGCAAAGCGCCGCTATACAAAGGGCAGCCCGGCTACTCGACCAAACTCGATCGCGACGGCGACGGCGTCGCCTGCGAATAGCGCCCCATCTCCATCCCGCGAAAGTCCCATTCGCAGCCGCCGGAATGGGACTTTCGCCGGGTGACGGCTTCGCAGCTCCGCCGTGCCCGCATTGCAGCCGTTGTTTTCCGTATTCCGACGGCATCTACTATTGTGTGTTCGGTATTGGTATGCGACGTGAGGGCGCGGGTCGAAAGACGTCGGCCTGCGGTGCGGAAGGAGAGCAGAGCGATGGCAGGGCTTCGTGGTCCGGACAGTTCCGAGGACGAGCGGCATCTGAGCGGGAATGCCGTGTTCCCTGAAACGGTGGACGTGAACATTCGCCAGCTCGACCCGATTCCGGCACCGCGGTATTTTCTCAGGGAACTGCCGCTCACCGATGATATGAGCGACCTGGTGCTGCAATCGCGTCAGGAGATCCGCGACATCCTGCACGGTCGCGATGATCGTCTGCTGGTCATCGTCGGCCCGTGCTCGATTCACGATCCGAAAGCGGCGCACGAGTACGCGCAGCGTCTTGCGGCGCTCAAGGGCGAGCTTGAGGACCGACTGATGATCGTGATGCGCGTGTATTTCGAGAAGCCGCGCACGACGATCGGCTGGAAGGGTCTGATCAACGATCCGGATCTGGATGGCCGCTTCGATATCCGCAAGGGCATGTGGCTGGCGCGCAAGGTGCTGACCGACGTGCTTGGCCTGGGGCTGCCGACGGCGACCGAATGGCTGGATCCGATTACACCGCAGTACATCTGCGATCTGATCAGCTGGGGGGCGATCGGCGCGCGCAACACGGAGTCGCAGGTGCATCGTGAGTTGGCGAGCGGCATGTCGATGCCGATCGGCTTCAAGAACGCGACCGACGGTTCGATCAAGCCGGCCGCCGACTCGTGTTTCGCGGCCGGGTTCGAGCACCATTTCCTGTCGATCAACCTGGATGGCCGCGTGATCTCCGCCGAGACGAAGGGCAACCCGGACTGCCATCTGATCCTGCGCGGGTCGAACACCGGCCCGAACTACGATGCGGCTTCCGTGGCGGCCGCGCTTGAGGCGCTGCGCGCGTCGAAGGCGAGCGGTCCGAGCGAACGCGGTCTGGTCATCGATGCGGCGCACGGCAATTGTGGCAAGGACGAGAACGTCGAGGCCGAGGTCATTGAGAACATCGCCTCGCGTATCGCCGATGGAGAGCCGGGCATCCTCGGCGTCATGATGGAGAGCTTCCTCAAGGGCGGGCATTAGAAACCGGCACCGCTCGACCAGCTGGTGTATGGCCAGTCGGTCACCGACTCCTGCGTGCCGTGGGAGCGCACCGAGGAGCTGCTGCACACGCTCGCCGACGCCATCGACACGCGTCACGCGCTCTGATCCGGTGCCCGGCCTAGGCCGCTAGGTGGGGCATGCCACAATACATGGCTGTTAGCATATACGTAGGTTCGGCGTGGCCTTGTCTGTTCGAGAGGCCGCGCCGAACCGTTTTTTTTGCATTGGCGCTGCTTCAGTGATGCATCGTCACAGCGACGCGTCGTCCCAGTGGTCGGCGGCGGGGAGCGAGCGGATCGACGGCATCAGCAGCGCGATGACCACATTGACCGCAAGCACGGCCAGGAACAGGCCAATCGTGGCGCCGAACCCGATGCGTGGCAGCAGGGAGCCGGCGAGCGCTGAGCAGAACAGCGTGGGTATCATCGACAGCATGCCGCTCGCCGACTCGACACGTCCCTGCATCTCGCTCGGCACTTTGGCGAACACGAATCCCATCAGCAGCGAGTTGATGGTGGGGATGGGCAGCCCGACGACCAGCGATGACGCCAGTATCACCAGGTAATCGCTGCTGAACAGCATCGGCAGCAATGTCAGCAGCGACGTCACCGACAGGACGACCAGACCGGTGCCCATGTGCACTCGCTCGCATACCCGTGCGGCGATCACCGCGCCGATCAGCATGCCGACTCCCATGACGGTGTTGACGAAACCGAGTCGCACGGAGTCCACGTGGGTGCTCACCAGTTGCAGGTTCACCGCGGCGAACACGCCGTTGAGCCCGAAATTCACCAGCGCGGCGATTACGCAGATCGCCAGCAGCGTGTGCCTGCGCAGCGTCCAGCGCCATCCTTCGATGAAATCCTCGAAGAACGAGGTGTGCGCCGACTCTGCTGTCGCATCGGCGTCGGGCGCGACGGCGGCATCGGACGTGCAGCCCGCTTGCGACGCGGTGTCGGGACGCTTGCTCTTGCGATCTGTCGTCACCATGTCGCGGACATGTTCGTCGACGCGCAGCTGGGCGGCACTGACACCGCTGATCGCGTACATCAGCGAGGCGACCGCGAACGGCAGCCACGGCGCGACCGCGTACAGCACGCCACCGAGCGGGGATCCCGCGATGCTGACCACGGAATCGCGCCCTTGATTGAGGCTTTGCGCCTTCGGATATTCGCGGGTCGGGATGATCGTGCGCAGCATCGCGTTGGTCGCGTTGGCGAGTAGTCCGTTGACCGCTGACGCCGCGACCGTCACGATGGCGAATATCGGGAATGCGATCGCATGCAGGGCGATCAGCACGAACACCGTTCCCCACAGCAGCGTGCCGAACACGGCGTTGGCGATGATGAGCCCTTTGCGGTTGTGCCGGTCCACGACCGTGCCGCCGAACACGTCGCTGACATGCGTGGCAACTTGGCTGAACGTGGCGAGCCATCCGGCGAGCACCACCGATTGGGTGAGCGAGAAGGCGATCAGCGAGATCGCGAAGCCTCTCATCGCGGCTCCGATCGTCGAGGCGGTGTCTGCAGTGAACCATTGACGATATGTGGGGTTGCCCCACAGCGATTCACTGCGTTGCGGGGAAGTGCGTTCGCGGTGTGGCGCGGTTTGCGCCTGCGATGATTCGGGCATGATGTTTCCTTTGAATAAGTTGAGGGGTGTTGTGCGTCGAGGGGTGAAATTGCGTATGCTTGCGCTCGCCCATTGCATTGTGGGCGCAGGGCGTGGGGTGAGAGGGTATGTCAGGCCGCCGTTATGGCAGCCATCTGAAGGCGTCGATGTTGAGCATGACGGGTTGCGAGCCGTCCCCTTCCTCGTGTGCGAGGTCGCGTGATGTCCATGTGTTGAAGAGCTCGCGCAACTCCTGTGACATGCGCGCGTATTCCTCGCTTGTCAGCCGCAGCACGCTGCTGCTCGTCACCGTTGGGTCCGTCCACTGTTTGGGCAGGTTGTCAGAGGCCGACCTGTATCGCTGCCATGCCTCTTGCCGAAACGTGGAGCTGACCTGATCCATTGTCGTCGCCATTGCCGAATCGACGGCCGCGTCCGCGTTGATTTCCAGTCTGCTTTGGGCGGCCAGCCAGCAGCTTCTGCGGTTGTCTCCGTCGGGTGATGGCGTTTGCGTGACGAATCCGGCCTTTTCGAGCTGTTTCAGGTGATAGCTGACCGTTCCGGCCGATTCGCCGAGCTGTTCGGCGATCTGGCCGACCGTGACGGGTTTGGTGTCGCTCATCACGGTCAGTATGCGCAGTCGTGTGGGGTGCGACAGCGCCTTCAGGCGGTTCGTGCCGGTGACTGTCGCGGTGTTGTCGCGGCGGGGCGGCGTCTGCGGTTGCGCCGTGTCGGAAGCCTGTGCCATGTCCGTTCCTTCCATGCCTCATGACACCTGTCGCGTGTGATGCTGCGCTCATGTTATGAAGCGATATCCAATTGACAAGAAATATTGTACAACAACTCTTGTATAAATCAAGTGCCCCCGTTTTTTTCCCCCGTTTCATGTTAGGCTCGCATAAGAGTTCAAGCGGTGGTTCCTCTCCTTCAAGAAACACCGCGGATACCGGCGCGTGTTGGCATAGGTGCCAGCGCGGGCAGGGGGGGGTATTAGTGCGCGACCGCAGCGTGGCGCAAGTCAGAGAAGACTGAAAGGGCATGGCTCATCATGATGAATGCACGGCAACTGTGGGCGAAGGCGTGACGTTGTTCGCGTCGGTGAAGGAGGGCGCGTGATGGCGGAATCGGCACGGCACTCAGGGCGCAAAACTCCCTGGAAGACGATCCTGGCGGTGTTGTCGGTGGTCGCGATCGCGGCCGGCGACTACAAGGACGCCGCGGCCGGCGAGACGGCAGCGCTCCAGAACATCGTAATGTCCCCGTGCCCGTTCGACGCGGGGCATGGGGACGTTCGTCATGCGCGGCGGATACGGGCTGGCGCGGCCCGTGTATGGCCAAGTACAGGGCCGTGCCTTATCCTTGGGGGAGAGAACAAGGCAAGGAGACATCACGTCATGCAGCAGCAGAACATGGGAGAGCGTACGCCGCAGGGCACGCCGCGTCACGCCGGCCCGAAGCCGCTGAACACGCCGGAGGAGCTGCGGGCCATCCGGCAGGCCATGGACGAGGGCAAGAACCCGCTGCTTGCCACGGGCGTGCCGCGCTGGGAGGATCAGGTGGGCGTCAGCCGTATCATCAACCGCCGGGTGCTGGAGCTCGAACCGCTGCCCACCCCGGCCCAGGTGTTGGCGGAACTGCCTCTTGACTCCGCCGCGCAGGAGATCGTCGCCTACTCGCGCGACGAGATACGCGCCTGCCTGTATGGGCAGGACGACCGTCTGCTCGTCATCGTCGGCCCCTGCTCGGTGCACGACCCGAACGCCGCGCTCGACTACGCGCACCGGCTGTCGAAGGTGATGAAGGAGACCGAAGGCGAACTGCTCATCGTGATGCGCGTGTACTTCGAGAAGCCGCGAACGACGGTCGGCTGGAAGGGACTGATCAACGACCCCGACATCGACGGCAGCCACAACATCCGCAAGGGCCTGCTGCTCGCGCGCAAGACGCTGATCGGCGTGCTGGGCGAAGGACTCGCCGCCGCCACGGAATTCCTGGAGCCCACCAGCCCCCAGTTCATCTCCGACGCGGTCAGCTGGGGCGCGATCGGCGCCCGCAACACCGAGTCGCAGGTCCACCGCCAGCTCGCCAGCGGCATGTCGATGCCGATCGGATTCAAGAACGCGACCGACGGGTCCGTCAAGGCCGCCGTCAACGGCTGCTACGCCTCCGCGCAGCAGCACACGTTCTTCGGCATCGACCACATGGGCCGGGCCTGCGCGGTGGAGACGCTCGGCAACCCGGACTGCCACGTGGTGCTGCGCGGCTCGATCCACGGGCCGAACTACGACACCGCATCCGTGCGCCGTGCGATGGACGACGTGCGCGCGATGATGCCGGCGGAATCTGCCGCCACCCACGGGCTCATCATTGACTGCTCGCACGGCAACTCCGGCAAGGACGAGCACCGGCAGGCAGAGGTCGTGCGAGACATCGCCCGGCGCATAGCCGATGGCGAGGAAGGCATCACCGGCATCATGATGGAAAGCTTCATCGAAAGCGGCAACCAGCCGGCGGCCCCACTCGACCAACTGGTCTACGGCAAGTCGATCACCGACCGCTGCATCGGCTGGGACGAGACGGAACGGCTGTTGCACGAGCTCGCCGACGCGGTGTCCGCCCGGCGCTGGCGCTGAAACGGCGTCCATCACTCTTCACGAACAACCACACGGAAAGGATTCCCATGACCACCATCGCCATCATTGGCGCATTGGACGACGAAGTCGCACTCATCGCCGCATCACTGAACGACGTCACCCACGACCGCCAAGCCGGCCTCGACGTGACGCGCGGCACGCTGGGAACCAACGAAGGAGGCACCGTCACCGCCGTCGCGACCGTCGGCGGCATGGGACTGGTCAACGCCGCCGCCACCACCCAGCACCTGATCGACACATACCATCCCGACGCGGTGATCTTCTCCGGCATCGCCGGCAACCTCAACCGGAACCTGCACATCAACGACGTGGTGCTCGGTGGCACACTGCGCTACCTCGACACCGACATGCGACTCGTCGGCCAATGGAAGCCCGGCACCGAGCAGCAGCCCGTCGAGGAATTCCACTCCGACGACCGTCTGCTGTCCCTCGCCGACCAGGCGCTCGCGGCCATGGGCGTCACGCACATCATCGGCATCATCGCGTCCGGCAACTACTTCGTCGATACGCCGGCGCAGATCGCCAAGGTCATCCACGACACCGGCGCCGACGCCGTCGAGATGGAAGGCGCATCCGTGGCGCACGTCGCCGCCCGAAACGAAGTACCCGCGCTGGTGATCCGCGCGCTGAGCGACAACGCCGACACCGACTACGAGGAGTTCAAGGGCTTCGACATCTCCGAATACGCGGATACCGCGGCCCGCATCGTGCTCGACATCCTGCGGCGCATGTGACGCCGGGCGCGGCTCGCTCCGACGGGCTGCGCCGCGGAAGGACACGGCAAGTTGAACAACTGGCAAACTTACGTAGTCGCGCTGGCGGCGGGACGTGCGGAGCCGTTACGCTGAAACCATCCGCATCCGCATCATCGGTGCGGGTGGATGAGAGCGGTGCAGGGCCGAGGAAAGGCGGGGCGGGTCCGATGACATGGGTGCATGTGGCGTTGGCGGTGCTGGTGACGATTATCGTGTTGGTGATTGCCGTATCGAGGTCGTACGCGCTGGGGCGCGAGTCCGGCGAACGCGACACGCTGGCGGGACAGGGGAGCGATTCCGGCTCGCTGTTCGGCACCGACGTGCCGGTGCGCGAGGCGGAACAGGGGCTCATCGACGTCATGCCGTCCGAGGTGATCGTCTGCGACGGCAACGGTTCCGTGCGGTGCTCCAGCAAAAGCCAGGTGAACGTCGATGTCATCGAGAACGGCTGGATCGTCAAGGACGAGATCCTCGACATCCTGCACGTCGTGGTGGAGAACGGGGGCGTGCGGGAACGCGAGATGTGCGTCTCGCTCGACCTGACCCGCATGTCGAGCGCGATTTCCGGACGAGGTGTCACCGCCGGCAGCTCTGCGCCCTCCGACAGCTACCTGCGCGTACGCGTCGGCCATATCTGCGACGGTCTGTACGCGGTGTTCATCAACGACGTGACCGAGCAGCGTCGGTTCGAGCGGATGCGCCGCGACTTCGTCACCAATGTCTCCCACGAGCTGAAGACCCCCGCAGGCGCGATCTCGCTGCTCGCCGAAACCGTGACCGACGCGGCGGATGACCCTGGCGCCGTGCGGTATTTCGCCGGCCGCATCACCAAGGAGTCCGCGCGGCTGACCGAACTGGTGACCCACCTGATCGAACTGCAGCGCGCGCAGGACGCGCCGGCGATGCTCAAGGCGCAGCGCATATCCGCCATGTCGGTGGTGCGCGCGGCCGTCGGCGAGAACCTGGTGCAGGCCGGTGCGAAGCACATCGCCATACGGCTGTCGCTGCGCGGCGAGCAGGCGCCGGTCGACGCTGACGCCGCCGCGGACGACGAGGCGCAGCGCGACATCGCCATCATGGTCGACCGGGAGACCCTCACCATGGCCGTGAAGAACCTCGTCGAAAACGCCATCCGCTACTCGCCCGAATACACGACGGTCAGCGTGAGCGTCTCGCTGTGCAAGGACCCAAGCTCCATGACGATTCGCGTGATCGACCAGGGCATCGGCATCCCCTCGGCGTCGCTGGACCGCGTATTCGAACGGTTCTACCGGGTCGATCCGGCGCGGTCGCGGGCCACGGGCGGCTCGGGGCTTGGCCTGGCCATCACCAAGCATTGCGTGCAGGAGTGCGGCGGTACGATCTCCGTATGGTCGCGCGAGGGCGAAGGCTCCACGTTCACCATCGAGCTGCCGGTCGCCCCCGAACCGGATGACGATGACGGCGAGCGGGCGGATGACGGCGAAGCGCCCGGCGAGACCGTCGGCGCGCCGGGAGGCGGCGACGCCGCGACGCAGGAGTAGACCCGCCGCCACGGTCTCCCCGGCGCGTCGGCCACCCATCGTGAAACCCGCGGAAAAGCAACGTAGTCTTCGGAGCCGAATGCGGGCGGTGCCGGAACACGCTACGATGGTGACGGTACGGACATTGAACACAGTATGTGTGAAAGGTAAACATGACACGCATTCTCATCGTGGAAGACGAGGAATCATATCGTGAGCCCTTGGTGTACCAGCTGACGCGCGAGGGCTACGACGTCTCCGCCGCAGCCAGCGGTGCGGCGGGCCTGGAGCTGTTCACCAAGGGCGGCATGCACGGAGGCGATCGTGGAAAGCGGCATCGCAAGGGTCGTCGTCGGAACCTCATCGACCTGGTGCTGCTCGACCTGATGCTGCCGGGCATCGACGGCACGGCCCTGTGCCGGCGCATCCGCGAGCAGAGCCGCGTGCCGATCATCATGCTCACCGCCAAAAGCGCCGAGATCGACAAAGTCGTCGGTCTGGAGATCGGCGCGGACGATTACGTGACCAAGCCCTACTCGTTCCGCGAGCTGCTCGCGCGCATCCGCGCGGTCCTGCGGCGCAATCAGGGCGCGGTCGAGGCCAGCGGTGTGGTCGACGACGACATCCCGCTGGTGTGCGGCGACATCTCCATGCAGGTTGGCCAGCATCAGGTCACCGTGCGCGGCGAAAGCGTGTTCTTCCCGCTCAAGGAATTCGAACTGCTCGAATACCTCATGCAGAACAAGGGGCGCGTGATGACCCGACACCAGCTCATCGACCGCATCTGGGGCTCCGATTACGTCGGCGACACGAAGACCCTCGACGTGCACGTCAAGCGCGTGCGCTCCAAGATCGAGGAGGATCCGGCCCATCCCCAGTACCTGACCACCGTGCGCGGCCTCGGCTACAAGATCGACAGCCCGCAGCAGTGACCGGCCCGCACCCGGTATAAAGCGCCCTCGGCCCGCCTGAACCACCCGGTGCAGGCGGGCCGAACCATATCCCGCAAACCGCGCATTCCAACTACGTGGCAAGGTCGGCAACTATTCATCTTCTGTTTACCGATTTTGTCTTCCGACCCCTCGAACAGCCCATAGGCTAGTAACTGTCATGAAAAGGAATCGGCTCTGAATCGTATGACACGAGCCGCTATGACAGTTGATAAGAGGAAAGAAACAATGCGTAAGAATCTCTTCGTTCGTTCCATCGCGGCGGTTTCCGGCATCGTGATGCTGGCGTCGCTCGCCGCCTGTGGCGACAACACTTCGTCCGCCGGCAACAACTCCGGTTCCACCTCGACCGAGAAGATTACCGGCAGCTTCTCCGGCGCTGGTGCCACCTCCCAGCAGGCGGCCGAGGAAGCCTGGATCTCCGCCTACATGGCGGCGAACTCCGGCGCGAACGTCACCTACAACCCGACCGGTTCCGGCGCGGGCGTCACCACCTTCCTGAGCGGCGCCACCGCGTGGGCCGGCTCCGACAAGGCCCTCTCCGATGACGAGGTCACCCAGTCCTCCGACAAGGCGTGCGCCAACGGCACCACCGCGTTCGACGTGCCGGTCTACATCTCCCCGATCGCCATCATCTTCAACTTGAAGGGCGTTTCCGACGCCGGCAAGCACATCAACCTCGATGCCGACACCGCCGCCAAGATCTTCGACGGCAAGATCGTCAAGTGGAACGATCCGGCCATCGCCAACCAGAACAAGGACCTGACCTTGCCCGACACCCAGATCACCGTCGTGCACCGCTCCGACAAGTCCGGCACCACGCAGAACTTCGTGAGCTACTTCAAGGACCAGGCCCCCGACTCCTGGACCCATGAGCTCTCCGAGAACTGGCCTGACATCCCCGGCCAGCAGAGCGCCAAGGGCACCTCGGGCGTCGTCACCGCCGTCAAGCAGGCCGACGGCACCATCGGCTACGCCGACTTCTCCCAGGTCGGCGACCTGGGCACCGCGGCCATCAAGGTCGGCGAGAACTACAACGAGATCTCCGCTGACGCCGGTTCCAAGGTCATCGAGGATTCCGAGATCGACACATCCGCCAAGGGCGACAACCGCGTGGTCGTGAAGATCAACCACGCCACCAAAGCCAAGGGCGCCTACCCGATCGTGCTGGTCTCCTACGACATCGCCTGCCCCGCCTACAAGGACGCCAACACCGCCAAGTTCGTCAAGAGCTGGCTCACCTACGTGACCAGCGACGAAGGCCAGAAGACCGCCTCCTCCGCTGCCGGCTCCGCCCCGCTGCCGAGCAACATCGTCGAGAAGGTCACCAAGTCCATCGAGGCCATCAAGACCAAGTGATCAGCGTGAGCTGACACGCCGTATGGCGGATGCCGCAGAACACCTGACACAATGAAAGGTGTCTGCGGCTTCTGTCGGTTGTACACGGCCGTGAAGCCACCATTGAAAATGCATACGAAGGAGAACCTGTGAGTTCGCAAGACAAAGCGGCAGACAGTCCGGCCAGTACAGGCAAGACCGGCGATGTCGTGTTCAAGACGATCGCCTATGCTGCCGGCATTCTCATTCTCGTCGCGCTTGCGGCGGTGTTCCTGTTCCTGCTGTTTCAGGCGTGGCCGCTGATCGGAGGCGATCAGGCCGCGAACACCGCCACCATCGAATCATTCACCGGCAACCGCGCGCACAACTTCTGGCAGTACGTGGGCCCGCTGGTGTTCGGCACGGTGCTTGTCTCCGCGCTGTCGCTGATCATCGCGTTTTTCATCTCGATCGGCATCGCCCTGTTCATCTCGCATTACGCACCCAAGAAGCTGGCGACCGCGCTGAGCTACGTGGTCGACCTGCTCGCCGCCATCCCGTCCGTCATCTACGGCCTGTGGGGCGGCCTGATTCTGGTGCCGGCCATCCAGCCGGTGTGGAACTGGTTCGCGAAGTACCTGAGGTGGACCTACATCTTCGATGGATCGCTCAATGACCCGTCGGTCGCCGACAGCCCCTCGCGAACCGTCGCCACGGTCGCCGTCGTGCTGGCCGTCATGATCCTGCCGATCATCACCTCGGTGTCGCGCGACATCTTCATGCAGACCCCGCGTCTGCAGGAGGAGGCGGCCATCGGCCTGGGCGCCACCAAGTGGGAGATGATCAAGCTGGCCGTGCTGCCGTTCGGCAAGTCCGGCATCGTCTCCGCATCCATGCTCGGCCTGGGCCGCGCACTCGGCGAGACCATGGCCGTCCTCATGATTCTTTCCCCCGGCCTAACGTACTCGATCAAGCTGCTGCGGGCATCCCAGAACCAGACCATCGCGGCGAACATCGCGGCGCCGGAAGCCGACCCGAACATCGGCGTGCCCGTGCTGATCGGCACCGGCCTCGTGCTGTTCGTTATCACGTTCCTCGTGAACTTCGTCGCCCGTAAGATCACCGAGAAAGCGAGCGCATGATGAGTGAAGCAACTGTAAAGAGCACCATCAGCGTCGACGCGAACGCCGTGAAGAAGACGCCCGCCGCACGCAACGACAAGCAACTGCCCGACATCGACTTCGACCGGTTCAAGACCAGCCGTTCCTTCGCCGCGTCCCGCAAGCGCAAGGACGTCTTCATGAAGAGCCTGATCTGCCTCGCCTTCATCATCGCGTGCATCCCGCTGATCTCCGTGCTGTGGACGACCGTCGCCAACGGCATCAAGCGACTGAACCTCAACTTCCTTTCGTACAACATGTCCGGCGTCGTCGGCGGCAGCCAGACGCCCTCCGGCGGATACGGCGGCGTGCTGCACGCCATCATCGGCACGTTGGAGATCACCTTGGGCGCCATGGTCATCTCCGTGCCGGTCGGCCTGATGTGCGCGGTCTACCTGATCGAGTACGCGGCCCGCGGCAACAAGCTCGCCAAGTCCATCGGCCTGCTGGTCGACGTGATGAGCGGCATCCCGTCCATCGTCGCCGGTCTGTTCGCCTACTCGATGTTCTCGCTCATCGGCGGCCCCGGCACCATCAGCGGCTTCGAAGGCTCCGTCGCGCTTTCGCTGCTGATGATCCCGACCGTCGTCAAGACCAGTGAGGAGATGCTGAAGGTCGTGCCCGGCGACCTGCGTGAGGCCTCGTACGCGCTGGGCGTTTCCAAGCAGCGCACCATCTGCAAGATCGTGCTGCGCACCGCCCTGCCCGGCATCGTCTCCGGCGTCATCCTGGCCATCGCGCGAGTGATCGGCGAGACCGCGCCGCTGCTGATGACCGCAGGCTACGCGACGTTCACCAACGTGAACCTGTTCAGCGGCGAGATGACCACGCTTCCCGTGTTCGTCTACCAGGAATACAGCAAGCTGCGTGCCAACTGCCCGCCCAACGCCGGCTCCTCCTGCGTCACCACGATCCCGATGGAACGCTCCTGGGCCGCCGCCCTGGTGCTGATCATCATCGTGCTGATCCTCAACCTCATCGGCCGTGTCGTGGCTCGCGTCTTCGCCGTGAAGTCCGAACGGTAAGCCGCCGTACACTGTATATACATCAATAAAGGAATTCATATGGGACAACGCATTGACGTCAAACATCTGAACATCTACTACGGCGACTTCCTGGCCGTGGAGGATGTCAACATCAACATCGAACCCAACAAGGTCACCGCGTTCATCGGGCCGTCCGGCTGCGGCAAGTCCACGGTGCTGCGCACCCTCGACCGCATGCACGAGATCATCCCCGGCGCCCACGTCAAGGGTGAGGTCGAGCTCGAAGGCAAGAACCTGTATGCCAAGGACGTGGACCCTGTCGCCGTGCGCCGCGATGTCGGCATGGTGTTCCAGCGTCCGAACCCGTTCCCCACGATGACGATTCGTGAGAACGTGCTCGCCGGCGTGCGCCTGAACAACCGCCGCATCTCCAAGTCCGACGCCGACGACCTGGTCGAGTGGGCGCTCAAGGGCGCCAACCTGTGGGAAGAGGTCAAGGACCGTCTCGACAACCCGGGCATCGGCCTGTCCGGCGGTCAGCAGCAGCGTCTGTGCATCGCCCGCGCCGTGGCCGTCCACCCGCAGGTGCTG
>ERZ1031095.370-NODE-370-length-15087-cov-22.044106_pt1 | contig 15087 bp, 9 predicted proteins | sample MGYA00517108_ERZ1031095 | MGnify/ENA primary metagenome ERZ1031095 (study PRJEB33719, sample SAMN04261275) | wastewater metagenome | biome: rural village; feature: human; material: feces | host: Homo sapiens | place: El Salvador | collected 2013-01-07 ... | reverse complement strand
TAGCGCACGTCGTTCGGGACGATGAGGTCGCTGGTTCGAGTCCAGTAATCCCGACGAAAAGTCGTCAGATGTGCCATAAACACTGAGGTTTCGCCTTAGTCGGCACCAAAGTGGTCGGTACAATGTCGGTTTCACACCTTTATATACATTATTAATAATAAGCTGTATCTGAGAAAAATTAAAGATATGGCTAAAAAAAATTATGCTCCAAATTCGAATGACACTGTACTTAGCAGTGTCATTGGCTGGAAACCTCCAGTTTTTCATCAGAAATCTGAATGTTATATCTCCTTCATGGCGTTTGATCCTCAGCTCAACCGCATGAGGAAGAAGAAAATCATGCTTGACCATATCAAGGGCAAGCGTAATCAGCGTGTCTATGCCGACCAGATTATGAAGCGCCTCACCGAGAAGCTCATGGCTGGCTGGAACCCATGGATTGAGGCTCTGCAGCCACTGGAATATACGAAGTGGGAAGATGTACTCGAGAAATATAAGGCTTATCTCGTCAAAATGTGCAACGAGGGTAGCATGCGTGAGGAGACTTTTGTTGACTACAGCAGTCGTGTCAGAATCCTGGAGAGATGGAAGAAGGAGAAAAACATAGTCCTCAACTTCTCCTACCAATGGGACAAAAGTAATGTGAGCAAGTTCCTGGACTATATCTTCATCGACCGAAACAACACAGTTCTGACCCGCAACAACTATCTTGCCTGGACTAAGAGTTTCTCCACCTACCTGCTGGCTCGCGGCTATATCCCCAAGAATCCTACTGAAGGACTGGGACGCATCAAGAACAGACAGAAGAAAAACAGAGATGTCATACCGGATTGTACCATGCAGCTCATCAGAGACTACCTACTGGAGCACAACAAGCACTATCTGCTGGCTTGTGAAATCATCCACTATCTCTTCATCCGCCCGCGTGAGATGTCCTATCTCAGGATCTGCGATATCCATGTCAAGACTCAGACGATAAGTCTGCATGGCGAGAACACGAAGAATGGCAATGATGCAGTAATCACCCTGCCGACTCACGTCATCAAGCTGATGATGGAACTCAACATCTTCTCACACCCTGGGCAGGACTATCTCTTCTCTGACGGGTTCTGCCCTGGACCGGAAAGAAAGAACGAGAAAATGTTCAGGGACTACTGGACTCGAGTCTTGAGAAAAAACCTGAAGCTCTCACCTCGCTTCAAGTTCTACAGTCTGAAGGATACAGGCATCACCAATATGCTGCGGGCCAATGCCGATGTCTTGTCGGTCAGAGACCAGGCGAGACACTCATCCATCCTCATCACTGACATCTATACGCCTAAGGATATACAGAAGGCGAATGAGTATATCAAGAACTATCAGGGAATCCTATAATATAATAAGGTGGAGGGCTGACTGCTCCCCACCTTATATATATATTATGATAGCATATAGAAATAGCCTGTGTAAACTGGCTCGATGGCATCGTCCTTGACCTCCATCTCTATCTTCTCACACACGAATCTCTTGTTGCGGATGATGTATATCTTGGATGGATCAGGTATGTCATCTGACTTGAACTTTACTTCCATGCAGTTTTTATTGTCTATTTTGAGACCGCTAGCATGTAAGGTTCCCAGACTGGTTGTACCAAATTCGCTCTTCATGCAGAGCGACAACGAGAAATAGATATCCTCGAAATGGGCGATGCCGAGTCTGAATCCATCATTGATACGATAGTCGGTCAGGAACTGTGGCCATCTTGACTTTTCCCCAACCCAAGATAGTTTTGTGGTTGAACCATCTGTAGATTGCACCCTGCCAGGAAGAATGAAGAAAATATTCATGCATTCCTGCTCGTCTTCTGAGTTATCGAGTGCAGATTCATCTTCGAGCGCATCCTGGACAGAAGTATAACTATAGCCATCGTCGTCAACATCGTACTCCTTGGAATCTGATTCCTTATCATTAGGCATTGACAGAAGGCACCGTCTCTCGTAATACTTGTCTTCCAGCAACCCCGACTTGAAATTGATATTCTCAACTACTTGAGCTGCGGGTGAAATGTTCAGATCTATAAAATCATCTGAAGAGCTGTCCCTGATAAGTGGTGACCAGATGCCAACAGGTTTCCAGCTTTTGTTAGCATTTTCATCTACCATATATATATAGTAATTGCCAAAATTCTCGATGATAGTCTGTCGTTTTTGCTTTTCAGACCATGACAGCGTTGTTGAAGCAAACTGTTTGTTTGCCCCCATTAACTCTTTGCTATGAACAATCTCAAAATTATCGAAAACTTTTTTCGAGATAACTTCATAATTGTCTCTATTAGCAGAATTGCCCAGATTGTATTCCAGGTTTGCCGTAGATGAAGTAGAGAAGGAGCCATCTTCATCGTAGTCCGTACTGTATTCGTCCAGAGGTTCAATCTCTAAAGAATCAGCTGTTGTCAGTTCTGAAGCATTGATAACTGAGCAGGTCTTCAGAATATCATCAAAAATGATAGTGGCATTGAAGAGTTTCCGGAATTCCTCAATAAATGTATAGCTAGACCAATGAGGAAGCGCCTTGCATAGTTCACGCGTCTTGTAGGCTGAAGCTATATACAGAAGATTCCACGGTTTACAGTCGAAGTCGTTGCGCTTGAGAGTGTATCCTTCATATTCTACCACTTTGCGGAAGATATACATCAGATTTGGCTGAACTGCCAGGTTCACGATATATGGTGCATTGTAGCCGATGAACTGCTTTGTTCTATCCACTCCAACGAAATTGGCAATCATATCGTTCGTTTCGTCACGAACAGGTACAAAACACCATTTTCCTTCTACTCCCAGGAACTCCGACTTATCTTCATTCAGTCTATAGATGTCATTAATCTTTTGAAGGTTTTTAAATCCCTGAGACCAGCCCTTATCAACTGTATAACCAGGCTTGTCAGCTGTACCATATGGTATCTCATCGATATAGTGCTTGGTCATGCGGTCGTTGAACTTGATGCGGGACTTGCCTCCGACTATCTGCAGTTTGATCTCTTTCTCATTCGCGGATAGTATGGTACCGACACCGCTCATGATGAGCTGGCTGTTACAGAACAGCTTGCAGTCATCGTATTTGGCGACGTTCTTCTTGACCTCCAAACGTGAAACATTCTTGAAAATGACGCGGTTCTCCAGGATATTCATGGGGAAGGTGATGTCGTAGGTGTACTCTCCATCATCGGTGACATACTGGTTGGCGTATGTCACCTTGATGGATGATGCAGAAATGGGATAGGCCTTATGGCCATTGATGATGCATGTTATCATATCTACTTGTTGTTTAGCATACGATGATATTCATTGAGTTTGCGGTCGATGCCGTCTCTGCCAGCGATAGACACGTCTGCCTTGATACCTCTCTCAATATTCTCGTTGAGTCTGGTGACTGCTGAATTAACACCATCGAGGGACTGGCGCACCTCGGTGTTGTCATTATTGACATTGACAACAGGAGCCACCACGGTACTGCTACCTTGTCCCAGAGAACGTGTGATGTCATCAGCGGTCAGCGAGCCGACAGTATTGGAGCGCTGTGCCCTATCGATGAGATCAAGAGCTGGACGGATGGAAGAGTTGTTGACGGCATTGTGATTAGCCACGAACTCGCCTTCATGCACAACACCTGCTTCCTTTCTGTAGCGGTTGCCTCCGGTGTAACCACCCTCGTAGTAACCTGCTGCCTCTGCCTGGTGCTGCTTCTTGATAGCCGCAAGCTGTATCATACCTGCAGCTGTGGCCATACCTGCTGCTATAGGAGCTAATGTCCAACCTATTGTTGGTATAGCTGCAGCAGATGCATAGGCATTGATAGCAGACATTGCTGTAGATGCTATCGCCTGTGCAATTTCTATCTTCATGGCTTTTTTGTTAGCCTTGGACTTGGCTGCGGCTAGTTCCTTGTCTCGCTTCTCCTCCAACTTTTTCTTTTTCTTCGAATTGTTGCCAGCTGCAGCAATCTGCTTCTCGTAGTTCTTGGAGATCTTCGCCTGCTCGAGGTCAGAGCATGCCTGAGCATATGACGATGACGCAGATAGAATACTGTTGATACCATTGTAAACAACTGCTGTCTTTTCAACCAGGTCATTGAGGTAATCAGAGGTGATCTGCGCTTTCGCCTGCATGTATGCAGCATGGTTCTGCTTGTCGTTTCCATACAATTCCTTCAGTTTCTCCATGGTGTTCTGATAGTTATCAAGTTGTGAGGAGAAGTATCCACCCAGAGTTGCATTGCTGGTCTGCTGGGATTCTCCTGCTGCAGCCCTGGCGCTGTTGACCATCTCTGATGACTTATCATTGATTTTTATCTGAGCACTACCTGCTCCATGGTCATCAGCATCTATCTGCGCTCTCTGGGCAGCAAACTGCTTGGTTATCTCCAGCTTCATCTGCTGATATTCCTCCTCCTTGATCAATCCCTGCTTGTAGAGATTGTCAAGGCCATTGAGGTACATGGTTTCCTGTGCCTGCAGGTCTTGCTTGCCAAACTGCTGACGCAACTCCTTCAGCTGGTTCTGGTATGACTCCTGCATCTGCAGCTGGTGGTCGAGTTCAGCCTGTTCCATCTCAGCCTTCAGATCCAGCCACTCCTCGCTGCCCTCTCTGTCTTTGTAGAGTTCAAGCCGTTTTTTCATGGCTTCGACATCATTCTTATATAGGGCTTCATTAAGAGCGGTATCATTCTGATAGATAGCAGAACTGGCATCATTATACTGAGCTTTGATGCTAGCCTCCTTCTGTAGGCGTTCACGCTCAATGGTCTGCTCATTCATTTTCTGAATGGCAGTATCATGCTGCTTGACAACATTCACCTGGTTGTCAAGCAACTGCTTATACTCATTGCTCTCGGCTCCATACAACTGCTTCAGCTTGGCGAAGCCCTTGATTTGGATGCTCTGACGATCATCGATGAACTGCTGATAGGTTTTCTTGCCCTCTGCATAGGCTTTGGCGTTGTCAGCGAGCAGCTGATTAGTCTCTGCCTTGATGGTGTCGGAAGCCTGCTTCTGCTTGCGTTTGGCTTCTGCCTCACGCTTGCGTGCTTCTGCTGCAGCAGCCTTCTCAGCCTTGACACGAGCCTTGCGCTCTTTCTCCGTTTCCTGATGCGATGATGATGATGTACTCGGCTTCTTGACGATGGAACCATCATTGCCCTTGCCATTGTAGCCATTGTTGCGCCACGGCTCCGGATCATTCACCTCGAAGTGTTGCGCTTCGAGCTGATTAATCTTTTCGATGAGCTTCTGCTGATACTGCTTTTCGCGCTCGATGCTTTTGTTCATCACATCGATAAACACTTCTTTGTTGTCAGATGCTAAGTTTAACATCTTAGTTTTGCCATTAGCAAACGGATTTACACGCCCCCATACTTTTGCCCAGAAACCACGCTTGTCGTTGTCAGCTTCGCTTAACAAGTCTTCTTGTTCTGCCTGCTTTGCTATAGACTCAGCAAGTTTCTTCTGCAAGCCATCGATTACGATTTTCTTCTTCATCATGTCGATGTAGGACTGTATCTGCCTTGTTGCTTGACCGGTGCGCACTGCTTCCTCTGTGATGTTGCCGAGGTGCTCACGCATCAGCTTGCCATTGAGTTCCTCCAGAGCTGCCTTACGGTCCGACTCCGCACTGGTGTTGGACTGGATTGCAGAAACGAGGCGCATGATGGCTGCCTCCTCTTCTGCTGCCTGCTTGTTGGCATCGGTCACGGCATCATTGTAGTCACGCTGAGCCTGCTCAGCGGTGCTCGTCTCTTTAGACAGGGTGACGATTGCAGCTGTGAGGCCTACGACAACAGCTATCACGGCAGTGATCGGGTTGGCCAACAACACCTTGTTCCATAACATCTGCGCTGCTGTGGTCAGTTTTATCTCACGTGTTAACGCCATCTGAACAATTGCCATGGTCTTGAGAGCAGATGTCTTGAGACCCACAAGGACGAGATGCGCCTTCTCGCGCAGAATCATGATGTTGAGCCATGCCATCTGCGCCTTGTCTGCTATCAACTTTGCCTTAGATACTGCAGTATAGGTAACGATGGCGGCGGTCAGAACCACTAATATGCGCCAATAATCCTTGACGAAGTCAACGAGTGTGGAGAGTGTCCGAACACCGAGACTGGCTGCAGATATGCAATATCGTGCTGCAGGATAGAGTTTCTGGCCCAGTTCGATGGAGAGATCCAGGAACTTCTTGCTCGCTTTGTCTAGTTGAGCCTGCACACTCTCGTTCTGTGTCTCGAACTCATTGAGGACGGACGTGCCTTCGGAATAGGCTTCGTTTGCCAGGTTTTGAGCAGTCTTGATGTCATCGAGTTTATCAGCGAGGACGGTAAGGACGCCAGTCGCCCTGGAGCCGTCCATCTTCATTTCCTCGAACATCGGTGCAAGGTCTGCGAATCCTCCCTTGGCTCGCATGGCTGCCAGGAACTGGAGGAGTGCGCCGTTGGCATCCTCCTTCAGGGTGTTGGAGAACTCCTTGACATTGAGTCCTGCAATCTTTGCAAACTTTGCGGAGTCCTGGAACATTTTGGCGAGGAGGTTCTGTACAGCGGTTGCTGCGGTCTCATCCTGCTGCATGTTCTGGTCGAGAACAGATGCGAGACCCATAATTTGAGCCTGTGTGAAGCCTGCCTGCTTGCCGACACCTGCCACACGGGCGGTGAAGTCAACGAGATAGCCGGCAGAGGCAGAGGAATTCTGAGCCAGTTCATTGACAGCAGAACCTGTCGCCAACATGGCACCTCGCAGACCTTTGGTCTTGTCTTCGCCGAACATCTGAGCGAGCTTACCGATTTGAGAGACGGCTTTATCACCGAGGTCATCACCGAGGGCGACATTGATCTTATCGGCTCCGTCAACAAAATCTTCAACTGCAGCAGTCGAGGTGATGCCGAGCCTGCCGGCATCTTCGGCTAGTTGGTTGAGCTTCTGGCGAGGCGTGCGCGTGTCCATCTTCTTGAAGTCCTCGTTCATTCGCTCGACTTCCTCGGCTGCCTGACCTGTATATTTGCGTACGTTGGTCATCTCATCATCCATCTTGGCATACTCCTCCACACACTTCTTGACTGTGAAGGTGATGCCGGAGATGGCAGCGACGGCTCCCAGGGCGATGCCCTGCATGCGGTTGAACCAGTCCGCTGAGCACTTGATCCAGGACTCCTGGGCTACTCCTTCGGCTCTGACCGCCTGCAGTTCTGCCTTCAGCTGCTTGGCTTGTCTCTCCATCTGCTTGAACTGCTCGGTACCACGCTGCATGCCCTGCATCTGCTGGTTAAGTGCCTTGATGGAGTATTCAAGGTCACGGATGGAGGAGGTCTTGAGGTTGGCCATGGTGTTGTTGACGAGCTGCATCTGACGTTTGGTCTCCTTGATGTCCACGTTGGTGCGGTCAATCTCCTTGTCATACTGCTGCATGAGGGTGACCACCTTCTGCTCACTCTGGCGGATGCGCTCCAGTTCTGCCTCTACCAGCTTCAGCTGCGAAGCTCGAGAGGCGTACATGGTTGTGTTCGGGTCGAAATCGGCCATCTGCGAGCGAAGTCTGCCTGCAGTAAAGTTGAGATCGTTGAGAGATGCATGTTTCAGATTTGACACGGTTGCCGTCATGCGTCTCGCTTCTTCATCAGCCTTGCGTGTTGCGCCCTTCAGTGCAAGCATCTGCTCCTTGACCTTGGAGAGTTGAGCGTCCATTTTTGCGAAGTCTGAAGGATCTGACGCTGCCTTCATCTGCCCCTTCAGATATCTAGCAGCCTTCTCCAGCTGTCCGAGGCTTGCACTAGACAGGTTGTCGAGTGTCTCCTTGACGCTCATTGTCGAGTTTTTGAATTGCTTCATCTCTCGCTCTGCGGCCTTCAAATCCTTGGCGAGGGAAGCCCCTAAACGGGAATCGCCCGCCGAGAAGGCATCCTGTTTTGCCTTCTTCAGCCGGGCGACTCTGTCCTCCAACTCTTTGAGTCGGTTCTTCGCCTCCTCAGAGTTGAGCTTGATGACTGTTGTATATACCTCTTGTCTTGCCATTATCGGGTGACTTGTATATAGCTGTTATATAATATGTTGGAATGGGGATTGAAGTTTATGACCTTGACATCATAGCCTTTGGTGCCCCACCGCCACCAGAGGAATCTGTGCTTGTACTGCCTGTAGACGATGGTCTGAAGGCTGTCTCTCGCCTTGTATGTCAAGATGGAGTCTGCCGTGTTGAGACGGAAACTGAGCCATCGGTCGCAATAAGTATAGACAGAATCGCTGCGGTCAGTCTTGACCGTATCAGCAGAACTCAGACTTGTGCGCTGGTCTGCCATGACCTGGCCAAGACGTATGTCCAGGTCATGGAGCAACTGGCGGTCGTAGGCTTGAAGCTTGTACTCCTCTTCCTTCATCTGCAGCACCTGCTGCGTGATGACAGTGACTGAGTCTCGGATGGTGTCTCGCTCGGCTGGAGCATACTGAAGTTTCAGCCCATTGAGCTGTTCTCTCAGTTCCTGCTCCGCTCGCTGCCGTCGATGGTCAGAAATCCAGACGCAGGCGATGATGACCAATATCACCGATATGGTCATGATGATAGACTTGAGATGTTTCTGCATATCCCATTGATTTAAATGTCAGCATACTCAGGAATGGCGTCGAAGCAAGGACACTCCTTGATGCGCTCCCACGGATCGACCACTCCATTGTGGTTCTTGTCAGGCGAGATGTCACGATGTCCCATGATCTTGGCATCAGGATAGCGCTTTCTCAGCTCCACAAGCAACTCACGCAACGCCTGTTTCTGAGCCTCCGTGCGGTTGTCAATAGGCTTGCCTGTGCGTGAAATGCCGCCCATGTATGCCACGTTGATGGAATCGAAATTGTGTCCCGCGACTCCGTTGGATGGAAGATCTTCTGTCATGAGCTGCGTGCATTTGCCGTCTGCGGTCACGACCCAGTGATATCCAGGATAGTGCCAGCCCTTGTTGGTGAACTCCTTGAGCAAGGCATCGACAGACCATGACTGTCGGCTTGCTGTACAATGAATAAAAATTTTCTTAATCTTGCGTGCCATTTTTGTTGTTGAAATATTTATTGATTATGTCTTTTACTCTGGTGTCAAATGTCAGTGCGAAACCAAAGACGGTTGCCACGTAAACCAGACTCTGCCCAAAGTACCACAAGACGTTTGATGTAACGTCGTGGGACAAAAAAAAGCTGATGTACACGAGCACAATGCCAGCAAGCAGAACTATGCCAGCAGAGCTGTAGTGTATCCAATCCTTGGTATTTCTCTGCATATCTGTTATACCTTTTTTAAACTGGCACAAAGGTACATATAATATAAGGTATATAAAAATACGGCAGGAAGGACTATTCCCCTCCTGCCGTATCTGATAACTATGAGATATCCCGGTCGAGTAACTCTCTGGCCATCTGCTTAGCCTGTTCTCGCCACTCCTGGAATACCTGGTACTCTGTCTCATGCTCTTGGTTGCCATCTCCATGGTTGCATAGGATGGCTTCGACATCGCCCTGACTGTACTTAGTACGAACCAGACCATTCACGAACTCGCGATAACTTGCCGACTCTGCCTCAATCTTGGTGGAGCCGTCGATCTCACTGCCCTCGTAGCTGTAAGCTGTTACTGCCTGACTATCGCCATCAGACTCCGACATATTGGTGTCTGGGTGATAGTTTTCAACTCTCTGTTCACTCAGAAACAGGAGAAAATGCTTGCTGTCATATCTCAGGTATGACATGCGACAAAGATAAAATTTCTTGTGCATCTAGATAAACTTATAAAATTTCTTGCCGAACTTGTTTGTGAGTTCTGCTGCAACGGTATAGAAACCTTTGTCCAGCAGTTCCCACTCCTTGCGTGCCTGGTCAACCAAGATATCTGAGCCTGTAAAGAGCCACCATGACTCTGACTGCCAAACCGGTTCCTCAATCTCATCGCCCTGTTCATCGAACAGTCCCGTCTTCTTGACATGATCAATGAAACGGAAGCGGATGGCGAGGCGGTCCTTGGGCACCTTCTTGGTGACCATGTGCTTGACGCCCTGGTCGTCAACCTCTTCAACCTGCTCCATCTTGAAATCAACCCTCGACTTATCAATCTTGTAATCCTCTATGAGGATGAGGAACTTGTCATAGTCCTCAATATTGTGGCACAGGATGTCGCCTGGATGCTTCTTCTGTGCCATGCTCATGCCCTCGAAGGGAACCTCGCCCTTGCGGGCTTTCACAATCTGACCATACTTTTTCATACCGATTTTATTTAATAAGTTTTTTGTGTCTGCGTGTTTGGCAAGGCCTAGCCTGGATGCTGCCTTGCGCCGGATCTGTTCATCGCTAAGTCCACGTTTGCGCAATCTTGCCACCTGGGCACAGAGTGCCTGCTTGGTGCGCTTGCGCAAAAGAGCATGTTCGGCAAAGATCTTCTGTCCACAGAAGTCTATGCCGTCACATGTACGATGAATATTCCAACTTTTATTGATGCTCAGCTTCCAGTCTCTAGCCAAGTGCATGACTGCAAGCTCCGCCATGAGGCGTAAGAAGACCTTATCTTCATGCATGATGAAGATATTGTCCATGAATCTATAATAATGTTTGAGCCCTTCGCAGCAAAAACGGTCGAAGCGCTCATTGAGGGATTTTACCCCCCCACATTTAAAACGATAGCTTGCTGCTCAGAGCGGCATGTGAGGAGCATGTCCGTGACGTAGCGAGCCTGCCAGTAGCCGTGTTTTTCGGGGTCTTGGAGTATATCAAAACACCGCATGGCGAGATAGTCAAACCTCGCCAGAAACAGTTGTCCCAAAAGTTGTGTGAGCTTGACACCCAGCACTATGCCGTTGGCATAGCTGTCAACGACTTCGTCGATGAAAGCAAGCAACTTGCGGTCCTTGATATACAACCTGTACTCTCTCTTGAGCAAATTGTGCTCAACATTCTGGAAATAATGGTGTATATCCATGGGCAAGCAATAGAATGTGTCTTGCTGTGGCGAGGTAAAGATGTCCTGCTTGATAATCTTGTAGAAGAAATGCGTGCCACGCCCCTTGGTACCAGCTGGGCTGTTGAAAGAAATCTTGGCTCTCAACTTATCTTCACTGGTGTGCATGGCTGCATGCTGAATGACATGATCGCCAACAGGCAACTTATTGACTATGCGATGCTTGGGTTTTTCAACCGGCTTGGCCTCATAGTCTGATGTATGCCAAGTCTGATGGGTATAGGCATTTAGCAGGGCTTGAAGATTTGCCTCAAACTCTGCCTCAAATGCTTGAACAGAGAGACGGGACTTCTTGTGTCGGGAAAAATCAAAAAATGCTTCACGAAAATTTTGCAAAGTCTCCACCTCCTGTGAAATGTTGCCTAACCTCTTCACTTGCTTTTTAAAATTTTATGTAAATATAAAAAAAGGTCGGTGTCTGTATAAATGTCGGTGTCTGTGTCTGTTGTCTGCTTTTCTAATGTCCTAACTTTCGACCGGATGACCCATTGTCATCATCTACTTGCTATTCTGCTAAAGTGTATGTTTTGCCATGAGGCAAGGCCTGACTCCCGAAATCTCTGCAGCTAAGCAAACTAACCTGCAGTATCTTGTTAAGTTGAGGGCCGCACCGTAGTTCACATTGGAATCCGAGACAGCATTGTTCACGTTGAGCGTCGAAAGACCGCATTGACCACCATTGTTAGCGTTGCCACCGCGCAAACACAAGCGAAAACCGGCGCAGGAATCACAGCCTGGTTTGAAAACCGCCTGCAAAGGTACTGAAAAAAATCGGAATGAAAGAATGTCAAAGAGCGAAATTTCAAAAAAAATCGACCGCCCAAGGGCGGTAGGGTTTGCTCGCTACGCTCGCAGGGTGCTCAGGATTGCCCTTGGCTCCGCTTGGGAACCTTGGTCAATCCTGCACACTCCTGCTCACGCCAGCACACCTCTGAACACTTTAGGCCGCCTCGTAATACACTGGTTCCAATGACCACTCGGATGCTGCTTCGCAGAGGGCCGCACCGTAGCCCACATTGGAAACCGAGACAGCATTGTACACGTGGAGCGTCGAAAGACCGCATTGACCACCATTGCTAGCGTTGCCACCGCGCAAACACAAGCGAAAACCGGAAGTAGCGTTTGACGTATTCCAGAAATAGCTAGTCGAATAGGTTGACTCTGTAGCACCAATCTGCGTACAGAAGTTCTCCAGATGTTCCATCGACAAGGTCTTGATATATCCTTCACCACCGCCAGGTGACTTGCTCAACGCCTTCATGCCGGTAGCATTGCCGATAGTCCAGGAGCCGTAAATAGACGGAGCGACCAGGTGGGTCATGGTCTTGTCACTATTCACCTGACAGAACTCATCATCCATCATTCGCCAGAGATTGCCGAAGCCGTTCTTGTAACCGAAGAAACATGGAATCTTGGCATTATAGACCGTTGTGCCTGCGTCATTCTTAACTGCATAGGTCGCTTCTCCACATGAATCACCAAGCTCTATGCCAGCATTCATTGGTGCAACTGGTCGATAACCATTGTAGGTATCCCAGTTCGGCATCTGTGTCAATCCTGCACCGAGTCCGCCCTGGAAGAGGCCGTTGGCATCCTTGTTGGCATTGACTGCATCCTGATCATAATGTGTACCGAAAATGACACTGAACAGAATTGCAACAATGGATGTATGTCGCATGGTTGTGCAAAGCCAACCCTTGCCGTTCTTACGCGCTGCAGCTCTGAACTGCTCTGTAGTCATAGCGGTAGCAGGTCTGCCCAGCAACGTATTGTTCTTGCCATCATAGGTAGCATTGTTGTCGCCTCCACGGTAGTTAGCAGCATCGTTGATGTAACTAACCAGGCGTCCGGTACTACGCTCAATAGTAGCGAAGCCCGCTGCAGAAAGACTGCCGATTGGTATCTCGAGATTGTATTCACCTGGTATTGGCTTGATGCCAATCTGCTCATAGTGCAATCCGCCAATATCCTTGATGACAACGTAGAATTTACGTCCCCAGCCCCACTGATAGTGACCTTCTGTACCATCCAACCTTGCCGGTTCACCAGTAGCATACTTGTGGTGATCCTTGCTGTCGAGCTTTCTGCGGCTGTGGTCATTCTTGACCAAGTATGCGCCAAGTCCGAGGACGTATGGCAACTCCTTCAGCAATTCAAGTGAGCCAATGTATGATGCCGCCTTAGGCGTTGCATTGGCAGTATTCCACACTCGGCCGCACCAGGCATGCTGCCCGACTGCAAGGTCAGCCTTAAGCGCATCCATTCCGATGGTAGTGACATTACCATTATTATCTGTCATCAGAACGCTCTGGTTGCTGTTGACGGTTGTGACTTTCGCCACGGAATTGAATTTTTTACCTTCCATTTAACTATTCTAATTTTGTTTATTCTCTACTACACTATATACCCAAATTGTGTGACCATTCTGACTCGTGCCGATTAGTTCACACCAGCCATAAACTCCTATGGTAGCCTCTCTATTCAAGAAGAAACTGCTGCCTGCCGCCATGAATGCGTCCATTTCCTGCTCGCCCTTAAGTGTCGCTAGCGGTGTACTGCGCGTTATGATAGGATTGAAGACCACAATGCGCATGAATTCTCCATCGCTTAGGTGCGGTAGGACATAGGTACCACCACCTCTGATAAAAGAGCCATTGATGACACTAGTACCATCAGTAACCGTATTTTCGTTGTATCTCAGTCTTCCTACAGAGATATCACCCGAGACGCTAATATTCTGGAATATTCCTCCATTGCAGATAACTTTGCCGTCCTTTGCTAAGAACATGATATTGTCATTTTCATCCTTCATCTCGATGACCTTGACTCCCAGGTTGTCAACAAGCTGATATTGAGTCAAGATGATTTTGGCAATTACCATTTCTATCGGGCAGCCAAGTCTCCAATAATGGTTGTTCTTGTCCTCATCGCTGCCTGGGAAGTTTGTTTCAGACTTGATGTGACTCTTGATGCAGCTATAGAAGCCAGAGTTGTAGATAACGACATCTTTCCACTCCTCGCCCGATGCTCCAGACTCGAAGCTGTAGCCATTGCCGCAGTTCTCCCAAGATTGCGGGCCACGCAGTGTTGCACCGACCTCACCTTTTGCTCCAGGTTCTCCATCTTCAACGGTTCTGAAAGGTATCTTGTATATAAAATTCGTCTTATCTGCACTAACTTCAACTACTAGCGTATCGTTGACGATAGCATTTTTCTCAATAGTTATCAGAAATCGACGCCCCATCTTATATTTAACTCCTCTTATGCTGATGCCTGTTGTAGTATCGCTCGACACATAACAACTGCATCCACATGTTATCTCCTTGCCCGCCCTGAACGCTTGCACATCGATGCTATAAGAACCGACGAACTGAGACTTCTTGTGAACGATAGACAACATTGACAGCTGAATGTTGATGGCATCCTTGCCAGCGGCTCCTTCAGCACCCTTCACCTTATTCCATTCATAAGCAGAGAAGTCTTCAGGGTCTTCCTTCGTGGTGTTGTTGCATGTACCCATGTATGCATACTGGTCACCATCGCTGCACGATGTCGAGAAAGAATTATCAGAGTTGTCTGGAGTATTGCACCAGGCAATGTGGTAATAATATTGTTCTGCACTCGTACCAGGTCTACCTGGTTCGCCCTGCGGACCTTGAATCCTCCCCAAATTATACCATGTAGAGCCAGTATTGTTGTAGATATCTCCATTATAGATATAGCATTCGCCCTTCTCTGAAGCCTCTAAATTGTAGAAGAGAACATTATCAGACATGACAGATAAGCTAACGACTGTAGGGCTATTGCTTCCACTGCTATGCTGCCCCTTCAGACTGCTCGCGTCTGAAGAAGTGTTCAGCAAGACTGGATGATCACCTGGAACAAAACACGTAGGGTCACTGTCAAGTGCGGCTTGCAGCGCAGCGCAATTGGCGTAGATAGCGCTTGCCTCACCAGTGATACTGATAGAAGTGCCGTCCTTACCATCATTGCCACGTTCACCCGGCGGTCCTTGCGGACCTTGGCCACCAGTACAGCATATAGGAGTAGTCTCAGTAGAGGTTCCATCTGTGAAGTAGA
>ERZ1031095.367-NODE-367-length-15144-cov-6.276493_pt1 | contig 15144 bp, 9 predicted proteins | sample MGYA00517108_ERZ1031095 | MGnify/ENA primary metagenome ERZ1031095 (study PRJEB33719, sample SAMN04261275) | wastewater metagenome | biome: rural village; feature: human; material: feces | host: Homo sapiens | place: El Salvador | collected 2013-01-07 ... | reverse complement strand
GAAAAAGAACACACCTATTCTCATGGTATCAGCAAAAAAGGATGACATCGACAAAATCAGAGGACTGGGACTTGGGGCAGATGATTATATCACCAAGCCATTCTCACCAAGTGAGCTGGTTGCCAGAGTAAAGGCCCATCTTGCCAGATATGAGAGACTGATTGGTACAAATGTGCCAGAGGGCGACATCGTAGAGATACGTGGCATCAAGATTGACAAGACAGCCAGACGTGTCTGGGTAAACGGAGAAGAGAAGCAGTTTACTACCAAGGAATTTGATTTACTTACATTCCTGGCTGAGAACCCTAACCATGTATTCACCAAGGAAGAGCTCTTCCGTGAGATTTGGGATATGGAATCCATTGGTGATATTGCGACTGTTACAGTGCATATTAAGAAGATTCGTGAGAAGATTGAGATGAATACGGCGAAGCCGCAATATATAGAGACTATATGGGGGGTAGGCTATAGATTCAAGTTATAGGATAGTTTTAGCTCCCCATATAGTCTACTACGAAGCCGCTGTATGCGCATTAAAATTTACCACTTATTTTAGATAATTAACCTCTTGGAGTAAAACCATTTACTTCAAGAGGTTTTTAGTTTAGACTGACTCTTGTCAGAAAAACAAACAAATGGAGGGAGAATATGTTAGAGGAAATATTTGCTGGTAAAAAGGAGCTGTTTGAGGATGGAATGCAGTCTATCCTGCGCGGACAAGAGAATCGTTATCGCAGAATTATTATCCAAAATGGAAGTATTGTGGAAAACAGCCGTTCCCAGACCAAGGGAGTGTGCGCAAACGTATATAAGAATGGAGTAAGAGGCTTTGCCTCTATGGCAGAATACTCTGTTCAGGCGGCGGAGAAAGTCTTAAAGTCTGCCGTGGAAAACGCTAATTATCTGGATAAGTACACCACGAAAAAGAAAAATCCGCTTTCTGCCTGTCATGGTGGAATGATTCTTCCGCAAAGCTGTATTCTGGATTTGGAGCAGATACAGATTCTGGACATATGCAAGGAAGTAGATGCCTATATTGTCAAAACCTATCCAAATCTGAAATCCAGAAGCGTGATTTATAGCGAAGACACTATGGAAAAAGTCATTATGACATCGGATGCCTGTGATGGACATGTATGTTATCCGCGTTATGCATTATATACTGTTTTTGGAATGGAATCAGAGGAGGGGCAGCCTCTCATGCTTACAGAGTCCTTTGGTTCATATGGCAATATTCTTGATAATTTCTGTGGCATGGAAGTCCTGAAGCAGAAGCTTGAGGAGCTTTATAATCACCTCTGCGATAAGACCAGGGGTGTCTATGCAGAGGCCGGAAACAAAACAGTTATACTTGGTTCTGATGTGGCGGGCATGATTGCTCATGAAGCAATCGGACATACTGTGGAAGCAGACCTGGTGCTTGGGGGATCTGTAGCAGCCTCTAATCTGGAAAAGAAGGTTGCCTCAGATAAAATAACAATTATTGACTATGCAAGCCAGGTGGATGGACAGATGGCTCCCCTTCCTGTATATCTGGATGACGAGGGTGTTGAAGCAAAGGATGCCGTTCTGGTGGAAAAGGGTGTTTTAAAGGGCTATATGCACAACCGTGAGACTGCCGACCATTTCGGTGTGGCAGCAACTGGAAATGCAAGAGGAAGGGAGTTTTCAGACGAGCCATTGATTCGTATGAGAAATACTCTTGTTCTGGCTGGAAATGATAAGCTTCAGGATATGATTGCCTCTGTGGATGATGGCTACTATCTGCTTTCTACAGGAAACGGACAGGCAGATCTGACGGGTGAATTTACATTTGGAATTAATATGGGCTATGAAATCAAGAAGGGCAGGCTTGGCAGGGCAATCCTTGATACAACTGTCTCTGGAGTTGCCTTTGATATGTTAAAGACCTGTGACATGGTGGCGGATCAGGTGAAGTGGACAACTGTAGGAACTTGCGGAAAGAAACAGGCTATGGCGGTATCCATGGGTGGACCTGAAATCAAATGTCAAATTAATATCGGAGGAAGATAAGATGGGAAATATAAGGGAAGCATCAGACTGCTTAAAGGCATATATTGATACAAAGGAGGGCCTAAAGGCCCAATATACAGTAACAGAGACGGAGACAAGAGAGATTACCATGGAAAATGGAGAGTTTACCCTGTTTCGTACACTTTTTGATAATGATGTAAGGGTAAATGTAATTCATAATCATAAGATTGGAAAAACTTCTACCAATAAATTGGATAAGGCAGATTTGGAAAAGGTAGTAGACGATGCTCTGACAGCCGCAGACTCGGGAGTGGAGGATGAGAATTACGACATTGCACCTGGTATGGAGGCTGGCCAGTTTCATCAGGGTGTGCAGGAGCCGGATATTGACAAGCTGATGCTCAGGGCAAGGGAGCTGTCTGATGATATTGCAAAGAATTATCCACGTATCCTGCTTATGCAGATGATTTTCAAGTATGAGAAAAAGCATTACATTTATCGCAACACCAATGGGAGCGAGGATGAAGTTACATCAGGCTGCTATTTGATTATGCTGGAGTACGCAGGAAATGATGGGGAGAAATCTTCTGGTATTTTCGGAACTGGTGTCATGATAGACAATTTGGATATTCCTTTCATGGAGCAGGGCAGCATCCGCAAAAACCTGGAGGAGGCAGAGGCATCCATATCTCCATGCGTGGTAGAAGGAAAATGGGAAGGACCTGTCATTTTTACACCGGCAGCCTTTGAGCAGATGTTAATCTATAGCTTTGGTGCCTTTGCAGGAGATAATGTAATCTTAAGTGGAGAGTCGAAGTGGCTTGGCAAAATCGGGGAAAATGTAGCCTCTGACAAGCTGACGATTGGAATAAAGCCATGGGATGAGAGACTGGTTAAGACAGATGTCATCACAGAGGACGGCTTCAGGGCAGAGGACTACAATATCATAGAGAACGGAGTGCTGAAAAGCTACATGGCAAGCCTATATGTATCAAACAAATGTGGGGTTGAAAGAGCTAAAAATTCAAGCATGAGTATTGTAATCGAGGGAGGAGAGACTCCTCTGGAAGATATGATTTCAGGTATAGACAGAGGGCTTATAATCGGCGCTGTCTCATGTGGCTTCCCTTCTGCCAACGGTGAGATTTCAGGAGCTGTCAAAAACAGCTTTTACGTTGAGAATGGCAAAATCGTAAATGCTGTATCGGAGACTATGGTAAGCTTTAACTTAAGTGACATGCTGCTAAACGTTGAGGAGCTTTCAAAAGAGACCGTTATGGATGGAACCGGTGTGATACCATATGCTAAGGTTGGAAAGGTTACAATTTCGGGAAGATAAATATTCAATAAACCATCAAAATGATTGTAAAATCTATTTACAAACCATCAATTTGATGGTTTAATAACCTTGAGGTGATAAAATGAAAGTATACAACATACGAGATTATATTACTGTAGAGGAATTAAAAAAATTTAGAAAAGAACTCGATATGACTCAAAAGGAATTTGCCGGTTTCATAGGAGTTTCCCAACCTACCATTGAGAGGTGGGAGAGAGAAGATAAAGAGATTAGAGGACCAGTTGTTACATTAATTGATTTGTTATCCGATAATATGGAACTGCTTGAAGAAAGAGAAATACCAGAGAAAAAGTATACATTAAGATTATGGTATATGTACAAAAATAAAAAATGTACCTTAATTGATGTGGATGAAATGAATCGGAAGGTTAGAATAAGAAATTATGTAAGAAATATTATGTTTTGTGCATTTGGTGCCAACAGCAATCCTACTTATAGTGATTATGAAGATTTTTTGAAATCCAGATGTTTTCCAGAAACAAGAGACAAGATGAAAATACAACTGGAAGCACTTGGAATACCTTTTTATGACCCTATGATGATTATTCAAAAAACTCAGGGGAGAATGGCGGAAGATGATTTTTGGATTTTGATAGAAAGGTAATTTATGATTGAATTATTCGAAAATGATGTTAAATTATTTGATAGACATTCCTCAAAGGGAAATCAATTAAAGTGGGAGAAAGATGGCATCTGGTATAAAGCAGATTATACTGGTTATGAAGGTCTTGCAGAATATGTAATTTCTCATTTATTGATGAAATCCACGCTGAAAACGGATGAGTTTGTTGTGTATGATTTGGAAGAGATAAAGTATAAAAGACAGATTTTTCATGGGGCTAAGAGTGGAAATTTTTTGCAAGAAGGCTGGCAGATAGTGACGCTTCAGAGGTTATATAAAATCAGATACAACAGGAGTTTTATGGAGGATGTCTGGAGAATTCCGGATATAAAGAATCGAATACTTTTTTTAGTTGAGCAGGTTGAGCAACTGACCGGCATAAAAGATTTTGGGATTTATCTTAGTAAGCTGCTGACTATTGATGCATTTTTTCTAAATGAGGATAGACATATGCATAATATTGCGGTTCTTATGAATGGAGATGGGAAGGCAATGCTTTGTCCATTTTTTGACCAGGGAGCAGGACTTATGTCAGATACAACAATGGACTATCCATTGGGGAATGAGCCTGTTGACATGATGGGAGATGTGAAGGCTAAGACAATCTGCCAGAACTTTGATGATGCATTGGATGCAGTAGAAATGTTATATGGAAGTCAGATGCATTTTCTCTTTGACAGGAATGATGTAGAAAATATTATTGCACCAATCACAATTTATACTGAAGAGGAAAAAGCGAGAGTGGAAACTATAATCCTGCAGCAAATAAGAAAATATCAGTATTTGTTTTTGATTTAGACTAACTTTTAATATAATTATTGATAAAATGAAGGAGAAGCAGAATGAATACAATTTATTGCCCATCATTTGAAGCAGAAAAAACAACAAGGGCTTTTAACTGCCACATATGGTGGTTTGTATCGCTTATATCACTTTTTACAGTTGGGATAGGAGTGTTTGCTGCCTTCCATCCATTTATGAGCAGCTTTTTAGGTCTGGTAAGCTCGCCTGTAACTGACCATATGGCAGTCCCTATTCTGGCCTGCACGTTCATTTTTGCGGCACTTGCATACCAGTTAGTAATGTTTCTCACGGAGCTTATGACTTCCTACAGCTTTGAGAATAATCGCATTGTAAAGGGCAAAATTCAAAACAAGATTCCACCAAGCGCAGCCAGCCTGATAAATGATGCGGCAGTGACAGCTTATATGCTAAAAAACGCAGGGGATTCTGGCAGGGTAATGACTGCACAGGCAGGAAAAAATCTGGGAAACATTTTGCAACTGATAGAATATAATATGAATCCGGCATTTGTCTCTCAGTGTTTCGATACTGATATCTATAAAAAGAAGGTGTATACCAATCCTGTTTTTGTAAAAGAGACCAGATATACATTAGTCTATAATTGTGAGAATGGGAAACTGGTTATTCCTAAAATATATGCTGGTTTGTGCAGTTCAGATAGTGAACCTCGTTCTTTTATTCTGAGGATAGTAATCAGAAGCATTATTGTGTTCGCTATAGGATTAATGATAGCCTGCGCTGATTTAGGCTATGGCAGCAGTCAAAACAAGGAAAATTTATCAAACATAGCGGATACAAGAGATACTATCGAAAGAGAGCTGGGTGGATACAATTATGCTGTAGACAAAGTTAACTCCAAGGTGTATAAGTTTTCGAAATCGGATGGTATAAAAAAATCAGAAATCACCTATTACTTTGACAAAAATGGTGCTGTAGAGGATGTAGATATTCAGCTGTACTACAATGACACAGCTTTTGAAAATGAACTGCGGTACATAATAAGCAGCATGGACGAATCTTTTAATGAGGATGAAGTGGATGATTTTATAAGTCAGGCAGTGGAGAATGTAAACAGCGAGCATCCAGACTACACTATACTGTGTTCTGAAAACGAAAAGTACAGTCTGCGTCTGGGTTCCAGTGAAGGCTATGTAGATATTCACTAAAATAGTACCAAAACCCTATTGCACAAATCGCAAAAGTCATTTACTATGTACATGTTATATAACTGACGGATAAGTGGATAACCACATGAAATATAACAAAAGAGAGCCGACCGTCTGGGCAGATTACCCAGATAGTGGGCTCTTTTTATATCAAAGTATGCAATACAAGCTGCTGGTGGCAGATTCGGTTGGTGTTCCCAGCAATTTACAGTAGCTTTAGCGTATGCCATCTGTTAGATTGTAAATTAAGCAGTGAGTATAATTTTTTGTATTGTAAAAGGTACATTAAAAAATATTGACAAAAAAATAGTGGTAAGTATATACTAACTATGGTTATACAAAACTAATCGGCGGTGAATTTCGCAGAATTAGTCAGATATGATTTGCGGTAACAATTCAATTTATATAAATCAGTTCTAACTGAGTAGTTTTTTAGGAGGATATCACAATGTTAGAAAAGACACAGTGGGAAGGCTTTGAAGGAAGACTCTGGAAAGAGGAGCTTAATGTTCGAGACTTCATCCAGAACAATTACAAGCCATATGATGGAGATGAGAAGTTCTTAGCAGGACCAACAGAGGCAACAGATAAGCTCTGGGGTGCTTTGCAGAAGCTTCAGAAGGAAGAACGTGCCAAGGGTGGAGTGTTAGATATGGACACAGACATCGTATCATCACTTACATCACACGGACCAGGATATATTGATGAGTCATTAAAAGACCTTGAACAGGTAGTTGGTATTCAGACTGACAAGCCACTCAAGAGAGCATTCATGCCTTATGGTGGAATCCAGATGGCGGAGAAGGCTCTTACAGAGTATGGCTACACACCAAACCCACAGCTTCACAGAATCTTTACAGAGTATCACAAGACTCACAATCAGGCAGTATTTGATGTATACACACCTGAGATGAGAGCTGTTCGTAAAAATAAAATTATCACAGGACTTCCAGACACATACGGACGAGGACGTATCGTCGGTGATTACCGTAGAGTAGCCCTTTATGGAATCGACCAGCTTATTGCATGGAAAGAGGAAGATAAGTCAGTCTGCGGTTCAGGCTCAATGAAGGGTGAGGTTATCCGTCAGAGAGAAGAGCTTGCAGAGCAGATTAATGCTCTTAAGGGAATGAAGGAGATGGCTGCATTATACGGCTTCGATATTTCAGAGCCAGCTAAGAATGCAAAAGAGGCAGTTCAGTGGACATATTTCGGATATCTTGCAGCGATCAAGACACAGAATGGTGCAGCGATGTCAATCGGACGTGTATGTACATTCCTTGATATTTATATTGAGAGAGACATTGAAAAAGGAATACTTACAGAGACAGAGGCACAGGAGCTTATCGACCACATGGTTCTTAAGTTCAGAATGGTTAAGTTCGCACGTTGTGAGTCTTACAACCAGTTATTCTCAGGAGACCCTGTATGGGCAACAATCGACCTTGCAGGAATCGGCGTAGATGGACGCTCAATGGTTACAAAGACAGATTATCGTGTACTTCATACCCTTGAGAACATGGGTCCTTCACCAGAGCCAAACATCACAGTATTGTATTCATCAAAGCTGCCAGACAACTTCAAGAGATATGCAGCATATATCTCAATCACAACATCTTCTATCCAGTACGAAAATGATGATGTAATGAAGCCGGTATGGGGTGACGATTACGCAATCTGCTGTTGTGTATCAGCAACACAGACAGGTAAAGAGATGCAGTTCTTCGGAGCAAGAGCAAACCTTGCAAAGTGTCTCCTTTATGCAATCAATGGTGGTGTTGATGAGAAAAACAAGGTTCAGGTTGGACCAAAATACCAGCCAATTACATCTGAGTACCTGGACTATGATGAGGTAATGGATAAATATGATGCAATGATGGATTGGCTTGCAGATGTATATGTAAATACATTAAATGCAATCCAGTACATGCATGACAAGTACTACTACGAAGCAGCCCAGATGGCACTTATCGATACAGATGTCCGCAGAACATTTGCAACAGGAATCGCAGGATTCTCACATGTTATCGATTCGATTTCAGCTATCAAATATGCAAAGGTAAAGACAGTCCGTGACGAGAACGGATTAGTAGTAGATTACGAAACAGAGGGAGATTTCCCACGTTACGGAAATGATGATGACAGAGCAGACGAAATCGGCGTATGGCTTTTAAGAACATTCTTAGAGAAGCTTAAAAAGCACCACACATACCGTCGTTCAGAGCCTACAACATCAATCCTGACAATTACATCAAATGTAGTATATGGTAAGGCAACAGGAGCAATGCCAGACGGACGTAAGGCAGGTGAGCCACTTTCACCAGGAGCAAACCCAGCCTACGGCGCAGAGCAGAACGGACTTCTTGCATCACTTAACTCAGTAGCCAAGATACCATATGAGTGGGCACTGGATGGAATTTCAAATACACAGACAATCAACCCGGATGCACTTGGACATTCAGAGGAAGAGCAGGTAAAGAACCTCGTACAGGCAATGGACGGATACTTTGACCAGGGCGCACATCACCTCAATGTAAACGTATTCGGAATTGAAAAACTCAAGGACGCAATGGAGCATCCAGAGAAAGAAGAGTACGCAAACTTCACAATCCGTGTATCAGGATATGCAGTTAAGTTCATCGACTTAACAAGAGAGCAGCAGTTAGACGTAATCTCAAGAACCTGCCACGCAAGAATGTAGTATCCTATAATACAGAGAGCCTGCTCATAGCAGTTTCTCCTGCATACTCATAAAAACAAAATCAGTCGTCACAAAATGAAGGCGGATTTTGAATATAGCTTTGTTCATATAATATAGTAGAGGGTGTATAGTTTCTCAGGAAAATATATGCCCTTTATTACTTGCATAATTAGACATGAATTGCTTATTATAATGTAGAAACAATAACCGCAAACAATCCGCAAGGACATTTGCGCAAACGTAGATGGGGATATCGGGTGGGGATAGACAGGAATTTGTGTCTTGCGCAGGATGCTAGATTTTCTTAATGTTCTGTACGAAATCCAGCAGCTCGGCAACAGGACGTTGCTGAGAGCGAGAGCTGAGCCATGGATGGCGAATCTCGAGCGGTTGCGTCGAATCACCAACACCTAAATCAGAACATTTAGAAAATCTTACATCCGAAACCCGACACAAATTCCTGTCTATCCCCACCCGATATCCCAGTCACACCTTCGACATAAATTTATTAAGGAGAAAAACTATGGCAAATATAAAAGGCAGAATCCACTCCTTCGAATCCTTCGCCCTGGTAGATGGTCCCGGCGTCCGCTACTGCATATTCCTGCAGGGCTGCAACATGCGCTGCAAATACTGCCACAATCCGGAGACCTGGACCTGTGGCACTGGTGAAGAGTGGACACCGGAGGACTTATTCAAGAAAGTGTATAGATACAAGAACTACTGGGGCAAGGACGGCGGCATTACAGTAAGTGGCGGCGAGTCCCTGCTTCAGATGGAATTTGTCACGGAATTTTTTAAGCTTGCCAAGGCAAAGGGGGTCCACACAGCCCTGGACACAAGTGGCAATCCCTTTAAGCTGGAACCGGAATATCTGGAAAAATTTGACAGGCTTATGGAGGTCACGGACCTCTTTATTCTCGACATAAAAGAGATGGATGATGCAAAGCACAAAGAGCTTACAGGCTGCACCAATAAGAATATCTTAGACCTTGCCACATACCTGTCAGACCATGGCAGGGATATGTGGATAAGACACGTCTTAGTGCCGGAGCTCACAGATGATGAGGAGGGGCTTAAAGCACTTGCCGACTTTATTAAAACCCTTAAAACTGTAAGCAGGGTGGAGATTTTACCATATCACACGCTGGGTGTTTTTAAATGGGAAAAGCTTGGCATTAACTATCCATTAGAGGGAGTCAGAGTGCCTACAGATGAGGAAGTAAAGAGGGCTGAGACCATACTTGGAATCAATAAAACCATGTTAAAGGATGACGAGAATGCAGCAGGGCGCACCTGCCAGTAGAACATAAAAGCAGAATATAAGTGCAAAAATATCTTGTAAAGTGAGAGTGAAACAATATATAATAAAGTGACTTGATGTAAAAATCTGGTAAGCAATTGTCATTATTATGTAAAAAGAATCGAGAGGAAAAAAGATGGAAGGTTTCACTATCGTGCTCACACTTCTTTCCGGAGTGGCATTGTTTTTGTTTGGAATGTCGCTTATGGGAGATGGTTTAAAGAAGGTTGCAGGAAACAAGCTTGAGGTAATTCTGTACAAGCTCACCAGCAATCCAATCAAAGGAATCCTTTTGGGCGCCGGCGTCACAGCCGTAATTCAGAGTTCATCAGCCACAACAGTTATGGTTGTTGGTTTTGTAAACTCTGGCATGATGAAGGTTGCGCAGGCAATTGGAATCATAATGGGTGCCAATATAGGTACCAGTATTACAGGATGGATTTTGTGTTTGTCATATATCGAGGGTTCAAGCGGTATCGCACAGTTACTCTCTACTGCCACAATATCGGCAGTGGTAGCAATCATCGGTATTATAATGAACATGTTTGTTAAAAAGAAGGTCTACAAGGATGTGGGAGGCATCATGCTTGGTTTTTCAATCCTTATGGTAGGCATGCAGACCATGAGTGGTGCTGTGGCTCCCCTCAAGCAGAATGAGCATTTTGTAAATGCACTTACAATGTTTTCAAACCCTGTTATGGGTATTCTGGTAGGTATTGCGTTTACAGCAGTCCTGCAGAGTGCGTCAGCGTCAGTAGGTATTTTACAGGCACTTTCAATGACAGGCTCAATAAGCTTTGCAGCAGCCTTTCCTATTACACTGGGAATCGGTGTAGGAGCAGCCTGCCCGGTTTTACTTTCTGCAATAGGAACAAACAAAAATGGTAAGAGAACAGCTCTTGTCTATCTTATAAATGACTTATTTGGAATGATTATCTGGGGCACACTGTTCTATCTGGTAAATGCCTTTGTGCATTTTCCGTTTATGGATATGACAATGAGCCCGATTAAAATCGCTATACTCAACACTGCGTACCGTATGCTCACAGTGCTGGTGCTGGCTCCATTTATCAAATTGATAGAGAAGCTGGTATTCAGACTTGTAAAGGATACAGAGGAGGATATTGAGGAACAGGCAGACTTTGACCTGCTTGAGGAGAGATTCTTACAGTATCCACCACTTGCTATTGAGCAGAGCCAGCTGGCTATGAATGGTATGGCAAAGAAGGCGAGAAAAAATATATTCCGCGCGTTAAGCCTTTTGGAGTCATTCTCGCAGGATAAATATAATAAGGTTCAGGAGAAAGAGGTCCTTATCGACAAGTATGAGGATAAGCTGGGCACATTCCTCATGCAGCTCACAGGAAGAGAACTCTCAGGGGATCAGACCAGAGAGGTGTCCAAGTTTCTCCATACCATAAGCGATTTTGAACGTTTGGGAGACCATGCAGTTAACCTTTCCAAGGTTTCACTGGAGATATATTAGAAGCGTCTGGAGTTTTCTCCGGAAGCCCTGCAGGAAAAGGAGACTCTTGAGGCCGCAATTGTAGAACTCGTGAATAATACAGTTGATGCTTTTATTGATAATGATTTGAAGAAAGCGGAGACTGTAGAGCCGCTCAGAGAGTGGATCAGCATGATGTGCAATGATATCAAAATGCGCCATGTATCACGACTCAGCAAGGGAAAGTGCGAGATTGACAGAAGCTTTGCATTTAACGATTTACTCACAAATATGGAGAGAATTGCAGCTCACTGTTCCAATATAGCAGTTGCAATGGTAGAACTTGAGGAATCGGAGTTTGATACTCACGAATATCTTAAGGAATTAAGAAACGATAATAATTCCTATTATAAAGAGCTCTTTGACACATACGAAGCAAAGTACAATATTATGGGCGTTAAGAAGCCTAAGAAAAAAGCTAAAGCATAGAAAACTCAATGGATGATTTTACAACCAGAACAGAGGAACTAAAGGGAATGGTTGCAGAGATTGCAGGAGATTTGCAGAAGGAAACTTCTATTTTCAAAAATTTATAATTTACGATTCAGGGTCCTCGCAGTATAATAACTGCGGGGATTTACTTTTATTGAGGGCTTATTGTACATTTTGGGGGGAGTCCGCATATTGTGCAGATATATTTTTGTATTTGTTCCGGGTTACGAATATAAGATTTTCTAAATGCTCTGATGTAGGTTTTGGTAATTTGACGCAGCCGTTCGAGATTCGCCATCCATGGCTCAGCTCTCACTCTCGGCAACGTCCTGTTGCCGAGCTGCTGGATTGTGGGCAGAGCATTAAGTAAATCTAATATTCTTCACAGTCACAAATACAAAAATATATCTGCACAATATGCTCATCTAAATTTTGAAATGCACAATGTAAGAGTGGAAATCGTAAAAGTAAGTTTGGAGAGCGCAGGTTGGTCAATGGATGGGCTGACAGCTTGAATCTGCAACTGATAGTAGTTTCTCTGGCTGCATGACAAGGGACAGCTTGAATCGTAGCTGCAGAGCAGCGAGTAAGCAGCGTAAGCTGCGGATTCGGACAGGGTTATACAAAACATAACAAACGGAGGAAAAGAAAATGTACCATGAAATATCACAGTTACTCATGTATGGAGATTTATCTTCAGATGAGATTTTATATAATTTAGGAGTTATTTTTGACAAATTTGAGAGTGGCAACTACAGCAAGATGGAGCTGGTTCGCGACATAAATACCCAGGTTAAGAGACTGCTCAAGGTGGCTACAGATTACGGCTTTGACGACAATCTCTGGCACAATTACCTGACTTTTTATATCATGATGAATGAAAATCCATTCTCCATGACTTGTGAGAAGGTTGGTGCCAGCGACGGCAGTGTAAATAATTTTGTGGAGAATGATTTCAAGATTTTTAAGAAGCTTTTTGACTATGATTTCAGCACCATTGAGGCTGAGCTTGGAATTAGCTGCTTTACACAGCTCTGCAATTACAAGGCTATTGTCAAAAAAGAGCTTATGTACAACAAGAACGTAAGTGAGAAGGTGAGAGCCTTAAGCAAGAAGCTTGAAGCGGCTAAGGATGAGAAGGAGTTCTTTGAGGTAGTTACTGGATTTTACAAGGACTACGGTGTAGGCATGTTTGGGCTCAACAAGGCATTTAGAATACTTGAGAATCAGACCGGTGGATTTTCATTCAAGCCAATCAACAACATGGATGCTGTCATGCTGGATGATTTGATTGGTTATGAGATTCAGAAGCAGAAGCTTGTGGATAATACGGAGGCTTTTGTCCAGGGCAGGAGAGCCAACAATGTGCTCTTGTTTGGTGACAGCGGTACAGGAAAGTCTACAAGCATAAAGGCGATTGTAAACCAGTATTATGATGATGGTCTCAGAATGATTGAGATCTACAAGCACCAGTTTAAGTATCTGTCAGGAATTATCTCAGAGATTAAAAACAGAAACTATAAGTTTATCATCTATATGGATGACCTGTCTTTTGAGGAACATGAGATAGAGTATAAGTTCCTTAAGGCTGTAATCGAGGGCGGTGTGGAGACCAGACCGGACAATATCTTAATCTATGCTACATCCAACAGAAGACACTTGATCAAGGAGACCTGGAACGACAGAAATGACCAGGATAATACAAACGACAGGCACCATTCTGACACAGTGGAGGAGAAGCTGTCACTGGTTAACAGATTTGGTGTTACAATCAGCTACTCAAAGCCTAGTCAGCGAGAGTATTTTGATATTGTAGTCGGCCTTGCCAGAAAAGCAGGCATCACCATGAGTGATGAGGAGCTTTGCGCAGAGGCAAATAAATGGGAGTTAAGCCATGGAGGTATATCGGGAAGAACTGCAACCCAGTTCATTAATTACCTGCAGGGCTGTCAGGAATAAACAGTAAGGAGTAGGAGATGTTATACCAGATAAGCAATGGAGCAGTGGCATTTGGAGATGACCTGATACTGCACTCTATTGATTTTGAAATAAGAAATACAGAAAAAATAGCTATAGTGGGCAGGAACGGCTGTGGTAAGACCACACTTCTCAAGCTGATTTCAGGGGAAGTGGATATGGAAAAGCTTGACAGCGATGAATCAGCATTTATCGCAAAGGCAGGCAATCCGGAAATCGGTTATTTGAAGCAGATTGCTTTTGATGACCCAACTGTCACTTTAGAGCAGGAGGTCAAAAAATGCTTTGCCAAAATGGAGCAGAGAAAAAAAGAGCTGGAGCAGGCGGCAAAGGAGCTTGAGACTGACTATTCAGAGGACAAGGTGGCAAGGTACACAGCCATGGAGGAAGCCTTCAAGGATGATGGCGGATATTATTACGAAAAAGAATACGAAGTGATGATACGCAAGTTTGGTTTTTCAGATGAGGAGAGAAAGAAGCCTCTTAAGGATTTTTCCGGAGGCCAGCAGACCAAGATTGCCTTTATCAAGCTTCTTTTGTCGAAGCCGGACATACTGCTTCTGGACGAGCCCACCAACCACCTGGATGTAACCACAATCGAGTGGCTGGAGGGTTACTTAAAGAGTTATCCCAAGGCTGTAGTTGTAGTGTCCCACGATAGAATGTTTCTGGATAACGTGGTGGATGTGGTCTACGAGATTGAGTACGGCACAGCCAGGCGGTATCCGGGAAACTACACTAATTTCGTAGCCCGCAAAAAGGAAAACTACGAAAAACAGATGAAGGACCATATCGCCCAGCAGAAGGAAATTGAGCGTCTTCAGAGAATGGTTGACAGGTTTAAGAACAAGCCCACCAAGGTGTCGATGGCGCGCTCAAAGCAGAAGGCGATTGAGCATATGGTGATTATTGAGGCACCGGATAAGTACGACAACAAGACCTTTTATGCTAATTTCCAGCCCGCAAAGGAGACGGGGAATGACGTACTCTATGTGTCAAATCTTGAGATTGGCTATGACCATCCCCTGTCTACAGTGTCACTTGATTTGAAAAAGGGCGAAAAGCTTGGCATATTAGGTGGAAACGGCTTAGGAAAGTCTACATTTTTAAAGACAATTGTTGATAAAATCCCTGCCCTGTCAGGAGAATACAAGTATGGAACCAATGTCCAGATAGGATATTTTGACCAGCAGATGGCTATGTATAGGGCAGACAAGACTGTGCTGGATGATTTCTGGGATGAGTTTCCAAACCTGACTGAGACAGAGGCGAGAAATTCA
>ERZ1031095.366-NODE-366-length-15183-cov-5.696655_pt1 | contig 15183 bp, 12 predicted proteins | sample MGYA00517108_ERZ1031095 | MGnify/ENA primary metagenome ERZ1031095 (study PRJEB33719, sample SAMN04261275) | wastewater metagenome | biome: rural village; feature: human; material: feces | host: Homo sapiens | place: El Salvador | collected 2013-01-07 ... | reverse complement strand
CCGAGATCTACACTCTTTCCCTACACGACGCTCTTCCGATCTAACTATCTAGCTTCCGTTTATATAATTTAGCACATGGACTTACGTCAATGACTTCCTGTGCAAAAATTCTTCGAATAACCTCCCCTCTCTTAGGGGTTTCAATTATTTCATTTTCATCAGGTACCTTTATCTGGGTTGAGTCCCATACATCTGTAAGTCCACTAATAAGTAAGTCTGCATCAGCCTTTTCCATAGCCTTCAAAAGTCTCTCCAGATACTTAGCATCGACAAAATCATCCGAATCAACAAATGTAATTATATCTGCGGTACTAATTTGCAGTCCAAAATTCCTTGCCGCAGCTATTCCTTTGTTTTCTATGGAATAAAATATTACTTTTTCGTTCCTTTCAGCTAATTCATTACATATTTTCCCACTGTTGTCCGTAGAATCATCATCAATCAGTAATATTCTATAATCCATGTAAGTCTGATTTAACAGACTGTTAACACATCTTTCTATATAATTTTCTACGTTGTATACCGGTATAATTACATCTATCATTCCACTATTTCCTGATACATATTTTTCAAATTGTTATAAGTTGTTTCAATATCATATTCGCGTACTATTTTCTGGCACTGCCACTTATTTTCCAATATTTGTGATATCACTTTATCATAATCTTCCCTAAGCGAAAACCACATAATATTTCCAGTTACATCAACTTCTTTTGATATGGTATCTGACAGCATAACTTTTAGTCCACATGCTTGTGCCTCCAATGCCGAAATCGGATATCCTTCATATATGGATGGCATCATAAAAATGTCTGAAGCATTGAGCAAATCTGGAATATCCTGTCTCTGGCCCAAAAATTTTACCCTTTCTGCTATAGCTTTTTCTTTAGCCTCATTCTGACAATGCTCCCTAAGTTCACCATCTCCCACAAGAATCAGATAAATATTTTTTTCTTTGGCATGCGTCATCAAGTCTATCAGCCAATTTTGATTTTTCTGCTTTGTAAATCGTCCAACATTTATTATAACCGTGCTATTCTTAGGTATGTCTAATCCCTGTCTTATTTGGTTCCGTTTGTTGTCACATTTAAAAAAACGCTTTGTATCGATTCCATTATATATTATTTTTACATCCTGTGCTTTGCCAAACATCCAATCCGCTGCAACTTTAGAGCAAGCTGCCTTATAATCTGCATATTGATTTAATCTGCCTCGGTTTATCAGATGCAGTACTTTTGTAAAATATCCTGTTGATGGTGCTGTATTATGAGAATGTACTATTATTTTAAAGCCACTCGTTTTTGCAATTTTGATTGCAGTCATATCAGCCGCAGAATTCTTATGAAAATGCATAATAACCTGCGTTCTGTCACACTCTCTTTTATAAATAGTCATTAGTTTTTCTATATCGGTCTTATAAGCGTTGAAATTATCACGCTTTGAGACATTTTGTACAATCGCACCGATTTTTCGAAATCTATCTGCAATTGAATTGTCATATCCCACCGCAACAAACTCCATTTTCAGGTTTTCATCATCATTTCTACGATACATCTCGTATAAAAAAGATTCTATTCCGCCATAACTCTCACTTAACACAAAATGAACTACTTTTATCCTCATAATACTCCTGCAGCTTCCCCGCCTGCACCTTCACATCATAATCACTAAACAAATCTATGTCACAGGCTCTCTGTTTTTTTGCCTCATCAACATATGCCTTTAATTTGTCAAGCCATCTCTCCTCATCCAATTCCATTCTATCCACCTTTGTCCCTATTACAACAGCTTCCGGGAACTTATCTGACAAGAGGCATGGCAGTCCACTCACCTGAGCTTCTACTGCCACCATTCCAAATCCCTCATATCTGGATGGTAATGCAAATATATCAAAAGCACTGTAATAGTCATTCACATTATCACAGGCAGGAACCATTATAACCTGATTGTCTAATTTGAGCTCCTGTATTAATGCAATAAGCCTGTCCCTGTTTTCCCCATCTCCTATCAGCATTAATTTAACTCTTCCGCTACAGCCAGCTTCGTTATTGAGTTTTGCTAATAGTCTTAGTAAAAATTTCTGATTCTTTTGGAAACAAAGTCTTCCTATACATCCCAGGAGTATTTCATCCTCCTGAACAGCATATTGAGCTCTTATATCATTTCTTTTTGAAGCATTATATGTGAAGTTCTCCACCTCAATCGCATTATTTACTATGTTCACACACCCTTCATCCACTGCTTTTTTGCCAAACATCCATTCAGCCGCCTGTACTGAGCATGCCATATAGTCTGTGGCATATTTTTTTACAAATGGTCTCAACACATATTTTAGTAAATTTTTCTTTGTTTCACCTTTTGACGCTGTGGAATGGTTGTGAGCTATCCGCACAGGAATCCCAACTTTTTTTGCCGTATATAGTGGAAAAAAACTCAGTGTATTCATATTTGAGTGTACAATCTTATAATTATTCTGCTTAAATATATCATACACTTTCTTACAGTATTTCCATGGTTTTGTATATCTTGGTACTATATAAACCCGTCCGCCGGCTTCTTCAATCTCTTCTTTCTGTGGGAGCTTTGAGCCTTCTAAAGCAAAAAAATCAAATTGTATTTTATTTTTATCAATTCGACGATAGTAATTCATGATTACGGTTTCCACCCCACCATAATTCATATCCGTCATCATCACTGCAATTCTTTCCATATGCTTATACTGCCTACTCTGCTCCATCAGCGGTTACGACTGCCTTTAATGTCTTAAAGAATATCTTCACATTAAACCACCACGAAAAATGCTCTATATAATACAGTTCCATAGCCTGTCTCTCGCCATTTTCATATGTAATATTATTCCTTCCATATGCCTGCCAGTAACCTGTAAGCCCTGGTCTGACAGAAAGCAGCAGGTCACGCTTATCTCCATACAATCTGGTTTCATCATCCAGAACAGGTCTTGGCCCTATAAAGCTAAGCTCGCCTTTTAGTATGTTAAAAAGCTGCGGCAATTCATCTATGCTGTATTTTCTGATAAATCTGCCTACCTTTGTCACTCTCTGGTCATTATGAATCTTGTATTCCTTTTTGTACTCTTCCAACTGCTCCTTTGTAAGTGAGCGCTCAAGCTTATCCGCATCCACCCGCATGCTTCTAAATTTATACATTTTAAATATTTTCCCGTACTGCCCCACTCTGTAGGATACATAGAAAATTGGTCCTCCATCTTCAAGCTTAATGGCAATTGCTGTCACTATTGTTATCGGCAGGGTAATGATTATTCCCAGGATTGAGAATACTATATCGCCAATTCTTTTTGTTATGGCATGTCCCAGTGACACTTCCCGCTCTCTGATGCTTAAGGTTTTGTAACCATTCATTTCTTCCACGCCATATCTGTATGAGCTCTTTTCCAGATTTCTAAGCACCCTGTAGACCAGTATTTTTTTCCCCACCAGATAGTCCACGTACTCATTTATCTCATTCTCCGCAAGGTGCACGAACACGCAGTTTACCTTGTGCTCACTGACGTATTTCTGGATATCATCCTTGCAGCCTACGATTGGAACGCCCTTTATGTCTTTTCTATCAGTCCTGTCATATGTAATTATTCCTGTGACTATTACACCCGACTCTGCCTTGTCTGTGAATATATCTATCTTCTCTTCCGCGATTTCTTCCCTTGCAAACAGCAGATTTTCCCCTGCACCTCTGCTTCTCTGTTTCCGGACAATTTCTTTCCCTACCAGCCTCTCTATGAGTATAAGGGGTATAGCTATGAATAAAAATGTGATAAGTACCGCTCTTGAATAGTCTTCTGATGTCTTTGTCACAAAACAATATACTGTCAATGATACAAATATTCCTGCGGTCAGCGCAAATACACTTTTTACCTCAGCTCCAAAACCTCTCCTGAGTATGCCTGAATATATATTCCAGAACATTACTATGACCAAAAATGCTACAGCTACTGCTGCTGCCATAAACATATAACGCTCTATCAAATCAAGGAATGTTGCCTGCCTTATCTGACATGCTATGAAAAAAGCTAATTCTATACATATAAAATCCAGAATTAAAAAATCCAGATGTTTTAATAAGCTGTAATTGTGCTTGTGTTTCACTTTTGTTTCTCCTGTGTGTTTTATCGTATACTAACGTGCGCATCCGTGCTTTTGCACTCCGCGTCTGATATAATCTCGCTTCGCTCATTATATCATAATCATCATCCATATAAAATACATACCTTACGTGAGATTTCGCTATAGACATTTCAGTTACAAGTCATTTATCAAGTGTTATCGGCCAATTTTTCCAAGTTATTTACATTACTAATATTTTTTATGGTGGAAATAGCCCATCTTAAAAAATTGTTGGAGTCTAACAAGTCCAATTGATTTTTATGGAATTTTCTGATAGAATGAAATGCAGTAAATTAGGGAGGATTCCAAAGTGAGTAAGTTAACAATTGTATTACTGGTAATTTTAGTAGTTCTTATCGTTGCTTTCATTGCATTATACTTTCTCGGTAAACGTGCTCAGAAAAAAAAGGAAGAGCAGGATGCACAGATTGCTGCTGCTTCACAGCAGGTTACAATGCTTGTAATAGATAAGAAACGTATGCGGCTTAAGGATGCTGGTCTGCCTCAGCAGATTCTTGACCAGACACCTAAGATGATGCGCCGCTCTAAGCTTCCAATCGTTAAGGCAAAGGTTGGTCCAAGAGTTATGTCTCTTATCGCAGATGAAGCTATTTTTGATGAGATTCCTGTAAAGAAGGAAGTTAAAGCAAGTGTAAGTGGTATTTATATCACAGGTGTCCGCGGACTTCGTGGTCCTATCGAAAAGCCTGCTAAGAAGAAGAGCTTCCGCGCAAGAATGCAGGACAGATACAACAAAGCCAATGCAGAACTTCAGGCTGAGAAAGAAAGAACTGAAAAAGAAAAAGCTGCTAAGGCTGCTAAAAAGAAAAATAAATAAGCTTCCAAATTAAGCCAGCACCATGGTTAATAAACCATATGGTGCTGGCTTTTTGCTGCCCTTCATCTAAAGAATCCATAGTGGCATGTTGGTGGGTTAACATGTCAGGCTGAAATTCTTAGAGCCTTTAGGTGAGACGGCAAGCTTTATCTTGCAGTCCCCTACATATTCGTAATTGGCGTCAAGAGAATAATCCACTTCTACAGTTATAAGCTCATCAGTTTCCACCACATGTATATCCCTTGTATCTATTCCTATCTGCAGGCTGCCAAACGGAGTGTAATAATATGTAACATTCTTTTTGTCTTTTTCAAAAATCATGTGTACACTCATCTCACCCTGACGCAGCACCTCAAGTGTGTTGTCTGTGAACTTTATTTTAGTCTTTGAAGAATCATTAATCCCCTCCATTATCTCATCATATACTACGAAATGCTTTCCATTTCTGAAAAAATATTCACCCTTTGATATTACTTCCGTGTTTTCAGGTTCCTGCTCCTGCGCCATTTGAAGGCCACTGAGTGATACCAGTACATCTTTTGTCATTTTATATATGCTCCTATCCAGAATCGTTGATTATATTAAACTTACAGCCTAAGCACCGCATATGTTTACATCACACTCAATACAAGCCAAACTGCAACATACATACTACATTCTATCCTTTAAAAAATCAAGGATTTTAAATCTTATTTCATAATCCCCTGAATCAAAAACAGCCTCGTACTCCTCCTCATCAAGCACTTCCCTCAGTTCTTCTCTTGCATCATCCTCTATTATTTCATACATACTGCCCTTAAAACACATATTAGGATAAAGCACACACCACCAGTTATGCCCTTTTGCCTCTCCAAGCCTGACTTCAAGTGCCCTGTACTCTCCTGCTGGAAAAGTATAATCGCCATATGTCTTGACAGGGAATTCACAATCTGCGAGCTCTGCCGATGCCCCATAGGCAAATCCATTCTCTCCAAGCACCTGCTCAGCCAGTTCTACTATCTCAGGCAGCTTCTGCTCTACCACTTTTTCAGTCTCTGTAAGGTCACTGCACTCCTTAATAAATGGCTCTATGTATTCTCCCACCGCATCCCTGACCATAAGCTTAACCGCCTGGTCCTCATCACTGTCACTGTTTGCAAGCACATGAAATCTCAGTATTTTTTCAGAAATAGACTGCTGCACCTGAGCTGCCTGCACCTCATGATTCATCTTAGAAAAAACAAGCTGCTTCTTGCAGCCATAGAAAATAGAACATAGTGCCAAAATTCCCAGAAGTGTTATAATTCGTCTTCTTACACATTCGCTATAGCAGTAACTGTTCCTAAATCTATTATTTGCCCTCATATGGTTAGTAGAATCTTTCTTTTTTAATATCATTTTGTTTAATGTCATTCTGCTTAATGCCATTCTGTTAAATATCATTTCCTTTAATATCTTCATATGAAAATTCTCCTGTCAAATTAGTCCATCTTATATTATTTTCTTCCCACTTCATAGGGCAACTGATTGGATAACCTGCAGTGTTGTCAATTCAGTCAACCTCCCAGACTTCCCACCCAACCACTTTCGATAATCGGATGATATACAATGTGGGAAGTACCAGTGTCTGACTGAATCCCAATCCCCTATGAATTGGAAACCTCATACTCTAATTATCTCCAGGAATTTCTCCCATATTCAAAACTGGCACATTTTCTTTCGCATCCGTGTCATCATCCATCAAATCTCCAATAGTAACCAGTTCCAGCCCCTCCTCCCTCTGCTTCTTCTCAAGCAGAGTCTCAATATAGCTTCCTATGTCATTATTCATGCTATCATTTAACTCAAAATAACGATTTATATCATCAACTGCTGCTACATATGTGTTTCTCGGAAAAGTTTCCTCCTGTCTTAGCGTTTCAATCATCAAATCATAATCATCCTCCCGCTCCAGAAAGTTTTTCCCCAGTATTATCACTTTGAGATGGTTTATGTCCGCATCCAGACTCAAATCGTTCTCATAGGTCTGTCTGGCACTGCCAAAATCCGTATCATAGACAGGCATTATAGCCACATTTGCTGTCTCCTGCGCATTATCGCTGTTGAGCCCGCTCTTTGGAAAAGTATAGAAAAACTCTACCATTCCAGCTTCTTCGTCATAGTCAACTGCTGCCAGCATTGGAAAGCATCTGTTTTCCAGCTCATTAGCATTACATCCCACCAGTATTAACATAACAGGAATCAGCACCAGCACTGGCACAATGACATGTAAAAATACAGTTAAATACTTGTTCATAATCTCCTCCTGTCCATTAAATATCAGTGATATAGCAAAAACTGCAAGCACAACACATATATTTATTATCTGTTTCTTATTTATCCTTCTAATTATTCCACGCGTTTTTTGTATACACGTTTTATCCTGTCCACTTCCATCTGCCCTATATTCACTGGACTGATTTACTTTGCGCTTCACTTCATCAGTCCTGCATATTCCCTGATACATGAGCCTGCAGGCATAAAACAGATTGATATTCACAATTGCAAACATAGTAAAGAACCACACACCCATCATGAGGGCATCAGTCCTCTTAAAAAAGGTGCCCTTTATCTGCACCATACTCATAAGTGTTATAACTGGAAATCTCATGCCCTGAAGGGATTTTGCCCCAAAATTTCCAAGCAGAATCAGATACACTGCCAAAAGAATTATTCCATTCTGCACCAATGCCTTTGCCACTGCACGATAAAAATACTTCTTTCTGCTTTTTTCCACATTTTCCTTTAGGAAAAGCACATAAATAAGGGTCATAAAGGTTGAAAAAACAATATAGCTTCCCCTTAGAATATCTGGTATCCGGCTTATGCTTACTCCATCGTAAGCTTCAGCCACAACTATTCTTTCCCATTTCATGTTGGGCACAGCACCTGCCAGCATGATGAGGAGGGGAATTATCACAAGCCAGAAAAGCACCTCATACACCCTTGCCCGACTTTCAAGTCCTCCCTTTATGGCATACAGCGATACTGCCAGTATCACCACAAGCACCAGCCAGTATTTTTCATCCGGTATCAGGGAATACCTGACCAGATCCACAAAGACCTTGGTGCAGAAGGCACAGGCAAATACACTCTGCACTGCTGTTACAATATTTATGCCCCTCTTTAAAGTTTTACACTTATCTGTATTTTTTAATTGAGCATATTCAATCAGGGCTAGAAATATAAGTCCAAACAGGCAGCCTGCTGCAATGCATACCCAGCCCAGACTTCCCACCATTCTTGATAAAATCGTAGGCAGTGCCAATGAACCCAGTCCTAAAAAATCAAACAGAAAAAGCCTATACAACTGTCTGATCGATATTTTGCCATTATTAGAAAACACTTTACTTTCCTCTCAATCTGATTCGCTGATTTCTTCTCGCATATATAGGCCTGTATTTCAGCATTCTGAAAGGCTTTCTTATAACACTCTCGCCAAGCCCTTCTGTGCTTTTTTCACCATATGCCACAAATGGGCTTAAATACGGTATTCCAAAGCTTTCAAGCCTTGACAGATGCACAAGCACTGCATATATCCCAATCAAAAAGCCAAAATATCCCAGCCATGCTGAGAGGGCAATAAAGCCAAATTTGAGCAATCTGAAGGAAAATGCAAATTCTTCGCTTGGAATTGCAAAAGAGCACAAGGCAGTAAAAGCCACCACGATTACAACAATTGGACTGACCAGATTTGCATCAACCGCCGCTTGCCCTATTATCAGACCACCGACTATTCCTATGGTGTTTCCCATCGCTCCTGGCAGCCTTATCCCAGCCTCCCGCAAAAGTTCAAAGGACAGCTCCATAAGCACAACCTCCACCACCTCTGGAAATGGGCAGCCTATCCTTGCCTCCCAGAATGACAGCAGCAGGGATGTGGGCAATATCTGTGTATGAAAATTGGTCACTGCAAGATATAGTCCCGGCAGGGTCATTGCCAGAAATGCGGATACATATCTGATTATCCTTGCAAAGCTTGCTGCCTCAAAACGGTTATAGTAATCATCTGTGGTCTTTAAAAAGGAATTAAAATCAGTAGGCAGAATCAGGGCTATGGGGCTGTTATCACACAGCACCACCACACGCCCTTCAAGCACTGCCATCGCTGCCCTGTCCGGTCTTTGTGTAGTCTGAAATTCTGGAAAGGGTGAATACCATTTTTTCTCTGCAAGCTGTTCGATTACTCCGCTGTCCAGGACTCCGTCTACCTCGTACTTATCCAGCCTTTTCATTATTTCTGTCACCACCTGCGGATATGCTATGTCCTTCATATACATGATATCTACAGTGGTATTTGACCTCACCCCTGCAGTTGTCTCCTTAACCTTTAAGTTCTGGCTTCTTATTCTCCTCCGCACAAGAGCTGTATTTATTTTTATGGAATCAGAAAAACCTTCATTTGAGCCTCTTATGACTTTTTCAGAGTCAGTTTCCTTTACTCCCAGACTCGGATATCCCTGGTCTCCAATCTTTAAGGCATAGTCACATCCATCCACAAAAACAAGTACATTTCCCACCAGTATCACATCCAGTGCCTGATTTAGGTCTTTTACCTCTGTCACGTCTGCCACCCTGGCATCCTTCGGAGATATTCCTGCCTCTATATTTTTCACCAGCATGCCTATTCCACTCGCTCCAAAGGATTTCATGTCAAGTGCCACTTCTATATATGCCATGAAGCACTTTTTGTCATTATGTGCTCCCAGATACATCTCTCTGGTCTTTATATCTGCACAATCTTTGTAGGTTTTCCGGAATGTTTGTATATTTGCTTCTATATTCCTGCTTACCATCACTTTTGTATCTGTATTTTTATTGCAGCTATTTTCTTCCATTATTCACCACCAGTTTATTTTCTACTGGATAGTATTGGTGAATTTGAATTTTTTATGCATATCTGCCGTATCTGCCACCGGCATATTTTATTGCATACTTTGGCACCAAAAAATCCGCCTAAACCAAAAATGATTTAGACGGATTAACTCTTGATTACTACTATTTAATTCTTTGGAACCAGTTTCTCAGTTCCACCCATGTATGGCTGAAGTGCCTTTGGAATATTTACAGAACCATCTGCATTTAAGTTGTTCTCTAAGAATGCAATAAGCATACGTGGTGGAGCAACCACTGTATTGTTAAGAGTATGAGCAAAATACTTCTGTCCATCCTCTCCCTTTACACGAATCTTGAGTCGGCGTGCCTGTGCATCACCAAGGTTAGAGCAGCTTCCTACCTCAAAATACTTCTTCTGACGTGGTGACCATGCCTCTACGTCACATGACTTAACCTTGAGGTCAGCCAAATCTCCTGAACAGCACTCAAGTGTACGGACCGGAACATCCAGACTTCTGAAAAGTTCTACTGTGTATGACCACATCTTGTCATACCATGTCTTTGACTCCTCTGGCTTACATACTACAATCATCTCCTGCTTCTCGAACTGGTGGATACGATACACTCCACGCTCCTCGATTCCGTGAGCACCCTTTTCCTTACGGAAGCATGGTGAATAGCTTGTGAGAGTGTATGGCAGCTTTGACTCATCATTGATTGTGTCAATGAATTTACCAATCATAGAGTGCTCTGATGTTCCTATAAGGTAGAGATCCTCACCCTCAATCTTGTACATCATGGCATCCATTTCCTCAAAGCTCATAACTCCTGTTACCACATTTGAACGAATCATAAATGGTGGGATGCAGTATGTGAATCCCTTATTAATCATAAAATCTCTGGCATATGCTGTCATTGCTGAATGAAGACGGGCAATGTCTCCAATCAGATAGTAGAAACCATTTCCTGCCACCTTACCTGCTGCATCAAGGTCGATTCCATCAAATCTCTCCATGATGTCTGTGTGGTATGGAATCTCAAAGTCAGGTACTGCCGGCTCTCCATATTTCTGGATTTCCACATTACAACTATCATCTTTTCCAATTGGTACAGATGGGTCAATGATGTTTGGAATCTTCATCATAATTTCTGTCACCTTGTCAGAAAGCTCTTTCTCAAGTGGCTCAAGCTCTGCAAGTCGCTTAGATATTGCAGCAACCTCAGCCTTTACAGCCTCAGCCTCTTCCTTCTTGCCCTGCGCCATAAGAGCACCAATCTGCTTAGATACCTGATTTTTCTTTGCACGAAGCTCATCTGCCTCCTGCTGTGCAGCTCTTGACTGCTTATCTAACTCTATTACTTCGTCCACAAGTGGAAGCTTGTGATCCTGAAATTTCTTTTTAATATTCTCCTTGACTGCGTCAGGATTCTCTCTCAAAAACTTTAAATCTATCATAGTTCCTCCAACGTTACTTTATTTTGAATATTCCTTTTGCCATTGTACTCTGAATACACACATTTTGCAAGATTCCAGATTATTTAAAGTTTTTTAATGGATATTTATCTGTAAGCTCCTTAACAATTGCACGGGCTGGCTCTATAGCTGGCTCACCCTCTTTGATAAGCATGGCAATAGCTTCTGCCACCTTATCAAAATCCTCCTCCTTAAGTCCCCTTGATGTAGCTGCAGGTGTTCCGAGACGGATACCGCTGGTTACAAATGGTGACTTAGGGTCATTTGGGATAGTATTCTTGTTTGCTGTTATATGAGCTTCATCCATGAGCTTTTCTACAGCCTTTCCTGTCAATTCAAATGGAGTTAAGTCTACAAGCATAAGGTGGTTATCTGTGCCGCCTGATACAATCTTGATGCCCCTGTCCTGCAAGCCCTTGCAGAGTGCCTGTGCATTTTTTACAATCTGCTGCTGATATTCCTTGAACTCTGGCTCAAGTGCTTCCTTGAAGCACACTGCCTTTGCAGCAATCACATGCATAAGTGGTCCACCCTGTGTACCTGGGAAAATAGCCTTGTTAAAATTATATTTATCCTGCATTTCCTGACTGCAGAGAATCATTCCACCACGAGGTCCGCGGAGAGTCTTGTGAGTTGTTGTAGTTACAACATGCGCATATGGGATTGGGCTTGGATGAAGTCCTGCTGCCACAAGTCCTGCAATGTGTGCCATGTCAACCATAAGCACAGCTCCTACCTCATCTGCTATCTCTCTAAATTTTTTAAAATCAATTGTTCTGGCATAAGCTGATGCTCCGGCAATAATCATCTTTGGCTGGCACTCTTGTGCGATTGCACGTACATTTTCGTAATCTATAAAGCCCTCGTCATTTACTCCGTAAGGCACTATATTAAAATATGTTCCAGAAAAGTTAACTGGTGAGCCATGTGTCAGATGTCCGCCGTGATCCAGATTCATTCCCATAACTGTATCTCCTGGCTTAAGTATGGCAAACTGTACTGCCATATTTGCCTGGGCACCTGAATGTGGCTGTACATTTACATACTCACAGCCGAACAATTTTTTGGCTCTTTCTCTTGCAAGCTCTTCAACCACGTCTACACACTCGCAGCCTCCGTAATATCTCTTTCCTGGGTATCCCTCTGCGTATTTATTAGTAAGGATGCTGCCCATCGCAGACATAACTGCAGGACTTACCCAGTTCTCTGACGCTATCAGCTCAATGTGGCTGTTCTGGCGCTCAAATTCATCTGTAATTGCATTTGCTATTTCAGGATCTACTGTTCTGATGTCTTCTAATGTATACATATATCTCTCCTTTACGTTAATCAACTTTTTCATATGAAAATTATTATACAAAAAGTCAGATTTTTATTCAATCCAATATTTATTTTTCTTAATATTTTGATATAATTGTAGAGTACAAAATAAGGGGGAACATTTAATGAATGTACTTAAGTTTAAAAAAGGTGACATAGTTGCCAAAAAACAGGATAAAGTTACTGAATGGTACCTCATTCAGGAGGGTACTGTTGTCAGAAGCTATCAGCTATCAGAAGTTGCCATGGGTTCAAATGCCATTGTTGGTATTTTGGAGTCTGGCTGGTTTGCCTGCGACTATGTGGCAGCCGAGGACACTACTGTAATTGTTATCCCATGTAAAAATGCTGCTGATTTGCAGAATATTTTGAGCAATCATGATAAATTCAGGCCTATCTTTTTAAGGACCGCATTAGAGCAGCGCCATCAGATGCTTGGCTTGTATGCAAAGCTATACAAAAAAGCGGGTTTGCTTCATAATGCTGCTGAAAACATATATAACGACTATTGCAATCTGTGCGAGGAGTATCTGATTACACCACAGACTTTCGAAAAAATAGAGCAGTTTGAAGCCATAAGCCTTACCCATAAGGCCGAAAACTGGGAGCTTGCCAACAGCTCGGCTCTTCTCAGAAACAATCTGCGTGCCTATATGCAGCTTATGATTTCAGACAATGATCTATGTGTAGGTTCCATCATGGAAGCCTCTGCCCAGATGCGGCGAGTATCGCAGGGTATTGTGGAAATCACCAACTATCTCAGATACAACCGTGATATTTTATGGAGTGATTCTGAAAACGATATTTTCCACCTGTATATGAACCTTGCTACAGAGCTTTCCAAGCGGAGCAAGGACATCAAGCCTTGTCAGGACAAGCTGCTGTCTATTCTTGAGCTGATGAAGTCTCTGGATATTTTCGACAGTCTCCAGCTCAAGGAATGTGAGACAGCCTGCCACAGTGGCTCATTTAATACAGCGTCAGAGGAACGCATTAATATTGCCAAAGAGGACTGTGTTGCCCGCATTCTCACCTATGCAGGATATGAAAAGACTGAAATCCGCGCTTTCAAGGAACTTTTAAATGCCTACAAGGCATTGCCGGATATGGCATCTACAGACAATGATGCCAGACGTCTCCGCAAGGAAATTACAAAGGTCTTCTATGATGCCTACGAAAAATGTATGGTTAAGCTTATGCTTTCAGGTGACAGACCCACCCATCTTTTACTTATGTTCTTTAACTTTGGTTTTATGGACGTGGAGCTTCTCGGAGAGGACAATACCATCGCTCTCTATAACCTGATGGATTCTCTTGAGTTATTCTCGTCTAATCATGTTTACACCATGTACAGATGGCTGAGCTCTGTCTACGCTGGTGCTAACGAACCATCGAAAAATGAATTTGACCAGGATTATCCTGCTTATCTCAATGAGAGATTAAAGCATGCAGAGATTACAGAGGCTGAACGCGATGCCCTCAAGTCTAATCAGGTTGAAAAGCTTAAATATGAGATTCGAAATATGTTTAAATCAGCCCATCGTATAACCTATGGACGTATTTCAACATTTTGTCCTATTATAGCTGCGGATGATGTTATCAACACTTTCGAGAAGATGGCGATAACTGTTGAACGACTGGAAAATGCAGTTAACAAAATCAGACAGATTGATTACTCCGTGTTATACAGAGAGGTTATTTTCTCAGACCCTGCCCATGGCATCAATCAGGAGGTTATTATGAAGGAGGTTATGCCTAACTTCATCCTCACTCCTTGTATTGGTATCAGGGCACAGATGTGGCAGGAAACAGCCGGACCAAGAAACGATACTTCTGCCCGCCTGCTCTTCCCAGTGTTTCTAACCAGCGATTTGGATGAGCAGCTTGCTGAGACTTTTGCCAGATTCCGTTGGGAGCTTTGTCGAAAGATTCAGGGTGTATACTGGAATGATTTCAGGGAGAGGTCTCTTACATCTGAGTATTATGACTATATCCAGTTCTACAAAAAGAACCGTGATTTGTCGCCAGATGCTAAGGAAAAGATTAAAAATGCCCTGGCCCGTTCCCGCAACAATTTCAGGGAGGTCTTTGTAAAGGATTATGTCAACTGGCTCAAATATGAATCTCAGGGCAGCTTCCGTCTCAATAAGGTTGCAAGAAATATCCTTATTACATACTGTCCTTTCTCCGTTGATATCAGAACTGAGTTGATTACTAATCCGCTTTATCAGGTGCCTTTCACCAAGCTTGAGATTGAAAACCAGAAGAAGGCCAATCGTTTTAAGGCTTTGATGGCTAAGTATGAAGAGGCTGGAGGCGTGGTGACGCAGGATCTGAAACAGAATTTGAAGTTTTATGAGTTGTAGTTCTGCGCATACATAAATATTTTTGAGGGTGTTTAGGATATTGCGCTGGGATAAGTGATTCTCTATGCTGGGTTCCGGACATAAGATTTTCTAAATGTTCTGATTTAGGTAATTAAAAAATGACGCAAACACGAGACATTCGCCATCCATGGCTCAGGTCTCGCTCTCGGCAACGTCCTGTTGCCGAGT
>ERZ1031095.365-NODE-365-length-15192-cov-9.952765_pt1 | contig 15192 bp, 10 predicted proteins | sample MGYA00517108_ERZ1031095 | MGnify/ENA primary metagenome ERZ1031095 (study PRJEB33719, sample SAMN04261275) | wastewater metagenome | biome: rural village; feature: human; material: feces | host: Homo sapiens | place: El Salvador | collected 2013-01-07 ... | reverse complement strand
GAAAATCATTCGGACGCAGCTGTCAAAAGAGTTGAACCGGTTTGAGGAATGTGTAACAGAATACGCTTCAGCAGATGGCGAGGATAAGAAAGACCTTGAATGTTCCATTATGATGAAACTGAAATGGAATGCACCATTTGCAGCATTCAAACGTCGGATGATTCGGGATGCAAATGATACATTTCCGGAGTTGCAGAAATATTGCCAATAATCGCAGAAAGGAGCCCCACCATGTCCAACTTCTCCTATCTCTCCACCAAACCCGAATACTCCCTCTTTGCCAATTCTGCCATCGAGGCCGAGAAAGTGTTCTCCACCTCCCCGGCAATGTGCGCGGTGGGGTGCCGGAAGGCGTTGGAGTTGGCGGTGAAGTGGGTGTATGCGGCAGACAAAACCATCACGATGCCCTACAAGGACAACCTGCAATCCCTGTTGCATGAGCCGAGTTTCCGGTTCGCAGTGGACCGCAATGTGTGGAGCGTGCTGCCCAGCATCGTGAAAGCGGGCAATCTGGCAGTACATACGGGGCATAGCGTGTCGGCGGCGGATGCAGTGTTCAGCCTGCGGGGGCTGTTCGACTTCATCCAATGGGTGGATTACTGCTACGGCACGGACTATGTGGAGCGCTCCTTTGATGAAACGGCCATCCCCGGCGAAAAGGTAGCACTGGACGAAAAGAAGATCCGGGAGCAGGAAAGCCTGCTGACCCAGAAAGATGCCGAGCTGGAAGCCTTGCGCAAGCAGGTGGAGAGCCTTTCGGCGGCGTACACGGCCAGCAAACAGCAGAACCAGCAGAGCCGCAGTTTCACCGCCGCCGACCTGACCGAGGCCGAGACGCGGCGGAAGATCATCGACATCGACCTCAAGGCCATGGGCTGGAAGTTTACCGGGCCGGACGCCGATGTGCGCACCGAGTACGAAGTGGACAACATGAACGGCGTGCTGGGGCAGAAGGGCTATGCGGACTATGTGCTGATGGGCAAGGACGGCTTGCCGCTGGCGGTCATTGAAGCCAAGCGCAGCACCAAAGACCCCAACATCGGGCGCAAGCAGGCTCAGCTTTATGCAGACTGTCTGGAGCAGAAATTCGGCCGCCATCCGATGCTGTTTACCACCAACGGCTACACCACCTATTTCTGGGATGAGCAGAGCGGCCCGCAGCGTGCCGTGAGCGGGGTGTTCTGCAAGGACGATTTACAGAAACTGATGAACCGCCGCACCGAGAAAAAGCCGCTGGACACCATCGAAATTGATGACAAAATCACCGACCGATATTACCAGAAAAACGCCATCCGTGCAGTCTGCGCCCACATCGCGCAGGGCTTCCGGCGCAATCTGCTGGTCATGGCTACTGGCACGGGCAAGACCCGCACCGCATCCAGCCTGACCGATGTGCTGAGCCGGGGCGGTCATGTGACCAACGTGCTCTTTCTGGCAGACCGCACCGCGCTGGTCAAGCAGGCAAAGGACGACTTCAAAAAGTATCTGCCGGACCAGTCGCTGTGCAACCTGTGCTCCTCTAAGGACGATAAGACCGCGCGCATTGTGTTTTCCACCTATCCCACCATGCTCAACGCCATCGACAACGCCAAGACCAAGGACGGCGTGCCGCTATTTTCGCCCGCCCACTTTGACCTCATCATCGTGGACGAGAGCCACCGCAGTATTTTCAAGAAATACCGTGCCATCTTCGACTATTTCGACGCGATTCTGGTGGGTCTGACCGCCACCCCGAAAACCGATGTAGACCGCAACACCTACGACTTTTTCGAGATGGAACACGGCATCCCCACCTACGCCTACGATTACGACACGGCGGTCTACACCGACCATGTGCTGGTGCCTTACTACAACTACGAGGTCAAGACGAAATTCACAGAAGAGGGCATCCACTACGACCAGCTTTCACCGGAGGATAAGGCCCGCTACGAGGACGATTTTGCCGAGGACGACACCCTGCCCACCTTCATCCCGTCCGAAAAGCTGAACAAGTTCATCTTCAACGCCAACACCGTGGACACGGTGCTGCAAGACCTGATGGAACGGGGCATCCGGACGGCAGGCGGTGACCGCATCGGCAAGACCATTATCTTTGCCCAGAACAAGCGCCATGCGGAGTTTATCCGGGAACGCTTCGGCAAGCTCTACCCGCAGCTGGAGACCCAGCACCCGGGGTTCATCCAGCGGGTGGTCTGCGATGACGCCTATGCACAGTCCATCATTGACGACTTCAAGCAGCCGGACAAGCCGCCGTTTATTGCGGTCTCGGTGGATATGATGGACACGGGCATCGATGTGCCGGAGTGCGTGAATCTGGTGTTCTTCAAAAAAGTGCGCAGCAAAACGAAGTTCTGGCAGATGATCGGCCGTGGTACGCGGCTCTGCCCGTCCCTTGCCTGCGTGGATGCCATCGACGGCGAATATACAGGCAAACGGCGTTTTCTGATCTTCGACTACTGCGGCAACTTTGAATTTTTCCGTCAGAAACCCAACGGCTACGAGAGCGCGGACACCAAGAGCCTGTCCGAGAGCATTTTCTGCAAGCAGGTGCGGATCGCCGCCGCGCTGCAGGATGGAGCCTATGCGGACGAAAAATACCAGAACTGGCGCAAGATCTTAACAGAGACCTGCCGTGCCGAAGTGGGAGCGCTGAATCCGGAGCTGGTATCCGTGCGGCTGCACCGACAGGCCGTGGAACACTATCAAAAGCCGGAAGCCTTTGTCAGTCTGACTGAAACGGACAAGGGTACGCTGATGAAAGAGGTGGCACCGCTCATCTCGCTGGACGACAAAGATGAAGCCGCCAAGCGGTTCGATAACTTTGTGTATGGCTTGCTGCTCTGTGAACTGGAAGGTCTGCCGGGGCTGAGCCGCGCCCAGAAACAGCTGCGCAATACAGCGGCAATGCTGGAAGGGAAGGCTACCATCCCGCAGGTGCAGGCAAAGCTGCCCCTCATCCGGGAGGTGCAGACAGACGAATTTTTGACCTCGCATGATCTGCTCCGCTTTGAGGAAATGCGGCAGGAACTTCGGGAGCTCATCAAGTTTCTGGTGGACGGTGTAGAAGGGCAAAAGCCTGTCTACACGGCCCTTGCCGACCCGGTACTGGAACAGACCGAGGGCAAAACGCTGGATTCCGGCTACGATTTCGGCGAGTACCGGGAACGTGTGAACCGCTACATCATGGAGCACCGCAGCGATACGCTGGCCATCCACAAGCTGACCCAGAACATTCCACTTTCCCGGGGCGACTATACCGAGCTGGAACATATTTTTACCAGTGAACTGGGCAGCAAAGAAGATTATGCCCGGGAGTTCAAAGATACCCCGTTTGGCCTTCTGGTGCGCAAGGTGGCAAAGCTCGACCACGATGCTGCCATGCAGGCATTTTCAAAATTTATCAATGACGAATCGCTGAATGCAAAGCAGATCGCATTTGTACAGAAGGTCATTCATTACATCGAGCAGAACGGTTATGTGGAAAGCAAAGCGGTGTTGATGAAACCACCCTTTGACCAGCCCATTCTGTTTACCCGCCTGTTTGATGGCAAAACAGGCAGTGAGCTGATGGATACGATCAATTCGGTGAAAGAGAATGCCACCCATGTGACTGCATAAAGTGGTAGAATGTACTGATAAAAACGGTATAATGGACAAGGAGCGGATAGACGGTTTCCGCAGCGCCTTTGCGCCGGGAGAAACTTTATTCTGGCAGGTCCCTGCTGCGGCAAGGGAGAGAATGGCGTTTTACAGTGAGAACCTTCCCCGCCTTTTTTTGAAAAAATCACGGCGGTATTTGCGGTGTCCGACCACTATGCGCTGGAATTTATGCGATTTTTGCAGGGACAGGGCATCCGCGTCCCGGAGGATGTGCAGATCATTGGCTTTGATGATACACTGGCAAGCCGGGAAAGCGTTCCCGCTCTGACCACCATTCATCAGGATGCGGCGCTCCGGGCAAGGACTGCCATCCGCCGCCTTGAAGCCCTGCGGGACGGCACCCCCTGCGATGCCGGCATCGTTCTGCCGGTGGAGCTGGTGGAACGGGAAAGCACACGGAGGCTGCCATCCTCCGTGTGGGGGCGGGGTACTTCCGCATCGTGGCGTTCTCTTATCTGCCCATGGCGGTCAGCACCGTCCTGTCCGCATGGCTGCGCTGCAAGGAACACGCCGCTGTCCCCTTTTGGGCAAGTTTTGGCGCGGTAGCGGCGAACACCGGGCTGAACTATCTGCTCATCTTCGGAAAGCTGGGTGCCCCCGCTATGGGCGTTACCGGTGCTGCCATCGCCACGCTGGTTTCCCAGCTTTTGAACCTGCTTTTGATCTTGATAGGCTTTGCGGTCTGCCTTCAAAAGGAAGCGGAACGCCCGCTCACCGTGGAGATTTGGACACGGTGGGCGGGCGTTTTATGTTTATTTTCCGAGTACAACGGAGAGCCTGATTTCCTTTTCCGTCTCGCTCAGGTCAAGAGCGCCGCCATCGGCGACGGTCACGCGCAGCTCATAGAGCGTACCGGCGGTAAGTTCCGTTACAGCCTCGCCGTCCTCGTCTGTGATCGACCACAGTGCAGGATCGACCTTTGCCAGCTTGCCGTCCACGCCATAGGCGTAGAGGGTCAGACCGGAGGTGCTGCCGGACAGGTTATTCATGCGGAAAGCTATCGTGGTGTTGGGATGTACGTTGCGGACGGTCACAGTGTTGCGCCAGCTTGCAACGGTGCCTTCGCCGCCGTCCTGCGCAAACTGTTCCTGCGAGAGGACATTTCTTGCTGCCTGATCAAGATCGACCTTGCGGTAGGGCATTTCGGGCAGATAAACGAAACGGTCCTGCAAACGAAGCAGTTCCAGATAGCCTGTCGGGCAGTAGAGCGCATTGCCGCTGTTGCCGGCATACATTCCAATGGCCATGTTGTTATAGCCGTACTTGTTGGAAACATCCATCGTGAAAACAGTCTCGCCGGTTTCAAAATCCAGAATGATGTACTGCCACATCCCGGTGGTCACATCCTGCACATAGCCGTAGATATAGCCCGTTGCGGTGGAAAGCTTCAGGATGGAGGTGTCGCTCAGGTCGTTCCGGCTCCAGATGCTCTTCATTTCGTAGCCGTTTGCGGTCTTTACGGTGTCCATGCGCTCGATGCCGGGGGCGATCATAACGTTGCCCTTCATGAGCCAGTTCTGGTCGTAAATATTGGCGTAGCTCTGGATGGAGGAGTCGTTGTTGGGGTCCGCCAGACCTGCATTGCCCGCGCCAAACCAGTTGCAGACGATGGTGCTGACGGTGCCATTGCCGTCGTCATAGACGATGGCAGAGTTCTCAACGGCTACCTGATAGCCCTCGGGCAGGTCATCCAGCACCGGGGCGCTTGCCACGATCTCGCCGGTCTTCATATCGAGCGCAAGAAGGTTTACGATATCCTGATTGTCGGTGAACAGCACAAGGTTCGGTGTCAGTGTGGGCGAGCAACCGCCGCCCCACGCAAGACCGCCGCCGGTGGTCTTATCGCCTTCGCCGCTCACCTTTGCACCCGCGCTCTCATAGGGCGTGCACCACACAACGTCTACGCCTTCTTCTGCACGCAGAAGATAGCAGTTCTGGTTGGTGAGGATCACCGCACCGTCCTTGGAGGCGGCGATGCCGTTCTCGGCACCCTCGCCGGGGGTCAGTTCGTGGACAAAGACAGCCTTTGAAAGGTCAGTCTGCTCGCCGTTCAGGATCGCATCAATGGCAGAACGGGCAATATAGCCGATGACGCCCTGCTGCTGGCGCTGCGGATAAATGCGGAAGCCGCCCGTTGCAAACCAGAGGTTTCCGTCATAATCAAAGACCACGGACAAAAGATTCTGCGTCAGCTCTTTTCCAAGCGCGGCTTCGGCGGCAGCCTTGATATCAATGTCCAGCACCTTCTCAAATTCGGGCAGCACATTGCCGTTTTCATCTGTTGCACGGAGCATCAGCACATGGTTGTTGCTCGTGGGGCAGACGATGCGGTTGGACGCGTCCATGAAGGTATAGGAGCTCTGGATAACGTAACCGCCGCCGTCATGCTTCTTTGGCGAGAAATAGCCGAGCGTTTTTGTTTCTTCGGCGTTCAGGTCGCGGATGGCGATGCCGCCCAGCAGCGGCACAACGGCATGGCCGTAGCTGTCAAAATAGATAGCGGGAGAAGCATTTGCATTCGTTGTCTCATAGGAAACGTTGATCTCAGGATAGATCGCAAGCGGCAGGATCTCATCCGTTGAATCTGTGTTGTAGCCGTCGTGATGAATGTTTGCATCGCTCTTGGCCATGTAGGGGTTTTCCTCCACCTGCTTGGGGTTCAAGGCCTTCACAGGCAGTGCCGCAGAGGTCGTCTCCGCAGCAGAGGGCTGCACCACGGCGGACGGTGCAGAGGGCTGAGAAGCGGCGACACTGTCTGCGGGCGTCTGCGTACCGCCGCAGGCGGCCATGGAAAGGCACAATGCTGCGGTCAGCGACAAGCTCAACGCAGAGTGGATGATCTTTCTCTTTTTCATAAGTCGTTCTCCTTGTTGTGTTCGTTGCGGTCAGGTCGGCGCTGCTCTGCCGGATTTTTTTGATCCAGCCAGATGCAAAAACCCTGCCGCAAAGCGGCTTCGGTCACTGGCTCCAGCAGAAAGTAGTCTGCACGCAGCCGGAAGGCATGGAGCGAAAAATTCAGATCGCTGCACCAGATAACGCGTGTTTGGGGACAAAGCGCGTGCAGATGCTCTACTGCATTCAATCCATCCACCCCCGGCAGGGCGATCACGGCATTTGTCAGCGGCTCGCAGCGCGCGGCTTCAAAAAAGCTTTCCTGATCGTGGTAACAGTCCATTTGGGGAAATAAACAATGCTCGGCGCAGAACTGCAAGATCTGCTCTGCCCAAAAAGCTTCCTGCGCCCTGCTGTTTGTCAGCACGGCGATTCGATACACAGCGACCCTCCTTCCTTCTGCCGTTGTTGAGGTTCTCTGTCTCTAGTATACGGGCGGATACGGCTGTTTCAAGCTGTTTGGCACGAAAGCCCGGTTTCCGTCACGAAATCCCGTTTTCTGCTGCGACAGAACCGGGCAACTGTGCTATAATCAGGATGAAAGAGTTTATAAAGGAGGTTGGAAGCTATAACAATAGCTTCTTGGTACAGCATGAGATTTGCGATCGTCGATGACCTTGGTACGGAGCGCACGCTGCTGAAGGAGCGCTTGGCACGGCAGCTGCGCCAGCGCGGTACAGAAGCAGAGCTTTTAGAATTTGACAGCGGAGAAGCTTTTCTGGCGGCAGAAGAAGCGCAGCGCTTTACCGCCGCATTTTTGGATATTTACATGGATGGTTTAAGCGGCATGGACGCGGCAAAGGAACTTCGGAAAACAGACGCAGACTGTCTTCTGGTTTTTACCACCACCTCGACAGACCATGCACTCGAGGGGTTTCAGGTACGGGCATTTCATTATTTGGTCAAGCCCTTTTCAGAGGCCGAGTTGTCCGGTCTGTTGGATGAAATGCTCGCAAAACTCCCCCGCCCGGAGCCGGTTTTGACGGTGAAGGTGGATGGCAGCGACATCCGTTTGCGCTATCGTGATATCATATCCGCCGAGCATTTCGCCCACATCATCAATATCCGCACCACTGCCGGCAAAACGCTTGCCATGCGCCAGAGTTTCAAGGCGTTCACAGAGCCGCTCAAAAAGGACCCGCGCTTTTTTGTTTGTGGCCGCGGTACGATCATCAATATGGAGAATGCTGCCGATTTTCAGGATGCCGCCTTCTGTATGACGGACGGCAGCCAGGTCTATGTCAGTCAGGAGCTTTTGAAAGCCGCCCGACAGGCGTTTATGGAATTTCTGCTGCAAAGGGGGCGTGTGGGTTGAAGGATGTTCTGCGCCCGATCCTGGAGCTTACCGTTGTGTTTCCCGGCCTGCTGCTCGCGTATTTTCCGGTGCGCTCCTATCTGAAGCAGTCTTCCGCAAAGCTTGCGGTATGGGAGGTGTCGCTGCTGTTCGGGCTTTGCCTTGGCGGCGGGCTGTTTTGCTATCATTTCGGTCTCTCGACCGCGTTCCCCTTGCTGCTCATAACGATTGTGACAATTTTCCTGTATCTCAAAACGCTGCGGCTCTCTCTCTGGAAATCCGGGACCATCGCGCTGGCGGTCTGCGCGGTATTTGCGTGCCTGAATAGCTTGTCCCGCGCCGTTGGTACGGTAATCACGATCCGGCTGCAGCTGCCGCCGGACAAGCCGTGGTTCTGTTTTAGCGCCTGCATTTTTTATAACGTGATCTGCTGGCTGACCGCTGCTGCAGCCTATTATCCTTCTACCCACTCAGTGCGCGCAATGGTGGAGGATGACAATTTTGCGCAGACGTGGTATGTGTTCTGGGTGCTTCCGATGGTGTTCATCCTGCTAAACCTTTTCATGGTCCCGCGCTACCAGATAACACTTCAGACAGGCCGGGTCTTGCAGGTCTACATCGTTATGAGCATCGCGCTTTTGTTTTTGCTGTTCATGTTCAATGCAATCTTTCTGCTGATGGCAAACAGCCTTAACCGGAATGCAAGGTTGCAGCAGGAAAATCAGTTTCTTTCCATGCAGCAGCAGCGCTATGAAAGCCTGAAAGCCGCCATTGAAGAAGCCCGGCAGGCGCGGCACGATATGCGCCACCAGCTGAATCAGATCTCCGCACTGGCCGAGGCAGGAGATCTGGATAACCTGAAGGCTTACCTTGCAAAAACGGTCTCCCGGATCCCGGATCTGGATATGAATTTCTGCGAAAACCGTGCAGCGGACAGTGTTGTCGGCTATTATTGTGCCCTTGCAAAGCGTGAGGGTGTTCCCTTTTGTGCCAAACTCGACTTACCACAGGTGCTTCCTGTGGACGAGATCGATCTGTGTCTGGTGCTGTCTAATCTTCTGGAAAACGCATTCGAAGCCAGCCTGCGCACCGCACCCGCCCGGCGCAAGATCGCGATCACCGCGTATGTCCATGCCGAGCGGCTTCTTTTGGTCGAAGTGGAAAACGCATTTGACGGCGCAGTTCACGAAAAAAGCGGGGTGTTCCGCTCTTCCAAGCGAAGGGGAAACGGGATCGGCATCCAGTCTGTCCGCCATATTGCAGAAAAGACCGGCGGTGCAAGCACATTTACCCATCAGAATGGCGTTTTCTCTGCCAAGGTCATGCTTTGTGGAGAAAAGCAGCCGCCAGAGACCGCAGACAGCACCACGGAGTTGTACGGAAAGTGTGGAAAGTAATGCGGAAAGTGCGGAAACTTGCCATATAAAAAAGCAGAAACTTCTTTCCCCAAGGGGTGAAGGCTTTTTGCTCATCTCAAACCGCAAAAATTGATTTCCGTGGTACACAGCGCGCTGAACCGGCGCTGCGCCGCAGACCGGGAGCGTTCAACGCAAAAAGGCCGCCGCACAAAACACTGTGCGGCGGCCTTAAAAGTCGAAATCGTATTGTTATAAAAAGCGCTTACTTGCCCAGCATCTCGTGGGCAGTCTTGCAGATGGTGGCAGCGTCCAGACCATACTTCTTCAGCAGATCCCATGCGGGGCCGGAGCAGCCGAACACGTCCTGCACGCCCACGCGGCGCACGGGAGTGGGCAGTTTCTCGCTCAGAACGGCGCAGACGGCTTCGCCCAGACCGCCGATGACGTTGTGCTCCTCGGCAGTGATGACCTTGCCGCATTCCTTGGCAGCCTTGAGGACGATCTCCTCGTCCAGGGGCTTGATGGTGTGGATGTTGATGACCCGGGCGTGGATGCCCTCGGCAGCCAGCTGCTCAGCGGCCATGCGTGCCTCGTTGACCATCAGGCCGGTGGCGATGATGGCAATATCGTTGCCCTCGGTCAGCTGCTCGCCCTTGCCCAGCTCAAAGTGGTAGTTGGCCTCATCGTGGAACACCGGCACAGCCAGACGGCCGAAGCGCAGGTAGACGGGGCCTTCCATGGCGTAAGCGGCGCGCACAGCGGCGCGTGCCTCGATATCGTCGGCGGGGCAGATGACGGTCATGCCGGGGATGCTGCGCATCAGGGCAAAGTCCTCGCAGCACTGGTGGGAAGCGCCGTCCTCACCCACGGAGATGCCGCCGTGGGTGGCGCCGATCTTCACGTTCAGGTGGGGGTAGCCCACAGAGTTGCGCACCTGCTCGAAGGCGCGGCCGGCTGCAAACATGGCAAAGCTGGAAACAAAGGGCACATAGCCCATAGCAGCCAGACCTGCTGCCACGCCTACCATGTTGCCCTCGGCGATGCCGCAGTCAAAGTGACGATCCGGGTATGCCTTCTGGAACATACCGGTCTTGGTAGCGGCGGCCAGATCGGCGTCCAGCACCACCAGATCATCGTGGCCTTCCGCGGCCAGCTCCTTCAGGGTGTTGCCGTAGCTGTCGCGGGTCGCGATCTTTTTCACGTCTGCCATCTCAGTTCTCCTCCTGTTCCAGCGCGGCATAGGCGGCGTTCAGCTCGTTCATGGCCACCTGATACTCTTCATCGTTGGGGCCCTTGCCGTGCCATGCAACGGAATTGGTCATATAGGAAACGCCGGTGCCCTTGACCGTATCCAGAATGATGCAGGTGGGCTTTTCGGTCTCGGCGTGGAAAGCCTGCACAGCGCTCTCGATCTGGTCGAAGTCGTGGCCGTTGATGGTGACCACATTGAAGTTGAAGGCGCGCAGCTTGTCCTCCAGCGGGGCGCTGTTCATCACGGTCTCGGTGGTGCCGTCGATCTGCAGATGGTTGCGGTCCAGCATCACGCACAGGTTAGAAAGGCCGTAGTGGGCGGCAAACATAAAGGCCTCCCAGCATTCGCCCTCTTCCACCTCGCCGTCGCCCAGAATGGCGTAAACGTTCACGGCAGAGCCGGCGTGCTTTGCGCCCAGTGCCATGCCGCAGGCGGCGGAGATGCCCTGACCCAGACTGCCGGTGGACATATCCACACCGGGCACGCTGTTCATGTTGGGGTGGCCCTGCAGGCGGCTGCCGATCTTGCGCAGGGTCTTGAGCTCTTCCACCGGGAAGAAGCCCCGCTCTGCCAGCGCTGCGTACAGCGCCGGGGCGGCATGACCCTTGGACAGCACCAGACGGTCGCGGTCGGCCATCCTGGGCTGGGCAGGGTCTACGTTCAGTTCCTTAAAGTACAGATAAGACAGCACGTCTGCGATGCTCAGACTGCCGCCCGGATGACCACAGCCTGCACTGTGGGTCCCTTCGATCACGCCCATGCGGATGTGGCAGGCGTGCTTTTTCAGGGTAAGTTTTTCAGCATTTGTCATGATGGTCCTCCCGTATGAACCTCAGAATTCATGCGCTCAAAAAAGCCTCTCGTCAGCGCCCCGGCGTCAAGATTGCCGCAGCGCGCTTTTTTTCAATTTTATATTATCCATTCTGCGCAAAAAGGTCAAGCTTCTTCCAGCAAAATGTACAGCCCCGGGGAAATTTTTTTGCGAATAGACCGATTTTTGTCTATTTTGCAGACATCCTGCCCCGCTTGACAGGGGCAAAATGGTTTGTTATACTTTTGACCATCGTTCCGGCAGGAAGCCGGACACGGGCGGGCAGCAGCCTGCCGCTTATCCCAGCAAGCAATATTTTTTGAAACAGACGCCACGAAGGGGTCTGCCTTTGGCATGGAATGCCGGGGCAGGCTCCTTTTTATTTTGCGGCTGAAAAAGGAGGAACCCTTATGAAAACCAAAAACACTCCCTCCGTGCGGCAGCTGGTGCTGGCCGCCCTGTTTTTAGCGCTGGCCTTTGTGCTGCCCCTGCTCACCGGACAGGTGCCCAAGGTGGGCAATATGCTCTGCCCGATGCACTTCCCGGTGCTGCTGTGCGGCTTTGTGCTGGGCGGCCCGTGGGGGCTGGCTGTGGGCTTTGCCGCCCCGCTGCTGCGCTCGGTGCTGTTCGGCATGCCCCCCATGTTCCCGGTAGCCATCTCCATGGCCTTTGAGCTGGCCACCTACGGGCTGGTGTCCGGGCTGCTGTGGCGCAGGGCAAAACACAACCTGCCCGCACTGTACGCCGTACTACTGACCGCCATGGTGTCCGGGCGCATCGTGTGGGGCATCGTGCGGTTTGTGCTGGCGGGGCTGACCGGCGGCAGCTTCCCCTTCAGCGCCTTTTTGTCCGGGGCACTGTTTACCGCCGTGCCGGGCATCGTGGCGCAGCTGGTGCTCATCCCGCTGCTGCTCACCGCCCTGCAAAAGGCCGGCTTTGCGGACTGACCCCCTGCGCACACCCTTTGTGCAAATAAACGGTATTGCACCCGGATTTTAAGGCACTTTTTCCAAAAGAAACGGAAAACCGGAAAAATTGTGCCGTTTTGTGGCTTTCTGTTGGCAAATGTGATAAACTTGAACCAGATGCGGGCGTGTGCCGCTGTGCACCGCCCACAAGGAGTAAATGAAGAAGAGAGGTCGTTTATCGTGAAGATCATTCGTACAAAGGACTACGCCGATATGTCCCGCAAGGCAGCAAACATCATTTCTGCGCAGGTCATCATGAAGCCCGACTGCGTGCTGGGTCTGGCTACCGGCGGCACCCCCGTTGGCACTTATGAGAAGCTGGTGGAGCGGTACAACGAGGGAGATCTGGATTTTTCTGAGGTCACCTCCGTCAATCTGGACGAGTACCGCGGCCTGCCCAAGGAGCACCCGGAAAGCTACTGGAGCTTTATGCACCGCAACCTGTTCGACCATGTGAACATCGACCCCGCCCACATCAACCTGCCGGACGGCACCAACATGGACGCCGAAGCCGAGTGCAAGCGCTACGACGAGGTCATCCGCAGCGTGGGCGGCGTGGATCTGCAGCTGCTGGGCATCGGTCATGACGGTCACATCGGCTTCAACGAGCCCCACGATGCCTTTGATCTGGGCACCCACTGTGTGGACTTGGCTCAGGAGACCATCGAGGCCAACAAGCGCTTCTTTGACGGCAACGAGGATCTGGTGCCCAAGCAGGCTTACACCATGGGCATCCGCACCATCATGCAGGCACGCAAGGTGCTGATGGTGGTCAACGGCGCAGGCAAGGCAGAGATCGTCAAAAAGGCTTTCTTCGGCCCCGTCACCCCCGAGGTGCCCGCAAGCATTCTGCAGCTGCACCCGGACTTCATTCTGGTGGCTGACGAAGAGGCTCTGAGCCTGATCTGATCCTCCAAGCTTCTGAGCCGCTGCACGGCTGCCGCCGTGCAGCGGCTTTTTGCTGTCCTCTCTTTACATTCCGCCGAAAAAGCGGTATTCTTTTTCCAGAACAAACTTTCCCGGGAGGAGACCATGGATATCCGCCAGCTGCACTACTTTTTGACCCTGTGCGAAGAAATGAATTATACCCGCGCCGCACAGCGGCTGTTCCTGTCGCGGCAGGCGCTGCGCCAGAGCATCTCTGCGCTGGAAGCCGAAATGTGCGGGCCGCTGTTTATCAGCGCCCACCACAAGCTGGCGCTCACCGACCGGGGCATGAGCCTGCAGCGCCATGCCGCCCCGGTGGTGGAGCAGTTCCAGCAGATGCAGGCCGCGCTGCGGGCAGAGATCCAGTCTGCCCAGCCGGTGCGCATCGGCATCAGCGTGGCGCTGGTGCCGGACTATCTGCCCGGGCTGGAAACGCAGCTGGACAAGTTCCGGCAGCAGTACCCCCATGTGGAGATGCGGTTCCGCCTGCTGGACAACGACGCTGTGGCCGATGGGGTAGAGCAGGGCGAGCTGGACGCGGGTCTGGTCATCGACCTTGGCTGCGCCGCGCCGGTGTTGGCGCGCACCACCCTGCGCGCAGACCCCGCCTGCCTGCTGGTGCCCCGGGGACACCCCTTCTGGGAAAAGGAGCGCATCCCGCTGGCGGAGCTGCGCGGGCAGCGGGTGCTGCTGCCCAGCCTGCGGCAGGATCTGTTCAGCCCGCTGTGGGCGGCCTGTGCCCGGGCGGGCTTTGCCCCCAACGCCGAGATCGGCCCCAGCTTTTATCAGGCCTACTATCTGGTGCAGGAGCAGCTGTGCACCTGTCTGACCCGCTACGAGCCCGGCGCCCGCCGGGAGCTGGACCGGGTGCGGGACGTGCTGCTGGAGGATATGCCCCCGCTGTGCGTGTCGCTGGTGCAGCGGCGGGACACTAGCTCTGCCTATATCGACCTGCTGCGCAGCTACCTGTTAGAGGTTCTGGGCAGCACCGCCAGCCTGCCGCCCCGCCGGGGACGGCCGGCAAAGCCCTTCTACACCGCGCCGGTGCTTTCCAGCGCCTCCGCAAAGGCTGCCCCGGAGCATCCCGCCCCGGGCACCCAGCTGCCCTTTGCGGGCGGCAACAACTTCCGGGAGCTGGGCGGCTACCATGCCGACGAGGGCAAGACCGTAAAGTGGGGGCAGATCTACCGGGGCTTCCCCACCGGGCGGCTGACCACCGAAGCCGACCGCGCCCGGCTGGACGGGCTGGGGCTGCGGCTCATCCTTGACCTGCGCAGCGGCGCAGAAGCCGCAAAGCTGCCGGACTATGTGCCGGACGGCGCACGGCTGGTGCAGATCTGCGGCCTGCGGGACGCCACCGGGCAGGAGATCGATTTTTCGCCCAACGACATCCAGCGGCTGGTGCAGAGCGCCCCTGCCGGGACGAACCTCACCCAGCTGATGTACCGGCAGATGCTCACCGGCAACAAGGCCTTCAAGGAGCTGTTCCGTGCGCTGGAAGCCGGCGAGACGCCCATCCTGTTCCACTGCACCTCGGGCAAGGACCGCACCGGTGTCGCTGCCATGCTGATTTTACTGGCGCTGGGTGCCTCGGACGAGACCATCTGCGCAGATTATGCCCGCACCAACCTCTGCCGCGCCGCCGAGATTGAAAAGGCCATGGCTGACCATGCGGCGGAGATCGCCGCCGACCCGGCGCAGCGGATGCGCTGGCAGACTTCCGCCGGGGTAGACCCGGAGACTGCGCCCTTTGTGCTGCGCACCATCCGGCAGGACTACGGCAGCGCCGAGAGCTATCTGGAAGCCGAATACGGTCTGACCCCCGCTCGCCTGATGCGGCTGCGGCGGATGTATCTGGAGTGAGACGATTTGGAATGCCCGCCGCGTTGCTTTGGGCATTTTCAGCGGAAAAATAATTTTAATTTCGGGGTTCAGAAACGCCTGCGGGCGTTTCTGAACCCCATTTTCACGAGAGGAGCTGTAAAGGGAAACGGCAGCGTGTCTAACCCCTCCTGTGAAAATGCAGCGTC
>ERZ1031095.354-NODE-354-length-15366-cov-6.490628_pt1 | contig 15366 bp, 10 predicted proteins | sample MGYA00517108_ERZ1031095 | MGnify/ENA primary metagenome ERZ1031095 (study PRJEB33719, sample SAMN04261275) | wastewater metagenome | biome: rural village; feature: human; material: feces | host: Homo sapiens | place: El Salvador | collected 2013-01-07 ... | reverse complement strand
TCTTGACCACTTGCAATCTTATTATAAATCTGACTATATGCGGAACTTTCTTTATCTCGCTCAAGTTGCTCTTGGAAATGCTGAATCATATTTTCTTCCTGGCTTGTTACAGTCATACCCTCTTGTTTCTTTACAACATTCCCGGTAGCCTTCTTTTGCTTCCAATCATTTACTAACTGCATCTGATTCACAGCGTTTCGTATTGTACCTGCAATCATAGCACACCTCCAATTCCCGGTTAATGCTACCGATTAAATAGTGGTATCGAACTTCATGCCCTGTGTCGCTTTTTCTTCAGCTATCTTACTCCAATCCAGTTCAGAAATCTTTTCAATCAATTCTTCTTCTGAATTTGCCTGAATGGTAGTACGCTTAACAGTTAAATCCTTCTTTTCCTGCTGTTTTTCTTCTGCACGTTTTTCTTTTAATTCTTCCAGCCATTCTTGTTGCTTTTCTGTAATCTTCTCCAAATCAGCAAATAACGTCATTTTTCCACTATCATCAAAGGACATAGTTAGCTTACTTAATACAGTTCCATTATTTTCTGTCTTTCCCCACGCACGTTCAAAACCAAACTGTTCATTGATTTTATCCGACATTACAACCGCTGTTTTTACCATAGATAACTTCTCTTGTGCGTATTTCTCATCAGATGCCATTCTTTCAAGCTCAGCACTCGAAAATACAACTGTAAATTCCTTATCACTTTGGTCTACCAATCCTCTAAAATCATCGCCCTTATCAGCAATAATAAAATCAAAATCTGCGTTATCCTTACGCAATGTTTCTAAATATTTCTGTGCCTTAGAAGACAACTTATCTTCGCTGGATTTAATTTTCGCAGCATTTGCCTGCGCATCCTTCGTTTTCTCTGTGCTATTTTGCTTACTAACTGTATTATTCTTATAATACTCTGTTACTTGTGTTAAATTAGTTGCTCTAATCATGATATCATCCTCCTTGAAATTGATTAAAGAAATCCGTTTCTATATCTGTAATATCGGCACTTTATACCCATAAGTTAAGAGCCGTAAAATTCAAATTTTTCGCTCTTATTGAACACACCAATTATACCACGATATATGTAATTTTTCCACATGCTTTTCTACCTATGCTGTATACTGATTTGCCCTAACATCATTCTCAATCAGCCTCTTTATCTTGTCCTTCATGGTTTCTTCGGCACCCTCATTGAAATGCACTCTCACAACATACATTGTGCCACCTATCTGCTTTCTGAGTGCTACCGGTGTGTGTGATTTTGTATTCTCCATTTGTGTTCTCCTTTATGTTTGCCTGGTAAGGAAGAGCCTCTTTCAGCTGACAACCGGAAGCTGACAACCGACCTCTAAAAACTCTCAATTCCTTTTATTTATAGTTACTTTTCCTAAATTTACTTTTTCTCAAATATTCCGTTGCTTTCGTTGTCAGAACTATATATAACCCTTAAAAATATAGTAAATATAAGGGTTTATAGAACATAAAACCGACAACGGGGTTGACAACGGGATAGACAACCAGCCGACAACCTATCAGACATTTATCACTCCATCCATTCCGGTGGCAATGATAACTGCTCCATCTGTTCCTTGGTAATCGGTTGAAAATCCTGACCTCTGTTGTCAGGCTTCTCCCATCCTTTCTGCCTGCGGTATGGCTCAGGGAAATGTCTTGGATTGCTGAATGCTATCCAATCACTGCAGTTATTCATGATGTCATTTATCTCCCTGATTTCCCATTGTGCCGGATTTCCGTCATTTCCCAATGCCTCAGAATATAACTGCCTCGAACATACCATATTTCCCTCGTAATGCTCCAAATAGTCAAGAATCAGCTCTTTCTTGGTATCTTCCTGCATAAACTGTTTCTGATACTCACAAAGCTCTTTTTCCATCTCTTTCGGAAGCCTCAGCTGGTATTTGCCACTCCTATAGATTTCCATAGCCTCTGCCCACATCTGGTCGATATATTCCCTTGATGCCTTTTCATCATCGAGTATATGAGTTTCCGCCTCTTCCATGTTGCAAAGAATAGGCAGAAATCTTCGGTTTCCCGACCTGTCCATAGGCAGAAAATCCAGCGAATTTGATGAACCGGCAAATACACACTGCCTCTTGTGGTCTTTGGGATGCCTGTCGTATGGAGTCTTGTAAGTGTCTTTCTGCCTGCTCATAAAGGACTTGGTATCTTCTACATTCTTGGCATTGAGAATTGCCACCATTTCAGGGAACTCAATAATCAGATGTCCCTGAATTTTACGATACACATTATCATCATCCATTTTCTTTAAATCATCCGTAAACCAGTCATCTTCCATGGCAAGGAAACGCAGAAAAGTGGATTTACCGGCTCCCTGACCACCTACCAGGCAGAGCATTACTTCAAACTTGATGCCCGGGCATGAAATTCTTGCTATCGTCCCTATCATAAAAAGCTTCATTACCTCATAGGTGTACTCACTGACTTCAGCCCCTAAGAAGTGATGCAGTGCATAGCGTATTCTTTCCCTGCCATCCCATGTTATGGAATTGATGCGGTCAAGAACCGGATGGTATCTGTTTTCATTTGCCACGACCTTTATCACATCCTCAATCCGCTTTTCGTTGGATAATCCGTAATGCTTTTCAAGATAGACAACAAGGAATTTCAAATCAACATCCGTCAGACTGTCACTTTCACGATACCAGCCTAAATCCTTTGTAATGTCGATTTTGTCCGTAAACATGTTCAGCCGGAATGCACCCTGCAGATTAGGGTCATTCATCAAAATCAGACGATAGTTACCGACTGTTTTCCTGACTTCTCCCTTTTCTGTGCTCTCCAGCATCGCCCTGACTTCTCCGATACTCTTCAATTCTTCCTGCAATCGACTTCACCCCCTTTCCAATGTCAGAAACAACAGAAGCTCTGTCAGGGATATCCTTTTCAAGAAGAGTATCAAGCTGATATTCCACTTTACTGATATTCTGCAGAGCTTCTACAAGGCAGGGATGCCATTCCTCATCCATGCATTTCGGTGCATATTCTGTTTTCCATTTTCTTAGCAGATGATAATAGTCTGACAGAACACAAAAACACTGCTTCTGCTCTTCATCCAGTATCTGCTCCGGTGTTTTCTTTGGTGCCATCTTTTTCGGTGGTGCCCGGTTGGTTGCGTCATAATTCAGTCCAAAGTCAGATGCAATCTTCATTGCAGCTTCCTTTGGTGCAAGACCGAAATATTTTGCCACAAAATCTATCGCATCTCCGGTATCTCCACAGCCAAAACAATAGTATCTCTTATCAATCTTCATGCTGGGAGTCTTGTCTTTATGAAACGGACAACAAGCCAGCCCACTCCGATTGATTTTGATGCCATACTGTATAGCCACCTGCCTTGCAGTGACATTTTCTTTCACTACTGTAAATACATTCATGCTTATCCCAATTCCTCTCCCCTTGTTTTTTTGTGTGCCGGTGTTTCTGCCACCTTTGCTCTCTGCTCCTCTACAAGCTTCCTGTTTGCCTCAAGAAGGGCACGAACTGACTTCCTTGCATGTTCCTTTACCTCAGACTTTTTTTGCTCCTTTATGCGTGGATTTTGCAATGTTTCCATTACTTTCTGCGCCATGCCCCTGAGTCTGTTTTCCAAATTATCAAGACATCTTCCGACAAAATCCCGCTTGTCCTTTGGTGTCTTTCTCTCATCCGAGGTCAGCCACTTTTTATATCTGCGAAGCTCCTCAATATCTTCCGCCCTGGTCTGCTCTGCCACTGTATCAGATACTGCCTCACACGCTTTTTCATAGGCATCCTCAGCTACCTGTTCCACAAAATTCTCCATATCCGAAACTCTCATGGTAATCTCATCCAGAACTGCCTGCTTCTCTGCGATTCGCTTTTTCTGATTTTCGATTATAAAGTCCTGCTTCTCAAGATAGCCTGCACCACCATGAACCGGCTCACACTCCACCTGCACTCCGTTTCTCTGTGCTATCTCCAAAAATAATTTTCTGCATTCTGCATCAAAGCTCATCTTCCGGTTATTGTATTTCCCTTTCTTTTTTGCCGGGTCAGGCAGTTCAAAGCCAAGCTCTTCCAGTGCCTTATCCTGCTGGGGACATAATTCTCCATATTTGTTTTTTGCGTCAAATACATGCCTCTCATGAATATGCGGGGTTGCCTCATCCAGGTGCAGTGCCCAGTCCAATATATGAATGTGGGAGCCATATCTTCTGTTGAACTCGTCAAAGAACTCTGCCGATACCTTAGCCAGCACATCCGGTGTAACCGCATGGTCTATATTGCCAAGCTGTATCACGCTTTCTTCCGGGCAGGTCTTATTGTTTTTCAGTACATCATCAATCGTTCTGTTTCTCTCCGGATGCCTTGCCTGCTCATTCCTCTCATTCTGTGCATCCACAAAATCCGAATAATGCTCATAGTAATAGGCACGCTCAATTTCTGTAAAATTAAACTGCCTCTCTTGGGAACTGCCCGCAAAACTGTAACCCTGATAGCAGTCCCAGTAAACATTCTGCTTTGTTCTTTCCGAATCAATATGTTCACTGTGCTCCACATCAAAATCCCTGTCATTATGCTTTACATCATAGATTCCATGCTTTCCACTTCTGCCATTATGCCTTGAAGCTTTCATTGTCTTTTCTCTCCTCTCCACTGTTTTATTTTTTTGACGGCGAAGCCGATAAACCCTTGCGTTTGCGGCAAGTAATACCCAGTACTTATTGTCGCTACGACAATAAACTGGGCAGGGCTTCTGCCCTTGACCTGATGAAGGCTCTGCCTCTCAACTCCGACAAAGGTTGCACCTCTGTACTCTGCTCCGAAGGAGTTGAACTGTGTCATCCCTCAGGACGGATAACACGATTCAACTTCTCCGGTTGCCCTGCATTTCCTGCGGAAATTTGAGCATGAAAAAAGCACTCAAGACTTCTCTCAAGTGCTTTCTGCGAAATCCTATTCAGGCATTCCAATCGTCGGTTCCAATGCAAGACTTCCTACTGTTGCATAGACTCCGTTCTCCCTGTCCTGCCTGCGGATTTCTTCTTTCATTGCCTGCATTTTTGCACGCTTTTCATTTTTTACACGCTCTTCATATTTTCTCTGCCATCCGCTTTCTTTTCTTCGTAAATACTGCTGATGTCTCCTGTCCTTGATTCTGTTAATCCGGTCAATCTCAGCCTGCTCTTCCGGGGTAGGTTCTGTCATCATTGCCGGTGGAACATACCGCCCAACAAAATTGAAATAGATTTCAATCTCCTGCGTGGTTTGGATGCTCCCCTTTCTGTCTCTTTCATGCACCAGCACCTTATCAACAAATTCATTTACCATTGCCGGTGTCAGTTCCTCGAATTTCTCATATTTATCAATCAGTTCCATAAATTTTCCGGCAGAATTCTTGTTTTTCTCATATTCTGTGAGCTTCGCCTCCAAGTCCTTAATCTCTGCATCCAGCTCTGCTTTTTCCCTGGCATACTGCTTATCAAGAACCTCATATCTGCTGTCCGGCAGTTTACCGAGAATGTTGTCCTCATAAATACGGCAGATTAGCTTCTCAAGCTCCTCACAGCGATTTCCAGCCACTGCGATTCTTGCCCTGACCTTTTTTACCTCTGCATCCTCCTGTGTTGACTGTGCCGTTGTTATGGTGTCTATGAACTCGCTCCGGTCATACTTTGCATATTCAAAGATTGCCCTGAGCGTGTCTCTTATCAGTTCCAGCACTACTGACTCGTTAATCCTATGCTGTGTCTTACACAATGTTCCGCAAGGTACCTTGGTATAAGCAGAACAGGTATACTGGGCAATCCTCTTGCCATTGCTTGTCCGGTGTACATACATTTTTGCTCCACAATCAGCACAATACATAAGACCGGTAAGAACATGATGCTCTCCCCATCCGTCCGGGTATCTCCTTACATTTTCCCGTAATTTCTGCACTGTATCAAAGGTCTGCTGGTCAATAATCGGCTCCTGCGTATTCTCAAATATTACCCAGTTATCCTCTGATACATAATGGCTCTTTTTATCCTTAAAATGCTTCTGCGTTTTAAAATTGACCGTGTGACCTAAGTATTCCCTTTTCTTCAATATCCCGACTACTGTAGAAGAACCCCATCCATAAGGGTCTTTCACTTTCTTGTTTCTGTTATTTCCCTGCCCAAAGTGCGCCATATGCACTGCCGGTATTTCCACTTTTTTCTCCTGCAGAAGTTTTGCTATCTGATAAGGACCCAGCCCATCAATAGTCCATTTGAATATCAGCCTCACAATTTCGGCAGCTTCTTCATCCACAATCCAATGGTTTCCATCATTTTCATCTTTCAGGTATCCGTATGGTGTAACACTTGCCACATGCTTTCCGGATTTTCCCTTGGATTTGAATGTGGATTTTATCTTTTTGCTGATATCCTTGGCATACATTTCATTCATAACATCCCTGAATACAAGGAAATCGTCATCTTCATTGTAACTGTCATGATTATCGTTAATTGCAATCAGACGAACTCCCTTTTTGCGGAAGAACTCCCGGAGCTGACCTACCACAAGATAATCCCGCCCTAACCGGCTCATATCCTTTAGAATAATGGTTTCCACTTCTCCATCTTCCACAAGTTGTATCATAGCCTTAAAGGATGGTCTGTCAAAGGTTGTGCCGGATATACCATCATCAGTGAAGTGCCTGAACCTGGTCCACCCTTTTTCTCTGCAATAATCTTCCAGCAGCTTCTTTTGATTTGATATACTGTACGACTCCCCAAGATTTTCATCCTCTCGGCTTAATCGTTCGTATAATACAATTATTTTCTCACTACTCATGTTCTGCTCCTTTCCTCTGTATTTGAGCCAAAAGTAATAAGCTCAAAGAGAATCTTTAATCTGTTAAGGTACTAAAAAGTCTCTTTCATCTTATTACACCAGTAGCTTTTCTCTGCCGAATCCTGTTTTAATTTTTCTTTCGCTAACGTAAATTTTCCCTCCTAATACTATAGCATGTTTACTGGTTCCATATTTAGTTGTAAGTTTGTGATTAAAAGCATGAATTTCTGAATCGTATATGCATTTACATGTTTTAGATTTGTATGCCATAGGCATTGAAATTAAATTTAAGGTCTTGTTATACTGCAAGTATAGCCCAAAACATTATGCTTTGATTGTATAGTAACATTAAGACCGATTTAGCGCAATAGTTTGGGATAAAGGAGTTAAGAAGATATGAATAAAACGGGCAATAGTTCTCCAAAAGAACTATCACTCAATTTTAAGGAAGCCACAAACTGCCAGTAGTTGAAACACTGCTGGCAGTTTTCTTCAATACACTTTACAAATTTTCTACACGTTAAAGCAGCTTCCCCCTATAAACTCCCTGACAAGCGAATTATTAGAAATCCCCTCCGACGGCATAGGCAGGAAGTAATCCAGAAACTTGAGCAGCCTCTTTGCTTCCAGATACTCCGGGCAGTCCTTTGGTATAGCAAATAACAATGGCTCTGCATACACCTTTAAAACTGCAAGCTCGTATACAAGGGCTGAGTTAAACATCACATCTGCGCTGTCCTGAAATGGGAAAATATTCTCCTCCTCGCCCTTGCGCACTGATGGCCACATTGCAATAGTCTCTCTCGCGTCTGTGCCTCTGGTTCTGGCATCCCGGACAATACGCCTGATGAGTCTTGCGTCTGTTGTCGGCAGCGGGTTGTGCTCATCTATATTGAGCTGTGTGAGGGCAGAGATATAGATTCTGAACTTGCTCTCCTCCGGCAGCATATATGACATCCTGTCGTTAAGTCCGTGTATTCCCTCTATGACAAGCACTTCTCCATCGCTCAGGGACATCTTTCTGCCCCTGTACTCTCTTTTACCTGTCTTAAAATTAAAGGATGGTGCATCTATTTCTTCACCATTTAAGAGCTTGATCATGTTCTGATTAAACAGCTCCACATCCAGTGCTTCCAGACACTCAAAGTCAAAGCTTCCATCCGGATTTCTAGGGCAAAACTCCCTGTCTGCATAATAGTCATCCAGGCTGAGCGGATATGGCTTTAACCCCTTAGCCTGTAATTGGATTGACAATCTGTTTGCAAAAGATGTCTTTCCCGAAGATGATGGTCCTGCTATAAGTATAAATTTCTTTTTCCTGTCCTCAGCTATCTGGGCTGCCAGATTGCCAATTCTGGCTTCCATCAAGGCTTCCTGCAAAAGCACTATATCCTGTGCCTTGCCGGACGCTATTGCTTCGTTTAAGGCTCCTATTGTTCCAATGCCAAGCATTCTGCTCCACTCTCGTGACTCCTTTAATGTATGGAACAATTTGTTGGATGTATTAAGCGGCTCTGCTTTTTTGCTGTCCTTATCAGGGAAAGTTATAACAAAGCCATCCTCATATAAGGCTAAGTCATAGACCTTTAACATGCCTGTTGACGGTGCCATATATCCGTAGAAATAGTCATCCAGCCCATCCAGACTGTAGAGGTTGACTCTTGAGCTTCGTCTGTAGTGGAGCAGTCTCGCCTTGTCGTACATGCCCCTGTCTCCAAACTCTTTCTCTGCCCGCTCTGTCTTTTCGCTTCGCTTGTATATGGTTATATCCTGCTCTGCAATCGTGTCCATGACAGTTCTTATGTGTTCTATGTCTGTGGCTGTGATTTTGACCTTTCTGCTGCCTTCAATCACACTGCTCTCGCAGTTTTCTCCGCACTTTGACTGTGCAGTGCCTGTACTTTCCGGCAGGACAAGCTCGCAGTAATAGCCCTGTCCCAGAGAGTACAGTACCTTGAGCATAGACTCATTGCCATACAGCTTCTGGACTGCCTTTTGCAAAAGCAGAAGCACACTGCGCCTGTAGGTCTTTTTGCCATCCCTGTCAGCTACCGTTATAAAACTGAGCTTTCCTGAACGGTCTACCTTTTTATTAAGTTCTCTGAGTTTTCCATCAATCATCGCCAGTATAATCTGGTCGTCGTAATATTGCTCAAATTCCTCTGCCAGAGTCTTAAGAGTTATGGCTTCAGATACCTTTAACTCTTTTTCCTCCCCCTCTGGCAATACTATTGTCAAATTATATTCCTGCATCCTTTATCGCCCCCAGTATAGTATATGCAGATTCGTTATACTCTATCTCCCTCTCTATCTCAGAGATTCGTTTTTCTATAGATTCTGATTCGGGTCTTTTGCGTAAATTGTCAAGTATCTCCAATAGCTTTCTGTGCTGCTTTACCAGATACTTTCTGAGCACAGGATTACCACACTTAAGCAGGATTGGTCCATATAAGTCACAGACTGTGACAGCATCCGGCTTAAGCCTGTTCCACGCCTTGTTTTCCTCTGCCGGCACAGCCCTCATCATCGGGTAATACTTGCCATCCTCATAAATCATATCCTCGTCTACTATTGCATATCCATTATCTCTAAGATATGCCCGTACCTTATGTACATCTGACTGTGGCTGAAGCACAAGCTCCTTTGCACTGTGGCACACAGCCTCCCCTTCTCTCAAAATATGAATCACCAATTCTCCTCCCATTCCAGCGATTAGAATTGATTCAGCTTCTCCAACTGCCAAAGCTTTTGTTCCGTCTGAAAGTCGGGTCTCTATCTTATCCTGCAGGTTACACATAGCTATGTGTTCTCTTGCTCTATCAAGAGGTCCCTTGTTTATATCCATGGCTATTGCACTGGGAACCCTGTTCCTCTGTACAAGTGCAATCGGCACATATCCATGGTCAGTTCCAATGTCTGCAAGGACATTTCCTGATGTGACCATAGATGCAGCGGCCTTCATTCGTTTAGACAGTTTTATCATTTTACTCTAAGTAATCCTTCAACTTTCTGCTTCGGCTTGGATGACGAAGCTTTCTAAGTGCCTTTGCCTCAATCTGACGTATACGCTCTCTGGTTACGTTAAACTCTTTTCCTACTTCCTCAAGAGTACGGGCACGTCCATCCTCAAGTCCGAAACGGAGTGTAAGAACCTTCTGCTCTCTCTCTGTCAGTGTTCCAAGAACCTCCTCAAGCTGCTCCTTTAAGAGTGTAAATGCAGCTGCATCTGCTGGAACCGGCACATTATCATCCTTGATGAAATCTCCAAGATGTGAATCTTCTTCCTCACCGATTGGAGTCTCAAGCGATACCGGCTCCTGAGAAATCTTTAGGATTTCACGAACTCTCTCAACAGGCATACCCATTTCCTCTGCGATTTCCTCTGGTGATGGCTCTCTGCCAAGCTCCTGAAGAAGCTGTCTCGATACACGGATAAGCTTGTTGATAGTCTCTACCATATGAACCGGTATACGGATTGTTCTCGCCTGATCAGCAATAGCACGGGTGATTGCCTGACGAATCCACCATGTAGCGTAAGTAGAGAACTTGTAGCCCTTACGGTAGTCGAACTTCTCTACCGCCTTGATAAGTCCAAGGTTTCCTTCCTGAATAAGGTCAAGGAATAACATTCCACGTCCCACATAACGCTTTGCGATACTTACAACCAGACGAAGGTTTGCCTCTGCAAGACGCTTCTTGGCATCTGCTCCTGCATCCACATCCTTCTGGAGAGTCTTTATCTCTTCCTTCAAGTCAGCTATTTCAGCCTCGTCCTCTGATTCCTCTATACGCTTCTTTAAGATAATGATTTTCTCCTGAGCCACATTACCCTCTTCCATCTTCTGGGCCAGGTCAATCTCTTCCTCTGCACTTAAAAGTGGCACCTTACCAATCTCCTTAAGATACATACGGACAGGATCCTCGACACTTACACCCTCTGGTACAGAGAGATCGATTTTCTCTACCTCTACCTCATCCTCCTCATCAAGGATAATATCGTCAGTGTCATCATCCTCTGTCATCTTGAGGACATCAATTCCATTGTGCTCCAGGTAATCCAGCACAAGCTCGAATTTCTCTGCGTCAAGATTCATGTCCTTGAAGAAGTCGCTGATTTCCTGATACTCAAGAATGTTCTTTTTCTTTTTACCAAGCTCCAGAAGGGCTGTCAGCTTCTCCTGAAATTTTGCCTTTGCTTCTTCTGTTTCTACTGCCTTCACGTTTTCTTCTTTTTTCTTTGCCATTTTTCTCTTTCCTTTGTTTTAGTATTTTTTCCCTAATTAATAGAAATATGCAATTTTTCAAGTTTCTCAAGCGCACGCTTGTCCTCAATCACCTTCATAAGTCCGGCCATATCGTTAGGATCCAGATGGTCAGACCTGTAATTGATGCTGTTTTGCTTGATTCGTATTATAGTTTCTTTCAATGCCTTTTCCATCTCATTCTGTGTCTCCACCTCATGAATGGTTGCATTAAAAAGCGATGCGATTTCGCGCTGTTCTTCCTCTCCTGCCTCCATACTGACTATCTGGGCCGGATTGACAGCGCCCTCGGTCTTGTACTGCTCGAAGAGTTTTTCTGCTACCCTGTGATACAGCTCCTCGGTAAAATCCTCTGGAGTGATAAGTCCCTCTATGGTTTTAAAAAGTCTGGTATCCTCTATGAGCCATGTCAACAGCAGCTTCTGCGACTGCTTCATGCCATCCTCTTTCTTTTTGTTCTCGTTGATACCGCTCTTTAAAGGTGTGGGTACTTTCACTATTCCACCCTTTATAGCGAGATTATTCACAAGCTTTTTCAGTTCCTCAACGGTAACAAAATATTTTTCTGCCACCGCCTGTATATAATTGTTTCGCTCAAGCTCCTCCGAAAAGCCCAGAAGCTTTTGCGCTGTTTCATTAAAAAATGCTGTCTTTGACGCTGGATCGTTCATATCATACTGCTCATTCAAAATGCGGATTTCAAACAAAAAGCTGTTTTCTGCTTCATCAATCCGCTTCTGATATTCATCAGCTCCCAGTGCTTTTATGAATTCGTCCGGATCCTTGTAAGGACGCATATTAATGACCTTTGTAGTTATCCCGACCTCTTTTAGGATCGGTATCGCACGGAGTGCCGCCTTAACACCCGCTCCATCACTGTCGTAGGTAAGGTAAACCTCCTTGGTGTAACGCTTGAGCAGGTTGGCATGTCCACTTGTAAGGGCCGTGCCAAGAGATGCCACTGCATTGTCAAATCCTGCCTGATGAAGCGATATAACATCCATATATCCCTCACACAGGAGCAGCTGGTTTCGTCTGCTTGTTCTGGCTATATTTAAGCCGTAGAGATTACGGCTCTTGTCAAATATCCTGGTTTCCGGAGAATTCAGGTATTTGGGCTCTCCCTCACCCATCACTCGTCCACCAAAGCCTATTACCCTGTTATGTACATCCATAATCGGGAACATGGCCCTGTTCCAGAACTTATCATGTCCGCCTCTCACCTCGTCAATAGTCACAAGACCTGACTTTTTGAGGATTTCATCATCATAGCCCTTTTTCCTCAGGTAGCGGTACAAATCGTCACTATACTGGTCTGAGTAGCCAAGTCCAAACTTCTGCATGGTCTCATCACTCAATTGTCTGTTCTTAAAATACTCGTATGCCCTCGCCCCTCTTGGGTTCCTGAGCAGGGCATAAAAATACTTAGCTGCTTCCTTGTTGATTTCCAGCAGCCTGCTTCGCTCATCAGCTTCCCTCTTCTGTGCCTCGGAAAGCTCCTGTTTTGGAAGCTCGATTCCCACTCTGTCAGCTAAGGTCTGCATAGCTTCTCCAAAAGTGTAGTTCTCATATTTCATCAGGAAGGTAAATACATTTCCTCCTGCGCCACATCCAAAGCAGTAAAACATCTGCTTGCTGGGTGTGACAGAAAATGAACCCGTCTTTTCATTATGAAACGGACACAATCCGAAATATGAACTGCCCTTTTTTTGAAGTCTGACATACCCGCCTATGACATCCACTATATCATTTCTGGAACGAACCTCTTCTATCAATTCATCCGAATAATACGGCATTGTCTTATCCCTTCATATCTATTTGTATTAACTGTTAATACCCGTCTACCTGCCAGGCTACCGGTATAAAATACTCACTGAACTTGCTGATTGCGTACTGGTCGGTCATGCCTGATATGTAATCGCATACCACTCTTCCCTTATCCTCACCATTGTGGTGCATGCGCAAAAGCTTGTCCGGAAGCTCCTCTGTGTGCTCCATGTAGTAATTGTAGAGCTGCTCTAACATGAGCTTTGCCTTTACCTCTTCACTCTTGGCAACAGGATTCTTGTATACATGGTCAAACATAAATGCCCTAAGCTCCTTAAATGCCTGAGCTGTCTCCTGCGACATCCTTATATCATCTGTGCCCATGCTGTTTGTGATGACATCATGAATCAGATGGTCAAGCCGGCTGGTGGTGTCCATGCCCAGTGTCTTTCTTAGCTCAAGAGGTATGTCCTCCTCACAGAGAATCTGTGCCCTGATGGCATCATCCACATCCGAATTGACATAGGCTATCTTGTCAGAAAGTCTCACAATCCTGCCCTCTAAGGTGTGAGGCATAAGGCTGGTCTGGTGGTTTAGGATACCATCCCTAACTTCCCATGTAAGATTAAGCCCCTCACCATTTTTCTCAAGCTTCTCCACGATTCTGACGCTCTGCTCATTGTGCTTGAAGCCGCCCTCATATATCTGGTTTAAGATAAACTCGCCTGCATGCCCAAAGGGTGTGTGTCCCAAATCATGTCCAAGGGCTATAGCCTCAACCAAATCCTCATTCATTCTAAGGGCTTTGGCAATAGTACGGGCATTCTGCGACACCTCAAGGGTATGGGACATTCTCGTCCTGTAATGGTCTCCTCTTGGATCCAAAAACACCTGTGTCTTGTTCTTCAGTCTCCTAAAAGCCTTGCTATGTAAAATACGATCTCTGTCCCTCTGGAATACCGGTCTGATATCACATTGTGGTTCATCCTTATCACGTCCTCTGGAATCGACACTACGACATGCATATGGACTCAGGTTTTCCTTTTCCATTGCTTCAATCTGTTCTCGAATTGTCATGCTTGTCTCCTTAATAATCAACCTACATTTTTATAATTCGACGGCTTTTGCATTTTTCCTTTTTTAATTTATAACTTTTTTACTATTTTAGTTAATTTCCTCTCAAAACACTGAGAAGCACATGGAGCTGACTGCCCCTGATTCTGTTATTGTAATTGCCATAATAGAATTTATTGTCCCTGACCAGAATGATTCCTACCCAGTCTCCATATGGCACTTCCTTTTCCTCAGCTTCCTTTATGGACTTGTAGCCTCTTATGGTGAAAATAGCATCATAGTCTGAAAAATCTGAGACTGAATACTCCACCTCGCCATAGGTGTACTCAAGACTCTCTATCAGCTCCTTCTGACACTCTGTGTAACCCGCCCTGTCACCGGCATAAGCTGATTCGTTTTCCCAATCCTCATCCCAGATAAGGAAAACCGAATCATTTTTCCAGTCATCCTCTTTTTCAAGGTCTGCGATAGGTGCGTAGCAGTTATACTCTGCTCCATACATTTCCAGCAAAGGCTCTGAGCTGTCAGCAGACTCATAGAGCACATTTGCCACCGTAAGCCTGTAAAATCTGCTTGTGCAGTTCTGGTTCTTATAGCCGGCATATCCCAGAGCTATGCCATCTCCATCCTCATGATAAGCCAGATTTAGTTCATCCGGCGCATATATGACATCGTTATAAACCATCGGTCCCATCATATTGTCATTTGTCAGACACTCTGCCACCTTATCATACTCCTCAGCTTCTGTTGAAGGGGCAAAAAAGAATATGCCTATGGCTGACATTATAGCTATTGCACATACAATAACAACAATTGCTGTGGCATAGGACTTTTCCCTACGCTTTGCCCTTAGCACATTGTCTGGCACAATCAGTCTTCCCGGCTTTGGACCATATATCCATTTTGAAAAATTATATACCGCCGCAATTACAGCCATGGTAAATGCAATAATTGCAAGCATATACAGGACAGCCTCTAATCTGCCCGGCAAATCGCAGAGCAGCATATCATCCAGCACACAGACAGCCCGGGCTTCAAGCTCATTGCTTATAAATAGCCTGCATATTTTGGCAATAACCATGCAGACAAGGGCAAATACAGCACTATCTGCGAAAAAATATACAAACCACAATCTTTTTTTCTTTATGACCACCAGAGGGAAAAGTGACATAACATATGCAAACATCAATATACCTGCAAAAATGTATGCCCATTTCTCAAGCATGCTGCTGCCATATAAATTCTTAAAATACTCGGTAAACGCAAGCTGCCTTATGTTGCCCCAGCCCGAAAACTTGGACAAAAGCAGGATGGCTCTCATTATAAACCAGACTATCAGATATATTACGCCATAATTTATCATCAGATACCTGATTTCCACCTTGCTCTCCATGGCAAGCTGGTGGCTTATCCTGTTGCCTGCGATTATCATGCCCCTCAATAT
>ERZ1031095.345-NODE-345-length-15500-cov-9.647459_pt1 | contig 15500 bp, 5 predicted proteins | sample MGYA00517108_ERZ1031095 | MGnify/ENA primary metagenome ERZ1031095 (study PRJEB33719, sample SAMN04261275) | wastewater metagenome | biome: rural village; feature: human; material: feces | host: Homo sapiens | place: El Salvador | collected 2013-01-07 ... | reverse complement strand
CAGGGTGTCGCTTCGCTTGCCCTGGGCTATGTGCTCCATTGGGCTTTCAGCCCGCACTTGCTAAATTCGAAACTTGAGTAAGTTACTAAATTAACTCGTTAACTGAAAAACCTCACATGTAGACATGAAACGTTTGTTTGCACTTCTTCTCTTGATTCTTTCATTGGGAATGCAGCCTATCATGGCAGCAGACGACCCAACATACACATATATCCAATTCTCGGGCAATGGGCGCACCGTCTTGCTCGACACAGATGGGGCACTCTCGGTAGTAAACGCTACCGAGAATGCCCCTTCTGGCTCTGGCTATCAATGGACGCTTGAAGCTGCGCCCAACACCACGACATCAGAAGTTGTACTCAAAAACAAAGCGGGACACTATGTAGTGTACAACACGACGGATAAATCCTTCACGACGACGACCGATGCCACCGCAGCCACTGCCTTTACGAAAAGTACTAACACGTATTACAGTGCCACGGCTGGCAGCGACCGTTACGACCTCAGCATTAGCAGTCTAACGGGAAAAAACGCTTTGGCCGTGAAGAATGGACAACTCACCCTCGCCGTGACTAATTCACGTTACAGCACGGTGCGTTTGGCCACGACTATTAGTGGCCCGAACATTAACCCCATGGTTAGCACCACGGGCGATGAGCATTGGTACTATATGAAACTCTTGTGCAATGGATCGGAGTGCATTAAAGATGCTGCCAAGAGTGGCGACAAACTTATCAAGACAGCCACACCGAACATTAAGTACTTAAATGCCTACATGTGGAGCCTCGTCGAGGCCAACGACCAAGGCGACGTGTACTTCAAGAGCAAGGCTGGCAACTACATAGCCCAACTCGACGGCACGTTCCAATACATTACCTCTGACGAGAGTAAGCGCAATAGCAGCGGATGCTATCAAGTGTGCGATGTGGCCGACCGATCAGATTATGCTGGCACCTTTATCATTAAAAATCAAGACACAAAAAAGTTCATCTTCCCCTACGACAGTAATAGTAAAGATATAGGTATCGGCAGTTCCATGAACACTGCTGAGCGTATGCGCTTTATCGAGATCGACAGCTTGCTCACTCAGCCCCACGTCATTCAATTCACAGCACAAGGAGCACAGGCGCTTTACGATAGCAATACGAAAAACAACGTAACCGTCAAGACACCTGCTGATGACGACAATGCTGACGGCTACACTTGGCAATTCGAAGCCATTGCGGGCCAAACCGATGCCTATGCTTTGAAGAGCAAATTGGGTCACTATCTAAAATATACTGACAACGCGTTCAGTACTACGAGCAATGCTGACGAGGCCGTTGCCCTCTTCCCCCTTGGCAACGACTACGATCCTTACCATACGCGCATTTCCCTCACCCTGGCCAACGATGCTACCAAGGCGATTGGTTATAAAGACAACACGCTCTATCTGAGCAATGCTGCTGCCTCGCTCTATACCGTTACGCGCATGGTAGAAAGTACAGCGCAGGTCGTTGGTACGGCATTGCCCAAGTTTTCTACCATCAACGATACCTATTATTATAAACTCCAGTTTAAGGCCAACCACGCCGGCGACGACCGCCTCACCCTCACCGCCAATGGCTATGACACACCGACAGTCAACACCGAGGCGGACCCTGCTAACATGAATCAGAACTGGATACTGAAAACCGCAGTTAACCCTAAAGCCAAAGAGGGCGACTTCTACTTGCTCAACCAAATGGGCGAATTCTTGTGTTACGATGGGTCGAAATTTGTCATTCGTTCACAATATGACGAAAATAAAACTACCGTCTACCGCTTTATGCAAAACGACACGCAACCCACGTATTGGATGATTGACATGCCGCTCAACATAAGCACCAACCACACCATGGGTTTGCGCAACACGGACGTTTATAAGATCAAAGAGTGTGAAGTCGTTTCGGACTACAACTACCTTTCGTTCAAACCCTCTACCTATGTAAGCGAATACAATTACTTAGAGTTTACGGGTAACGGCCGCACCGCACTCTTCGAGAAGGACGGCGCGCTCATAGCCGTAGCTACCACCGAGACGCAGCCCATAGGCGATGGTTACCAGTGGACGAGCGAGACTGCAGAACAAAATGGCATTATCGGGGGCATAGTCATCAAGAGCAAAGCTGGCCACTACGTTAAGTACGATACGACGACCAAGACCTTCAGCAGCGTTGCCAACAAGACCGATGCCTCTATCTTTGTACGCAACGAGAACACCTACTACACAGCCTCCGCTGGTGCTACGCGCTATAACTATACGCTCTATGGCAACACCGACCCATACAACACACTCGGTGTGAAGAATGGTCAGCTACTGTTGGTACGCCCCAACTCGCGCTATGCTGTGGTGCGCCGCACCACCTCATTGCGCGGTGCTTTGTTCTGCCCAATGGTGAGCACTGACGACAAACCGTATTACTATCACATCGACCTCCGCACCAATGGCGACGAGCTGCTTCACGATGCCAACGACGGCGAAGTGTTGCAAAAGACTGCTGAGACCCTTCTGCCCTTGAAGGACCTGCGTTGGAGCATTTACGAAGCCAACGACTTGGGCGACGTTTACATCAAGAGTTTCAAGGGACACTATATCTACTGCGATGGCACCTACCAACGCATCACCGCCAACACATCTGTGCGCGATGCTAAAGGCCGCTACAAGCTCTGCGATATTGCCGACAACACTGACTCTCGCTGTGACGGCCATTGGCTTATTTACAACTACGCAAGCAATAAGACAATGAAAGCCGGCGGCGTCAATGAAAATAAAGTGGTTACAAGTAATGACTACAGCCCCGCCAACCGCGTCCGTTTTACCAACCTTGGCGACACTATCTATCGCTACCTTTTATTCCCCGCTATGGGCATGAAGCCCCTACTTATGGGATATAACGATAAGGGACAAGTACAACTACACGCCCATACCATTAATAGCCAAGACGACCAACCCAGCCTCTATCAATGGCGCTTTGACGGACTCAACATTGGCAATAAGGCGGGCTATTTCATCACTTATAACGATAAAGACAACACCTTCGGCGTAACGACCAACAAAGAAGAGGCTTATCAGTTTGAGTTTAGCCGCAACACTTACGAGAACAACAACCTCATGCGCGACAATCTGCTCAGCACCGATGAGCAGCATGCCCTTTGCATCGACGAGGACGGCAACCTCTCTTGGGGACAACCCAACACGCGCTACAGTGTGGCCCACCTTCGTTCCTTTCCACTCGCCCCGAAGTTGCCTGTTAGTTCGACGAATGGCGTGCGTTACCAACTCTACTACTTACAGACGCAAAGCGGCAGTCACTATAACTATACGCTCAATGCTGACAACACGCAGCTTTCGTTGCAACCCGCAGCCACCGACGACTTGCGCCAACTCTGGGTGTTTGTGAACGATGGCCAAGGCACAGGCGACTACTATCTGCAGAGCGCCTATAACCGTGCTTTCTTAAAATACGATGCCGAGGCTGGTCAGCAATTCGCTGCTACGACCAACATTGCCGAAGCTACTCATGTGCGCTTGGTCGAGAGCAACACACAACCCAACTATTGGCAATTGCAACTCGTAGGAGCTGGCGAAGGAAGCAATATCATTACGCACAATTACACCAATACTACAGGAACCTTTGCCCTCACCACACCTAACAACGACAATAACTTTGTCAACCTCATTGCGGCTGACATTACGCCCGATTTTTATGATGAAGATGGCGGTTCCTATCGCAACCTCCTGTTGAATGAATTAGACACGCCCTTACAACTTGTGGCGCAAGAGGACGGCCGCGTAACGACCGAAGACGTTAGCAGCACCAATACCGACCACAATAGTTGGAAGAACGTAGGCTCTCGCGAAGACTTTGTCCTACGCAATGCCAATGGCAAATACCTCACTACCGATAGCGAAGGCGCTGTCACCCTTACCGACAATGAGGCTGAGGCTACCCACTTCTTCCTTTGGTTCAACCACTCCACAGCCGATGGTTACCTCACTTGGATGTTTGGTCAACTGCCTGCCGACGGAAAAATACCCATCGTACCCAACCTCTGCTTGGGCTACGATGAGGCTACCAAGAGCGTGAAGTTGCTGCCTTTCAGCACTTATATCACCGACAAGAAGCATACGCTCTGCTTTACTTTCTCTGCCCCCACAAGTCCAGCCTTAACTACCGATGGATTGACGGGCAAGAACTTCTACTACTTTGTTCACTTCGACAAGTTGGGCAACCAGTACATGAGCGACGGCAACGGCACCAGTGTCGATGCTATTGTAGAAGGCCAACGCAAAGTCAACGACCAAATGTGGGCCTTCGTGGGCCCGAGCAAGGAGGACTTCGTGGTGATGAGTAAAGATAAGTATTACCTCTACTTCAATCCGACGAAACTTACCTTCGACGTGACGCACGACCTTTCACTGGCGACTCACTTCAGTGCCACTTATCGTGCCAACGTTGATCGTTATACCTTCACGCTCATTGGCGGAACAGGCACAGAGCGCTACACCGGTTGGCTACTCGCCAAGAGCGGCTACACCTCCAAACTTACACTCAACACCGAAGCGAACATGAAGAACAATGCGGCCCTCTACTACATGTGCTTTGAAGAGATTGCCCAACCGGAGGACTACTCTGACTACGAGATCCGTCCCAAGCGCTCTTGGTTTGTCAAGTTGGCGCACGAGGCACAGAAGTCCCCCATGACAGGTTTCATTCAGCGCGATGAAGAGGGTTGGACGATCAATCCCTACACCAAGCGCCCGATGCAAAAGACGAGTACGTACACCATTACGCACTACCTCAAGTGTCAATCTACACACGACCTTTACGTACCGACGTGTATGGTTGGTTCGGCCTCAACGCGTTCACGTGCCTACCAGCGTTGGTATAATTATAAGACGGACGAGGCCGTAAGTGACTCTGTGCTCTACCTTGGCATCAATAGTAGCCGTAAGTATAGCAACGGACTCGTTGTGGGCGACCGCCTCAACTTCAATGGAGGCTACGGCGGCTTCGTTGACCACTACGTGACGTTCCAAATGCCTGAAAACGTGCCAGATGATTGGGAATACATCTTGGGAGCTGACCTAACGACCTATACCGACTTTGTCGACTACTTTGGCGACAATGGCAATCCACTCTATACGGGCGAGGTGACCAACGACATAGTCGTGCCTACCGACCAAAACTTAATCGAACCGACCGTGACGGGCCGCAACTTATTTGTCATTCGTAATGCACGCGCCATTGCCAACCAACTACTCAACTATCGCAAGGGGAGCAAACATTGGTTGGAAGAGAAGACTATTACGTTTCCACGCAAGAAGGTGACGCTCAACCTCTCTACCGTCAACCTCGATATGCAAAAGTCCGACTACTGGTTCTACAAGGCGGCTACAGCAGCTGAGGAAAACCTTCAAAATGCGGTGAGCGGTGGCGGAACGTTGGAAATTGTGATAGACGATTCGCTCGGCACGGGTATCACGAGTATGGGCTTCCAGGCCAATGGTTTGTCATCAGCTTCTGAGCGTGCCATTGGTTTCAAATACCCTGGCGACCCCGATGGCTTTGGCACAGGGGAAGCCAATGCTGACCAATGCACGCTCAAGGTATATGGCTGTACCAGCGACGGCATACGTTACCAGATAGCGAAGTTTACCCTCAAATTTGAGGACGATTTCGAACCCATTCTCTACACCGAGGTGATTGGTAAGAATGCTGACGGTTCGTTTAAGTCCGACCGTTCCCCCGAAGCACTACAAGCCTTGACGGGAAATCCCGTGGCCACCATTACCTTCGACCCCGACCTGTACGACACCTTCCTCACGCCACCTGTGGGCACCAACACGTCCCTTTCTGACCGGGGGCAAGGTGACGGAGCAAATACTACTTATGACCGCTGCTACCGCTATCCCTTCAACTACGACAACACTTCATACTGCTTTGCCCCAATGAGGACTATCTCCGACCAATGTACGTGGGGTAACTACACCATTTCGAAGATATTCGACAGCACCGACAACCGTGGTACCTTCTATCCTATTAAGAAGTTCTACAAAGACTTCTATATCCAAGGTGCCTACGATGACACTAACGCAGCCTTTCTCTACATCGATGCTTCCGACCTTCCTGGTCAGGTAGCTTCAATCGACTTTTCAGGTCAGGCCTGTACGGGTTCGCGCCTTTACGTGTCGGCTTGGATGAGTAGCCCCGACCGCGACAGGGAGTCGCCCGCCAACGTAGTGTTCCGCGTAGAAGGCATTACCGAGAGTGGCGATGTCAACACGCTCTATAGTTACTGCCCCGGTGCTATCTTAGGTCAAGCACGTGATCGCACAGGCAAAACGATTAATAACAACATCGATAACAACAACATCGGTCTGTGGCAACAAGTGTTCTTCAGCTTTATCAACAAGAGTACTATCCCCTACACACGATATCGCTTGACGATTGACAATGCTTGTACCAACACGCGCGGTGGCGACATCTTGATTGACGATATTGAAGTATTCTCACTCAAGCCTTCTGTGCAGTTAGAGCGCAGCACGCCTGTTTGTAGTCAACAGATTACATTGGCTAAGATGACGGCCGACTTTGATGTGATTTTGCAACAATTGGACTTGACCGAGAATGAGGACTTGGACGAAGGCAACCCCAATATGTGGTACTGCCTACTCGACAAGGCCCTCTACGACAAAGAGTTGACGGCTAAAGCCACCGACCCCTCTAACTACACTCCTTCTACCACCGACGTAAGACGCGCCTTTACAACGGCCTTAGTGGGCGACCCTGCGGTGACAACAGGTCCGGAACGTGCTTTCCGCTACATTGAGTTCACCACCCACTTTAATAACGATGCCTTACTGCCGCCCTACGACTATGCCAAGGCACTGCATGGCATGAATGCGCAACGCTTTAAGGAAACATCTGGTGCGGGTGATCGCCACTTTATCATTAGCGATAAGTTTAAGGGGGCAAATCTTCAGCCGAGACACGAATATTACATTCTGTTTAAGCCGCGCTTCTCGTCCGACCCTATTACGATTAACAATGCAGTCAATGCCTTCGAACTGGGTACGGACTGCTGCATTATGAGCACTTTCCGTACGGGGTCTGCCATTACCGTAGTGGAAGACGGTGATGACGATACGGCTATCGACAATGAAGTACAAACTTGTGCGGGCAAGAGTGTGGCACTCAGCGTGAAGCAAAATGGTACGGCCGACAACGGCACAGAGCCTGAACGCTTGACACAATACGACTGGTGGCGCGATTACGCGGCTGGAACTTTCACACAGATATATGTCAATACGGCCAACCGTACGTGGCGATCTATCGACAAGCACGAAGCCCCCATATCGACCGAAATCACGCTGCGCGAAGCGTTGATGACGTTCCGCCACTTCTACCCTACGGCTACGACTGTAGCGGCAGCAAAACCTCAAAGAGACGAAGCGTTCGTCTTGACGCAACCGATCATTGATGTACTCCTACAACTCACACAGAATACATCAAACAGTGTGGCACCTTTGCTCTTGCTCAACAATACGTGTAACGTATTCATACCTGTGGCTACGACTCAAGGAGAGATAGAGTACGTTACAGTAATTCCTATTGACCATACCAATGCCGACGGTAACGTGCAGTACTGCTACGACCCTGAACGAATTAGTATCTTGGTCAGTGGCAAAGCACCACAGCTCTTTGACGGACTGAATGGGGCGACTGACACTTACCCCGACCACTTAACGAACGTGCCTATACGCACCAGTCTGGCAGCCGTAAGCGAGGTAAGAGAACAGAATGCAAAAACCGCCACCGCCCCCAACAACGTGCTGCGAATCCCCCTACGCAGGATGGTTACAATCACCGCTGGAGCATTGGGTATGCAACACATTCTCCCCTCTGACAGCGACTTGGGAGATGTCTACATCACCGCTACCAACGACCCTAACATGGAGGTGTACAAGACCTTTGCTGGCAACAAGGTGGAAGGATTCCGCACTGTGGGACATGTGAAGGAGTTTGAAGCTCTCTCGGCCAACCCAACGGAGGCGCATGCCGACATTTACTTCCTCAACGACTTCAATCCGCGCGAGGGTTATACTTATACGCTGCGCATTGACTTCCGCGAACGCTTTGCCGCTAAAGATGCTACAGTGTCAACGGCTTGCGACGGTACACTCTTGTTCGACCTCATCATCGTACCGCAGTATGAAGTATGGACTGGTGCTGCAGGTAATACGGACTGGACGAACGATGCCAACTGGGCACGTGCCGATCGCACGGAACTGCTTCGCGATGCGGCCGATGCCCCCGACTACGTGACAAATGCGACGAATGGTACGGCACAAGGCTTTGCCCCAATGTCGCACACCAACGTAATCGTTACGCCACAGGCGGATGGTCCCTTGCTCTACGCTACGGATTACAGCAGCGCGAAGGGCAATAATTTTGTTCACTTCATCGAACACGAAGGAGATCAGCGCACTGCTACGCCCGACATTGAGTACCACCTCTTGACGCAAAAGCAAGCTACGGAGGGCGGCTTCAACCCTTGCAGTCGCTACGGAACCTATCAAGCTAACAACCTTGTGTTGCAATCGGGCAGCGAACTCCTCCACCCCGAACGCTTGACTTATACGCAAGCGTGGGTAGAATACGCGCTTACTCCTGGCCGTTGGTACACCTTAGGTTCGCCCTTGCAGCATACCTATGCAGGCGATTGGTACGCGCCCACTGACAATGCGCAGCAACTCACGCCTTACTTCGACGACGTAACGTTCAACACGACTGACTACAACCGCTTTGCACCAGCCGTCTACCAACGCAGTTGGGACAAGGCCTACTCCTGGCTCTACTACCTCACACCTTACTCGGCCGACGCACCGCAACAGGCTGCCGTTCAAAACAAGGACGTTTACCAAGCCATCGCATGGAGCAAAACCTTCAACGATGTGCAAACGCCTTATGGCGTAGGTGGCTTCTCGGTGAAGGTGAATGCAAAGGGTGCTTCAAGTACTTATACGCAGTCGCTCTTCCGCCTGCCGAAGGAGGACACCAAATTTGGTTACTACACTACGGCGCAAGCTACTGATGGTAAGGAGTATACTGTCGACCGCACGAAGAGTCATCGCCTTATCGCTGACCAGCTGAACGAGGCGAGTGGCACGATTACGCAGACGCTCACGAATCAGAACACGGCTAACGCTTACTTCTTAGTGAGCAACCCATTTACGTGCGGACTCGACATGAACCAGTTCTTCACTACGAATGCCCCTGAGCTCGAAGGTGCAAAGTATTGGTTGCTCACGGCTGACGGACAGTTGGGCGTGATGCAGAATGCTGACGATAAGCAGTGGATAACTGTCAATGATGCCACGACCACAACGGCTCAAGGCGTCCTCGCTCCAGGTCAAGGTTTCTTTGTGAAAGCTGCTCACCCCACGGGTAGTCTCTCGCTCCGCTTTACGGCAGACATGATGACGAGTGCCAAGGCCGTAGGTAGCACCCTACGCGCTCCGGCTCGCCGCCAACCGTTAGGTGGTTCGCTACGCACCTTGCGCATTCGTGCCGCTCGAGGTGGACTGCGAAGTGAAGCTATTGTTGTGAAAGACACCGAGGCCAACAACGACTACCAACCGTCTGAAGACCTCGAAGCGCTCGTTGACAATGCTTTGGCCGATGTACCGACGGTTTATACCTTGGCGGGTACGCAGGCCAGCACAATCAACCGTCGCCACACGATGTTCCGCGTTCCCTTAGGCATTCTGAGCAACAGTGATGCACCGACGCGCCTCACCTTCACGGGGCTGAATGAGTTCAACGAAACGCTCTCGCTACTCGACGAACAAACGGGACTCGTCACACCGCTCACGCTCAGTACGGGAGCAAAGACGGATAGCGTATCGTTGGAGGTGTCAGGCAATGCAGTAGGTCGTTACTACATCTTGTCTTCGGCCGAACCTACGCCTGACGATTTGGCTTCGCTCACGCGTCCGCTAATTCAAGTTGACAATCAGCGCCTCGTCATCACCTCCTCACCCGTTCACCCTTTGACGCACGTCGAAGTGGTCGATGCCGCTGGCCGTGTGCTTTACCAGATGAAGCCTTTCACCTCTTCGCTCCGTCTCAAACTGCCACAAGGCATCTACGTAGTCGAAGCGCGCACCGACGAGGGCAAAACGGTGAACAAGGTGACGATGCCGTAACTGGTTAATGTGCAAATGTGAGAATGTGAGAATGTGAGAATGTGCAAATGGTTGCCTTTATTTACTGAGTTAAAGATTGAAGACTAAATAAGTGTTCATAAAGACTCAGTAAGTAAAGGTGACCATTTGCACATTTGCACATTCTCACATTTGCACATTCACAAAGCATTTGCACATTCACAAGGCATTTGCACATTCACAAGGCATTTGCACATTAAATAAATATCGTACATTTGCAGCAAAACAATCTCATTATGAAGCATCAAGCTATAAAAGAACTACCTTATGGTGTGTCGAACTTCGTCACAATCGTTGAGGAGAACATATATTACGTGGATAAGACCATGTACATTCCCATGCTCGAGAACGAGGCACGCAATCTTTTCTTCATACGTCCACGACGCTTTGGCAAGAGCCTCTTCTTAGGCATGCTTCACGCCTACTACGACTGCCGCACAAAGGATAAGTTTGAGCAGTGGTTTGGTAAGCTGTGGATTGGCCAACACCCCACGCCTAATCAAGGACGCTATCAAGTACTGCACCTCGACTTCTCACAAGTGGGAGGAAGAATTGAAAAGCTGGAAGAGAACTTCGATAGTTATTGTCGTGTTGTATTTGACAGTTTCGTCGACATTTATGAAGACTATTACACCGACGACTTTGTCAAAAAAGTAAGAAGTGCAGCAACAGCGGTCGACAAACTTACCCTCATCAACGATGAATCGAAAAAGTACGAGTACCCTCTCTACCTCATCATCGATGAGTACGACAACTTTACCAACACCGTGCTCAACGAGCAGGGTGAGGACGTATATTGGAGCATTACCCATGCCGAAGGCTTTTATCGCGACATTTTTAAGAAGTTCAAGGGGTCATTTGACCGTATCTTCATCACAGGCGTAAGTCCTGTTACGCTCGACGACGTGACCAGCGGCTTCAACATTGGTTGGCATATCTCTACGAAACCAGAGTTTAACCAAATGCTCGGTTTCTCAACTGAGGACGTACATGCTCTCTTCAGTTATTACAAAGCTTCGGGTGCCATTCGCCCAGACTGCAACATTGAGGCTGTGATTGACGAGATGAAGCCTTGGTACGACAACTACTGCTTTGCCAAAGATGCACTCCACACGCAAAGCCGCGTGTTTAACTGCGATATGGTTCTCTACTACCTACGCAACTACATCAGCCGTGGCGAAGGCCCAGAAGAGATGATCGACCCGAACACCAAGACGGACTATAACAAGATGAAGCGCCTCATACAACTTGATAAGTTGGACGGCGATCGCAAAGGCGTCATTCGCACCATTGCCGAAACGGGAGAGATTGCTTGCAACCTCTACGAGACTTTCCCCGCACACCAAATCACCGACCCTAAAATATTTCCAAGTCTCTTGTTCTACTACGGCATGCTCACCATTAAGAACACTCGAGGTGCCAAACTCTTAATGGCTATCCCCAACAACAACGTGCGGAAGCAGTACTATGGCTATCTGCAAGAGATGTTTGAAGAGAAGGCTTACGTCGACACTGAACTGCTCACCGACTATTATTACGACATGGCCTATGACGGAAAGTGGAACGAAGGATTGCAATTTATGGCCAATGCCTATGCCAAAGTGGCGTCCGTACGCGACGGCATTGAAGCGGAACGCAACTTACAAGGCTTCTTTATGGCTTACCTCAACCTCAACCCTTATTATTACACCGCGCCTGAATTGGAGTTGAATCACGGCTTCTGTGACTTCTTCCTCCTACCCGACTTGACGCACTACGCTACTAAGCACAGCTACATTCTCGAACTCAAACTATTGCACAAAGGCGACACCGAAGCCACCGCACAAAAGCAATGGGACGAGGCCGTCACGCAAATCAACGCTTACGCCCAAGCACCTCGCGTCGAGGCCTTGCGCCAAGGCACGCAGCTGCACAAAATCATCATGCAGTTTGACCGACACCAACTGCACAGAATGGAGGAAGTGCATAGTTAATGTGAGAATAACGTAATATTTTTATAACTGCGCGTACAAAGGCGACCATTTGCACATTCTCACATTTGCACATTAGCATATTAGCTCATTCCCAAAACTTTTGCATAACTTTGCACACTCGCTTTTTATAAATGACAACCGAAGATTGATAACAATATATGGATATTGACTTTGTAATAACATGGGTCGACATGAACGACCCTACGTGGCAAGCCAAATTTTCAAAATATTCAGGCAACAAAAATAACACAAAGAATGGGGTCTGTGATGCTCGCTTCCGCGACTACGGCTTCTTAAAATATTGGTTTCGAGGGGTAGAACAATTCGCCCCCTGGGTGCGCAAAATACATTTTATAACCGACGGGCAAAAGCCTGAGTGGTTAGATGAGTCGAACCCTAAAATTCACCTTGTTAACCACAAAGACATTATTCCAGAAGAGTTTCTACCCGTTTACAACTCTGCCGTAATTGAACGTTACATTCATCGAATAGCGGGATTGGCCGACCATTTTGTTTACTTCAACGACGACTTCTATATTATCAACCACGTCAGCCCCGAACGTTTCTTCCAGAACGGACTGCCATGCGACATCGCCGTCTTCTCCTACAACCCTTCATGGTCGCAATGGTACAAACGCATTAAGAACAATATTCGGCTCATCAATCGCCACTTCGACAAGAAAAAGGTGCTATCACAACACCACGACAAGTGGTATGACAAGAGCTACGGTATGAAGGCGCGTTGGAACTATCTACTCCACTTCTACAGTAAGTTCATCACACTGCGCGTGCCTCACAATGCACAGCCTTACCTCAAGAGCACATTCGATGACGTATGGAAAGCCGCTGGTGAGGAATTGACCGAAACGTCACACAACCGTTTCCGTTCGTTAACGGACTTTACGCCCGAACTCTTCCGCACGTGGCAAATCTGTCAGGGCAACTTCACACCTTATAATACGTATCGCGACACGAAGATGTTTCCCCTCATGATACGCTCTAAACAAGCTATCAAGGCCATTTACGAACAGAAGTACACACTCATCTGCTTGAACGACAACGTCCACATTCATCACTATGATCAAGTGATGCAACAACTCGACGAAGCTTTCAGACATATACTGCCCGAACAATCGTCGTTCGAGAAGGGATAGACTGGAATTTAGGAGGTTAGTATGAGGGGGTAGAAGGTTAAGGGTGGTTCTAAAAATTCTGTTTTTAGAGTTCTGCTATTCTGAAATGTGATTTGTACGCTCTCGAAAGTGTCTTTTTGAAAGTTTGTTCGGTCACATAGCCCGCTATGCTCCCTCACAAACTTTCAAAAATACACTTCCGATAGCGCACAAATCCCTATTTCAGAATTATTAGAACCACCCTTAAAAAGTTAGTTTAAAAGATGAGTTTCCAAAACTAACTTTTTAACCTTCTAACCCAATAACCCACTAACCTTTTAACCCACTAACCCTCTAACTCTCTAACCCAAAAAACTCTCCCCCCCTTGAACAAAGTAGCAGCTGAAATCATTGCAGGACTCATACCTCACAAAATGACACGCAATCGCTGGCGAGGCATCTTAAGGTTTGGACTGATAAATGCTCTCAAACTCAAGCACGAATTGAAGCACAACACGCAGTCGCCTGAAGTACACCTTGCCGTATGTGCCATTGCCAAGAACGAAGGACCTTACTTTACTGAATGGATAGAGTGGCACCGCCGGCAAGGGGTAGAACGCTTCTACATCTACGACAATGAGAGCACCGACGGCACACAAGCATTACTAAAGCCTTACATAGAGCAGGGCATCGTCGTCTACCAACCTTGGCCTGGCTATCGCCGACAGTTGGCCGCCTACGACCATTGCTTGGCACACCACCGCTACGAAGCCCGTTGGATAGCCTTTATCGATCTGGACGAGTTTATCGTACCCGTCAAAGACGCTTCGATACCCGCTTTCCTCAACCGCTTTGAACAGTTTGCAGCTGTCGAAGTCAATTGGCTCATTTATGGCAGCAACGGCCACCGCACACACACCGAAGGGGGCGTAATGCAACGCTTCACGCGTCACTCACTCCCTGAGCACCCCTTAAATCGCCACGTGAAGAGCATCGTCAATCCTCGCCGCGTATATGGCATGATAGGTTGTCACGAAGCCGCAAAGATTGACGGTTACGCAGCCGACTCTCATGGCCAACGCATTACACGTAATTTTCGCCAACGCGAGCCACAACAGGACATTATACGCATCAATCATTATGCCGTAAGGTCGTACGAAGAGTTCTGTGAGAAGCAAACACGCGGCCGCGCCAGTGGCACACAACGTGAAGTGAAAGACGACTACTTCACGCAGTATGACTTAAACGACGTAAGCGAGTAAAAGACTCATATCATTATGACAGATAACAAAACACAGGTGGTCGTATCGATGACATCATTCCCTGCTGCCATCGGTTATGCCGAACAGGCTGTACAATACTTATTAAATGGTTCTGTACTGCCCGACAAGTTGGTGCTTTACCTTACGCTTTCACAATTCGAAGAACAAGAGCAACTACTCGACGGTGTAAGGCAGTTAGCAAACAAATCGCCCATTTTCGAGGTACGTGACTACCCCACCGACATTCGTTCGTATCGCAAACTCGTACCCGCTCTCCACGACTTTCCCGAAGCGATCATCGTGACCGTCGACGACGACATCGCTTACCACCGCCACCTCCTACGCGACCTCCTGCGTCTTCACGCACAATATCCTGATGCCGTACTCGCTCATCGCGCTAAACGCATTAAACTCGGAGCGCCGTACCGACAATGGAAGAAATACCGTTGGTACGACTTTGTGTTCAAACGCATTCACCGTGGTTTTCTTAATTTACAAACGGGCGTGGCAGGTGTGCTATATCCGCCCCACGCTCTAAAAGCCGATATGCTCGATGTCGATCTCTTTACGCGTCTGGCTCCTACAGTCGACGACATTTGGTTTTGGGCAGCCTGCGTAGCACAAGGCACACCCGTCATTCCCGTTCCGTTTGGACGCAATAAGCCGCGTGGCTTAGGAAAGCCCAAAGAGCTTTCGCTCAAAACGAGGAACTTTAAAGGCCAAACAGACCGCAACCTCGCAGCACTCAACACTATTTTAGAACATTTTCCCGAAATTAGAAAGAAGGTAGAGGAAGGTTAATATTATACGAGTAACCCATAAACTTATTAAACCAATAAACTGCAATTTATCTGCCTAATTGGGGGGACGCGTCCTAACCTGGGGGCGACGCGTCCCCGCG
>ERZ1031095.343-NODE-343-length-15564-cov-5.441744_pt1 | contig 15564 bp, 18 predicted proteins | sample MGYA00517108_ERZ1031095 | MGnify/ENA primary metagenome ERZ1031095 (study PRJEB33719, sample SAMN04261275) | wastewater metagenome | biome: rural village; feature: human; material: feces | host: Homo sapiens | place: El Salvador | collected 2013-01-07 ... | reverse complement strand
CAATATCCCTGTACTCTCCGTCATTTGCCTTTCTGCTAGGCATTGCAATAAACAATCCCTTCTCCCCTTCAATCACCTTAATGTCATGAACTACAAATTCATCATCGATTGTGATTGAAACAACAGCTTTCATTTTTCCTTCCTTGTCAACTTTTCTGATTCGTACATCTGTTATCTGCATGTCAAGTCCCCCTCAAGTGTTATTAAATTAAGAATCTTTCGTTCTTTTCAGATACAATTTTTATCTCACCTTCACCACAATAATATGAATTTGGCTTAAGTGTTCCCCTGCTTTCCACAATACAGTTCTCTACATGGGTGTTGTCCCCGATGTAGACATCATTCAGAATGATTGAATTTTTTATCACACAATTCTTTCCGATGAATGCCTGCTTGAACAGTACGGAATTTTCAACCTTGCTGTTTATGATGCAGCCACTGGCTACCAGACTGTTTGTAACATCCGATTCTGTATTAAACTTAGCCGGTGGCAGATCATCCACCCTAGAATATACCTTTGGCTCCTGTCTGAAGAAGAAGTCCCTCACCTCAGGCTTGAGGAAATCCATATTTGTCCTAAAGTAATCATCTACATCCGCAATGTTGCTCCAATATGTATTCATCTTGTAACCGTATATTTTCTTTACATTTCTGTAACGTATGAGAATGTCACTTACCAAATCATATCTTGATTCCTCTGCTGCCTTCTCCAGCAGCTCTATGAGGAGACGTCTTCTCACTACATAGATACCTGTGGAGATTGTATTGGACTGTGCCAGAAGCGGCTTCTCCTCGAACTCAACGATTCTTGAGTCCTCGTTCATCTTCACGACTCCAAATCTGCTGACATCCTCGTTTGGCATCATATCCTTGCACACAACTGTAATGTCTGCCTTTTTCTGGATATGGAAATCCAATACTGCATTATAATCCAGCTTGTATATGCAGTCACCGCTTGAGATTACTACATATGGCTCATGTCTTCTCTTTAAAAAGTCCAGATTCTGATAAATAGCATCTGCTGTTCCCCTGTACCAGTCACTATTTTCTGCTGTCACTGTAGGTGTGAAGAGATATAAGCCTCCCTGTTTTCTACCAAAATTCCACCATTTTGACGAACTCAAATGTTCATTTAATGACCTGGAATTATACTGTGTAAGCACTGCAACCGTCTGAATACGGGAATTGCTCATGCTGGACAGTGCAAAATCAATGCTTCTGAACGCTCCGCCCACTGGCATTGCTGCGATTGCACGTTTTTTTGACAGTTCCTTCATTCTTTTGCTGTTTCCACCAGCCAAAATAATACCTATTGCCTTCATTTTCCGTCACCTGCCTTAATGATTACCTGACCGCCTGCCAGTTCCCCATTCGGGTAATCTTCATGTACTGTCTTTCCTGAAATCGCAGTATTTTTACCAATTCTTACATTTTCCGGTATTACAGTATCCTCTCCAACTGTAACCAGTCCAAAGGAATAGATGCTCTCATTGAGAACATTTGGAGCTTCTTCCCCAACTCCAAGCACTGCGCCTTCTCCGATTCGGCTGTTTTCTGCTATGATTGACTTGTCGATGGTACATCTGTCACCAATTACTGCATCACGCATGATGATAGAGTCCCTGATCACCGCACCCTTGCCAATCTTAACATTTGAACCAATTACAGAATTCTGTACATAGCCATAATTTTCTGTGCCCTCACCGATTATGCTTCTCTCGCTATGTCCCTCAGGTGATACATATAAAGGCTCTATTGTATCGCTCTTCGTGTAAATCTTCCAATACTCCTCATAGAGATTAAACTCAGGAATCAAATCAATAAGCTCCATATTTGCTTCCCAGTATGAGCCAAGTGTTCCTACATCCTTCCAGTAACCATTGAACTCATAGGCAAAAAGTCTCTTATCGTTCTCAAAGCAATAAGGTATAATATGCTTTCCAAAGTCACAGCTCTGCACATCCTTCATTGCAACAAGTGCATCCCTTAAAACCGGCCATGAGAATATGTAAATACCCATTGATGCAAGATTACTTCTAGGCTTTTCCGGCTTCTCCTCAAAGTCCTTAATCTTTTTATCCTCATCAGCTATTACAATTCCAAACCGGCTGGCTTCTTCCATAGAAACCGGCATTGTGGCGATTGTCACATCCGCATTGTTTTCCTTGTGGAAATCAAGCATCACCTCATAATCCATCTTGTAAATATGGTCGCCCGACAAGATTAGCACATAATCAGGATTGTAGCTTTCCATATATCTTAGATTCTGATAAATTGCATTAGCTGTTCCTGTGTACCATTCACTGTTATTGCTCCTTTCATAAGGAGGAAGTACTGTTACACCACCATTATTGCGATCCAAATCCCACGGAATACCAATTCCTATGTGTGAATTTAATCTCAGTGGCTGATACTGTGTCAGAACACCTACAGTGTCAATTCCTGAATTGATACAGTTGCTGAGTGGGAAATCAATTATCCTGTATTTTCCTCCGAATGCAACTGCTGGTTTTGCCACGTCTGCTGTCAGAACTCCAAGTCTGCTGCCTTGACCACCCGCTAATAGCATGGCTATCATTTCTTTTTTAATCACGTTATCACTCCCTGTCTGTTCTTTATATAGTTGAATTATAACATATCCCTTTACAAGCAACAACATTTTTCACAAATTTTCGTTATTATTCGTCAGTTTTTTGTCAATTTACACAATTTTTTCCCAATATTCTTCTCTTTCCAAATCATGTAAATAAGAGTATAATTATTGGAAGGGTTTCAACCCGTATTAATAATAGGTAGGTATTCGTTTATGTATAAATTAGATTTTAACTCACCAATCCATGTTCACTTTATGGGAATAGGCGGTATCAGCATGAGCGGTCTCTCTGAAATTCTCTTGTCAGAGGGCTTCACTGTCACCGGTTCTGACTCCAGAGAATCAGAGCTCACAGATTTTCTTGAGAGCAAGGGCATCAAAATCTTCTATGGCCAGAAGGCTGAAAACATCATCCCCGGCATCCAGCTTGTAGTCTACACAGCTGCTATCCACCAGGACAATCCGGAATTCGTTGAAGCTAAGGCTCAGGGCATTCCTATGCTTTCCCGCGCTGAGCTGCTTGGTCAGATTATGGATAACTATGAGAAATCCATCGCCGTTGCCGGTACCCATGGTAAAACAACTACAACCTCTATGATAAGCCAGATTCTCCTGGAAGCCAAGGCTGACCCAACTATTTCTGTGGGCGGCATGCTTCAGGCAATCAATGGAAATCTCCGTATCGGCGATTCTGAAGTATTTATCTCAGAGGCCTGCGAGTACACCAACAGCTTCCTCAATTTCAGACCTCGCTACAGCGTGATTTTAAATGTTGAGGCTGAGCACCTGGACTTCTTCAAGGATTTGGATGACATCAGACATTCCTTCCGCAGGTTTGCTTCAAACACTCTTGAGGACGGAGCCACCATCATAAATGGCGAGATTGAAAATTATGAAGAGCTTGTCAATGGACTGCATCAAAAAGTAATCACCTACGGCTTAAATGACCAGTATGACTACTATGCTTCTGATATCTCCTATGATGACAAAGCCTGTGCCCACTACACAGTGATGCATGCCGGTCAAAAATTATTTGACGTAAAGCTCAATGTGCCTGGTGCCCACAATGTAAGCAACTCACTTGCTGCTGTAGCACTTATGCTGGAGCTTAACATAGCAGAGGAAGCTATTATTTCCGGTCTCTACAAGTTTGGCGGTGCCGACAGGCGTTTCCAGTACAAGGGTCAGTTTAATGGTGTGACTGTAATCGATGATTATGCCCATCACCCAACAGAAATCCGCGCTACTTTGACTGCGGCTGCAAATTACCCTCACAAGAGACTCGTCCTTGTCTTCCAGCCACACACATATTCCCGTACTAAGGCCTTTCTTAATGATTTTGCCGATGTACTTTCCATGGCGGATGTGGTTGTGCTTGCAGATATTTACGCTGCCCGTGAGCAGAATACTTATGGCATATCCTCACAGGACATACTTAATCTCTTAAAGCAAAAGGATTGCGAGGCTTACTATTTTCCATCTTTTGATGAAATTCAGAAATTTTTATTGGAAAATTGTATGAACGGTGACCTGTTGATAACAATGGGGGCTGGAAACGTGGTAGAAATAGGAGAATCCCTCCTTAACCAGTAAGTTGTCCACTTTATCCACATGAAATTGTTGGAAACTCCAACTTTTCATGTGGATTTTCTTTATATGTTATCAACACTCATCCAGCCGTGATTTAAGCCCTGCTGCGACAGTTTTCACCTGTTATCCACTTTATCCACAATTTTTTGTTCACTTCTCCTCCCTTTAATATCAAGGCTTTGAGCCATTTTTACTTCTTTTCAAACCCAGATAATTGTGCTATTATTGGTGTCAGGTTAAATGCGAAAGAGGTAATTTTTATGGCAGACATTCATTTGTATACTGATAGTTCATCACAGTTAACAAGTGTTTCGAATATTTTTATTGACGAATTCATGCCTGATGCAAATGGTGAATTTGTAAAGGTATATTTATATTTATTACGCTGCATCGGAAGTAATGCACAAAATTGTACAATTTCAGCAATTGCTGATTTATTTATGCACACTGACAAGGACATACTACGCGCTTTGAGGTACTGGGAGAAGCAGGGAGTGCTGACTCTGGACTATGATGCGGAGGGTGCTGTGTGTGGTATACATTTTATGGATTTGAATGCAGGTGCTGGTGGTGTTGGCAGTGCTGGGGCTGTTGCGGAAGTGGGCTCGAATACCGGCAAGGCAGCCATGTCCGAAAATGGTATAACACAATCTAATGGTGGTATAGGCACTGCTCAGGCTGACGGAGTACAGGCTGACGTAAGTCAGACAAGTGCTGACTCAGCCACTAAGACAAACGCCAAACCAGCCAGAAAAGAATACTCTCTGGACGACATCAAAAAGTTCCGCAAGAACCCGGATATTTCAGAGCTTTTCTTCATTATAGAAGCTTATTTAAAGCACCCTCTGTCATCTACAGACACCAACATCGTGCTTTACTGGTATGATGAGCTTTCCTTCACTACAGAGCTTATTGATTATCTGGTGGAATACTGTATCAGCAAGGGACACTCAAGCTTCCGATACATGGACAAGGTTGCTCTGGGATGGGCAGAAAGTAAAATCACTACTGTTGAGCAGGCAAAGGAAAATACAGCCGCCCACAGCCAGATTTACTATTCTGTAATGAAGGCTCTCGGTATTTCGGGCAGGAATCTGGTGGAATCCGAGATGGAGTACATACGCAAATGGACTAAGGACTATGCCTTTGATAATTCTATTATTCTTGATGCCTGCAAGCGTACTATTACCGCCACCCATCAGCCAAGCTTTGAGTACACAGATTCAATTCTCACTAATTGGAAAAAGAATAATGTACATACTATAGAGGACATCAAGCGCTTAGATGACGCTTTTTCAAAGTCTAAAAAGTTAAAGCTTAACACTACTGATTCAGACAGTCAGGTAAAGCGCAACAAATTCAACAACTTTAGTCAGAGAAAGCAGGACTATGATCAGTTAGAAAAATTATTACTCAACAGTACTGTTCAGTAATTTTTCAGGAGGATATGATGGCACTTAGCAACGCTCAATATGATGAGATAATGAGAGGATATGATGAGAGACAGCTTCAGAACAGGCACATTACTGCAATGCGCCTTAGCGAAGCCTACAAAAAAGAGCCTCGTTTAAAGGAAATTGATAACGCCATTGCTTCCTGCTCTGTAAAACAGGCTGAGAAGCTTCTGGATGGGGACAAGAATGCTCTTGACACACTTAAGATGCAGATTAAGGCATTCAGGGATGAGAAAAAAGATATTTTCTTAAGTCTCGGCTATCCTGATGATTATTTTGAACCTGTGTATTCCTGTCCTGACTGCAAAGACACCGGCTACATCAATGGCATCCGCTGTCACTGCTTCAAACAGGCTGTGATTAACACTGTTTATTCCCAGTCCAATATCAGGGATATTTTAGACAGAGAGAACTTCTCTTCCTTCTCCTTTGATTATTTTTCTGACGAGGATACAAACCCTGCAACAGGTCTCACTTCTCTACAGACAATGCAGAACGCTGTCAGGGAATGTCAGAATTTTATCAATGATTTTGACAATAAACCTAAGAATTTATTTCTGTATGGCAATACCGGAGTTGGCAAGACTTTTCTATCAAATTGTGTTGCAAAAGAACTTTTGGACAGAGGTTACTCCGTTATATACTTTACAGCTTTCCAATTATTTGATATATTAAGCAAAGGTGTGTTTGAGAAGGACTCAGATGCCATCGCAGCACACAAAAATATTTTCGACTGTGATTTACTCATAATTGATGACTTGGGAACCGAGCTTTCCAATTCATTTACTACATCACAGCTATTTTTATGCATAAATGAGAGGATTCTCCGCCAGAAGTCCACAATCATCTCAACAAATCTTGAGCTTAGCCAGATTGTAGACACTTATTCTGAGCGTACATTATCCCGCATTTCAAGCAACTATTCTATCATCAAGCTATTTGGTGATGACATTCGTATTAAGAAGCGTCATATGTTATAACGCTTTTTAAATACCTAAGCATACAATAAAAGCTGCCAGTTGCCATGCATCCAGAGAAGCTGCCAATGGCAGGTTTGATGGTGGCAGGTTTTATGTATATATTTTGTGTTCACATATTTATGGAGGAATTAAGAAAATGCCAAACGACGAAAGAATTTTGGAAACTATGCCAACAGGTACCCTTGGTCTTGTAGCAACAGACAGCTGCATAGGGCTTGCCGAGAAAGTTGATTACTACCTCAAGGGTTGGAGAGAACACCGCGAGCATGAGCACCACAATGACATTGCATTCAAGGAGTATTACAAGGACAGTTATATCATCAAGCCCTATACTCCACGATTTGGTTCAGGTGAAGCTAAATGTGTTATCAATCAGTCAGTCAGAGGATATGACCTCTATATCATGGTAGATGTTACAAATTACAGCCTCACATACTCAGTATGCGGTCAGGAAAATCATATGTCACCAGATGACCACTACGCAGATTTAAAGCGTGTTATCGCAGCTGTAGGTGGTAAGGCTCGTAGAATTACAGTAATTCTTCCATTCTTATATGAAAGCCGTCAGCACAGACGTACAGGACGTGAATCTCTGGATTGTCCATTAGCTCTTCAGGAGCTCATCAACATGGGAGTTGACAACATCATTACATTTGATGCTCATGACCCTCGTGTTGTAAACGCTATTCCACTCAATGGATTTGAAAACGTAATGCCTTCTTATCAGTTTATCAAGGGTATCTTAAAGAATGTGCCTGATTTGACTATTGATTCAGATCATCTTATGATTATCTCTCCTGATGAAGGTGCTACAAACAGAGCTATCTACCTTGCCAATGTACTTGGTATTGATATGGGTATGTTCTACAAGCGTCGTGATTACAGCAAAATCGAAAATGGACGTAACCCAATCGTTGCACATGAGTTCTTAGGCTCAAATGTAGAGGGCAAGGATGTGCTTATCATTGATGATATGATTTCATCTGGTGAATCAATGGTTGATACAGCCCGGGAATTAAAAAAGCGTCATGCAAACCGCATTTTCGTCGTTTCTACTTTTGGTTTGTTTACAAACGGACTTGCTTCTTTCGATAAGGCATATGAAGAAGGACTTATTTACAGAGTAGTAACAACTAACCTGATTTATCAGAGTCCTGAGCTTTTATCAAGAGAATATTACATCAGTTGTGATATGAGTAAGTACATTGCTTACTTAATTGACACTTTAAATCATGATTCTTCTATTAGTGATTTACTTAATCCTTATGATCGTATTAAGAATTACGTTCACAAGTATCAGGAAAAACAGAAGAACAACTAATAAAAAAAGCTGGCAGCAATTGCTGTCAGCTTTTTTATAAGTATGAATTAAACTAACTCAAGAACTACCTCAAGAGCTCCATCACCCTTACGCTGTCCAATCTTAACGATTCTTGTGTATCCACCGTTACGATCTGCATACTTAGGAGCGATTTCGTCGAACATCTTATTTGTGATGTCCTTTCCATCAACCTTGTAAAGAACCTTGAGCATCTGTCTTCTAGCATGAAGACGTGAAGCAGAGTCTTTCTTGATTTTCTTCTCAACTTCGTCGTAAACTGTAACTTTCTTTCCGTCTACAACTTCTTTAACTCTCTTGCCGTCTTTGTCTTTACGAGCAACCTTAGCTGTTACTGTTACTTCTTCGAAGTTATCCTTCTCTTTAACTGCTAATGCGATAAGTCCCTCAGCAATCTTACGAACTTCCTTTGCCTTAGCCTCTGTTGTAACAATCTTGCCTGTTGCAAGAAGCTGTGTTACCTGACCTCTTAATAAAGCCTTTCTCTGACTAGCTGTTCTGCTTAATTTACGATACTTTGCCATTTTATTTTCCTCCATTTGTGGGACATCCGGTTATGCGCTTCGGTCTTACTTACCAGACATCGTATCTTGTTGTGGCATTATTCCTGCCAGTTGCCACTCATGTGTCAGACACAATCACGCTCTTTGGTCTTACTGACTCTGCCTTATGAGTATATATCTGTATCTCCCTGCCTCATGTGTCTGCAAAATCTGATAGAATATCTTCTGCTGGCACACTGCAGCCTGAAGCCTACATTTGAAATGTATATGCGAGTCTCGGATTATTCCTCGCTCTGGTTTAACTGTAAACCTAATTCTTTTAATTTTGCTAATACTTCTTCCAAAGACTTACGTCCAAGGTTACGAACCTTCATCATATCGTCTGGAGTTCTATTGATAAGCTCTGCAACAGTATTGATTCCAGCTCTCTTTAAGCAGTTGTATGAACGTACAGAAAGCTCAAGCTCATCGATATTCATCTCAAGAACCTTCTCCTGTGCGTCATCACCCTTCTCAATCATAACTTCAGCCTGCTGAGCAGCATCTGAAAGATCTATGAAGAGGTTTAAATGCTCGCTTAATACCTTAGCTGCAAGGCTGACTGCCTCGTCTGGCTCAAGTGTTCCATTAGTAAATACATCTAATGTAAGCTTATCGTAATCTGTAACCTGACCTACACGGGTATTCTCAACTGTAAGGTTAACACGCTCTACCGGTGTGTAGATAGAATCAACAGCGATTACACCGATTGGAGTATCCTCGCTCTTATTCTTGTCTGCTCCTACATATCCTCTACCCTTTGTAATTGTGAGCTCCATGTAAAGCTTTGAGTCTGCTCCACCATTTAAGTGTGCAATCTCTAACTCAGGATTCATAATTTCGATATCAGAGTCAATCTGGATATCAGCTGCTGTAACAACGCCTTCACCTTCGAATTCAATATAAGCAACCTTTGGCTCGTTTGTAGAACTGTTGTTGCGGATTGCAAGATTCTTGATGTTCATGATGATTTCAGCAACATCTTCCTTTACACCTGGAATTGAGCTGAACTCGTGTAATACACCATCTATCTTAACCTGGCTGACTGCAGCTCCTGGTAATGAAGAAAGCATAATTCTTCTAAGTGAATTACCAAGTGTTGTTCCATAACCTCTCTCTAAAGGCTCTACAACAAATCTGCCATATGTCTTGTCTTCTGAAATTTCTGCGATTTCAATTTTTGGTTTTTCAAAATCGAACACTACAAATTCCCTCCTTCTCGGGTATCGTTGTTGTTTTGTATATATCGTATGATACAAATACCATACAAGAGTGGATAAGCCGGGAAATAAATCCCCGGCAAACCAATTTAATTTTACTTAGAATATAACTCGACGATAAGCATCTCATCTACAGGAACATCAATCTGCTCACGTGTAGGAAGTTCTTTTACAGTTCCCTGTAATTTCTCAGCGTCTACATCTAACCATTCAGGAACAAGTCTTCCGCCAGCTACCTCAACGATATCCTTCATTCTCTGAAGTCCTTTTTTGCTCTCTTTGATTTCGATAACGTCTCCAGCCTTTACAAGGTATGAAGGAACGTTAACCTGCTTGCCGTTTACTAAAACGAACTTGTGATCAACAATCTGTCTTGCTTCTTTTCTTGTTCTAGCGAATCCAAGACGGAAAACTACGTTGTCAAGTCTTGACTCAAGCATTGTCATTAAGTTTGGTCCAGTTAAGCCTCTCATCTTATCTGCCTTCTCGTAGTAGTTACGGAAAGGCTTCTCTAATACACCATAGATGAATTTAGCTTTCTGCTTCTCTCTTAACTGAAGTCCGTACTCAGAAACCTTTCTGTTTGCTCTTGTTAAGTTTCTTTTAGACTTCTTATCATATCCTAAATAACTTGGCTCTAAACCAAGTGATCTACATCTTTTAAGTACAGGTACTTTATTAACTGCCATTTTTAATCTATACCTCCTAATTAGACTCTTCTACGTTTTGGTGGACGACATCCATTGTGAGGTACTGGAGTAACATCCTTAATTGAAGTAACCTCAAGACCGCATGCTGAAAGCGCACGAATAGCTGCTTCTCTTCCTGATCCTGGTCCCTTAACGAATACGTCAACTGTCTTTAATCCATGGATTAAAGCTGCCTTTGTAGCAGTTTCTGCTGCCATCTGAGCAGCATATGGAGTAGATTTCTTTGAACCTCTAAATCCAAGACCACCAGCACTTGCCCATGAAAGAGCGTTTCCTTCTGCATCTGTTAATGTAACGATAGTGTTATTGAAAGATGCCTGAATATGTGCCTGTCCGCGTTCAACGTTTTTCTTTACACGCTTTTTAGTTGTTTTCTTTGCAACATTCTTAGCCATTTTTAAACTAACCTACTTTCTCAAATAATAAACGAAGTAAAACAATTACTTCTTCTTGTTTGCTACTGTTCTCTTTGGACCCTTACGAGTTCTGGCATTAGTCTTTGTCTTCTGTCCACGAACTGGAAGTCCTTTTCTATGACGGATACCACGATAGCATCCAATCTCCTGAAGTCTCTTAATATTTAAAGCAATTTCTCTACGAAGATCACCCTCAACTGTCTGAGTCTCGTCTATAACTGCAGAGATTTTCTTAACCTCATCGTCAGTTAAATCTCTTACACGAGTATTTGGATCTACGCCAGCTGCTTCAAGGATACGATTTGAGCTTACTCTACCAATTCCGTAGATGTAAGTTAAACCGATTTCTACACGTTTTTCTCTTGGTAAATCTACACCTGCAATACGAGCCATGTGTGTTTACACCTCCATAAATATTTTTCCTAATCAATATTGTAGCGACGTGTCTGCAACAACACCTCTATAACCGAAAAACACTCTCCTACAGCTACGGTTGCACGTCCTGAAATGTGTGTGCTCAAGTGCTTTCCCATATTTTGCATTTTCGTTATGCGCCACTCGGTATTATAGCGCATAGCCAGACTGCTCTCTGTTTATTATGAACAGCGTCAAATTGAATTTGCGCTGCAGCCGCACATAATTTGTTTGAAAAGGTTACTGCACAAATAACAGGGTCTTATTTATAATTAACCCTGTCTCTGTTTATGCTTAGGATTTTCGCAGATAATTCTGATGCTTCCTTTTCTTTTAATAACTTTGCACTTTTCGCACATTGGTTTAACTGATGATCTAACCTTCACAGCAAATCCTCCTTTCTCAATGAAAGTCCCTTGTTAGGGATACTTTTCCAAAAGTGTCCGAGTAGTATTATACACGGACACTTTCAAGAAGTCAATACATTTTCTTATTTATCTCTCCAAATAATTCTGCCCTTTGTAAGGTCATATGGAGACATCTCAATTGTAACTTTATCCCCTGGTAAAATTCTGATAAAGTTCATTCTGAGTTTTCCGCTGATTGTAGCTAAAATCTGATGTCCATTCTCAAGCTCTACCTTAAAAAATGCGTTTGGTAATTTTTCAACTACAACTCCTTCAACTTCTATAACATCTGCCTTTGACATTTATATATCCTCCTGTCATAAATCTGTCTCATTTGGTCTAAAATAACTCCAGGAATCCAGCTTTTTTCTCATCCTCAGTCAAGGATAGGATTTCCGGCTTATTGTCTGTTATAAGTATTGTATTTTCATAGTGGGCTGACAGTGAATGATCCTCTGTTACAACTGTCCATTCATCATCCATCCAGACAACATCAGGTGTTCCCATGTTAATCATTGGCTCAATGGCTAAAGTCATTCCCGGCTGAAGCTTAATGCCCCTGTGAGGCCATCTCTGCCTGAAATTAGGAATTTCCGGCTCCTCATGGAGATTTGAACCGATGCCATGACCTACCAGGTCATATACCACACCATATCCAAAGCTCTCCGCGAAGTCGCCTATGGCTCCTGATATGTCAAACAGCCTGTTGCCTGCCTTTGCGTTTTTAATGCCCTGAAAGAAGCTTAAGCGCGTTCTTTCTATTAGATACTGTGCTTCTTTACTTATCTCTCCAACCCCGACTGTCCTGGCTGCATCTGAGTGATATCCCTTGTAGATAACTCCTGCATCCAGACTGACGATATCGCCTTCTTTTATGATACGATCTGCTCTTGGAATTCCATGCACTACCTCATCATTTACGGACACACAGATTGATGCCGGATATCCGCAGTAATTTAAAAATGAAGGCTCGCACCCATAACTTCGAATTATTTCTTCACCCAAACGGTCCACATCCAGTGTAGACATCCCAGGTTTAATTGCTTTTCCAAGCTCCTGATGTACTGCGGCAAGTATTCTTCCTGCCTCTCTCATCAATTCTATTTCCTGAGCTGATTTAATCGTTACAGACATTATTATTCACCTAATATTGCAACGATAGCGGCAAATACGTCGTCCATCGGTTTTGTTCCATCTACTGACTTTAAAATACCCTGAGCATTGTAGTACTCAATAAGTGGCTGTGTCTGATCATGATATACTGTAAGACGCTTCTGAACTGTCTCCGGCTTATCATCATCACGAAGCACTGTCTCACTTCCACATGCATCACATCTGCCCTCAACCTTAGTTGGGTTGAATACGATGTGGTAAGTTGCTCCACAATTTAAGCATGCTCTTCTTCCACCCATACGCTTTACAATGTTCTCGTCCGGAACATCTACGTCAATTGCAAAATCCATAGTCTGATTAATTTTCTTTAATGCAGCATCAAGTGCCTCAGCCTGTGGAATTGTTCTTGGGAAGCCATCCAATACAAATCCGTTCTTGCAGTCATCCTGCTGGATTCTATCCATTACCAGGTCACATGTAAGCTCATCTGGAACTAATGCTCCCTGATCCATATATGTTTTTGCTTTTTTACCTAACTCTGTTCCGTTCTTGATATTTGCACGGAAAATATCTCCTGTTGAGATATGTGGAATATTGTACTTTGCAGCAATCTGCTTAGCCTGTGTTCCTTTTCCAGCACCAGGTGCTCCTAACATAATAATTTTCATAGTCTTCTCCTTATTCTCTATTATGCACAATAGGAGATACTGAAAACAGTATCTCCATATAGTACATTACTCATTTAAAAATCCTTTATAGTAACGAACCCTCATCTGTGATTCAACCTGTTTAAGTGTCTCAACTACAACACCTACAACAATGATGATTGATGTACCGCCAAATGATACGTTTGCGTTGAATACACCGTTGAAGAAGATAGGAATCACTGCAACGATTGTAAGTCCAACTGCACCTATAAATACGATATAATTCAATATTTGATTTAAGTAATCACTGGTTGGTTTTCCAGGTCTGATACCAGGAACAAATCCTCCAGCTCGCTTCATATTATTCGCAACTTCTAATGGATTAAACGTAATCTGTGTATAGAAATATGCAAATGCTATTACTAATGCGATATAAACAACAAGTCCGATTGAATATACAGGATTCTCAGGATCACACCAGTTAGACTGAGATAATCCTCTTAAAATCTTGCTTCCAATTCCTGTTCCATTACCCTTGCCAAGTACACTAGCAACAATTACAGGTGTGTACATTAATGACTGGGCAAAAATTACAGGGATAACACCACTTGTGTTTACCTTAAGTGGAATATGTGTCTGCTGACCACTAACCTGCTTATTTCCACGAATTTTGCTTGAGTACTGAACCGGGATACGTCTCTCAGCTCCCTGAAGCACGATAACAAACATAACCATTACAACAATAATTGCAACGATAACAAGTGCTGCAACAACAGCCTTTGCTGTATTTGTCTGAGATGCAATAAACTGCTCCCAGAGTGCTCCTAAATCCTCAGGCATACGAGAAATGATGTTAATTGTCAAAACAATTGATATACCGTTTCCAATTCCCTTCTCTGTTATACGCTCACCAATCCACATAAGCACAGCAGAACCTGCTGTGAGTGAGGTAATGACCATTATAACTGTAAGTGGGCTCTTATCATCAAGATAATTGTTTCTGTAGAAACCAATTGTCATTGCAACTGACTCAATCAGTCCAAGTGCAATTGTAAGATAACGAGTTATCTCAACAATCTTTTTCCTACCCTCTTCACCATCACGCTGCAGCTCTTCAAGCTTTGGAATCGCTATTGTGAGCAGCTGCATGATAATTGAAGCTGTAATATATGGAGTAATGTTCAGTGCAAACACAGACATGTTCAAAAATGATCCACCGGTAATCGCATCAACAAATCCTAATCCATCAGAGGAATTGTTAGAAAACCAATCCTGAAATACAGATCCGTTTACACCCGGTATCGGAAGCTCACTTCCGATACGGATGACAATAAGCATCAGGAAAGTAAAGAGAATTCTATTTCGAATATCTTTAATCTTAAATGCATTACGGAGTGTCTCGAACATTAGATCACCTCTGTTTTTCCACCAAGAGCTTCAATCTTTTCCTTTGCGCTTGCGCTGAATGCGTTAGCTGAAACTGTAAGCTTCTTAGTAAGTTCACCATTTCCGAGAATCTTTACGCCATCTCTTGGGTTCTTTACGATACCAGCTTCAACTAATGTATCTACAGTCACTACTGTATCATTGTCGAAACGCTCAAGAGTTGAAATATTAATTGCTACGATTGTCTTTGTGTTTCTATTCTTGAAACCTCTCTTAGGCAATCTTCTGTATAATGGCATCTGTCCACCTTCGAAACCAATTCTAGGTGCTCCAGAACGAGCCTTCTGACCCTTATGACCCTTACCAGCAGTCTTACCGTTTCCTGAGCCGTGTCCACGGCCTCTTCTGAAATTATCACTATGCACTGAACCTTCAGCTGCTTTTAAATTAGATAAATCCATCACGGTACCTCCTTGTCTTATTCTTAAACTTCTTCTACCTTAACGTATGGTGCTACTTTGCGTACAGCTCCCTGCGTAGCTGCATTGTTTGGTAACTCTACTGTCTTTCCTAACTTAGTAAGACCAAGAGCTTCAATAGTCTTCTTGTTCTTTGGAACAGCACCAATTGTAGATTTAATTAATGTTACTTTAACTTTATCTGCCATTTTGCGTTCCTCCTTAACCTAAGATTTCTTCTACAGATTTACCACGAAGCTTTGCAACCTCTTCTGGGCTTCTTAACTGTGAAAGA
>ERZ1031095.340-NODE-340-length-15620-cov-4.304272_pt1 | contig 15620 bp, 10 predicted proteins | sample MGYA00517108_ERZ1031095 | MGnify/ENA primary metagenome ERZ1031095 (study PRJEB33719, sample SAMN04261275) | wastewater metagenome | biome: rural village; feature: human; material: feces | host: Homo sapiens | place: El Salvador | collected 2013-01-07 ... | reverse complement strand
CCACTACGCCGAAAAGGCGCGTTCGCTGGCCAACGGGAATGCCGCAGCTGGCGGCACTGTTGCTGGTGCTGCTGGTCGATAGCCTGGTGGCCCCGCATTTCTGGCAGGTGGTGCTCCAGGATGGGCGTTTATTCGGTAGCCCCATAGACATTCTTAACCGTGCGGCCCCCGTTGCGCTGTTGGCTATCGGAATGACGCTGGTGATCGCAACAGGTGGGATTGATCTCTCCGTGGGGGCGGTGATGGCTATCGCCGGAGCCACAACGGCTGCGATGACGGTCGCGGGATTCAGCCTGCCGATTGTTTTGTTAAGCGCCCTGGGCACTGGCATCCTGGCGGGATTGTGGAACGGCATACTGGTAGCGATCCTCAAAATTCAGCCGTTTGTTGCCACCCTGATCCTGATGGTCGCCGGGCGCGGCGTGGCGCAACTGATCACCTCCGGACAGATCGTCACGTTTAACTCGCCGGATCTCTCATGGTTTGGCAGTGGATCGCTGTTGTTCCTGCCAACGCCGGTCATTATCGCGGTGCTGACGCTTATCCTGTTCTGGCTGTTGACCCGCAAAACGGCGCTGGGGATGTTTATCGAAGCCGTTGGTATCAACATTCGGGCGGCAAAAAATGCCGGGGTAAACACGCGGATCATCGTCATGCTTACCTACGTGTTGAGCGGGCTGTGTGCGGCGATTGCGGGCATTATCGTGGCGGCGGATATTCGCGGTGCCGATGCCAATAACGCCGGGTTATGGCTGGAGCTGGACGCCATTCTCGCGGTGGTTATTGGCGGCGGATCGCTGATGGGCGGACGTTTTAACCTACTGCTTTCGGTGGTGGGGGCGCTGATTATTCAGGGGATGAACACCGGAATTTTGCTTTCGGGCTTTCCGCCAGAGATGAACCAGGTTGTAAAAGCGGTGGTAGTTCTTTGCGTGCTGATTGTCCAGTCGCAACGCTTTATCAGTCTGATTAAAGGAGTACGTAGCCGTGATAAAACGTAATTTGCCACTGATGATCACCATCGGCGTCTTTGTGTTGGGTTATCTTTACTGCCTGACCCAGTTTCCCGGTTTTGCTTCCACAAGAGTGATCTGCAATATCCTGACCGATAACGCCTTTCTTGGGATCATTGCCGTTGGCATGACCTTTGTGATCCTCTCCGGTGGGATCGATCTCTCCGTCGGTTCGGTGATCGCCTTTACTGGCGTGTTTCTGGCAAAAGTGATTGGCGATTTCGGCCTCTCGCCGCTACTGGCGTTTCCGCTAGTGCTGGTGATGGGCTGTGCCTTCGGCGCATTTATGGGGCTTTTGATCGACGCCCTGAAGATCCCGGCATTTATCATTACCCTGGCGGGGATGTTCTTTTTGCGCGGTGTCAGCTATCTCGTTTCGGAAGAGTCGATTCCGATAAACCATCCCATTTATGACACGCTCTCAAGCCTTGCGTGGAAAATCCCTGGCGGCGGTCGCTTAAGTGCGATGGGACTGCTGATGTTGGCGGTGGTGGTTATCGGTATTTTCCTCGCGCATCGTACCCGTTTTGGTAATCAGGTATACGCCATTGGCGGCAACGCAACGTCGGCGAACCTGATGGGGATTTCCACTCGCAGCACCACTATTCGCATTTATATGCTCTCCACCGGACTGGCAACGCTGGCGGGGATTGTCTTCTCGATTTATACCCAGGCCGGATATGCGCTGGCGGGCGTAGGTGTGGAACTGGATGCTATCGCCTCAGTGGTAATTGGCGGTACGCTTCTGAGCGGTGGCGTTGGAACGGTATTAGGGACGCTTTTTGGCGTGGCGATTCAGGGACTGATTCAGACTTACATAAACTTTGATGGCACGCTGAGCTCATGGTGGACGAAAATCGCCATCGGTATTTTGTTGTTTATTTTTATAGCATTACAGCGTGGATTAACGGTGCTGTGGGAGAATCGTCAGAGTTCGCCAGTGACAAGAGTCAACATTGCGCAGCGATAAAAACGCCTCTCCGTGTGGAGAGGCGCAGGAGATTACGCGTCCGGGAACTCACGGATAAAGCGTTCGACATCTTCAACCATATGGTCGTTGCCGACAAAGAACGAACGGCGCTGGTGCAGAGTTTCCGGGATGATATCCAGAATACGCTCTTTGCCATCGCTCGCTTTACCGCCCGCTTGTTCCGCCAGGAATGCCATCGGGTTGCACTCATAAAGCAAACGCAGTTTGCCGTCCGGGTGGCTGGCGGTGCTTGGGTAGAGATAAATACCGCCTTTCAGCAGGTTACGGTGGAAATCCGCGACCAGTGAACCGATATAACGTGAGGTATACGGGCGGTTGGTGGATTTATCTTCTTCCTGGCAGAATTTAATGTACTTCTTCACCCCGTTCGGAAACTTAATGTAGTTTCCTTCGTTGATGGAGTAGGTTTTGCCTTTCTCCGGGAAGCGCATCCGTTCCTGGCACAGGCAGAAAACGCCGAGCGAAGGATCGTAAGTAAAGGCGTGAACACCGCATCCGGTGGTGTAAACCAGCATGGTAGAGGAGCCGTATACCACGTAACCTGCCGCAACCTGTTTGTTACCAGGCTGGAGGAAATCTTCTTCCGTTACCGGCGTGCCGACGGGCGTAACGCGGCGGTAGATGGAGAAAATGGTACCGACAGAGACGTTAACATCGATGTTGGACGAGCCATCCAGTGGGTCCATCAGCACCACGTATTTTGCATGTTCACAGCCTTCAAAGACGACAATCTCATCTTCTTCTTCAGAGGCAATGCCCGCAACGATATCGCGTGCTTTCAGTGCGGCTTTCAGTTTTTCATTAGCGAACAAGTCGAGTTTTTGCTGAACCTCGCCCTGCACGTTCTCAGCACCGCTGGCACCCAGGATATCAACCAGTCCTGCTTTGTTGATATCGCGATGGATAATCTTGGCGCCCAGTTTTATTGCCGACAGCAAAGCAGTGAGCTCACCGGTAGCATGAGAAAACTCGTGCTGCTTTTCGACAATAAATTCACCTAACGTTTTCATAAAACTTTCCCTGCAATGTTTATGGAGTAAAGCGACCGTAACAATCTTAACAAATAATCGGAATGTTGCGCTCAGGTGAATCGCGCCAGCAAATTGCGGATTATCCTGAAATGCGTTTCTCACTTGCCCGACATATGCGTAAAATGAGCGGCAGATTAAAAAAGGATAGTGACGTATGCGCATTCATATTTTAGGAATTTGTGGCACGTTTATGGGCGGTCTGGCGATGCTGGCGCGCCAGTTAGGCCATGAAGTAACGGGTTCGGACGCCAATGTGTATCCGCCGATGAGCACCTTACTTGAGAAGCAAGGCATTGAACTGATTCAGGGTTACGATGCCAGCCAGCTCGATCCGCAGCCGGATCTGGTGATTATTGGCAACGCCATGACCCGTGGAAATCCGCGTGTGGAAGCGGTACTGGAAAAAAACATCCCTTATATGTCAGGTCCACAGTGGCTGCACGATTTTGTGCTGCGCGACCGCTGGGTGCTGGCCGTTGCCGGTACACATGGCAAAACCACCACCGCGGGAATGGCGACCTGGATTCTGGAACAGTGCGGTTACAAACCGGGATTTGTGATCGGCGGTGTGCCGGGGAACTTTGAGGTTTCGGCGCGTCTGGGCGAAAGCGACTTCTTTGTTATCGAAGCGGATGAGTATGACTGCGCCTTCTTCGACAAACGCTCTAAATTTGTCCATTACTGCCCGCGTACGCTGATCCTCAACAACCTTGAGTTCGATCACGCCGATATCTTTGACGACCTGAAAGCGATCCAGAAACAGTTCCACCATCTGGTGCGTATCGTTCCGGGGCAGGGCCGTATTATCTGGCCAGAAAACGACATCAACCTGAAACAGACCATGGCGATGGGCTGCTGGAGCGAGCAGGAGCTGGTGGGTGAGCAGGGGCACTGGCAGGCGAAAAAGCTGACCACCGATGCTTCCGAATGGGAAGTTTTGCTGGATGGCGAAAAAGTGGGCGAAGTGAAATGGTCGCTGGTAGGCGAACATAATATGCACAATGGCCTGATGGCGATTGCGGCGGCTCGCCATGTTGGTGTAGCGCCGGCAGATGCCGCTAACGCGCTGGGTTCGTTTATTAACGCTCGCCGCCGTCTGGAGTTGCGTGGTGAAGCGAATGGCGTAACGGTATATGACGATTTTGCCCATCACCCGACGGCGATTCTGGCAACGCTTGCGGCGCTGCGTGGCAAAGTTGGTGGTACGGCGCGCATTATTGCCGTGCTGGAACCGCGCTCGAATACCATGAAAATGGGGATCTGCAAAGACGATCTGGCACCTTCATTAGGTCGTGCCGATGAAGTCTTCCTGCTGCAACCGGCGCATATTCCGTGGCAGGTGGCAGAAGTGGCAGAAGCCTGCGTTCAGCCTGCACACTGGAGTGGCGATGTGGATACGCTGGCAGATATGGTGGTGAAAACCGCTCAGCCTGGCGACCATATTCTGGTGATGAGCAACGGCGGTTTTGGTGGGATCCATCAGAAACTGCTGGATGGTCTGGCGAAGAAGGCGGAAGCTGCGCAGTAATTCGGCCTCAGCCTGATATAGTGTGCGTAGGCCGGATAAGGCGTTCACGCCGCATCCGGCATTTGAGCATAGTGCCTGATGCGACGCTTGATGCGTCTTATCAGGCCTACAGGTGCACCGCATCCGGCAAACCATACTCACATCAACAACGAAAATTACCCTTCATTCTCCGCCAGTTCGCGCAGATACTGGAAAATCTGGCGTGCGGATTTCGGCGGCTTATTCCCTTCTTTCTCTTTCTTCGCGTTGCGGATCAGAGTACGCAGTTGCTGACGATCGGCATCGGGCCACAGATTTAATACCTCAGCGATGGCGTCATCACCTTGATCGATCAGACGATCGCGCAGGTTTTCCAGTTTATGGAACAGCACCACCTGCTGGTTGTGACGGTTTTTCAGCTTATCCAGCGCCTGACGAATAGGCTCTACGTCGCGCTGGCGCAGCATCTTACCGATGAGCTGCAACTGGCGGCGGCGACCTTCCATCTTAATACGCTGGGCGAGCTCAATAGCCGCGCGCAGATCCGCATCTAACGGGATCTTATCCAGCGCGTTTTTCCCCAGATCAACAATTTCCGCGCCAAGGCGTTTTAGCTCCTCGGCATCACGTTTAATTTCACTTTTACTGACCCAGATAATTTCATCGTCTTCGTCTTCGATGTCATCACCGGGAACGTCGTCGAGCCAGTCTTCGGGCTGCTTAGTCATCTCAGGCTCCTTAAAAAAAGAGGCTAATGTTACCAGTTAAGATGCGCACTGAAAAACGGTTCTCTGTTAGACTTCAGAGAAACTCTCTACATTATGGCACTTGCAATGAAAGTAATCTCTCAAGTTGAAGCGCAGCGCAAGATTCTGGAAGAAGCAGTTTCCACTGCGCTGGAGTTGGCCTCAGGCAAATCGGACGGTGCGGAAGTTGCCGTCAGCAAGACCACCGGCATTAGCGTAAGCACGCGTTATGGTGAAGTGGAGAATGTTGAATTCAATAGCGATGGCGCGCTGGGGATCACTGTTTATCACCAGAACCGCAAAGGTAGCGCATCATCCACCGATTTAAGCCCGCAGGCCATTGCCCGCACCGTACAGGCGGCGCTGGATATTGCCCGTTATACCTCGCCAGATCCCTGTGCCGGCGTGGCAGACAAAGAGCTGCTGGCCTTTGAGGCACCGGATCTCGATTTGTTCCACCCTGCGGAAGTTTCCCCGGATGAAGCCATTGAACTGGCGGCCCGCGCAGAACAGGCAGCATTACAGGCGGACAAACGTATCACCAATACCGAAGGTGGCAGCTTTAACAGCCACTACGGTGTCAAAGTTTTTGGCAACAGCCACGGCATGTTGCAGGGTTACTGCTCTACGCGTCATTCGCTCTCCAGCTGTGTAATTGCCGAAGAAAATGGCGATATGGAGCGTGATTACGCCTACACCATTGGTCGTGCGATGAGCGATCTGCAAACGCCAGAGTGGGTTGGGGCCGACTGTGCTCGCCGTACTTTATCGCGCCTGTCACCGCGTAAACTCTCCACCATGAAAGCGCCGGTCATTTTTGCCAATGAAGTGGCAACCGGGCTTTTTGGCCATCTGGTGGGGGCGATAGCGGGTGGATCGGTTTACCGTAAATCCACCTTCCTGCTGGATTCGCTGGGTAAACAAATTCTGCCGGACTGGCTGACCATTGAAGAGCATCCGCATCTGCTGAAAGGGCTGGCATCGACGCCATTTGACAGCGAAGGTGTGCGCACCGAGCGTCGCGATATTATTAAAGATGGCATCCTGACTCAGTGGCTGCTGACCAGCTACTCGGCGCGGAAACTGGGGCTGAAAAGCACCGGACATGCGGGCGGTATTCACAACTGGCGGATTGCCGGACAAGGGCTAAGCTTCGAACAAATGCTCAAAGAGATGGGCACCGGGCTGGTGGTGACGGAGCTGATGGGCCAGGGCGTGAGTGCAATTACCGGTGATTATTCCCGTGGTGCAGCGGGCTTCTGGGTAGAGAATGGCGAGATTCAGTATCCGGTGAGCGAAATCACCATCGCAGGTAATTTAAAAGATATGTGGCGCAATATTGTCACCGTCGGTAACGATATTGAAACACGCAGTAATATACAGTGTGGTTCTGTGCTGTTGCCGGAGATGAAAATCGCCGGGCAGTAAAAAACTGGCGCGACCTGCCGCGCTATAAACTAAAAAATTACACAAAATCATTCGCACTGCATCGAGACGGAAAGTGAATGAGGGCCGGGGAGCGTACTCGCAGTACGTGACCCGGGCGAATGAGCGTAGCCGTCGATGAGGCAGTGTGAAGGATGAAGTGTAAATAAAAAAGGAAGTGAGCAATGCGTAAAAGCCTGTTAGCTATTCTTGCAGTCTCCTCGTTGGTATTCAGTTCTGCGTCGTTTGCCGCTGATCTTGAAGACAATATGGAAACCCTCAACGACACTTTAAAAGTGGTCGAAAAAGCCGATAACGCGGCGCAAGTCAAAGACGCGTTAACGAAGATGCGCGCCGCAGCGCTGGATGCGCAAAAAGCAACGCCGCCGAAGCTCGAAGATAAATCACCGGACAGCCCGGAAATGAAAGACTTCCGTCACGGTTTCGATATTCTGGTTAGTCAGATTGACGACGCGCTGAAGCTGGCAAATGAAGGTAAAGTAAAAGAAGCGCAGGCTGCCGCAGAGCAACTGAAAACGACCCGCAACGCCTATCACCAGAAGTATCGTTAATTCCTCATTTCCCTGTTGCCTGCACTCAGGTAACAGGGAACTTATCATCGCAAATGATGCACCACCTGATTGCTGCTGCCGCGCCAGATCAGGGAAGGGTCTTTTAAATCCTGCACAAATTTGCCGTCGACCAGCACGTTAATCAAATCAACAACCTGCATTTGCGCAGCGTTGAGTTCGTCGAGTTTATAGCCTGTCCACACCCAGATGTCTTTATCCGGACACTCGGCGCGGATGCGTTTTACCAGTTTCAGAATATCCGGCACGTTTTGCGGATGCAGCGGATCGCCGCCGGAGAGGGAAATCCCCTGGCGTTTGATACGAGTGTCATTCAGATCTTTAATGATCTTGTCTTCCATTGCTTTGGTAAATGGCTGACCAGAATTTACCCGCCATGTGCTTTTGTTATAGCAACCGGGGCATTCATGAACACACCCGGAGACAAACAGGGTGCAGCGAGTGCCGGGGCCGTTGACGATGTCGACAGGATAGTACTGATGATAATTCATTATTTCGCCTGGCTTATCAGTCCGCGTGTAGGCTGCATCCGGTAATCAATGCCTGATGCGACGCTGTCGCGTCTTATCAGGCCTGGAGCAGTTGCCAAATGTAGGCCGGATAAGGCGTTTACGCCGCATCCGGCATTTGCTTAACGTAGAGTGAAGATTAACCTATCTGCCCATTCCCCAAATGTTTAACGCGGCGCTTAACTTCTTCCTGCTTACCAGCGTTAAACGGACGTGCATCCGGGCTACCTAAATATCCGCACACGCGGCGAGTTACCGACACACGGGAGGCGTCATGGTTACCACATTTCGGGCAAGTGAAGCCTTTGCTGGTGCACTCGAACTCACCGGTAAAGCCACACTCGTAGCACTCATCAATCGGTGTATTGGTGCCGTAATACGGTACATGCTGATAGCTGTAATCCCAGACATCTTCCAGCGCTTTCAGGTTGTGCTGAATGTTTGGATACTCGCCGTAGCAAATGAAACCACCGTTCGCCAGCGGCGGGTAAGGCGCTTCAAAGTCGATCTTGTCGTACGGGTTCACCTTCTTCTCCACATCAAGGTGGAAACTGTTGGTGTAGTAACCTTTATCGGTCACGCCCGGCACCACGCCAAACTCAGCAGTATCGAGACGGCAGAAGCGGTCGCACAGGTTTTCACTCGGCGTGCTGTAGAGACTGAAACCATAACCCGTTTCTTCTTTCCACTGATCCACTGCCTGACGCAGACGTTCAACAATGGCGATACCTTTCGCGCGAAGCTGCTCGTTGTCGTAAACATGCTCGCCGCCGAACAGCGCGTTAATGGTTTCGTGGATGCCGATGTAACCCAGCGAAATAGACGCACGACCGTTTTTGAAGATTTCAGAAACATCATCGTCAGCATTCAGACGCACGCCACAAGCACCTTCCATATAAAGGATCGGGGCCACGCGCGCTTTCACGCCTTCCAGACGAGCGATACGGGTCATCAGCGCCTTACGTGCCAGCACCAGACGTTCATCCAGCAGCTTCCAGAAGGTGGCTTCATCGCCTTTTGCTTCCAGAGCAATACGCGGCAGGTTCAGGCTGATCACGCCGAGGTTGTTACGACCATCGTGGATCTGCTCGCCGTTTTCATTTTCCCACACGCCGAGGAAGCTGCGGCAGCCCATCGGGGTTTTAAACGAACCGGTGACTTTCACTACCTGATCGTAGTTCAGGATATCCGGATACATGCGCTTGCTTGCGCACTCCAGCGCCAGCTGTTTGATGTCGTAGTTCGGATCGCCTTTTTTATGGTTCAGACCATCGCGAATCGCAAACACCAGTTTCGGGAACACCGCAGTTTTACGGTTTTTACCGAGGCCTGCGATACGGTTACGCAGGATAGATTCCTGAATCAGGCGCGATTCCCAGCTGGTGCCCAGACCAAAACCAAAAGTTACAAACGGCGTTTGACCGTTGGCGGTATGCAGGGTGTTTACTTCGTACTCCAGCGACTGGAAGGCATCGTAGCACTCTTTAATGGTACGAGAGTTAGCGTAGCCTTCTGCGTCCGGGATGCTCCACTCTTCTGCGGTCTTGCGATGTTTGTTGTAGCTGGCGGTGACAAACGGTGCCAGCACTTCATCGATACGGTTAATGGTGGTGCCGCCATAAATATGGCTGGCAACCTGAGCAATAATCTGCGCAGTTACCGCGGTTGCCGTTGAGATCGACTTCGGCGGTTCAATCTCGGCGTTCCCCATTTTAAAGCCCTGGGTCAGCATGCCTTTCAGGTCGATCAACATGCAGTTGAACATCGGGAAAAACGGTGAGTAATCGAGATCGTGATAGTGAATATCGCCACGCTCATGTGCCTGCACCACGTCACGCGGCAGCAGGTGCTGGCGTGCATAGTGTTTAGCCACGATCCCGGCCAGCAGGTCGCGCTGGGTTGGAATCACCTTGCTGTCTTTGTTGGCGTTTTCGTTGAGTAACGAGGCGTTGGTCTGCTCGACCAGACCACGGATCTCCTGGTTCAGGCGACCGCGTTTTTCACGTTCAATGTCGCGATCGTGACGGTACTCGATGTAAGCACGAGCCAGTTGTTTGTATGGACCCGACATCAGCTGGTTTTCAACTGCGGTCTGGATCTCGTTGATATCCACCTGGTTGCGGCCCTGCATCTGCTCGCTGACAACCGCGGCAACAGTGGCGCAATAATCGGCATCATCGACTTCCGCTGCTTTAGCTGCACGCAGAATCGCTTCTTTGATGCGCTCTGATTTAAACGGCACTTTGCAGCCGTCTCGTTTCATCACATGCGGTGTCATGATCGCTCCATATTTTTAAGAACAGGTTATCCACAGAAATTGGGAAAGGCGTTTTCCGGTTTTTTCGTTTCGTTTTCCGGTGCTTTCCGCAATCGCCATCCGCTTATCCACAACGCCGCACCTTTTTCGTGGGGAGCTGTAGTAGCAATTATAGTCGATTAATACAACATATTGGGTTGGGACGCATTTTAAAGTCTATATATAGTGCTTTGCATCAAGGATGTTTTAACTTTTTTTGATGTAGCTCAAAGTAAAAAGCAGAGCGTACGGATGACGGGCGCTACAGCGTTATGTAAATTTTTTAATGAATTTGCTGGTTGAAAAATCAACAAAAACAACATGCTGACAGACAAAACCCCGGAATGACCGGCATTACCGGGGCTTAGGGAAGATTTACTTCTGTAACCACCAGACAGCCTCAAAAGGCCGTAAAGTCATGGCACAGGGTTGTGGTGAGGCTTCTTCGTAGTTATGCATCACAAGCTGCCAGTTGCCGCGCATTTGCCCTGGCTGCCAGGGTTGGATCTCACGGCTAAGGTTGGCAATGACCAGCAAGGTTTGCCCCTTCCATTCACGGCGATAGCACCACAATACAGGGCTGTTTGGCAGCAGATCCTGGTAATTGCCCCATGTCAGGATGGCTTCTTGCTTACGCAGTGCGATTAACTTTTGGTAGGTGTAAAACACCGAGGACTCATCGGCCAGCGCGGCTTCTACGTTGATTTGTTGATAGTTATCGCCCAGGCCAATCCACGGTTCGCCAGCCGTAAACCCGGCATTATCGCCGTTGCTCCATTGCATGGGCGTGCGGCTGTTGTCACGGGATTTACTGGCGAGGATTGCCAATAACTCGTCGGCATCACGCCCATCGTTGCGCAGCTCGGCAAACATATTGAGGCTCTCCACGTCGCGATAGTCAGTAATGCGCGTGAAATGCGGGTTGGTCATGCCAATCTCTTCGCCCTGGTAGATATACGGCGTTCCCTGCATGCCATGCAGCACCATCGCCAGCATTTTTGCCGCAGGCACGCGGTATTCACCTTCATCACCAAAGCGAGAAATAATGCGCGGCTGATCGTGGTTACACCAGAACAAGGCATTCCATGCCACGTTGTGCATTCCTTGTTGCCAGTGGCGGAACAATGTTTTCAACGCCACAAAGTCAGGTTTAGCCAGCGTCCATTTTTCACCACCGGGATAATCGACCTTCAGGTGATGAAAATTAAAGGTCATCGACAATTCACTGCCTGTCAGTGCCGCGTATCGCTGGCAATGCTCAAGGCTGGTGGAGGACATTTCACCTACGGTCATTAACCCGCGTGGCGTAAACACATCGCGGTTCATCTCGTGCAAAAACTCGTGTGCTCGTGGCCCGTCGGTGTAGAAGCGACGCCCGTCGCCATCCAGGTCTTCAGGGAAACGCGGGTCTTTGGAGATCAGATTCACCACATCCAGGCGCAACCCGTCGACCCCACGATCGGCCCAGAATTCACAGACTTTTTTCAGCTCTGCGCGTACCGCTGGATTCTCCCAGTTGAGATCCGCCTGTTCTGGTGCAAAGAGATGCAAATAGTACTGTTCGCTTTCCGCATGCCAGCGCCACGCACTACCGCCAAATTTTGAACGCCAGTTGTTCGGTGGCGTTTCTGGTTCGCCATCGCGCCAGATATAAAACTGGCGGTAAGGGCTTTCTTTGTTCAGCGCCTCGCGAAACCAGGCATGTTGGGTAGAGGTATGGTTAAACACCATATCGAGAATGATACGAATCCCGCGCGATTTTGCCTGCGTCACCAGTTCGTCAAAATCGTCCAGCGTGCCGTAGGTGGGATCAATCGCCGTATAGTTCGCTACATCGTAACCGTTATCGACCTGGGGAGAGACATAAAAGGGGGTTAGCCAGATGGCATCAACGCCCAGTTTATGCAGATAGTCCAGGCGTTGGATAACGCCACGTAAATCGCCGGTGCCGCTACCCGTGGTGTCCTGAAAACTCTTTGGATAAATCTGGTAGATAACGCCGTTTTGCCACCAGTGGGGAAGATTAGTCATTACGTTATTCCTGCGAATGCGAGGGGGCGCAATTGCGCCCCGAAGAAAATTAAACAATGTCCAGCGTGCCCAGGCGGTATTTCCGCTGATAGATAAACGAGGTGAGTACAATCGGGATGATGATGGCGATAGCCATTGCCAGCGCAAACACCTGCCAGTAGCTCGGTTGAATCGAGAGAATTCCCGGCAGGCCGCCTACGCCGATACCATTCGCCATAACGCCGTTCAGGCCGCATAGCAATCCTGCCAGACCAGAACCAATCATCGCGCACAGCATCGGGAAGCGATATTTCAGGTTGATGCCGTACATTGCAGGCTCAGTGACCCCAAGCCAGGCGGAGATAGCGGCAGGCACGGAGATCTCGCGTTCATTGTGCTTGCGGCTGGAAATGATAATGCCTATCACGGCGGAGCCCTGAGCGATATTCGACAGCGCAATCAGCGGCCACACTGGCGTGCCACCCATGCTTTGAATCATCTGCAAATCAATAGCAAGCGTGGTCTGGTGTACCCCGGTGATCACCAGCGGGGCGTACAGGAAGCCAAACAATGCCGCGCCAATCGGAGCAAAGCTGCCGGTCATCAGGTGACGTACCGCAAAGGCAACGCCATCGCCAATCATGCGACCAAACGGACCAATCAGCGCATGGGCGAGGAACACCGCGAGGATCAGCGAACAGACGGGCACCACCACCAGATAGAGGTAATCTGGCACGATGCGTTTAAGGCGAGTTTCAATAACGCCCAGCGCCAGTCCGGCTAACAGTGCCGGGATCACCTGCGCCTGATAGCCTACTTTGGCGATGCTGAACATGCCAAAGTCCCACACTTCCGGCAGCTGCTGCCCGAGCAGATAAGCGTTCATCAGCTGGGGGGAAACCAGTGTCACGCCAAGCACGATACCAAGGATCGGCGTGCCGCCCATTTTTTTCACCGCTGACCAGCAAATACCGACCGGCAGGTAGAAGAAGATCGCTTCACCGATCAACCACAGAAAATCGTAGATCGTTTGCAGGGAAGGGTACATTTGCGCCAGCGTCTGACCGTTGCTCATGGGCAAATCGCCGATCACATTGCGAAAACCGAGGATCAAACCGCCGCTAATCAACGCGGGCAGCAACGGGAAGAAGATCTCCGCGAAATGAGAGATCAACTGCTCATGCCATTTCATATTCTGCCGGGCGGCTTTTTTTACCTGCTCTTTATCAACCTGCGCCTGTCCGGTTGACGCAATCAGTGCTTGATAGTAATCACCCACGTTGGTGCCAATCACCACCTGAAATTGCCCGGCATTGGTGAAACAGCCTTTCACCATGGGGAGTTGCTCAATTTCTTTCGGTCTGGCATTGGCCGGTTGGTTGAGGACAAAGCGCAGGCGAGTAATACAGTGGCTCACCGTCGCAATATTGCCGCGCCCGCCGACCAGTTCAATCAACCGATCGATATCCGTTTGGTTTATTTTGCTCATCATAAAGCCCCATGGCAGATGACATTTTTGGTTGGCTGCAGAATATATTGCGCGGAAAAATTTAAAAACGGGAACGTTCCCGAAACGCAGCGAAGATCACAATTTATCGTTCAGGAAACGATCAGGACAGGGTGGCGGGGATGATGATTTGTTGCGGTTCGCTGCGCCCGGTTACCTGTGCGATCAATTGGCAGGCCGCCTGGCGTCCAGCTTCGGCGTAACCGGGATCTACGGTGACGATCTCCGGATGGAGGAATTTCATTAACGGTGTATTACCGACGCTCGCCAGTTGCAAGGTGTCGATGCGTTGCTCTTGCAGGTATTTACTTGCGCCAAGTGCCAGCGTGTCGGTTGCGCACAGTAACGCAGTAGTTTCAGGCGTAATCACTTTTGCCACGTTCTCATAGCCTTGCTTCATAGCAAGCCCTGGCAGAGCGGCAACGGGATGCAGTTTATGCGCTTTGCAGAACGCCAGGTAGGCTTCGTGACGTCGCTTACCGGTTGTCACGTCACTATGCGGCACGCCGAGATAACTGATATTACGATGCCCCTGGTCATACAGCCGTTGCATCAGGATCTTGATTGCCCCTTCGTCGTCATAACAGACCGAAGCAAAGCCTTTTGCGTCACGCGCCAGCAGAACCAGCGATGACTGCCAGTGGGCTAACATTTCTTCTGTTATGCCAGTAAAACCGAACAGCACTACGCCGTCGATATTACGCCGTTTCAGCACCCCCAAATGTTCGGCAACTAATTGCGGGGAAAACTGACTTTCCATCATGATTGGGTCGTAACCTTGTTCATAGAACGCTGGCAGCATGGTTTGAACGGCGAGATTTTCTGACAACGAATCCAGGCGGGTAACAATGATGGCGACCACTTTATCGCTTTGCCCACGCATAGCGCGCGCAGAGCGGGAAGGGGAAAATCCATGCTGATTCATCACTGCTTCAACACGCTCGCGGGTGCGCTGGCTCACGCCGCTTTCGTTATTCAGCACCCGGGAAACTGTAGATTTCCCCACGCCGCTTAAGCGTGCGATGTCTTTGATGGTCAGCCGATTTTGCATCCTGTTGTCCTGTAACGTGTTGTTTAATTATTTGAGCCTAACTTTACCCGTGCATTCAGCAATGGGTAAAGTCTGGTTTATCGTTGGTTTAGTTGCCAGCAGGTATTATATCGCCATAAATGCTACGAATATTATTGGATTCTCCTTATTATTTGCGGCGCTTTTTTCACTTACCGGAGGTTATATGGAACCTGATCCCACGCCTCTCCCTCGACGGAGATTAAAACTTTTTCGGTAAGCCCGTCTTTTCACGGCGTTACCGGATGCGTAAGGCCGTGACGTTTTAACGTCCCTGCTCAGCTTTATTACCTTCAGGTAAGGCTTCGCCACGCCTGAAGACATTTCTGTACTGTTTCAGACAGTGCGGAGGGACTCCTTATGTTTAAAGAAATTTTTACCCGGCTCATTCGCCATTTACCTTCCCGTCTGGTTCATCGCGATCCATTGCCTGGCGCGCAGCAGACAGTGAATACGGCGGTCCCGCCGTCCTTAAGTGCGCATTGCCTGAAAATGGCGGTGATGCCCGAAGAAGAATTATGGAAAACGTTCGACACCCATCCGGAAGGGTTAAATCAGGCGGAAGTGGAATCTGCCCGCGAACAACATGGTGAAAATAAATTACCCGCACAACAACCGTCGCCGTGGTGGGTACATTTATGGGTCTGCTATCGCAACCCCTTTAATATTTTACTCACCATTCTCGGCGCTATTTCTTACGCCACGGAAGATTTATTTGCCGCGGGCGTTATCGCGCTAATGGTCGCTATTTCTACGTTGCTGAACTTTATTCAGGAAGCACGTTCCACTAAAGCGGCAGATGCCCTGAAAGCGATGGTCAGCAATACCGCGACGGTGCTGCGCGTAATTAACGACAAAGGCGAAAATGGCTGGCTGGAGATCCCGATCGACCAGCTGGTGCCCGGCGATATTATAAAACTGGCGGC
>ERZ1031095.337-NODE-337-length-15710-cov-5.682082_pt1 | contig 15710 bp, 15 predicted proteins | sample MGYA00517108_ERZ1031095 | MGnify/ENA primary metagenome ERZ1031095 (study PRJEB33719, sample SAMN04261275) | wastewater metagenome | biome: rural village; feature: human; material: feces | host: Homo sapiens | place: El Salvador | collected 2013-01-07 ... | reverse complement strand
TGAGCGATTGATTGATGTGGAGGGCAGCTATGTAGGCCAGTATGTGTACATAGGGGGACAGTTCAGGTCTTTCAACAGGCACGATGAGAAAAAGAACAGGCTTGTGCTGTCCATGTTTGCCAGGGAATTGGAGCTTTTGGAGGATGGCAGCGATGATGACGCTATGAATCAGATTTTTCTGGATGGCTTTATCTGCAAGGAGGCTATTTACAGAAAGACACCTCTTGGAAGAGAGATTGCAGACCTGCTTGTGGCTGTAAACCGTTCCTATGGCAAGTCGGACTACATACCATGTATCTGCTGGGGCAGAAATGCCAGATTCGCAGCAGGCTTTGAGGTTGGCACCCATGTCCAGATCTGGGGACGAATCCAGAGCAGGGAGTATGTCAAAAAGATTAATGAGACCGAGGCTGAACAGAGAGTTGCCTATGAAGTTTCAGTCAGCAAGATTGATTTTATTGAGGACTAAAATGGACTGATAAAAATTACAAAAAAATTACAAATTTGACAAAAATATGTACTCTGTGGTATATTTCGATATTATTTGATCTGGTAACAGTGGAGGCAATTATGAGCGAAGGTGTCATAAAGGTTTATTATGGCGAAGGCAGAGGAAAGACAACGGCGGCTATAGGCAACGCTATACAGACTGCAATAGACGGCAGGGAAGCTATCATTATCCAGTTTTTAAAGGGAAAAAATGAGAGCAAACAGGAATTTTTCAAGAGATTGGAGCCGGAAATAAAGTATTTCAATTTTGCAAAGGCAGAGATTCCATTTGAGGAGCTTGACGAGGAAAAGAAGATGGAAGAAGCCATGAACATGAAAAATGGCTTTAACTATGGCAAAAAAGTAATTGCTACTGGAGCCTGTGATCTGATAGTGTTGGATGAAGTATTAGGTCTTGTGGATCAGAAGGTTATAAGTCTTCAGGATATCAGAGAGATGCTTGAGGCAAAGCCTGATGATATGACAGTTATCTGTACAGGAAGAGTGCTGGCTGACGAAATCAGAGAGCTTGCAGATGAGGTGTATAACATAACCTTTGAAAAGTAAGCACCTGCAAACATTTCGTTGACAAGGGCGTATGCCAGTGCTACTATGAGTATAGTTTAATAAAGAGATAGAGGATGCGCGAATTATCAGTAACACAGAGGATGTAGCAGAGGCAGAGGATGATGTGTGAAAGGAATAGCGCCGAAAGCTTTTGATGCTGCAATCACTAGCTTGGGAGCAGGGTGAATAATTCTGTTACTGTCATCGCAAGATGGAGGGCTATCAGTTTCGTATATAATTTTATGTGAATTTTGACCAGCCTTTATGGGCTGGTCATTTTATCGTATAAAAGCAGTACGATGAACAAGTCTGGATGCAAGCTGGCTTGCAAGACAGACTTGTGAAATCGGACGGCCTAACGAAAAGCGAGAATCATAGTTGCGAAGCAACGGAAAAGCAGCGCAAGCTGCGGATTCGAGCTTTTCGTTAGGTTTATCATATAAAAGCAGTACGATGAACAAGGAAAAGTATAAGGAGAAAATCATGGCAATTTTTAAAGGTGCAGGTGTCGCAATCGTAACACCTATGAAGAGTAATGAAGAAGTAAATTATGAGAAGCTGGAGGAACTTATTGACTTCCAGATTAAAGAAGGCACAGACGCAATCATCATTGCCGGAACAACCGGTGAGAGCTCATGCCTTACAATGGAGGAGCACAGGGATGTTATTGAGGCAGCAGTCAGGTTTGTAAACCATAGAGTCCCTGTTGTTGCAGGAACTGGCTCAAACTGCACACAGACAGCAATCCAGCTCTCAAAGGAGGCTGAGGAGGCTGGCGTGGATGGTCTCTTAATCGTCACTCCATACTACAACAAGACTTCACAGGCAGGACTTGTAAAGCACTATTCAAGCATTGCGCAAAACACAAAGTGTCCTATCATTATGTATAATGTGCCGGGCAGAACAGGCTGTAATCTGCTTCCTGAGACAGTTGCCACACTTTATAATATGGAAGAAAATATCGTAGGCTTAAAGGAAGCAACCGGAAATATGGCACAGGCCTCAAAGACTATGAACCTTACAGATGGCAAGCTTGACATGTATTCAGGAGAAGACGGACTTGTACTTCCTCTTATGTCAATCGGAGCAGTGGGAGTTATCTCTGTATGGAGCAATGTGGCTCCTGCCAAGGTACATGCCCTTTGTGACAGCTTCTTTAAGGGTGATATTGCTACAGCACAGAAACTTCAGAGAGAGGCACTTCCACTGGTGGATGCCCTTTTCTCAGATGTAAATCCAATTCCTGTCAAGACAGCTATGAATCTGATGGGAATGGAGGCAGGACCACTTCGTCTTCCACTCTGCGAGATGGGGGATGAGGCAAAGGCTAAGCTTGCCATGGCTATGACAGAGTATGGTCTTAAGCTTGCATAATAAAAGTAATCCATACAAAGGAGATTTGATATAAAATGACAAGAGTAATAATGAATGGCTGCAACGGAAAAATGGGACAGTGTATCACAGGTATCTGTAAGGCAGATGAGGATATAGAAATCGTTGCAGGAATAGACTTATATGATGGAATTAAAAATGACTATCCCGTGTTTGCGTCAATTGACAAGTGTGACGTGGAGGCAGATGTGGTAATTGATTTCTCTAATGCCAAGGCTGTGGATTCGGTACTGGACTACTGCGTAGAGAAGCAGATTCCGGTTGTCTTATGCACAACTGGTCTTTCGGATGAGCAGCTTGCCAGGGTAGAGGAGTGCTATAAGAAGGTGGCTATACTTAAGTCAGCAAATATGTCTCTGGGAATCAACACACTCATGGAGCTTCTTAAAAAAGCTGCCCAGGTATTTGCACCGGCTGGCTTTGATATGGAAATCGTGGAGAAGCACCATAACTTAAAGCTTGATGCACCAAGTGGTACAGCTCTTGCCCTTGCGGATTCAATGAATGAGGCTTTGGAGCAGGATTACACCTACAAGTATGACAGAAGTCAGGAAAGAAAGCAGAGAGACAAGTACGTGATCGGTATCTCATCAGTCCGCGGCGGAAATATAGTGGGAGAGCATGAGGTGCTTTTCTGTGGACAGGATGAGGTTATTGAGTTTAAGCATACAGCTTACTCAAAGGCTGTATTTGCCAAGGGGGCTGTGGAGGCTGCCAAGTTCTTAAAGGGAAAAGGCGCAGGTCACTATGACATGGCAGATGTTATCGCTGCAAAATAAAAATAACAATTGCAAAATGTGATTATTCCTGTATTATATACATAGGATAAGTTTATTCAGTCTCATCATAATCGTGGTGGGACTGAATTGCTGAATACCTCAAGAAAAAACGAAAGGACATAACCATGATCAACAAATTAGTAGACAAAATCAAAAAGACAAATGCACCTATAGTAGTAGGTCTGGATCCAATGCTTTCCTATGTGCCGGAGCATATTCAGAAGAAGGCATTTGAGGAATTTGGAGAGACTCCGGCAGGAGCAGCAGAGGCTGTCTGGCAGTATAACAAAGCAATTGTAGATGCTACATATGATTTGATTCCAGCGGTTAAGCCACAGATTGCCATGTATGAGCAGTTTGGAATTGAGGGTGTGAAAGCCTTCCAGAAGACAGTTGATTATTGCCACGAGAAGGATTTGGTGGTTATTGGAGATGTTAAGCGTGGAGATATAGGCTCTACATCTGCTGCCTATGCAACAGGACATCTGGGAAAGGTACAGATTGGAAGCAAGAGCTATTCAACCTTTAACGAAGATTTTGCAACAGTTAATCCATATCTTGGAACAGATGGAATCAAGCCTTTTGTAGATGTATGCAAAGAGGAGAAGAAGGGTATCTTTATCCTTGTGAAGACTTCCAACCCATCAAGTGGAGAGTTTCAGGATCGTCTCATCGACGGCAGACCATTATATGAGCATGTAGGCGAGAAGGTAGCTGAGTGGGGCGCAGAGTGTATGGGCGATTCCTATAGCTACGTGGGAGCTGTTGTAGGTGCTACATATCCAGAGCAGGGCAAGCTTTTAAGGAAAGTAATGCCTAAGAGCTTTATTCTGGTACCGGGTTATGGCGCTCAGGGAGGAAAGGGAGCAGACCTTGTACATTTCTTCAATGAGGATGGACTGGGAGCAATAGTAAACTCATCAAGAGGTATCATAGCTGCTTACAAGCAGGACAAGTACAAGGAGATGGGAATTACTCCGGAGAATTTTGCAGATGCATCCCGTGCGGCAGTTGAGGATATGATAGCTGATATAGCAGGAGCTCTTGCAAACAAATAGATTAAAACTGGATTTAATTAATACATAAAATTACAGCAGGTGTTTTTATGTATGTTATGTATTATAAGGGCAGAACCTGTGGGTGCTGCCCGATTTTTTAGGAGATAAAATATATGGCAGAGAAATATGAAGAGATAGTTACAGTTCTGTCTCAGAGAAGTCTGGGAAACGACATATACGATTTGGTATTGCAGACAAAGGACATAGCAAGGGCTGCAAAGGCAGGACAGTTTGTATCAGTATACAGCAACGATAAGAGCAAGCTTCTTCCAAGACCTATAAGCCTCTGTGGAATTGACAGAGAGAAGGGAACATTAAGACTTGTCTACAGGGTAACAGGTCAGGGAACAGGAACAGAGGAGTTCTCAAGACTTAAAGAGGGAGATACAGTTAAGCTTTTAGGACCTCTCGGAAACGGATTTACAGTAGAGTCTGGGAAAAAAGCCTTCCTGATTGGTGGTGGAATCGGTGTGCCTCCTATGCTTCAGCTTGCAAAGGAGATGAAAGCTGCCGGCGAGAACCTGCAGGTTGTAATGGGCTACAGAAATGCAGATACCTTCCTGCTGGATGAGTTTGAGGCGGTGGCAGAGACTTTTGTGGCTACTGAGGATGGAAGCCTTGGCACAAAGGGAAATGTCATAGATGCCATTAAAAACGAAAAATTAAATGCAGATGTAATATATGCCTGCGGCCCGACACCTATGCTTAAAGCATTGAAGAACTACGCTGAGGAAAATAACATGGTCTGCTATATATCCATGGAAGAGAGGATGGCATGTGGTATCGGAGCCTGTCTGGCATGTGTGTGCAAGAGCAGGGATAAGGATGCCCACTCAAATGTAAACAACAAGCGTATCTGCAAGGAAGGACCTGTATTTAATGCAAAGGAGGTAGAGCTGTAATGAATATGTCAGTTAATATCGCAGGAGTTGAATGGAAAAATCCTGTCACAGTTGCCTCTGGAACCTTTGGTTCAGGTGCGGAATACAGTGAGTTTACAGACTTAAATAAGCTTGGAGCGGTAACTACAAAGGGTGTGGCAAATGTGCCATGGGCAGGCAATCCTACACCAAGGGTCGCTGAGGTGTACGGTGGAATGTTAAATGCTGTAGGGCTTCAGAATCCGGGTATAGATTTGTTCTGCCAGAGAGACATACCTTTTCTTAAAAAGTATGATACAAGGATTGTAGTAAACGTGTGTGGTCACTCTACAGAGGAGTATGTAGCTGTAGTTGAGAGGCTGGCAGATGAGCCGGTTGATATGCTTGAAATCAATATCTCCTGTCCTAATGTAAAGGAGGGCGGTATTGCCTTTGGTCAGGATCCAAGGGCAGTGGAAGCCATCACAAAAGAGATGAAGAGGCATGCAAAGCAGCCTGTTATCATGAAGCTTTCACCTAATGTGACAGACATTACTGAGATGGCAAGGGCAGCAGAGGCAGGTGGAGCGGATGCACTTTCCCTTATCAATACAATCACAGGCATGAAGATTGATATAAACAGACAGAAGTTTGTGCTTGCTAATAAGACTGGCGGCATGAGCGGTCCTGCTATTCATCCTGTAGCTGTGAGAATGGTTTATCAGACCTATCATGCAGTGAATATTCCAATCATTGGAATGGGCGGTATCATGGATGCAAATGATGCAATTGAGATGATTCTTGCCGGAGCCACAGCAGTGTCTGTTGGAACAGCAAATTTCACAGACCCAAGGGCGGCAGAGAAGGTTGTAGCTGGAATAGAGGAATACATGAAGAAATATAATGTAGCTGATATCAAGGACTTGGTTGGTGCAGTACACGAGTAAAGAGAAGCTGCCATACTTTGGTATACATAAAACCTGCCACCAACCGAACCTGCCACTGGCAGGTTCTCTGGATGCATGGCAACCGGCAGCTTTTATTGCATGCTTTGGCATAAAAGAGCAGTCCCATGGAGAGAAGGGACTGCTTTTCATATGTTTTATAAAAAGAAGAAAGTTTTTTGGATTGTTTAGAACTATTCGCCAAATACTGCCTTGTAATCAGCCTGGAATTTTGCAATTCCCTGATCAGTAAGCGGATGCTTTGTCATCTGCTCAATTACCTTGTAAGGAATTGTAGCAATATCTGCTCCAGCAAGAGCGCAATCTGTAACATGGATTGGATTTCTGATTGAAGCAGCGATAATCTCTGTCTCATATCCATAAATAGAGAAGATTTCAGCAATATCTCTGATTAAATCAATACCAGCCTGGCTGATGTCATCAAGTCTGCCAAGGAATGGTGATACATATGTAGCTCCTGCGTTTGCAGCAAGGATAGCCTGGTTTGCTGTGAAGATAAGAGTAACATTTGTCTTGATACCCTCTGCAGAAAGTACCTTGACAGCCTTAAGACCCTCAATGGTCATTGGAATCTTAACAACCATGTTTGGATGAAGGGCTGCGATTTCACGTCCCTCTTTAATCATTCCCTCAGCATCAACTGTAGTAGCCTTTACCTCGCCGGAGATAGGTCCATCAACGATAGAAGCAATCTCTTTTAAAATCTCTTCCTGTGGACGTCCACCCTCTTTAGCGATGAGTGATGGATTTGTGGTAACACCACAGATAACACCCATGTCGTTTGCTTTCTTAATTTCTTCAATTTTTCCTGTGTCTACAAATATTTTCATTTTAAACCTCCCACTTGATTTATATGCCTAAGCATTTGTTTTTCATTTTGTGTTCAAATAGAATATAACACTAAACGAAAGAAAACGCAAGAGAAAACAAAAGAAAAACACTAAAAATGTATAAAAACAAATAGTATCACAGAGGATGAAACATATAATAAGCGAAAATAAGTGTAAAGATTATGAATATAGTACAAAATGGCAAACAAACACTTAATAAACGCAAATTCGATAGAAAGAACATCCTGGATGTGATAATATATAAAAGACACAGATATATATAGCTATAGAGATAAACTATGTGCGGCCATATAGGGAGGAAGCTATAATATGCTACAGGCAGAAAGACAAAATGAAATCCTTGAGCATCTGAGGAAAAACGGAAGGGCAACCACAGCAGAACTGAGTGAGATGCTGGGGGTATCAGCCACAACCATTAGAACCGACTTGAACCAGATGGACAAGGATGGGCTGCTCACAAAAACCCATGGAGGAGCTCTGTTCAAGGCATCCGGAAAGAACGAGCGGGAGCTGACGTCACGAGCCTACCATTTTCATGAGAGAGCACTGGAAAACAAAACGGAAAAAGAAGCAATCGCTAATCTGGCAAAAGAATATGTGAAAGACCATATGTGTATTTTTCTGGACGCAAGCTCCACAGCATATACACTGGGCTTAAAGCTTACAGGCTACACCCAGCTCACAATCATCACAAATGGAATAAATCTGGCACTTGAGCTTAAGGATGTGCCGGGAATCACTGTAATTCTGACAGGGGGAATTGTGACATCTGCGTCCTCATCTATAGAGGGCTTGCTGGGACAGGATTTGCTTAAAAAAATACACACAGATATTGCTTTTGTGTCAGCCAGAGGATTTTCTCTGGATAACGGACTTACAGATTTTAGTATATATGAGGCTGATTTAAAGAGAGAATGTGTGAAGTGTTCAGCTAAGACAATTGCGCTTGTGGACCATACAAAGTTTGGTTCTGCATCTATTTCAAGCTATGCGTCGCTGGATGACATCAATATGGTGATTACGGACAGTGGCATAACAGATGAGACGCTGGCAGTCTACAGAGAGAGCGGTGTGGATGTGGCAGTGGCTAGGTAGAGAGCATATACGTTTTGATTGTCATATTATGTACAAGTGCTGAGTGGAGTGTAAGTGTAAGAACTATTAAACAAATCATGTAAATGTTAAATGCAGATATAATAATATAGAGCGATGTGAAAGGAGAATGTGCAATGATACTGGATTTTGACAAAATTGAAGAAAAGGTTATCCCGGAGTTTAAGGGAGGAGAAAAGAACTTTATCCCACATATGTTTACAGATGACAATGTCAAGATAATGAGAGCAAGGCTTGAGCCAGGTGCATCTATTGGCTATCACATTCATGACATTAACAGTGAGATTATTTTCCTGCTAAAGGGTACTGGCGTCGTGATTTATGATGATGAGAGGGAAATCCTCGAAGCTGGGCAGTGCCATTATTGTCCTATGGGGCACAGCCACAGCCTGAGGAATGAGAGCCATGAGGATATTGAGTTTTATGCGGTTGTGCCTGAGCATGTGTAGGAATATTATCAATAAAAAAGTAAATCAGGGAGAAAATCATGAGTGAATATGCAGTAAATCAGGAAAAGTACGCAGCACTTGCAAGACAGGCAGCAGCCGAGGGCTGTGTACTCTTAAAAAACGATAAGGAGACACTTCCTATACAAGAAGGTGAGAAAATCGCAGTCTTTGGGCGTGCGGCTTTTAACTATTATAAGAGCGGACTTGGTTCTGGTGGACTTGTAAATACCCGATATGTGGTAGGAATACTTGACGCCTTAAAGGCAGAGAAAAATATTGAGCTGGACGTAGATGTCCTCAGAGCCTATGAGAGCTGGCTCAAGGACAATCCTTATGACGAGGGTCAGGGCTGGGGCAAGGTGCCATGGTCACAGAAGGAGATGCCACTGGATGATGCTCTTGTGGAGCAGGCGGCAAAAAATAACGACAAGGCAGTTATTATAATAGGAAGAACTGCTGGCGAAGACCAGGACACTTTTGATAAGCCGGGGCAGTACAGATTAAGTGATGTAGAACTTGATACTATAAGGAAAGTTAAAACAAGCTTTAACAAAGCGGTTGTACTCTTAAATGTGGGCAACATCATTGACATGAAGTGGGTTGATGAGCTTAAGCCTGACGCTGTCATGTATGTATGGCAGGGCGGTCAGGAAGGCGGAAATGGTGTCTGTGATGTCCTGACCGGCAGGGTAAATCCATGTGGTTCCCTCACAGATACCATTGCCTGCAATATTTCAGATTATCCATCTGATGCGAATTTTGGTGATGATGAAAAAAATTACTATAAGGAAGACATATATGTGGGCTACAGATATTTTGAGACTTTTGCAAGGGACAAGGTGATATATCCATTCGGATATGGTCTGTCCTATACTACTTTTGAAAACAAGTACAATCTGGAAAAGCCATGTACTATATGCGGCGGCGATACTAATAAGCTCACAGTGTATGTGTCGGTGAAAAACACAGGAAAATACCCAGGCAAAGAGACCATACAGGTATATGTAAAGGCACCAAACGGAAAGCTTGGAAAAGCAGAGAGAGTCCTGTGCGCTTATGCCAAGACTAAGACCCTTAAAGTCGGTGAGACCCAGGAGCTTGCTCTTGTAATCCTAAAAAAAGACATAGCGTCCTTTGACGACAGCGGTGCTACAGGACATAAAAATGCCTTTGTTCTGGAAGCAGGTGAATACATTGTCTATGCCGGAGAAGATGTGAGAAGTGCAGAAAAAATCGGAAGCTTTGAGCAGGATTTTGTAGTTGTGGAACAGCTTGAGGAAGCATATGCACCAGGAGAGAGTTTTGAGCGTATGTGCAGAAAAGAGGATGGTTCTCTGAGCATGGAAGCAGTTCCAGTCAGAAGCTTCGGACCATATGACAGAGTGGAAAAACCGGCAGAAATAGCATATACAGGTGATAAGGGCTACAAGCTTTCAGATGTATACAATAATAAGATTTCGCTTGATGAGTTTATTGCCCAGCTTTCTAAGGAAGATTTGGTGAGCTTATTCAGGGGAGAGGGCATGTCATCTCCAAAGGTTACACCTGGAACTGGCTCAGCCTTTGGCGGTCTGACAGAGAGCTTAAGAGCTTTTGGAATACCGGCAGCCTGTACAACAGACGGACCATCAGGACTTAGATTTGATGTGGGAACAAAGGCTTTTTCTCTGCCAAATGGCACTCTTCTCGGATGTACATTTAATGACGAGCTGGTGGAAGAGCTGTACAGCATTACCAGCCGGGAATTAAGGCGCAACAGGGTAGATGCCCTGCTTGGACCGGGAATCAACATACACAGACATCCTCTATGTGGCAGAAACTTTGAGTACATATCAGAAGACCCATTCCTGACAGGAAAGATGGGAGCTGCCCAGATAAGAGGCCTAAATACTGTGGGTACAACTGGAACCATAAAGCATTTTTGTGGAAATAATCAGGAGTCAAGGCGCTATGAGGTAATGGGATTTATCTCACAGAGAGCCTTGAGAGAAATATACCTCAAGGGCTTTGAAATGTGTGTAAAGGAAGCTGATGCCAGAGCAGTGATGACCACCTATGGACCAATCAATGGTGTCTGGACAGCAGGAAGCTATGACCTCAACACCTTAATTTTAAGGAAAGAATGGGGCTTTGATGGCATAGTAATGAGTGACTGGTGGGCAGAAGCCAATATCGAGGGACACAAGTCAGATAAGAGATGCAGGGGCGTGATGGTTGCAGCAGGAAATGACCTGTACAAGTGCTCAAGTGATGCAGCAGACCAGACTCAGGATGATGTTATGGAGGAGCTTGAGGCAGGAAGAGTCACAATAGGACAGCTCCAGAGAAATGCAAAGCACATATTGGGATTTATCTTAAAGTCACCAGCTATGCTCTATGAGATGGACGCAATCAGCCAAGATGAGCTGGAAGAGATTAAAGCTGTAAAGGATGATGACGGAGAGGTTGAAATCACAGCCTATATTGAGATTGATGAAAAAGGTCTGGCTTCTATTGATACATCAGAGCTTGAAGTATCTCAGGGCAGTGCTGTGGCATATGGCTTAGTGACGGATAAGTTTGGCGATTATGATATAGAAATCACAGCCAAATCCTCACTTGATGAGCTGGCCCAGCTTCCAGTAACAGTCTATCTGGACAATAAGCTGGTGGAAACCATTGTGTTCAGGGGCAGTCAGGGGAAAACTGTTATAGAGACCAGAAAGCTAGGCAATATATTTGGAAAAACACATTTTGTAAAGCTGTATTTTGGAGCAGCCGGACTTCAGCCGGAGAAAATTGAGATTAAATACAAGGAGAACAAAGATGGAAAATAAATTCATAACAATGGGGGAGATAATGTTAAGGCTTACACCACCTAATTATGAAAAAATCAGGATGAGCCATTCCTTTGAGGCAAGCTACGGAGGAGCCGAGGCAAATATTGCGTTAGCCTTGGCTAACCTCGGCATAGACTCTACATTTTTTACCGTAGTGCCGGATAACAGCCTGGGAAAAAGTGCAATCAGGATGCTGCGGGCAAATGATGTGCATTGCAGCCCGATTATTCTCTCCACACCAGAGGAGACACCGACCCACAGGCTGGGCAGCTATTATCTGGAAACAGGCTTTGGAATCCGTCCAAGTCAGGTAATCTATGATAGAAAGCACAGTGCAATCACAGAGTATGATTTTTCAAAGATAGATTTGAAGGAGCTGCTGGCACCATACACATGGCTGCATTTAAGTGGAATCACACCAGCTTTGGCACCAAACTGTAAGGAACTTATAATGAATACCTTGAAGGTGGCAAAGGAGCTTGGCATCACAGTGAGCTTTGATGGCAATTTCCGTAGTACCCTGTGGTCATGGGAAGAAGCAAGAGATTTCTGCACCCAGTGTCTGCCATATGTCAATGTGCTTATTGGAATAGAGCCATATCACTTATATAAAAATCCTGAAAAGCCAGAGCTTGGAGATGTGAAGGATGGTATACCACTACATTTGAGCTATGAGCAGGAGGATGCCATTTTTGCAGAGTTTGCAAAGCAGTATCCGAATATCACCTGTATGGCGCGCCATGTCCGCTATGCCCACAGTGGCAGTGAGAACAGCCTCAAGGCATATCTGTGGTATGACGGCAAAACCTACGAGAGCAGGATGTTTACCTTTACCATACTCGACAGGGTAGGAGGAGGAGATGCCTTTGCATCCGGGCTGATTTATGCATTGATGAACAACTATGACCCAACAGACACAGTTAATTTTGCAGTGGCAAGCAGTGCCATAAAGCACACCATAAGGGGCGATGCAAATATCACAGATGATGTGGAATCAATAAAGAATCTTATGAATATGAATTACGACATCAAGAGATAGCCTAATCTTATCAAGGTGTATAGGGCAGTTTGCAAACATAACGAAGGGTATCATAATGTACCATCAACCTAAGTTTGGCATATCGCAGGGGCAGGGGTAAATATTTGTGACTGTGGAGAATATTAGATTTTCTTAATGTTCTGTGCAAAATCCAGCAACTCGGCAACAGGACGTTGCCGAGAGCGAGACCTGAGCCAAGGATGGCGAATGTCTCGCGTTTGCGTCAAGCATTCAAAACTTCCATCAGAACATATAGAAAATCTTATGTTCGGAACCCGGAACAAATATTTACCCCTGCCCCTGCAATATGCCATTCACAACCTTAAAAATACATTATGATACCCAACACAGCCTGAAAAACTGCCCGAGAAACACTATCCATTTCGCCAGTTCTGGCACTTAACCCAGCAATTCCTCCACAAAGGCATTGTAGTCCTCCATAGTAGTACACTTAGGCGCATAATCGCCCAACAACCTGTTATGCTCCTGAGCTTCCTTAACCTTAACACATTCACGAATCTTGGCTTCAAAGACCTTAGTCCCAGTCTCAGCAGCAAAAGTCTCAAGCTTATCCAGCACCTGCCTGTCCAGATTAGACCTGCCCGAATACTTAACAAGCAAAAGCCCCGCAATCTTCAAATCACGATTCTGGCGTTTCTGCACAGATTTAATCGTGTCATACAGCTGCGTAAGTCCCTGAAGCGAGTAAGCATCTGCTGTCACAGGGATTATGACTTCATCGGCTGCAATAAGACAGTTGTAAAGAATCACGCTGAGGGATGGTGCAGTGTCAATTACGATATAATCATAGCCACTCAGCTCGTTGATGGCATCCTGTAAGTGATAGAGTCCATCAATATCACCATCAAGCATTTTTTCTGATTTTGCCAGTAATGGGTCAGATGCTACAATATCTCCATTTGGCATATGCTGGACTGCCTCATCCAGTGGCAGGTGATCAGAGTCAATTATTACATCATATAATGTAGGGCAGTCATCCACCTGGGCCTGATATGTAGAAGTGCTGTTGCACTGCTGGTCAGCATCAATCAATAGAGTTTTTCCCTTTTTTGCAAGGATTCCAGCCAGTGTAGTAGCAGTGGTTGTTTTGCCAATTCCACCTTTTTGATTAGCAATTACAAATGTTTTAGACATTATATTCCCTCCAGTTAGAAATCTATTTTACCATCAAAAGTCTGATTTATCACATAGTATACAGCCTGTTCCTCAGGCTTGATGTAGACATTTACCTCTTCGATATCCTCGTCATTTACGCCATGGGATAAGGCATCTTTTTTGATGAGGTTTAAAAGATTTTCCTCAGAACGTTCCCTGCCATTATACTGAATATTAATGTGTTTCTTTGCAGTAGCGAAACCGCCGGTTTTCTGTGAAGCTCTCTCCACGCTGCATTTTCTTGCCATAACATTCTCCTCACTTTCGTATGAAACACTCAGATATATGAGTTATTTTATAAAATAGAGTTTAGCACATTAACGCGATGGTGGCAACTGGCAGCCTTTACTGCATATTTTGGCATAAAAAAGGCAGGGATTATCTCTCCCCGCCTATCTGAACCATCTTGAAGCCCTCGCCGTGGACTTCATTTGATTCCAGCACAATCATAAATGACTGTGGGTCAGCATCCTTTACAGCCTGCTGGACTGCGTACATTTCCTTGTTGCTGCAGGCACACATTACAACCTGCTTTTTGTTCCCCTGATAACCGCCCTCGCCGTGGAGAATAGTGCTTCCTCGCTGGCAGCAGTCATCGATGATCTGACATACCTTCTGCCCCTGTTCGGTGACAATAAGGGTCATTTTGCCGGAATTCATGCCGTACATGATTTTATCTGTAACGATTGCAATTATATAATTAACAATCATACCGTAGATGATGCCATCCACATCCTTAAAAAGGATTCCACCAAGCAGGATGATTCCTATATCTGAACAGAAGGCTATCTTTCCCACAGACAGGTGGGGCTTCAAGGCTTTTACTGCCATGATGATGAAGTCAGAGCCGCCGGTAGATGAGTTTCTGGTGTATATGAGGGCGTAGCCGGCTCCTGCAAAAATTCCGGTACACAGAGCAGCCAAGAGCCTGCTTCCAGTGTATACAGGAAAAAGTGGTGCCAAATAATCTATAACCACAGATGAGATGAACATACATCTTAGAGAGCTTATGAAAAATTTCCTGCCCAGGAGTTTGTAGCAGATGGCTGCAAGTGGAATGTTCATAAGGATTGTGGATAAACCGATTGGAATATTAAAAAGCTGGTACAAAATAATGGATATTCCCGAAAATCCCGTCATTGGAAAGGCTGCCTGCACAGCAAAGTTATATATTCCTATTGCAATCAAAACGCTTCCACCAAGCTCCCAGAGAAGCTGTATTATTAGTTCATGAAATCTATTTTTGTAATGCTTCATTTTGAAACCTCCTTTATGTATGCCAAAGAATGCAATAAAAGCTGCCGGTTGGTGGCAGGTTTTATTGTATAGCGACAAAAAACGGACGCGTATTATAAAAATATAATACGCATCCGCTCTTCTCTGTGAACGAATTTAGCACGATTGCAGGTGGCTGTCAAGAGGCTTCTGTCAGCCCAGTGCCAAAAGCAGCATGGCAACATAGTAGGTACCAAGATTAAAGCCCTGGACAGCCTTTTCCATACTCTTGTTCCTGAAATGATAAAAGTAATAAAATAGCAGGGAAAAATCAGACAGCCAGAAGAAAATGCCGGCATATCCTATTCTTAAGCTTCCACTGGTAAGCATGATGCTTACAGCCTTAACCATAAAAGCACTCACAAAGACAGAGTATACCAGCACTGCGTATCTGAGCCTGCCCAGGTGCAGATGGAAAGAGTTTATGAGCACCAGCCCCAGCAGACAGAGTAAAAGGGGAAGGACAGCCTGCATATAGCTAAGGTCAGGGTAGAGTGCAAATAAGTATATGAGGAATACAACATGGGCAAGCAGGAAAAGAAGCATGCCAAGTCCAATGTATTTTTTCTTCCTGTATCTGTTGTATAAGCCCATGAACAAGTCACCGGCAAAGCAGAAGCAAAAGCCAATAATTGCAAGGGACAGGCTGTGCAAAAGCCCAATAATTACAAAGAGGGCAGAACACAGCATTTTGCAGGGAATATAGTGTTTTTTATCTGGCTCGAACATGGCAATCAGTATCAGGACTGTTACCAGAATGAGGTAAATTATAGCAAAGAACATAGGAATTTCCTCTCTTACAATATCTTTTCTTAATTATACCCCATTATTGAGATTTAAAACCATAAAATTAAGTAAATTAATAATGCTTAAGTACT
>ERZ1031095.335-NODE-335-length-15734-cov-6.248166_pt1 | contig 15734 bp, 16 predicted proteins | sample MGYA00517108_ERZ1031095 | MGnify/ENA primary metagenome ERZ1031095 (study PRJEB33719, sample SAMN04261275) | wastewater metagenome | biome: rural village; feature: human; material: feces | host: Homo sapiens | place: El Salvador | collected 2013-01-07 ... | reverse complement strand
ATGACAGGAGTGGACGAAATCCCTGAGGAGGAAGCAAAAAGTATCGCAAAAGACCTTTTGCAGAAGCTGTATGGTGCTGACACAGACAATATGAAGATAGAGGTGGATTATCAACAGGGAACGGATGGAGAAGAGTCTTTTTCAACAGATTATCTGTATTTTACAGATGAGGAGACTGGAGAACAGTATGAGGTATCTGTGGATTTGCAAAGTGCTAAGGCAGGAAGTGTGGCAAAGATAGCTGCTGAAAGTCCTTATGAGGATAACTTAAAGCCAGATGAGGCTCTATATAAGAGCCAGTATGAAACAGCAGATAAAATGGCAAGCGCATTTCTTGGAAATACCGAGGCGTGGAAGGACTCCAAAATCACATACCTTGTATCTGATGATGGCAGTGTCAGAAATGGCGTGGTGAATTATGAGTTTACAGCGCAAAGTGGGGAGAGTTGTATTGTAAGCTATAGCCAGGCTTTGGGGCAGATGTATAAGGTGAGGTATTTTACTGAAGAGGTAAACATTTACACTGATCGCATTTCGGGATATAATATAAAAGAAATCAGGTGAAGGTGAGGTAATTGCTATGATGTACCCATATATGACACTTGCAGATGATACAGAGATTGTTCACTCGCAGATTATACAGGAAGATGGCATAAAAAAGGTATATGTTAATTTTGAAAGACCAACAGAGCAGGGGTTCGATTCAGCAAGATGTGAGCTTCCAAATTATAAATGGATAGAAAGAGAGGGCTATTTGGATGATGAAATAGCATTGTTTGAGCAGTTCTTGCACAGCAATGCACACCTCATTTATAAATATGCTGAGAATGGAGGAGTTCAGATTGCCTAAACTATTTATGGTAAGTGGGTATATTGTGTATTTTTGGTCGAATGAGGAAGGTGAACCGATTCATGTTCATGTTTCTAAGGGGAAGCCGTCACCGAATGCAACTAAGATTTGGCTGACAAGGGCAGGAGGCTGCATTGTTGCAAGTAACGGAAGTAATATACCTAATAAAGAATTAAATGAACTGACAGATATTATTTCAGCGCAGTTTTTTATGATATGCTCAAAATGGAAACAGTTTTTTATAACAGATACAATTAGTTTTTATTGTTAAATATAAAGTGGAGTGCTTTAGAGCACTCCATTTTTTATACAATATGCAATCAAATAACAAGTCACGACATTATATAGGTGAAAGCAATTTCATCGATGAAATCTTTTATTCCAGTCGGGGGACAATCCCACGACTGAGATATACGCTCTGCGGGGGAGAATATGAAGCTTGAACAAATAGAAAAATGTATAAGAGAATACGGAGACGATATATACAGGTTTTGTTATTTCCTGACCGGGAGCAGGGAGGCGGCAGACGATTTGTATCAGGAGAGTTTCCTTGTGGCACTGGAAAAGGCAGTGACCATACCAGAGGAAAAGGAAAAAAGCTATCTGATGGGCATAGCGGCAAATATCTGGAAAAACAAATGGCGCAAGAAAAAGCGCAGGTCATTATTGGCAGACCAGGTGCATATTGGTGTTCAACCCATTGCGGATAAGATGGATTTACTGCAGGCTTATGTGGATAAGGAGACCGCAGAGCTGGTTTTATCCGTAGTGAATGACCTGCCAGAAAGATACAGAATAGTTGTGCTCATGTATTACAATGGGCAAATGACAACAGGGCAGATAGCAGAGGAATTAAAAATCAGCAAGGGAACTGTGACCAGCAGATTGATGCGTGCCAGAGAAATGATTAAAAAAGGTTTGGAGGCAAGAGGATATGAGCGATAAAAATAATGAGATAAATATTCAAAACAGCCTGGATGAAATTTTATATCAATCATTAAGGGGAGAGGTGAAACCAGCCCTGTCTTTGAATCAGAGGATTTTGGACGAGGCAAAGGAGAAGCATATGAAAAAATATAATAGACATATTAACTGGGTAAAAGCAGCGGCATTTGCAGCTGCCATAGTTTTGGCAAGCAGCGGTACTATTTATGCGGCACAATACCTGTTTAAGGGTTCGCTGGCATTGGGAGATAAGGAAATATCACAGGATATTGAGGGAATTGCTGTAAATGGTCTGACCGCAGAGGAGCTGGACAGGCCATACCGGACAATTCCAGAGGTTGAGGATGTGCTAGGGGTTAAGCTTTTAAAGAGCGATAAGGCGGCAGAGACAGAGATACCATATCTGACAATTAAAGAGTTTGATGATGATGGTACGAGAATATGCAGTGTGTCGGGAGAATGGTATTATGTGAATGATATGGAGGCAGACTTAGCCCAGGACGAAACGGGGCACATCTGGAAAACGGTGGGAGACAGACCTTATGAAATCAGCTATGAAGCAAAAATGTACGCAGGGTCAGACTCAGATACAGGACTTGAGGATGAGTATGACGGCTCTGCCTTTGTAGAAAATTACACCACACAAAACGGGCTTACAGCCTATGTGTTTACATTTGGTGGAGAGTATAATGCTTATATAACTGATAACAATGTTATATACACATTCATGGTCAGCTCAAGCTTTGAAGAGAGGGCTGGCTTACAGGAGCTGGAGCAGTTCCTGGATACATTGAATTATTAATGTATATGTGGAGGCATTGACAATATAATACCTTTCAGATAATATACTCGTAAGAAACTAACTTACGAGTATATTTATGTTGAGGCGATTAAAATGAGTAAATTTTATTGCAGAGAAAATGAGCTTAGGAAACTAAACAAGAGATATGCAGATGATAAGTTTGAGTGCATTATAATTTATGGCAGGAGGCGTGTTGGAAAGACAGCATTGATTAATGAATTTTGTAAAGATAAACCAACGATTTTTTTCTCTGCCTTAAATACAACAGGTAAGGAAAATCTGGAGGCTTTGTCAAAGGCAATAATGAATTTTGAGCGTCCGGGGGTGGATAATGTACCTGAATTTAAATCATACGACAGTGCATTAGATGAATTGACAGCACTTTCAAAGGATGAGCGAATAGTATTTGTAATTGATGAATATCCGTATCTGGCAAAGGCAAAACCGGCTATATCTGCAATGCTGCAGCATATTATCGACCATAAGTGGACTGAATCTAAAATGTATCTCATACTTTGTGGTTCATCTATGAGCTTTATGGAAAATCAGGTGCTGGGAAAAGAAAGTCCTTTATATGGCAGAAGAACCGGACAGTTTAAAATTGAACCTCTGGATTATAAAGAGACAGCTATGTTTCATTCCAAGCTTTCACAGGAGGATAATGCTTTAATATATGGAATCACAGGTGGAGTCCCACATTATATAAATAAGCTTGATGTGAAGAATAGTGTGGACGAAGCCTTGCTGGATAATTTATTTGACCGTTCAAGCTACTTGTATGAGGAGCCGGAAAATCTGTTAAAGCAGGAGCTTAGAGAGCCGGCTATCTACAACGCAATTATAAAGGCGATTGCAGAGGGAGCATCCCGCATGAATGACATAAAACTGAAGGTGGGAGAGGACAGCGCAGTTGTAGCGAAATATTTAAAAACACTAATAGGTCTTGGTATCGTAAAAAAAGAAACCCCAATTACGGAAAAACCCGGCAAGAAAACGATTTATTTACTGGCAGACAACTTTTTCAGATTCTGGTATAGATTTGTACCGGTTAATATGAGTGCCATTGATTCGGGCAGAATTGCAAAATTGTATGAAAGGTCAGTGAAACAGCAGCTTCCTGATTATATGGGGCTGACCTTTGAAAAAATGTGTATGGATTATCTGCTTTATTATGAAGAAAATCTTCCTATTGGGCTTAGTGAGATAGGTCAATGGTGGGGAACTGATCCTGTCAGAAAGAAGCAGATACAGATTGATATTGTAGGTACACCGGTTGAAGGGAATGAATACATTATCGGTTCCTGCAAATACAAAAATGAGAAAATCGGTTTGGATGAACTTGAATTGATTAAGGATTATGCATCTGTATTTGGTAAAGGAAATACTTATCACTACTATATATTTTCTAAGGGTGGATTTACAGACGGACTTCTTAAAGCTCAGAAGCTGGGCGAGGTGCAGCTAATAACACTGAAAGATATGTATTGATTACAGGGAAAGACAGGATATGAACAATTTACAAATAATCCACGAGGACAATGACATAATAGTATGCTACAAACCAGCAGGTGTAGCGGTCCAGACCAGGAGACTTGGACAGCAGGACATGGTAAGCCTCTTAAAAAACTACAGGGCAAAAAAGAAAGAATCACCCTACATAGGTCTGGTTCACAGGCTGGACCAGCCGGTAGAGGGCATTATGGTTTTCGCAAAAAATGAAAAGGCTGCCGCAAACCTGTCAAAGCAGGTGGCAGACAGAAGCATAGGCAAGTATTATTATGCAATAGGGCAGATGAATGAAAATACTGATGGCAAGCTTGATGATTTGTATAGTGAAGTACTATCTGGAAATGAGAAGCCTATAGTCTTAACAGACTACATGACCTTTGACACAAGGACAAATGTGGGACGGATTTTACCGCAGAAGCCGGATGCAGCCCAGATTAAAAAGGACAAAAACATCAAGAAAGCCGAGCTTGAATACACCGCCATAGATGTGAAGGATAATCTTGTCTGCCTGGACATAAAGCTTCACACCGGACGTCATCACCAGATACGCCTGCAGATGGCACATGCCGGCATGCCTCTTGTGGGAGACAGCAAGTATGGAGCCGGAGAAAAAGGACAACAGCCTGCACTGTGTTCTTACCGGCTGGAATTTAACCATCCCACAAGTGGCAAAGCCCTTGACTTTGAAATCACACCCCATAATGAATTATTTGGATGGTGCAGATTGCATTGAAAACTGAAAACATAGGAATATCAAAGGGGCAGCAGCTCACAGATAAAGACTGCACTGCAGGCAGCCACAGCTACCACAGTGAGACTCTTGCCCCGCAGTGCAAAAATCACAGCTACAGCCAGTCCCACAAAGGCAGATACCATGCTGTCAGTTGCATACAGCACAGCAGGAAAAGTCATGGCTGTAAGCACTGCGTAGGGTATGTAGTACAAAAAGGACTGCACAAATCTATTGCTTATTTTTTCTTTGATGGCGACGAAGGGAATAACCCTTATCAGGTATGTGCTGACACACAGTATTAGCAGATATATAAAAAACTGAGTCATATCAAGATTAATTTTCATCATTATCCTCCTCAACCGGGAAAAGTATTGCACCAACAACGGCGGCAAGAATCGCACAGATTGTAATGGCGATACCGCTTGATATCTTTGACAGTACAGGCAGATAGTAAAAGCATGAGCTGCACATCAGGGCAAGGCATACCACAAATACCACAGCCTTTGATTTTTTTGCCTCAGGAATGACTATTGCCACAAACATTCCGTATATTGCCAGAGACAGGGCACTCATCAGCCTGTGGGGCAGTACACTGCCAAGGATTGAGCCAAACAGGGTGCCAAGTGACCAGCCCAGATAAGGAAGCACGCACAAGCCAGAGAAAAAGCTTCTGGTTACGGATTCCTCCTGACTTGCCACCGCAAAAATCTCATCTGTCATCAGAAATCCCAGAATCCATCTGGACAATCCCTTAAATTTTGAATCTGCCTTCTGCCCGATTGAAATGGACATAAAGGAGTAGCGGATATTTATGGTAATCTGTGAGACCAGCATCTGAAAATACTGTCCCGGATGCATCATAACCCCAAGTCCTGCAAACTGCCCTGCAGAAGTCACGGTAGTCATCGATATAAGAGTAGCCTGCCACCAGGTCAGACCATAGGATACAGCCATAATTCCAAAAGTAAAGGATACAGACAGATAGCCAAGTCCGATTGGAAAGCCGGCTAAAAAACCACGTTTAAAATTGCTCATTGTATTCTCCTGAATCATTGGTAATATAAGCATTATAGCTCATTATTTTTATTAAGTAAAACCCAGACGGCAACCTTGACATTGAAAAGTAATTATTTTAATATGAATTAGTAATAGTACGTCGTATAAAAAGGAGATTAGAAATGGCTAAGGAAAAAAAATTAGTAGAAGCCATCACTTCAATGGATGAAGATTTTGCACAATGGTATACAGACGTTGTGAAGAAAGCGGAGTTGATGGATTATTCATCTGTAAAAGGGTGCATGATCTTTAAGCCCAATGGATATGCCATTTGGGAGAATATACAGAAAAATCTTGATGCAATGTTCAAGGAGACTGGTGTAGAGAATGTATACATGCCAATGTTTATTCCAGAGAGTCTCTTACAGAAGGAAAAGGATCATGTAGAGGGATTTGCACCAGAGGTTGCCTGGGTTACTCAGGGAGGCCTTGAGACTCTTCAGGAGAGACTTGCAGTGAGACCTACATCAGAGACTCTGTTCTGTGAGCTTTACTCAAAGATTGTTCACTCACACAGAGATTTACCAAAGGTATACAACCAGTGGTGTTCAGTTGTGCGTTGGGAAAAGACCACAAGACCTTTCCTCCGCTCATCGGAGTTCTTATGGCAGGAAGGCCATACTGTTCATGCTACTGCAGAGGAAGCAGAGGCTCGTACAGTACAGATGTTAAATTTATATGCTGATTTCTGCGAAAAGTATCTTGCAATCCCAATGGTTAAGGGACGTAAGACAGACAAGGAGAAATTCGCAGGAGCAGAAGCAACCTACACAATCGAAGCACTTATGCATGATGGAAAGGCTTTACAGTCAGGTACATCACATAACTTTGGTGATGGATTTGCCAGAGCATTTGGTATCCAGTACACAGACAAGGAGAACAAGCTTCAGTATTGTCATGAGACCTCATGGGGAGTATCTACCCGTCTTATCGGAGCTATTATCATGGTTCACGGAGACGATTCAGGACTTGTACTTCCACCAAGGATTGCTCCAACCCAGGTTATGGTTATTCCAATCCAGCAGCAGAAGGATGGAGTGCTTGATAAAGCATATGACCTGAGGGACAAGCTTGCTAAGGATTACAGAGTCAGAATTGATGCTTCTGACAAGACTCCGGGCTGGAAATTTGCAGAGCAGGAGATTCAGGGTATTCCGGTTCGTATCGAGCTGGGACCAAAGGACATCGAGGCTGGTCACTGCGTAGTAGTGCGCCGTGATACAAGAGAAAAGCTTGTAGTTTCACTTGATGAAATCAATGAGAAGCTTGCAGAGATTCTTGACACAATGCAGAGCGATATGCTCGAGAAGGCAAAGAAGCATCTTAAGACCCATATCAATGATGCACACAACTATGAAGAGTTCAAGAAAATCGCAGAGGAAAAGCCAGGCTTCATCCGTGCTATGTGGTGTGAGGACGAGGCTTGTGAGAACAAGATAAAGGAAGATACAACCGTAACAAGCCGCTGTATGCCATTTGATGATCAGGAACAAATTTCAGATGTATGTGTATGCTGTGGAAAGCCAGCTCATAAACTGGTATACTGGGGTAAAGCTTATTAATATTAAGAATTAATTACTTGGGGATGTACTATGTTTGAGAAAGATATATGTGGGGTTATAGAGCAAGTATATGCTCAGATGGGAAAAGTGAAAAGAAACATTGTTGTAGCCTGCTACAACAATGATTTCTCACTTGACACTATAGACGAAATCAAGCGTTATTCAAATATGAATGACGTTTTTTTTGCCACAAGGCAATTTGAGTATAATTTCGTAATGGACGCATTTTCTCCATTTATGGAAATAATATTCCAGATGCACAGAGAGTATGTGGGAGGAAGCTTCTACGATTTTATGAAGGAATGTGGAGTGTATTACCTGCACAGGGATATGCTTTTAGGATATTACAATACAGGCGTATGCAGGCGGAAAGAAGGCGTGCTTCTGGATGAGGTGGGCTACGAGCAGAGCAAGATGACAGAAGGCATTGCTCTTATGCTCAAGAAGCTTGCAGCGATTAAGCCGGTTTTTATAGTGATAAACAGATTTCAGATTGCCAGTGAGAGTGCAATGGCTCTGGTAGAAAAACTTTTGGACGAGCCTTCAAAGGACATAGGAATTGTCATAGGCATGAATGAGAGCGAGCTTGCCAGGGAAGAGAGCCAAATTCTTAACAGGATAATTGAAAAAGCCTCTGACGCCAGCCTTGTCTACCACATGGGCACCACAGGACATCACAGGAGAGAATTCAAAGAGACGGTCAATGTCAATGAGATTGAAGAGGCCTATACTTTAATCAGCAACGGAATAGAGCTGTTAGACTACAACCTGATTACCAAGAATTTTACAGGACTTGAAAAAATCCTAAAGGACAATGATACAGCGGTAACTGAGGAACAGCGGGCAAGATTTATAATACTGTACATCAGGGCATGTATTTTGTCAGACAATCTGAATAAGGCACTTGAGCTTATTGACGTGCTGACAATGTCAAAAATGGAAGATGATGACACCCAGGCGTGGTTAAAATACAACTGTGCATACTACACAGGTGTATGCTTCATGTATCTGGGAAGGCTTAACGCTGGTATCAGATATGTGGATCTGGCAAGAGAGATTGCTGAAGGCATGGGAGACCCGGAGCTTGTCTTTGAAGCGGATGTGCTTAAGGTACAGGTCAGGATGTCCGGCTGGCACAACATATTCTTTTGTCTGGAGGACATATATATAGAGGAATCCCTGCTGGAAGGGCTTATGAAGCGAGGCTATGAGAACAATCTGGCACACATTTATATTTACGCCTATGATAACGGACCACAGGTAGTTGCCAAGGCATATCGTTCAGAAAAGCTTCTCACACATTTCAGCAAGGGTGTGGAGCTTGCCATGGAAATCGGAAATGAGCAGCTGGTATATGATGCCTACCAGAAAAATATCATGATTGCATCTACAAACGGCATGAATGAGATTGCCCTCCTGTATTCTGTCCGCTCATATGAGTTTATGAAGAATAAGAATACACTGGACATAGCAAGACTTCTGGGAGGAATCGGTTACAATCTGTCAGCACTTGGACACAATGAGCTGGCTGAGGCATATTACAATAGGTCAATTGAGGCACTCTACGAGCTGAGACTGCCACAGGATATAGCGGAAAATGATTATAATCTGGCATTAAACAGCATAATGATGGGTGACTATGCCAAGGCTCAGCAGTCCTTACAGAGGGCGGTGCTGGCGATACAGAGGCTGCACATGAATTCATTAAGAGTCTGCAACATGTCAAAGCTCTATGCCCTTCTGGCTCTGGTCAGTGTACTTCAGAATCAGAGGTTTAATGCGGACAGGTACTTGAGAAACTGCAGGCAGTTCTTAAACTATGCAGTTGAAAAGAACAAAATTGTTGCAGAGGAAGTGTTTAAGCATGACTATTCAGTCCTGGATGACGACATGTTTCTCTTTAACCTGGCAAGGGCACTCAAATATATGCTTGAGGACAGGGATGATGAGGCACTGGAAGCCTTTGAAATGGCAGAGACCTATCTGGCAAAATCAGAGGGCAACCAGTTCTATGTATACACTGTATACAGAAAGAGCAGGATGCAGCTTTTTGAGAAGCTGAACAGGACAGAGCTGTATGAGAAGGAAAGGGCTGCTCTTGACAAATATCAGGAGAATGCAAAGCTCATAAAAGAGCGTGCTCCATTGGAGATACTTGAAAAAATAGAGACTGGCGGAAAGAAAAAGACCAGCAGAATCAAACCAAAGGAAATTGACAACCTTATGAAGAGTGTGGGTGTGGGCAGAGATTATATCAGAGCCCATGAGCAGATGGAGTTCCTAAACACATGGCAGAGGATTATATCGTCCAATAAGGGGGATGAGAAGGAGCTTGTAGACAATGTGATGAGAGCCTTTATGAACTATTTTGGCAATGACAAGGCAGCCTATGTGAGGTTTGAGGATGGAAGGGCAGTCGTCTATTACAATAATACGGATTTAGCGATAGATGATGAGCTTGCCGGAATCCTGTGTGATAATATGAGACAGTATACAGATGGATTTGTTGTTTCCAAGATAAGCGGAAGCTTCAATGAGCATCTGGATATGATTAACTATTTTGGAACGGATGATGTGTGCTCATTTGCAGCAGTGCCATTCTTTAACGGCAGAAAGATAGAGTCTTTCTTTGTCACATATGTTATGATGAAGGAGAACTGGCATAATGCTGCCAGCAGATACATGCTTGATGAAGAGGATTTAAAGATTTACAGGCTGCTGTGGCGCGAGTTAAATGACGCTGTAGTAAAGATTCAGGCTAACCGCCAGATTTACGAGATGAACAGTATGCTGGAAAAGAGCGCGGTGACAGACATGCTCACAGGCGTTTACAATAGAACTGGTATGTATAGGGAAATCGGCAAGATGCATGGCAAGAGTGTAGCTCTTATGTTTATAGATCTGGATAACTTCAAGCCATACAATGATACTTATGGTCATGACGCCGGCGATATTGTATTGCAGGGGATGTCAAAGCTTTTCTGCGATGTAATAGGCGATAAGGGCTTTGTCAGCCGGTTCGGTGGAGATGAATTTATCATTATCCTAAAGACCAGGGACAAGAAAGAGCTGGAAGATCTGGCAAAGCAGATATATGCAGGAATCGAAGCCTCAAATGGCTTTGTGAAGGAGATACAGGCAAGGCTCAACCAGAATATAGAGATGGATGAGAGCAAGAAAATCGGCTGCTCAATGGGAATATCAGTGACAGACTCCCTGAATGAGCAGAGTGTGGATGAAATGCTCAGACAGGCAGATGAGCTCCTCTACACCATCAAAAAAGGAAAAAAAGGAACTTACGCATTTATATGAGAATGATTTTACCTGAAAATGTAAACTTCATAATTCATACTTTGTATGATAATGGTTTTGAGGCTTATGCAGTGGGGGGCTGTGTCAGAGATACAATCCTTGGCAGAGTGCCGCAGGACTGGGACATAACCACCTCTGCCAAGCCTGAACAGGTAAAAGCATTGTTTGAACATACCATAGATACAGGCATAGAGCATGGTACAGTGACTGTCATGCTTGACCATGTGGGCTATGAGGTGACAACCTACAGGATTGATGGAGAGTACGAGGACAACAGACATCCCAGGGAAGTGATATTCACATCAAATCTGGTGGAAGACCTAAAAAGGAGAGACTTCACCATAAATGCCATGGCATACAACGACGAGGAAGGCCTTATTGATGTCTTCAGCGGCGCAGCGGATTTAGAGCAGAAGCAGGTGCGCTGTGTGGGTGTTGCAAAAGACAGGTTTGGAGAGGATGCCTTAAGGATGCTCAGGGCAGTGAGATTTGCAGCCCAGCTTGGTTTTGAAATAGTGCCGGAGACTGCGGAGGCTGTGAAGGAGCTGGCACCGACAATTGAGCATGTGAGCGCAGAGCGAATACAGGTGGAGATGGTAAAACTGCTGACCTCTGCCCATCCGGAGGAGATGAGGACAGCCTGCGAGCTGGGACTGACAAAGGTTTTTCTGCCAGAATTCGATCTTATGATGGAGACGCCTCAGATAAATAAGCATCATATGTATTCTGTTGGAGAGCATACTATTGCTGCCATGCAGAATATCGAGCCGGACAAGGTCTTGAGGATTGCCATGCTTTTACATGATGTGGCAAAGCCAGCCTGCAGGACTACAGACGAGGAAGGGCAGGAGCACTATCACGGACATCCGGAGCTGGGGGAGAAGATGGCAAGAGCTATCCTGCACCGCTTAAAGTTTGACAACAAGACCATAGATGCCTGTGCAAAGCTCATCAGGTATCATGATGACAGACCAGCGATTACAGAGAAAAGCATAAGGCGTGCCATAAGCAGAATCGGAGTTGATGTGATTCCGGACCTGCTCAAGGTCAAGAGGGCTGACTGTCTGGGACAGAGCCTCTACAAGCGGGAAGAAAAGCTTAAGTATATTGATGATTTTGAAAAGACCTATGAGATAATCCTTCAAAAGAACCAATGTGTGCAGAAAAAGGACATGGCCATAAATGGGCGTGACCTGATAGAGCTTGGGATGGCCCAGGGCAAAGAGCTTGGACGCGTGCTGGATGAACTTTTCAATATGATAATCGAAGATCCTGACTTAAATACTAAGGAAAAATTAATAGAACTTGCTCATAAAATAGCAGACCCTCTCATATGATAAACAGATACAAGAATCATGTGAGGGGGTTTTTAATTGTATGATAAGCGGGCTATAGCCCTTGAAAAATATGAACTGACAGTGAAGGAAATAACCAGAGGGAGAGGAACCTTCATATGTGACACCTCCCAGGGGGAGAAGGTTCTTGTGCCGTTTAAGGGAACAAAAACCAGAGCTATGTTTATAAAGAATTATCTGGATGCCTTAAATGAATCGGGTTTTGAAGCAGAAAAAATCATCTTAACCGCAGAGGGTGAGGCCTTATCTGATGATGGCGAGGAGCATTATTTGCTCAAGGATTACATAAAAGGAAATGAATGCCGGGTGCTGGAGACCGAGGACACCCTGATGGCAATGGAGAAAATTGCCGGATTTCACAGGGCATCTGAGACCCTAAAGCTGCCAGCGGCTGACAATTCAGTCTTAAGCTATTTGGATAAGGCTGATAAGCACATGAACGAGTTAAAACGAATTAGGAATTACATAAAGGGACGCAATAAGAAGAATGAATTTGAGCTCATGTTTCAGGAAAACTATGAGTATTATATGGACTGTGCGGGTAAGGCTGTGGAGTATATGGCAGAGGGAAATGAAATCTGGTGCCATGGGCAGATGAACCAGCACAATATCCTGTATACAAACGGGCAGTGGCAGATTGTGAATTTTGAGCATATACTGTATGCCCCGGCAATAATTGATGTCTCTGAATTTATCCGCAAAATCTCAGAGAAAAACCAGTGGGATTATAGAATGGGGGAGAGGCTTTTAAATAAGTATGAGAGCGGCTGTCCTATGTCTGAACAGGCGAGAAAGCAGCTGCTGGGTGTACTCCTGTTCCCAGAAAAATTCTGGAAAATAGCGGACCACTACTATGGCTCCAACAAGGCATGGATTCCAAAGCGGGATATAGAAAAGCTGGGAAAAATCATAGCTCAGGAGAAGGAGAGAATAACTTTTATAGAAAAAGTGTTTGCCATTAGTGTTTAATAAGTTATACTGAGGGTATGAAAAAAATATACATGATGATAATTCTTATAATGCTGGTTATGCTCTGTGGCTGTGGTGCCGAGGAGAAAGAAAGTGATGTAACATACTTTCATAAGAGCTTAAATGATGTGAAGAATGAGGAGGATACCCAAACAGAAGAGGAACTCAGCCAGAGCGAGGAACTGTATCTGATAGTTTCCATCAACTCGGCAGAGGAAAGCATGAGGGTGTACCGTTATGCCAATGGGCTTGAGTACCGGTATTATTACGGATTAGAGACAAAATTTTTAAATAAATACGGAGATTACATGTCTGTCGCAAACCTTGAGGCTGGTGACGTGATAAATATTCTTGGCGCAAACAGTCAGGGAAAGGCAACTACAGTACAGCTTGCAGACAGCGTGTGGACCTATGATGATATAACGAGGTTTTCTGTGGATGAGGATGCCGGTATAATGCAGATTGCGGATACGAAGTATTCTATAGCCGGGGACAGCTTTGTTTTTATCGGGGATGAGAAGGCTGCCTTTAGTGATATATCCTCCCAGGATAAGCTGTCAGTAAAAGGCATAGACAAAAAAATCCTGTCTGTCTGTGTCACAACAGGACATGGAACACTTCAGCTTGAAAATACAGAGCTCTTTGACGGCAGCTATTTGCAGCTTGGAACCAAAATCTTTGTTGAGATTACTTCAAATATGCAGATGGAGGTGCCGGAAGGCGATTATACCCTTGCCGTGGCAAATGATGGCTGGGGAGGCAGTACGCAGATTAGCATTCAAAGAGGAGAAACCACAACTGTCAATCTGGATGAGCTTAAGGGCGAGGGACCTAAGTACAGCAGCATACAGTTTGTGGTGGATGTCGAGGGAGCACAGATTTATCTGGACAACAGCCTGATAGACTATTCACAGGTAAATCAGGTGAGGTATGGAAATCACTCGCTTACAGTTGTAGCGGATGGCTATGACACCTGGAGCAGGACTCTGTGCGTAAATTCTGCAGAGGCAACAATTGTTATTTCACTGACAGATGAGGCAGATTCAGGGGCGACAGAGGACACGAGCAGCAGTGGAACGGCTCAGGCTGTGGAGAAGGAAGACAGCAGAAACAGCAGAGCTGAAGAGGAAAGTACGGCGGGCAGTACTGGCAGCACAGACAGCAGTACAACAAATGGCAGCGGTACAACAAATGGCAGCGGTACAACAAATGGTAGCGGTACAACAAATAGCAGCGGTACAACAAATAGCAGCGGTACAACAAATAGCAACGGTACAACAAATGGCAGCAATAGCAGCAATAGTACGAATTCTTCCGCAAATTCGATAACCAATAGGGAATTGACAGATTATTTATCTACGCTTTCCTCACTTATCTCTTCGCTTCAAAAATAGCCATAGAAATAGCCATTTAAATGGTCATTTTTCTTGACAAACAGCGGAAAAACAAGTATAAATATTGATGTAGATAATTTGGGGAGAGAACATTAATACCGAATTATATAATTACGAAAATCCAGAGGAGGAATTTTGACATGAACAAAGCAGAGTTAGTTGCAGCTATGGCAGAGAAGACACAGTTATCTAAAAAAGATACTGAGGCTGTTTTAAAGGCATTTACTGATGTTGTTGCTGAGGAATTAAAGAAAGGTGAGAAAATCCAGTTAGTAGGATTCGGAACATTCGAAGTTGCTGAGAGAGCAGCTAGAACAGGTCGTAACCCACAGACAGGTGCAGAGATGACTATTCCAGCATCTAAGGCTCCTAAGTTCAAAGCTGGAAAGGCTTTAAAAGATTCTATCAACTAATTAGAAGAGTCGGATATAAAGCTGTAACGCCTTTTGGTGTTGCAGCTTTTTTTGAACCTGTGATTTTATCACATAAGGAGAAGAGCATTATGAGATTAGACAAGTTTTTGAAGGTATCACGTCTTATAAAGAGACGTACAGTTGCAAATGAAGCCTGTGATGCAGGCCGTGTCATGGTAAATGGCAGACAGGCCAAGGCGTCGGTTAACGTAAAGGTTGGAGATATAATCGAAATCCAGTTTGGACAGAAGAACGTAAAGGTTAAGGTGCTTAACATAGCTGATACCACAAAGAAGGATGAAGCTAAAGATTTATTCGAATATATTGCATAAATTTGGAATATGTACAGTCTTCCGATAATATACTATTATTATCAGGAGGGCAAATATGGAAGAGAAAATAACATCAAAGTCACATAAACTTATGTTAAACAATAGAAGAAATGGAAGCTTTACTGGAATTCTGGATGTGCTGTCCTTTGATTTGTCCGAGATATTACTTGAGACAGAATTAGGGATGCTTCATATTAAAGGAAAAGATCTTCATGTAAACAGGCTAAATCTTGAGAAGGGAGAAGCCGATATAGAAGGTGAGATTGATGCAATGACATATTCAGATGTCCCAGAAACGTTTGGAAAAGGCAGTGGAATATTTAACAGAATCTTTCACTGACCAGGCTAAGGTATGGTATAGAGAGGAATTCTATGAGTACACGTCGAAGACGACAAAGAAAAAATGGAACAGTTAGTATAGCGATTATTGTTTTGGCATTCCTTATCGTTATGTCTGTGCAACTCAATGAGATCGGAAGAGCGTCGTGTAGGGAAAGAGTGT
>ERZ1031095.333-NODE-333-length-15755-cov-13.401529_pt1 | contig 15755 bp, 13 predicted proteins | sample MGYA00517108_ERZ1031095 | MGnify/ENA primary metagenome ERZ1031095 (study PRJEB33719, sample SAMN04261275) | wastewater metagenome | biome: rural village; feature: human; material: feces | host: Homo sapiens | place: El Salvador | collected 2013-01-07 ... | reverse complement strand
ACGGCAAGGATAAGGAAGAGGCTCTGAAGAAGAGCTTTGCCGAGGCTCAGAAGATTCAGTTCACAGACAAGTACTTCCGCTCTGATATCGGACAGGATCTTTAAGGGCAAAAGCTTAATTTTAACGGATAATGTTAAGAAAGAAAACTTTTCAAAATAAAGTGGCGGCTAGCCGCTACGCTCTACCTGTAACAGCAACCCTTGCCGCCTTGGTATGGGTTGCTGTAGGTTTTTTAGTAGCTAACATTTGGGTGCAGTTCGCCTTCACCATTCTCTCTACCCTGCTGATGGTGGAGCTCAACAACCATAATTCCCTGATGCGAACCTACAGCCGAATGGTGTCCTGCAGTTTCCTGGTGTTCATCACCATGACCTCTCTGCCTACACCCTCCTTCAAGGCAAGCATCGTGACGATGTGCTCCATCGCCTTCTACCTCATCATCTGGAACAGTTACCAGGACAAGCGGGCGGCAGGATGGACCTTCTATGCCTTCTTCTGCGTAGGACTCGCCTCACTGGTGTTCATCCAGGTGGGATATTTCCTGCCCTTCCTGTGGCTGATGATGATGGTATTCACCAATTCCTTCAGCATCCGAAACTTCTTTGCATCTATCATCGGTCTCATTATGCCGTATTGGTTCTCAGCGGGTTACTTCGCCTACACCAATAACATCAATGGACTGATCAGTCATTTTGCAGAATTCATCAACTATCAGGATCTGTTCGATTATTCGCAGGTTACCGACCACGAGGTGGTGAATCTCCTGTTCCTCATCATCTTGAGCACATTAGGCAGCATACACTTCCTGCATACCTCTTATGCTGATAAGATCCGTACCCGAATGATCTACAATTCATTCATTCTGATCAACTATGTGAGTCTTGCCTTCATCATCCTGCAGCCTCAGCATATCAAGGAGTTGGGCAGCATCATGATTGTAAATACGGCACCACTCACCGCCCACTTCATCACCTACACCAAGGGAAAGCTGGCGAACATCGTCTTTATCTCGGCGCTGGTCATCATGGTATTGATATTGCTATACAATATCTTCATTCCGGAAACGGTATTGCTGCAGGCTATTCAGGGATAAGATTGATTCTGGGATAAGAGTTATTCAGAGATAGACTTGATGCAGCGAAACGCTGCATCAAGAATATTAAACAAATAATATTCAATGGGTTACATAATAGACTTTTTAATCAACTGGGGCTATTGGGGCATGCTAGTTTCCGCCTTTCTTGCCGGCAGTTTCTTTCCTTTCAGCAGCGAGGTAGTGATGTCGGGCTTGCAGGCAGCAGGTTTGGATCCCATCCCTCTGGTGATATATGGCAGCATAGGAAATGTATTGGGCTCACTGTTCAACTATGGTGTGGGCAGACTGGGCAAGATGGAATGGATAGAGAAATATCTGCACGTAAAGAAGGAGAAACTGGATCAGGCAGAAAGATTCATGGCTGATAGAGGTGCCTGGATGGGCTTCTTCGCCTTCATCCCGATTTTGGGAAGCGCCATCACCATCGTGCTGGGGCTGACAAGAGCCAATATCATCATCTCTACCATCAGCATCACCATCGGAAAAGTGCTGAGATATATCCTATTGGTTTATGGTCTCAGCTTCATTGTATAAACATATAAGCAGATTTATAACATAAGAAGATTTTAATATATGAAGAGATTTCTATACCTTATTATATTATGTGTTATTCTTGCCGGATGTAAGGGTACACCTCAGAAACAGGCAGATTCGGGAAAGGCTTCCGGAACAGAGAAGCCTGCGGTTACGGTTACAGTTACAGTTACGATTTCCCCCTACAAGTATTTCGTAGATCAAATTGCCAAAGGCAAGGTGGATGTCAACGTGATGGTATCGAATGGCAACAACCCGGAGACTTACGAGCCATACGCCCAGCAGATGATGGAACTTTCGAAGAGTGCCCTCTATCTGAAAGTGGGCAGCATCGGTTTTGAGCAGACCTGGATGAAGAAGTTGCAGGACAACGCTCCAGATATGAAAGTGATAGATACTTCCGTGGGCATCAAGCCTGCCAAGACTCCGGGTGGCAACATCGACCCACACGTATGGATGAGTTGCAGCAACGCCCGCATCATCTCCAGCAACATCTTCAAGGCACTCTGCAATCTGGAGCCGAAGAACAAGGCATTCTTTGAGAAGAACTATCTGTCGCTGCTGAAGATCATCGACAAGCGAGACAGCACCATCAGAGAGGGTTTCAAGAATCATCCCGAGATGGTACGCAAGTTTGTGATCTATCACCCTATCCTCACCTACTTTGCCCGTGATTACCAGCTGGAGCAGCTTGCCATAGAGGAAGAAGGCAGGGAGCCGAGTGCCGCCCAGCTGAAGAGCCTCATAGAGAGAGCCAGAAAAGAAAAGATCAAGTTCTGCCTGATACAAGCAGAATTTGCCAACCGCAACACCACAACCTTCATCAAGGAGAGCCACACCAAGCCAATGGATATCAATCCATTGCAGGGCGACTGGAACAGGGCGATGCAGGAAGCGGCAGCAGCGGTACAGGGCAAGAAAATCGTTGTTGGGAAGTAAAAACTACAATCATATGACTCCAATCATAAAAATAGAGCACCTATCTGCCGGATATGACGGCAAGCAGGTGCTCAGCAACGTAAATCTCACAGTATATCAAGACGATTATCTTGGCATCATCGGACCAAACGGTGGTGGCAAGACTACTCTTATGCGCCTCATTCTGGGACTGATGAAGCCTACGGAAGGAACCATCAGATACTTCCGAAAAGTAAAGGATGAGAACGGAAAAACGGTTCTTGATGAAAACGGAAAAGCAAAAGTTGAGGAAACAAAGGAGATTTCGATGGGCTATCTCCCACAATACAACCAACTCGACAAGCAGTTTCCTATCTCTGTATATGAAGTTGTACTTGCCGGACTCAGCAAGACCAAAGGTCTCTTTTCGCGATACACCCAGGCTCAGCACCAGCAGGTGCTCGATACCCTGGAGCGCATGCAGCTGACGGAATTCAAAGACCGACACATCGCTGCCCTCAGCGGCGGTCAGCTTCAGCGAGTGCTCCTCGCACGTGCCATCGTATCAAAGCCCGATGTCGTGATTCTCGATGAGCCTAACACCTACATCGACCGCCGATTCCAAAAGCAGATGTACGAGATGCTGGAGCAGATCAATAAGGAGTGCGCCATCATCATCGTCAGTCACGATGTAGCCGAAGTGCTCAACAACGTGAAGCATATCGCCTGCGTAAACCAGCACCTGCATTATCACGATACGGCAGATATGCCAAGAGAAAAGCTGGAAGAGCATTTTCTGAATGTATAAATACATACCGCTATTACATTTTACCCCCTTTTTATTACGTCCCGACGCAGGAATTCCTACGTCGGGACGTAATATTTCATACGTGGCGACGTAATAAATATCCCATCCTAATGCTTATTTTTCTACAACATCACCTATTTAAATTTAATATAACCTAAAAAAGAGAAGCAATCCTATGCTATCTCTTTACTTTTTAGTATCTTTGCAACGTTTTATACACATTATATAAATAGGAAACATAGAAATATAATACATTAAAGTTTAAACAATAATGAAACAGTACAGATTAGTGGACAATATCTTCGGATGGGTCGCATTCATCATTGCGGCATTCGTATATTGCTCCACAATTGAACCGACAGCCAGCTTCTGGGACTGTCCTGAGTTTATTACAACTGCCTACAAGCAGGAGATCGGTCACCCACCTGGGGCACCATTCTTCATGCTCATGGGCAATTTCTTCACACATTTCGCCAGTGATACCACGCAGGTAGCCAAGATGGTGAATACGATGAGCGCACTCCTCAGTGCCGTCTGCATCATGTTCCTCTTCTGGACCATCACCCATCTGGCTCGCAAGCTCATCATCGGCGACTGGAAGGAGATGACCACCAGCAAGCTGATTGCCATCGAGGCATCAGGTATGGTGGGCGCACTCATCTACACCTTCAGCGATACCTTCTGGTTCTCTGCTGTAGAGGGTGAGGTTTACGCCTTCTCTTCTGCCTTTACCGCTGTGGTATTCTGGCTGATTCTGAAGTGGGAAGACCATGCCGATGAACCTCATAGCGACCGATGGCTCGTGCTCATCGCCTATATGACCGGTCTGAGTATCGGTGTGCACCTGCTCAACCTGCTCTGCATCCCAGCCATCGTACTGGTATATTACTACAAGAAGGTGCCTCATGCCAACCTGAAGGGTTCGCTCATGGCGCTCTTCCTTTCATTCCTGGTGGTAGTAGCCGTACTTTATGGTGTGGTTCCAGGCATCATCACCGTAGGCGGATGGTTTGAGCTGTTCTTCGTCAACACACTCGGCTGCCCATTCAATACCGGTGAAATCGTATATATCATCTGCCTCGTAGCCTCTGTTATCTGGGGTATCTACGAGACCTACAATGCATCAGAGAAGAACGAGAAGAAGCAGAACATCGCCTTCGTTCTCGGTTTCGGCATGCTCGGCATCCCATTCTTCGGATATGGATGGAGCGCTGTCATCACCGGCATCATCATCCTGGCTATCCTCTGGTTTGTACTCAACTACAAGCGCAAGAAGGAAGTAGTAACCGGCGTTGACCAGGCTACAGGCATCGAGAAAAAGAAGATGCAGCTGCTGCCTCTCATCTCTGCACGCATCAAGAACACAGCATTGCTCTGCATGCTGATGCTGATGATCGGTTACTCAAGCTATGCGCTCATCGTGATTCGTTCATCTGCCAACCCTCCTATGGACCAGAACTCTCCAGAGGATATCTTCACCCTGGGCAGTTATCTGAGCCGCGACCAGTATGGCGATACTCCATTGCTCTATGGTCAGGCTTACACTTCTCAGGTGGCTCTCGAAGCTGACGGCAACATGTGCAAACCTGTGACGAAGGAAGGTGCACCTGTTTATCAGCGCAAGGAGAAGGCTTCTGCCGATGAGAAGGACTCTTACTTCGTAGTAAGCCATAAGAACAAGTATGTATATGCACAGAATATGCTCTTCCCACGTATGCACAGTTCGGCTCATGCCCAGGCATACGAAGACTGGATGGGCGGCGTGGAAGGAACCCAGGTGCCTTACGACCGCTGCGGAGAGAACATGATGGTGAAGATGCCTACACAGTTTGACAACATCCGCTTCTTCCTCTCCTATCAGTGCAACTTCATGTACTGGCGCTACTTCATGTGGAACTTTGCCGGACGTCAGAACGATATCCAGGGCAACGGTGAGCCTGAGCACGGTAACTGGATTACCGGTTTCTCATTCATCGACGATGCTCTCTATGGCGACCAGAGCAAAATGCCAGACGACCTGAAGGCAAACAAGGGACACAACGTGTTCTACTGCATGCCGCTGATTCTCGGTCTCATCGGACTCTTCTGGCAGGCTTGGTACACCCGCAAGCGCAAGGTCATCAAGAACGGCGTAGAGACAGAGGAGATTCTCCCTGTAGGTATTCAGCAGTTCTGGGTGGTATTCTTCCTGTTCTTCATGACAGGTCTTGCCATCGTACTCTATCTGAACCAGACTCCTATGCAGCCACGTGAGCGTGACTATGCCTACGCCGGTTCATTCTATGCATACGCTATCTGGTGCGGTCTTGGCGTTCTCGCCATCATCGACCTTCTGAAGCAGAAGATGAAGCTCAGCGGTACTGCCGTAACAGCTATCGTGGCTGTGATAACCCTGCTCGTTCCTATCCAGATGGCATCACAGACCTGGGATGATCACGACCGTTCAGGACGTTACACCTGCCGCGACTTCGGTCAGAACTATCTGATGTCGCTCCAGGAGAAGGGCAACCCTATCATCTTCACCAATGGTGATAACGATACCTTCCCACTCTGGTACAACCAGGAGGTAGAAGGCGTAGGTACAGATGCCCGCGTATGTAACCTGAGCTATCTGCAGACCGACTGGTATATCGACCAGATGATGCGTCCTGCATACAACTCACCATCCGTGCCAATCACCTGGCCACGTCTCGACTTCTGTTCGGGTACCAACGAGTATGTTTCTGTCCAGCCAGAGGCTAAGCAGCAGATTCTCGACTTCTATAAGCAGGATCCAGTGAATGCCAAGAAGCAGTTTGGTGATGAGCCTTTCGAGCTCAAGAACATCCTGAAGTACTGGGTACGCAGCAAGAACTCAGACATGCACTTCATCCCTACAGACACCGTCTATGTAACAATCGACAAGGAGGCTGTGAAGAAGAGCGGAATGATGATGGCTTCTGATACCATCCCAGACAAGATGGTGATTTCACTCGCAGGCAAGAACGCTCTCTACAAGGGCGACCTGATGATGCTCGAAATGCTGTCACAGTGCAACTGGACACGTCCTATCTACGTGGCTCTTACCGTGGGACAGGAGAACTATATGAACCTTGGCGACAACTTCGTACAGGAGGGTCTTGCCAACCGTATCACTCCATTCACCACCAACAAGCCAGGTGCGAAGAACTTCGATGCTGAGAAGACCTATCACAACATCATGACCCGATTCAAGTTCGGTAACCTGAAGCAGAAGGGACTCTATATCGACGAGACTACCATGCGTATGTGCTATACCCACCGTCGCCTGCTCGCCCAGACTGCCCTCCAGCTCATCGCCGACGGCAAGAACCAGAAGGCTATCAACATCCTGAAGAAGGCTGATGTGGAGATTCCGGCATACAATGTCACCCTCGATTACATGAGCGGTGGTCTGGATATGGCTCGCGGCTGGCTGCTCACCGGTCAGAAGGCAAAGGGTAAGGAATATGTAGAGGCTGTCTGGAAGAATGCTCACCAGTATCTCAACTATTACCTCTCATTGTCCAACGACCGCTTCCTGCAGAGCCAGAACGACTGCATCCGTCAGATCATGATTATGCAGAGTGTCTGCGATGTGGCAGGCATGGTAAGTCCTCAGTTGCAGAAGAGTTATGAGAAGCAGCTCAATGCTCTCTATACACTCTATCGCGGCAGAGGCGGCAGCATGCCACAGGGCAATCAGTAAAATAAAGAATATCAAGGAAGACCTGGCGTTTTTGCTAGGTCTCCCTTTTTGTATCATCCCCTAATCAAGTTATTCCTATGTTCATAGAGCAACCTGCCAAATGGCTCAGATGGTTATATCCGAAAGCAATATGGAGAATGGACAAGAACGACCATTCGGTGTATCTCACATTCGATGATGGTCCGATTCCCGAATCCACCCCATTCATCCTGGAAACCTTGAGAAAGTACAATATCAAGGCAACCTTCTTCATGGTGGGCGAAAACGTATTGCGCAACCACGATCTCTACAACCAGATTGTAGCAGAGGGTCATCAGATAGGTAACCATACCTTCAATCATATCGGTGCCTTCAAGCATCGTGTCATCTCCTACGTGCTCAACACCAACAAGGCGAACGACATCATCCACGCCCATCTCTTCCGCCCACCCCATGGATGGATGCGACAGAGTGAGTACTGGTGGCTGCATCGCACCTACAAGGTGATTATGTGGGATGTGGTGACCCGAGATTATTCCAAATGGATGACGGCGGAAGACGTGGTGAACAACGTGAAGAAGTATGCCCGCAACGGCAGCATCATCACCTTCCACGACTCGCTGAAGAGCATCGACAAGCTGAAGACGGCGCTCCCGCAATCCATAGAATGGCTGATGGAACAGGGATACGAATTTAAGATTTTTGATTAAATCATCTTTGATTAAATCATCTTTGATTAAAATATTCAAAAGACAATGAGCAAGAGAATCAATAGTTATCAGGCTGTAGCCTCTTTCGTAAGAGGATTCTTCGAGGCATACGCACGCGGCATTATGGATGCTGCGGTTGGCGGCGATGACTTCCAGAAGAAGAACGACCCGAAAGAGGTGAAGCAGATGATGCTGGAACACTATGGAGAAGTGAACCAGTACTTCTTCGACATCATGTTCTCTACCCTCGTACGACTCAACTACAAGAGTGCGGAAGAGGCTAACGAGCGCATGCAGAAGAATTTTGAGAGCATGAAGAAGACCGATCCTACCTTCGAGCCAACCATGCTCGACTATCTGCGCATCGCCTGCAAATCGAACCAGCTGTACAAGGCAATGGAAGCTGAATACAAGCGCAACTTCACCTGGCTCCTGCAGGGTAAGTTTACAAGCATAGAGGAGCACGTACGAGATTATACCCACGGTGTACTCATCAGCCTTGCCGACGAACCGATGGCAATCCATCTGCTGGTGCGCATCATCGTGAAAGCATACGCTGCCGGACTGAAATGTGGCAGCAAGGAAGGCACCCAGCAGCAGCTACACATGCCTACCCTGCACGGTATGCTGCTGAACAATGTGAACATCCTCCTGAACGAGGCTCCGCTGAAGGGCGATTCAGAAGATCCTGTCGCTCTCTTCAAGGAGGCGTGCAAGAACCAGGAGGAAAACATCAATGTACTGTTCAATACATTGAATGATGCCATGAAGGAGCTGGCTGAGCAATAAGTTTTCCATCAGATCGAGCCGGAACTTTTATAAACGAGAACGACTTCCAACGCTTATAAGCATTGCTGCCTATAATCGTTGGAAGTCGTTTTTTATATAAATACAGTATCTTATATATAAATACAGTATCTTATATATAATACAATATCTTACTGCATATCATAAACTACCTGCATGAGCTTCTTTCCAAGCTCATCAGCCTGCTCCATGGTAGAAGCCTCACTATATACGCGGATGATAGGCTCGGTGTTACTCTTGCGGAGGTGAACCCACTTGTCAGGGAAGTCGAGTTTCACACCGTCGATATCAGTAACAGTTACATCCTTCTCCTTGCCATACAGCTCCTTCACCTTGACGAGGATAGCATCTACATCGGTAGAAGCGGTCAGGTCGATACGGTTCTTGGCGATGAAGTAGTTAGGGAAGCTGGCACGAAGCTCGCTTACCTTGCAACCCTTATGAGCCAGACTGCTCAGGAAGAGAGCAATACCTACGAGGGCATCACGGCCATAGTGGCTCTCTGGATAGATAACTCCACCATTGCCTTCGCCACCAATCACTGCATGAACATCCTTCATCTTGGTAGTTACATTCACCTCTCCTACGGCAGAAGCACAATATGAACCACCATGCTTCTCGGTTACATCGCGGAGAGCACGGGTAGAAGAAAGGTTGCTGACAGTATTACCTGGAGTCTTGCTCAATACATAATCAGCTACACTTACCAGGGTATATTCCTCGCCAAACATCTTACCATCCTCGCAAATGAAAGCCAGACGGTCAACATCCGGGTCAACAACGATACCCATATCATAGCCACCCTTCTTCAACTCATCCATGATACCACCGAGGTTCTTCTCCAACGGCTCTGGGTTGTGAGCGAAATCACCGGTAGGCTCAGCATTCAGGAATGTATATTCTACGCCGAGTGCATCGAGCAACTCAGGGAGAATAACACCACCTACAGAGTTGATGGCATCTACACAAACCTTGAAATGAGCGTTCTTGATAGCCTCAACATCCACGAGCTTCAATGCAAGCACTGAGTCGATATGGCGCTTGTTGAAGGTATCATCTTCTGTATATTTACCGAGAGCATCTACATCAGCATACTCGAAATCTTCCTTCTCTGCAATGCTCAATACCTCGCTACCATTGGCAGCAGTCAGGAACTCACCCTTCTCGTTGAGAAGCTTGAGAGCATTCCACTGGCGTGGGTTATGAGAAGCTGTGATGATGATACCACCGGCAGCACCACTCATGGTTACAGCCAACTCTGTAGTAGGAGTAGTAGCCAGACCGATGTTCAATACATCGTAACCCATACCCATCAAAGTTCCACAAACTACATTCTTTACCATCTCGCCTGAGATACGTGCATCACGGCCAACCACGATGGTGTTGCTCTTAGAAGCACCGCTACGACGGATGAATGTAGCGTAAGCAGATGTAAACTTGACGATGTCGAGCGGATTCAAAGTATCGCCCGCTGGACCGCCGATGGTTCCACGGATACCAGAAATAGACTTAATCAGTGTCATAATAATATCTTTTTAAAATGAAATTATCTTATCTGCCTCTCTGCAAGGTTAAATCATAGAGGCAGGCATATACGCTTCCTGATGCCGCTGTAGTACCATAGGTATGAGGAACTACCAGACGAACGTGAGCTATTCTCTCGCCCTCGGCATTACCACGACCAATCTTTACCCAACTGAAAGGAACCAGCCAGCCACTAGGTACTGTTCCACTATAACCGCCGGAGTAGTTTTTGTTGTAAGTGGCTACCATCAAGCTGCTATTCACATCAAAAGTACCGGTGAAAGTGCCGGAATTATTGGTCACGGTCATCTTATCAGTATAGAAAGAATACTGCTTCAGATTATTGCTCAACTGCAAAGAGTTGAGACTCATCTCTGCTGCGGTATTCAGATTGTATTCAGAGAAACGAACGAGCACATCGGTAGTCTCGCCCATCTTGATATAGTCGCCGCACCCCATTTCCAATACCTGCATATAGATACCGTTACTGTTGAAGAGCACATACTCGTTGTTGTTCTTGGAAGTATCAGTAAGAACCACGCTGTTGTCCTTCTGCTTCTTCTCCCAACGACTCTTGAATTCCTCTTCTGAAATGACCTTCACGTTTTCATGACGCAAGAAAGAACTGATAGAGTCCAACTCGCGGTCACGCAAATCCTTATATGTCTCAGTATCGTTACATGCAGCAAACGAGAAAAGTGCTGCTATAGCCATGATGGCAAACAAAAATTTCTTCATTCCTTTTACTAAATTCTAATTTATTGGGCAAAGGTACAAAAAAGAAAAGACAACACCGAGAAGTATAGGATGATTTTATTATTATTTATCACTTATTATCATCCTAATGCCTCTTTCGGGGTTGTTTTTCCTTATTTTTCTGTTTTTTCAGGCGCAAAGACCTCCTTATCTCAGTAAATCGGCAAAGGCAAGAATTGCCTTCTGGGCAATCTTCTCAGCCTCCTCGATACTGCAAAGCAGCTTACCGCCGGATGCGTTGCGATGACCACCTCCATTGAAGAACTGCTCCGCCATCTTATTGCATGGGAAATCATCCACAGAACGGAGACTCACCAATATGCGGTTATCAATATCGGTATCCTCACGGAGCGAGATGGAGAGCTTGTGACCTCTGATGGTAAGAGGCACGTTCACCAATCCTTCCAGATCGCCCTTGATGAAATCATATTCCTTCATCTCCTTGCGGGTTACGGTATAGTAACTGGCATGGAGCGACTCGATGACCTGCAGCTTCTCGTTCATCAGATGACCGCGGAAGCGGACTGCAGAAACACGGGCGTTGTTGAAGACGCTGCGATAAATCTTATCCTTGTCGATACCCTTGGTAAGCAGCTGGCAGATGATGTAGTAGATGTCCGGATTGGTAGAATTATAGGTGAATCCACCCGTATCAGTCATCATACCGCAATAAACGCAGGTAGCCCAAGTCTTATCCAACTCAGGGAAACCACCCAACTGCCATATCACACGGAACACCAGTTCGCTGGCGCTGCTGGCATGAGGCTGCGAAATCATCAGCTTAGCCTCCAGGTTAGGAGCCAGATGATGGTCGATGACAACACGCTGGGCCTTGCAGCCAGCAAGCACATGATCCATCTCATCCAGTCTGCCAGTGCTGCCGAAATCCACGCAGCATACCAGATCAGCCTCATCAAAAGCCTGCTGCACCTTGTCGGGATACTTGTCGTATCTCACAATATCATCACAACCAGGCAACCAGGAAAGGGCATCCGGTATCATATCAGGCACACAGATGACAGGGCTCTTACCCAAAGAGCGCAAAAAATAAGCCCATCCCAAAGATGAGCCAACAGCATCGCCATCCGGTGACTTGTGGGCACAGATGACAATATGCTGAGAAGCCGCTATCGTCTCTCGGAGAATAGCGGCTTCCTTTTCGTTTAAAATATCTAATTGAATATCCATCTAATAGAATTAGAAGAGCTTGTTAGGATATACACCCTCGTCGATGAGACTCTGGATTCTATCTACTACACTCTGGCGGTCGGCTGCATAAGTTACACCAAACCACTTGCTGGTGGTATCGAGTACCTTAACGGTAGATGTACCCTCATTGATGAGCTTGTTGACCATCAATGGGATGAAGAACTCAGCCTTCTTGTTCTCCATATTCTTAGGATCGCTCAGGAACTCCTTGAAGTAAGCCTCGCTGTGAGCGAAGTAATCTGGAGTAAAGCCCCATACGTTCATAGACACAGGAGTGTTGTCGCCTACAGCAACCCACTTGCCTTCCTCGTCCTTGTAAGAAACCTCACCATTGATACGCATGATCTCGGTGCGCTCTACACAAGTTGTCAGGTTCTCGTTCTCGTCCTTAGAGCAGATACCACGAGCTACAGTACCGTTCTCGCTCAAGGTGTTGCCTACGCGGAAACCTACCATAGCATACTTGTTGGTGCTACCCTCTGGAAGCTCAGAGAGGAACTTGCCGATAACCATGAAGCAGTCACGGTTGTAGAAGTCATCGCAGTTGATTACGCAGAAAGGCTCCTTGATAACGTCCTTTGCCATCAACACTGCGTGGTTGGTACCCCATGGCTTCTCGCGACCCTCAGGTACGCTGAATCCTTCTGGGAGTGCATCCAAAGACTGGAAGCAAAGCTCTGCTGGGATATGGCCCTCGTACTTAGAGAGGATTTTCTCGCGGAACTGATCCTCGAAATCCTTGCGGATAACGAAAACGATCTTACCAAAACCAGCCTGAATAGCATCGTAGATACTGTAGTCCATAATAGTCTCACCATTAGGGCCCAGACCATCGAGCTGTTTCAAACCACCATAACGGCTACCCATACCAGCAGCCAAAAGCAATAATGTAGGTTTCATAATCTATATTTTTTTTTAATAGTTGATATTTACGTTTAATCACCTGCAAAAGTAATAAAAAAAATGCACCTAGCAGCATCTTTTCCTACTTTTTTTTGATTCACATCAATATTTGAATGATTTATGGAGCTTCATCCCCCCAAACCCGTGCTAGAACGGATAGCCCACTGACAAATGATGCTAGAACGGATAGCCCACAGCCAAATGCAAGCTCTGGTTCTTCTTGAAGCTTGGAATGTTGTAGAATCCGCTCTTACCTGTATCGTATGGCAGATGCAGACCGATTCCCCAATCCACTCGAACCACAAACATTCCCATATCGTAGCGGATACCCACTCCAGTGCCTACAGCCAGCTGCTTGTAGAACTTATCAAACTTGAAGGCCTCGAAAGAGGAGAAATCAGCATCCTTCATCCAGACATTACCGGCATCCAGGAACAGAGCACCATAAAGATCGCCCCAGATCTTAGGACGGTATTCCAGATTCGCCTGGAACTTGATATCTCCCGTACGAAGGATGTTGGCATACCTGTTACTCAGGGCACTGTAGTTTTGCTCGCCTGGTCCGACACCTCGCACACTGAAGGCACGGATACTGTTGGCTCCACCTACATAGAACATCTCCGTATAAGGTGCCTGACTCGAATTGCCGTAACTCCAGATCATTCCGGCATTCAGATGTCCCACCAGGGTGGATGTTTCATTCAGCTTCCAATACTTCACAAAATCTGTTTCCAGCTTGAAGAACTGAGAATACTCGTTCTTGAACATCGTCTTATCCTTGTCGTTCCATTTTCTGCCGCTCAGAAGATAGCCCAACGACAGAATGTTGCCGGCTTCGCTCACCGTAGTTGACCACACGATAGGGTTGCGGTATTTCTGCGCACTGCGATAGGTGTAGGTATAGCTCATCTTCGGGATGAAACGGTCGGCCATCGAAGTTGCCACATACACATTATTATTCATAATGCTGTCGAACTTCGGAGAAGTATAGTTCATATACTCATACGAAAGAATCAGCGGACTGAACGAATGGCGATGCTGATAAGAGGTGGCCCAATCATAAGTCAGCTCTCCTCCAACCACATGACGACGGAAATAGCCGGCACGGTTCAGGATGTTCATAGATGCCTTGATGGTGGTATTCGGCGTACCGTAGTAACGGCGAGGGATATGACCTCTGCGGAATCTGCGCTCATTCTGTGCCATCGTGCGGAAAGCATTCCAAGGAGTGATGATGCTTGGGAACGACAGCGTGACATCCGATCCGAACTCATAGGAATTGATCTTGTTGGAACTTCCCCCCTGCCCCGTGACGGTCTGCCACTCATGAGAACCATGGAAGTTGATATCCAGCTTCTCACCACCCCGGAAGGCATTGCGCTTGGTCAGACCCACCACCAGCTCCGGACCTACCCTTCCGGTAGTCTTGCCCTTGGCGTTGGCTTCTACATAGAAATCGTATGGTTTGTCGAACACCAGATCGATGTTGGCATCCAGAGTATCGCAATATTGCACATTTCCCAGACTGTCCAAAACCTGAGTGCTTCTAGGCACAAACTGCAGGTTGGTATAACTGAAGAGTCCCATCGACTGCAATCCTGCCTTAGCCGTATTTTCATCATCCACCATATAAAGCTTTCGTGGTCGGAGCTTCAACTCCCTGAGCACTACTCCGGCACGAATCGGCATCTTCTTGCCTGCATATCTGAAACTCAGATAGCGGCGCACGAAGCTATCGGTCATCTCCTCCATGAACTGCTTCTTGAAGTTGATGTTGATATTGCCGATATACCACTGTCGGGTTGCTTCCGGCTCAATGCTATCCACCATCGACAGGCGGAGGTTCACCTTGCCAGGCGTATTCACGGTATCTGCAAGATAAGAAGCATAGCCATTCTGATAGAAGTAATAGCCATGGTTGCGGAAAAGACGGGTGAGTCGCTGACGCTCCTGCTCCAGATTGGAGACATTGAATGGGCTTCCCTTTCTGATGACGGCCTGCGACATCGTAGAATCGATGAGCTGCTTGCCATATTCCGGGAAATTGAGATAAGCCACGGAATCCAATCTCCACAAATGTCCCATATTCACCTTATAAGCCACCTTGGCTTCCTTCGGATTACTCTGGGTGATCACTTCGTAATCTACCTTGCCATTGAAATAGCCCAACTTGTCGAGCTGATGCTCAGCTACCTGTGCTCTCAACTTCGGATTCACATTCTCCATCAGCTTAGGTTTCGAACCGAACACCTTGGTAATCCATCTGGAAAGAGCATCATCCGACGGAGAGAAGGCATTCCATATCCACAGACGGACAGGAAACGGAGTACGGAAATAGCTGCTTCCCATAAAAGCTCCCGTCGGGGCTGATGCAAGAGCAAACTCCATCTCTTCCTTCACCGAGTCGGCATAGGTATTCGCCTCGTAGTTGGAGTATTCTATAGGCTTCAAACCGGTAAACAGCTGCTCGTTTTCCTTCAGGGCACTCGTAGAAGAGCACCCTGTAAACAGGAAGCTGAACAGCATCACCGCTGCCGCTATATATATAATAAGGTGAAGTCGATTCTTCTTTCTCATATTCACTAGCTTATTTTTCGTTGTTTCTAATAACAGAATCCTTGCGGGTCCGCAGCATCACTGAATCCTTGCGGGTTCGCAGCATCGGAGAATCTGCAGGCACCTGCTGCTTCTCAGTCTTCCATCTGAAGATATCCGAGAACTTGGAGAGTTTTCTGCGCCAGGTGAAACCGCCGCCATACTCCCCAATCTGACCATCCAGCCAATCGTAGGTATTGGCATTATAAAAGGCTCTTACATACATGCTGG
>ERZ1031095.322-NODE-322-length-16106-cov-6.355180_pt1 | contig 16106 bp, 12 predicted proteins | sample MGYA00517108_ERZ1031095 | MGnify/ENA primary metagenome ERZ1031095 (study PRJEB33719, sample SAMN04261275) | wastewater metagenome | biome: rural village; feature: human; material: feces | host: Homo sapiens | place: El Salvador | collected 2013-01-07 ... | reverse complement strand
GCTTAAACTCAGCAACACAACAGTGACGATATCAGCAGAGATACTGGGAACCAAGACCGTTGATCTGGTATTTAATACCTCAGGAACACCTGGAGAGGGAGCAACAGTTGAGAGCGTAACAAGTGATCCTGAATCTGTCACAATAAAAGGAACAGCATCGGCGCTTAATTCAGTTACAAGCATTGAGGTGCCAGCCAGTGCAATTGATGTGACAAATGCACTTGAAGATGTGAGCACAACAGTTGACATAACAGAGTATTTGCCGGATGGAGTCAGTCTTGTGGATTCAAAGCAGGCATCCGTAAAGGTTACAGTTGCTATAAGGGCAGAGTCAACCAGAAAGCTGGAGATATCTGTGGACAATATCTCAATGAGTGGGCTGGGTTCAGATTATACTGTTAAGCCTGACAGTCAGACTGTCGAAGTCGTTGTGACTGGTGAGACGAAGGCGGTTCAGAGCATAGATGCTTCACAGATAACAGGAAAAGCAGACTTATCCGGACTTACAGAGGGTACACACACAGTAGCTGTGGACTTGTCTCTGGATAAGGATACATATATGTATGATACAGTAAATGTGTCCGTTACAATCACTAAAAAGGCTGACAGCAGCGGTACAAATTCAGGAGCAGCAGGGGCGGCTGATAGTGCCATATCATCTGGCACAGCAGGCAGCAGTACAACAGGCAGCAGCGGTACAACAGGCAGCTCAGAAGCTGGTGACAACAACAGTGATAACAACTCAGAGACCACAACGGGTCAATAGATTTGGTTTATAAAAGTAATTTGAAAAGAGGATTTGAAATGGCAAGAATGTTTGGAACAGACGGCGTAAGAGGCGTTGCAGGAACAGAACTTACGATTGAACTGGCAACAAAGCTTGGACAGGCAGGAGCTTATGTACTCACCAAGGAGAAGTCACATAAGCCAACAATTATGGTAGGCTGCGATACTAGAATTTCAGGAGGCATGCTTGCAAATGCGCTTATGGCCGGTATCTGCTCTGTAGGCGCAAATGCAATATATGTGGGAGTCGCACCGACACCGGCAATTGCATACCTTACCAGAAAGCACAAGGTGGATGCAGGAGTGGTAATTTCAGCTTCCCACAATCCTATGGAGTTTAATGGAATTAAGTTCTTTAATGGTGAGGGCTACAAGCTCTCAGATGAGCTGGAGGATGAAATCGAGGCTCTTATCAAGAGTGGCATGAAGGATATTGATTTCCCTACAGGTGCAGAAATTGGAAAAATTGATTATCGATTTGATATAGTTGATGAGTATGTGGAATTTGAAAAGGAGACTGTGCCGGTAGACTTAAGCGGTTTAAAAATTGTGATTGACTGCGCAGAGGGCGCAAGCTCATATACTTCAGTCAAGGCACTGAAGGATTTGGGAGCAGACCTGATTGCAATCCACACAGAGCCTGATGGCACAAATATTAATGCAGATTGCGGCTCAACACATATGGATGAGCTTAAGGAAAGAGTTGTATCTGAAAAGGCAGATGTAGGAATTGCCTTTGATGGGGATGCAGACAGAATGCTTGCCGTAGATGAGAACGGAAAGATGGTCGATGGTGATGAAATCATGGCTATCTGTGGCAATTATCTCAAATCAAAGGGCAGACTTGCCAAGGACACAATTGTTGTAACAGTTATGACCAACCTTGGTTTTTCAATAATGGGTAAAGAACAGGATATCAACATTGAGAAGACTAAGGTCGGCGACAGATATGTGCTGGAAAATATGAAGGAAAATGGCTACAATCTGGGAGGAGAGCAGTCTGGTCATGTGATTTTTCTTGATGATAATACAACAGGTGATGGACTTTTATCAGCACTTCATCTCCTGCAGGTAATGGTTGACACAGGAAAGCCGCTTTCAGAGCTTGCAAAGGTTATGGAGGTGCTTCCACAGGCACTTGTAAATGCTAAGGTGCCAAATGATAAGAAGGAAAGCTATATGGAGTACAGTGATATTGCGGAAGCAATCGCTGAGCTGGAAAAGAAGTTCGCCGGAGAGGGACGTGTACTTATCAGACCATCTGGAACAGAGCCGCTTGTAAGAGTCATGATTGAAGGCAAGGATCAGAAGGTAATAGATGAGGAAGCCCATAAGTTGGCTGAGCTTATAACAAAAGTAATGCTATAGGAGGAAAAGGTATTGGTATCACAGAAATTAACAATTAGTAATCCAACAGGCTTGCATCTTCGTCCTGCTGGAAATTTATGCAGGGAAGCTATGAAATTCAAGTGCAAGGTTACATTTAATTATGGGGGAGAAATGGAATCAGTTGCAAATGCAAAATCAGTGCTTTCAGTATTGGGTGCATGTATAAAATCAGGAGATGATATCAAGCTTGTCTGCGATGGGGAGGACGAGGCTGAGGCTCTTGATTATTTGTCAAAGTATATAGAGGATGGTCTTGGAGAATAATGTTAAATTACAAAAGATATAGAAAAAATCCAGTGCTTCATTATCCGGAGAGACAGTGGCCGAATAAGGAAATTGAGAAAGCACCAATCTGGTGCTCGGTAGATTTGCGTGATGGTAATCAGGCACTTATCGAGCCAATGAATGTAGACGAGAAAATGGAAATGTTTGAGCTTCTGCTCAGGCTGGGCTTCAAGGAAATCGAAATCGGATTTCCAGCTGCTTCACAAATAGAATTTGATTTTCTGCGCAAACTTGTAGCAGAGAACAAAATACCTGATGATGTGAAGGTACAGGTGCTCTGTCAGTGCCGTCAGGAGCTTATCGACAGAACCTTTGAAGCTATACAGGGTATTAAAAATGTTATATTCCATATATATAACTCTACATCCACGCTTCAGCGGGAAGTGGTTTTCCACAAGGACAGACCGGAGATTATAGAGATTGCAAAGGCTGGAACAAACATGGTCAAGGAAGGCATGAAAAGCTTTGACGGAAACATCCAGCTTGAGTATTCACCAGAGAGCTTTACTGGGACAGAGATGGATTTTGCATTGGAGATATGCACAGCGGTTCAGGAGACATGGAATCATGCCAATGACAATCCTATTATTTTCAATCTTCCTGCAACTGTTGAGATGAATACACCAAATGTGTATGCTGACCAGATTGAGTGGATGAGTACACATTTTAAGGAGAGAGAAAACATAATACTTTCTGTTCACCCTCATAACGACAGGGGAACAGGCGTTGCAATTACAGAGCTTGCACTTCTGGCAGGAGCAGACAGGGTAGAGGGAACCCTGCTTGGAAATGGTGAGAGAACAGGAAATGTGGACATACTTACAGTAGCCTATAATATGTTCTCACAGGGAGTAAATCCAGAGCTTAATATCGAGGATATAAAGGAAATTGTAGAAGTCTATGAGCGTTGCTGCAAGATGAGTGTTGACATGCGTCATCCTTATGCTGGAAAGCTTGTATTTACTGCATTTTCCGGTTCGCATCAGGATGCAATCAACAAGGGTGAGCAGGCACTTAAGGAGAGCGGTTCGCCATACTGGCAGGTGCCATATCTTCCGATTGACCCTGCGGATATTGGACGTGAGTATGAGCCGGTAGTCAGAATCAACAGCCAGTCCGGCAAAGGTGGTGTTGCATTCGTGATGAGCACAGTATATGGCTACAAGCTTCCAAAGGCTATGCAGAGAGAATTTGCAGATGTAATCCAGAAGATTTCTGAGACTGAAGGCGGAGAGATAAAGCCAGCCAGAATCATGGAGGCCTTTAGGGAAGAGTATCTGCTCTGCAAGGAGCCATTTGAGCTTATATCATTTAAAGAGGGTGCTGGAAATACAGACGGAAGTGATGATGAGGAGTCACGCGTAAGCCTTGTATTTAAGTACAGAGGTGAGGAGATTCACTCGGAGGCTTCAGGAAATGGTCCTATTGATGCTGTAAAGCTTGCAATAAGACAGAGTATTCAGGGCTTTGATTTTAAGATTTTAGACTATGATGAGCATGCGCTGTCACAGGGCTCAGGTGCCAAGGCAGCGGCATATATACAGATGCAGGATAACCGCACTGGCAATATAACTTTTGGTGTAGGTGTCAGTGGCAATATCACAAAGGCATCTATCAGAGGTATTTTCTCCGCTATGAACCGATTGGAGAATATGAGGGATTAGGATTTGTATACAAGGACGAACAGAGGGTGGCTTAAACATCTTGATTTTGAGATTATAGACATCCTTGCATTGGAAATTGCATATTGGCTTACTTATTTTATCCGTCATAAGGGAATAGTTGAGGATATGTACCTTGAGATGTACATCCGGGTAAGTATCGTCATTGTTGTAATTGATATTGCAACGCTATTCTTTTCAGATAATTACAGGGGAATTATCCAAAGACTGTGGCAGAAAGAATTGATTGCTGTTATACAGCATGTTTCAACAGTAAACGTTGTAGTTCTTTTTTATCTGTATTTAATGCAGGAATCAGAACTGATGTCCCGTACAGTGTTTATTCTCTTATGGCCGATAGGAATTTTTCTGTCCTTCGGGGCAAGGCTTGCGTGGAAGCGGGTTATCAGAAAGCGGATTAAGAAGGATAAAAATCAGATAAAGCTGCTGCTTTTATCCACAGAGCAGCATGCGGTAAATGCGATAAAAGAGATAAATAATAAGGCCTATCGTGAATACAAAATCTGTGGTATTGCTGTACCGGATAATGATTCAGATGATGTAATCGAGGCAAATATACCTATTCTCTATGGCAAGAAAAATGTCATAGAGTACATCAAGAGGGATGTGGTTGATGCTGTTTATATCGATACCTTTAAGGATAAGGATGACCTGCAGGAGTGGATTGATATATTCCTTATGATGGGAATTACAGTTCATATCGGAATGGGATTTTTACCGGACAACCTGCCGAATCGGTTTATCGGAACTCTTGGAAGCGCAAATGTTGTAACTACAACAATTAATTTTACAAGCTCATGGAAGATGAGCGTGAAAAGAGCTGTGGATGTGGTTGGAGCTCTTGTAGGACTTATAATCACAGGAATTGCATATATATTTGTAGCACCGGCTATAAAGCATGCCTCACCGGGACCGGTATTTTTCGCTCAGGAGCGAGTTGGAAGAAATGGACGTATATTTAAAATGTACAAGTTCAGATCCATGTATGTGGGGGCGGAAAAGCACCAGAAGGAGCTGCAGGGTGCGAATGAGATGCGGGGACTTATGTTTAAGATGGAGGATGACCCTAGAATAATCGGTTCGGAAAAGGGACCGGGCAAGGGTCTGGGAAATTTCATCAGAAAGACAAGCATAGACGAGCTGCCACAGTTCTGGAATGTGTTGAAGGGTGATATGAGCCTTGTAGGTACCAGACCACCGACAAAGGAAGAGTTTGAGAACTATGATATAAGCCACAAGGTAAGACTCAGCATGAAGCCGGGAATTACAGGTTTGTGGCAGGTTAGTGGGCGAAACAAGATCACTGATTTTGAACAGGTTGTAAAATACGACACTGAATATATAGAGAACTGGGGATTTTATCTGGATTTCTATATCTTATGCAAGACAATAAAGGTTGTATTTACAAAGGATGGCTCAAAATAAATAAGCGCAAAAAGGTAAATAGATGAAGAAAAATGTATTTATAATAGGCAGTAAGGGAATACCTGCAAACTACGGAGGCTTTGAAACCTTCGTAGAGCAGCTCACTGCCAGACAAGAGAATAAGGAGATTGCCTATCATGTAGCCTGTCTCGACAAGGAGAGAAGCTATGATGATGAGCACAACAAAGCACACTGCTTTCATATCAGAATACCAGCATGGCTCAAATCAGCCAAGGCTGTAGTATACGACATGAAAGCATTTTCTTATGCAGACAAAATGATAAAAAAGGAAGGCTATGAGCAGCCTGTAGTCTATGTTCTGGCATGTCGTATGGGACCTTTTGTGGGGCATTATGTCAGAAAGCTTCATAGGCTGGGCGGAACCTATATGCTGAATCCGGATGGTCATGAGTGGAAACGGGCTAAGTGGAATGCTGCCATCAAGAAATACTGGAAGATATCAGAACAGGGAATGGTGAAGCACGCAGACCTTGTAATCTGCGATTCTGTGAGCATAGAAAAGTATATAAAGGAAGATTATAAAAAATACAATCCAAAAACCACATTTATTGCCTATGGGGCAAGCTTTGATGAACCAGGGCTGCAAGCTGAGGAAAAGTACGCAGCCTGGTGTACTGCAAATGGAGTGAAGCCGGGAGAGTATTATCTGTCAGTGGGCAGGCTTGTGCCTGAAAACAATTTTTATACCATGATAAGAGAGTTCATGAAATCAGATACAGCAAAGGACTTCGTGCTGGTGGCAGATAACGAAGGCAATAAGTTTTATGACAGCCTTAAGGAGACTACCGGTTTTGAAAAGGATTCCCGCATAAAATTTGTGGGAACAGTCTATGATACTGACTTAATAGGAATGATTAGGCGAAATGCCTATGGATATTTCCATGGACATTCTGTGGGGGGAACCAATCCATCGCTTCTGGAGGCTTTGGCAACGACACAGCTTAACCTCCTTTATGATGTTGGCTTTAACCGGGAAGTCGGAGAAGATGGAGCTGTTTACTGGAATCTTGAGGAGGGGAACCTTAAGAGCCTGATAGAGAGTGCGGATAAGTATGATTCTTCTTATATAGAGGCATTGTCAGAGAAGGCCAAGAACAGGATTAGAACGGCTTATGAGTGGTCTTATATCGTTGAGCGGTATGAGGAGACCTTCTTGAAATGATGTGAGTGTCCAAAGTGAATTTTGCTGCTCACGCGGAAAATGAATAAAAATGGCAGGTAAATAATGATTTCAGTAGCTTTAATATCATATAACGGAGAAAAATATATAAGACACCAGCTTGAGAGCATATTATGTCAGCTGCCACAGGATGGGGAAGTGGTGGTGTCGGATGACGGCTCTACAGATGCAACCAGACAGATTGTAGATGAGATGGCGCAGACAGACAATCGTCTAAGGCTTGTGGATGGTCCATGCAAAGGTGTAATTAAAAATATGGAAAACGCTATAGCCCACACAAAAGTCTATGACATATGGGGAAAAATATCTGGTGATTATAAAAAGAAAACAAAATCTGAGAGGAAGCTTTGCAGGGACTATCTATTCATGGCAGATCAGGATGATGAGTGGATGCCAGATAAAATAGAAAAGGTGGTGAAAGCCTTTGAAGACAAAAATGTAGACCTTGTCATGCATGATGTCAGAGTGATGAATGGCGACCTGACAGAGGAGCTTATGCCAAGCTTCTTTGAATACAGGGGTTCATGTGTGGGCTTCTGGAAAAATCTCATAAAAAACAGATATATGGGCTGTGCCATGGCAGTGAGAGCAGACCGATTAGCGGATTCCATACCGATTCCAGACAGCGTGCCAATGCATGACCAGTGGATAGGCATGCGGAATGACCTGCATGGGAATGGAGGTTACTGCCTGCCGGAGCAGCTGCTTTTGTATAGGAGACATGGGGGGAATGTCTCTGATTTTGACAAAAATAGTCTGTGGGTAATGATAAAAAACAGAGTCAATCTGCTGATTAAGCTTTTGACAGAATAAAAATCTGGTATGCAAATGAGATACCAGCTTGCATAAAATGTCGAATTATGATTAAATTGACAGAGGGTTATTTTATGAAGAAATGTTTAAATGGAGGAAAATATGTTTTGTAAGAATTGTGGCTCAGAGGTTAATCCTGAGCATAGATTTTGTATGAGCTGTGGGGCAAAGCTTGAGCCTGTTATGCCGGTAAATATGGAGCAGCCACAGCAGACTGCATCAGCAAATCAGGCAGCAGCAGTAAATCAGGTAGCAAATCAGGCAGCATCAACAAATCAGGCAGCATCAGCAAATCAGAATGCATCAGCAAATCAGGCAGCAGCAGCAAACCAGAATGCAGCAGTAAATCAGGCTGCACCAGTAAATAAAGCTGTATCAGCATACCAGAACGCACAGGCGGCTGAGCCGGTACCAGCAAGCCCTGCTGCATCAGCTGGCACAGACAGTACAGGTGTTAAGGCTGACGAATCAAAAAAGAAATCCGAGAAGAAATCCAAGAAACCAATTATAATTGCAGGAATAATTGCAATCGTTGCTGTAATCGCTGCAGCAGCAGGGGTGCTTATCTGGCACAACATGTCATCCAATGATGAGGAAAATGATGACCCGGTAATAGAAGAGGATGAGACAGAAACAGAAGAGCTTGTGTTTGGTACAGAGGACACAGAAAGCGATACAGCTGCTGAGGATGAAATCCACAACCTGCTTGTAGAACAGTTAAACAGCCTTATGGACTCAATGGTTTATATTGCAGGCACTACACAGGATATATCATCAGGGAATGGATATCCATGGATGTTAAACAACGGATATATGGGAGCCCTTATAAAGGACATAAGTGGTGATGGAGTTGAGGATCTGGTTGTTGTCTACTCAGAAGATTCCGGAATATATGCAGACATTTATACAGTTGAGGATTCAGATATTGTAACAGAGCAGGAGAAATTACAGCTTCTGTCAATAGATGATTGGGATTATAACAAGGCAGCAGTATACTTAAAGAATACTAAGACGGGATATAATCTTGTGGCTGAGTCTTACACAGTAGTCAGCCATTATGCAGATGGAGTAGAGGTTAATATTAATGCATACTCATGTGCAAAGCATAAGTACATAAGCATAACAGACTACTCCGCAGCAGGAAGCGATATTGAGCAGGACACAATCAATAGTGCTATTGCCAATGCTACAAAGGCAGGACTTGTGAATATCACAACAGCATTTGACAATATGTTTCTGGCACAGGATTCGGATGTGGAGCTGATAGCTGGTCTGACAGCCCAGATAGATGGGGAATTTGACTATGATGCTTTCATAAATCTGGACAATTACGTTTATGAGCAGGCAGAAATCGCCAATCTTACAGAATCAGGCATTATACAGCCGGATGCACAGGCAGCATTTCTTGAAAAAATATCAGGAAGCAGCGAAGACGCTTTTACAGGAGACTATGTATTTCCTATGAGTGATCAGGTGCTTCTCACAGAGGAAGATGTAGCACCAATCCTTGATGACCAGGAAAAGCTTTCAATTGCGCGAAATGAGATTTATGCAAGACACGGAAGAATGTTTGACACAGAGTGGTTACAGGAATACTTTAATTCCAAGCCATGGTATGAGGGAATATACAATGCAGCTGATTTTGACCAGAATGTAACACTTTCTGACATTGAGACACAGAATGCCGCATATCTGTTAGACCTATACAATGAGAGATATGGTAACTAAGAATGATAGAGGTCAGTAATATATCTAAAAGTTATGGCAAAAAGCAGGTGCTTAAAAATGTATCGCTTGATGCCAGGGCTGGAGAGAGAATTGTAATAGTTGGCAGAAACGGATGTGGAAAAACAACCCTGCTTAAGATTCTCGCCGGCGCAATGGCTCCGGATGGGGGAAGCCTCAATTATTTTGGGGAGGAGCCGCTTAAAGACAAGACTGTTTTCAGGAGAAGCTGTGGCTATGTACCGCAGGAGAATCCGCTTATGGATGAACTGTCAGTTTTAGACAATATGCGGCTATGGGGATATGACAGGAGAAATCCTGACCGGGCACTTTTGGAGCAGTTTGAATTGGAGAAGCTCTTAAAGACTAAGGTGTCCAAACTGTCGGGAGGAATGAAAAGAAGAGTGAGTCTGGCATGTGGAGTGATTTCGCATCCGGGATTTCTGATAATGGATGAACCGACAGCGGCACTTGACATATGTTATAGAGATGAGCTGCTGCAATGGCTGAAAAAGTATCAGGGCAATAGTGGTATAGTACTCATGACCACTCATGAGGAGGCTGAAATCATGGAAGCAGATAAATGCTATGTTATGAGGGCTGGCACACTCTTCAAGATAGATGATGGCCAGAGAAATATGAAAACAATATTAGATTACACAAAGGAGAGTTAGTTATGGAAATGAGATTTGATCCAATGACTGGGGAGCCAATCAATCCACAGCCACAGGAGAATGCAGCACAGGAGACAGGCGCAAATACCAAGGAGCAGACAGCAGATGCGGCACAGGACGTAAACGCAGGTACACAGGACGTAAGCGCAGGCACACAGGGCGTAAATCCAGATGCACAGCAAATGAACCAGCAGATGGAGGGCTCAGGTGCACAGCAGGGAAATTCACAAGGGGAAACATACAGCGCAGGCAATGGGCAGCCACCATATATGCCTCAGACTCCGGCAGATGCGCCAAAGAACAAAAATTGGATTAAGGGCATTGCAATCGCAGGCGGAGCAGCAGTTGTAGTCATTGTTGCAGCAGTTGCAGTAAAGAATGCCATGATAGGCAAGGGTGGAAAAGTCCTTCTCGCAACAGCAAACACATTCAAGGACACACCAACGATTATTAAAGAGTCAAATCTTGACTCAGCAGCAGAGCTTCTCGCAAAAGGAAAATACACAGTGAATGCATCCTTTGATGTATCAGGCGATGGTTTTGAGGGTAAATTTGTTTCCACATCAAAGGAAAAGCAGTTATCAGGAAAGCTTGATATCGAAGGCATATCAGCAGATGGTGTGGTAGGAATTTCAGATACAGAGCTCAAGGCTTATGTACCACTTATAAGTGATGATACATTTGTATACAATTTTAAGGATGACAATCAGGAAGGTTATCTGGTTGATTTGATTGAAGATTCAGGCATTGACATTGAGGATGTAAACAATGCACTCCGTCAGGTCACAAGTATTGAGGAAAAGGCAACAGATAAGTCTGCTAAACAGCTTGGCAAAGACCTCTTAAAGGAGTTCAATTCCTGGGATTGGAAAAAGGCAGAGAAAAAGAGCTGTAAGGTTGATGGCAAGACCCGCAAGCTAAAGGGCTACAAGGTAGAGATTACAGGTGATGAAGTAGAGTCTATGGTTGGAATACTTGAGGATTACTACAAGGACCAGCTTGACGATATGGATTACCTCAAGGACTTTAATATGGATGTAGATGATATTGATGGCATGTTTGACGATATCTACGATTTATGTGGATATATGGATGATGTGGATGTGGAATTTTACATCTACAAGAACAAGCTTGCAGCAGTATATGTAGACGACGGCAGCAACACAGGAGAAATTCTTTTTGAGGGTGGAGACTACCGCTTACAGAATGTAGAGTGCAATTTCGAGAATGACTATGATGATATGAGCTTTGAAATTGATGGAAGCTCTAAGGGCAGTGTGGAAAATCTTGAGTTTATATTAGATGGATACACAGCACTTGAGGTTGAGTATGACTCAAAGAACGGCGATTTTACAGTAGAAAATGATTACTTTGACATGGATGGTACATTAAAGAAAAATGGTAAGGGCTTTGATTTCTCAGTAGATTATGACGAGTTAAATCTGGCACTTTCATTGACAGCAGATACTAAGCTTGAGAAATATGAGGGCGACGAGATTGATGTCACAGAGCTTGATTATGATGATATAAGCGATTTAGCCATGGATTTCTATAATAATGTATACTAAAACGCCAAATGTTACAGCTTCATTTTTTAGGTTACAGAATAAAAGATGCCTCAGGCTCCTGGGCAAAATAATAGCCATTACATGTCTTGTAATAGCCCTGCTGATTGGAGCGGTTCTGATAGTTGGCAAAATCCTCATGGACAGCTCGGTTATCGAAAAGGTACAGGTGGCTGTGGTCATACCAGAGGAGGGATCCACCATCAAGCTTGCAGCAAAGTACGCAGCAACCATTGACAGTGTAGATTCCATATGTGATTTCAATTATTACAAAAATGAGGATAAGGCAATGGAAGACCTGAAGGAAGGGAAGATGCAGGTATGCGTCTTCTTTTCTGATGACTTTTATGATCAGGTCAACAGTCAGTACGGACTAATCCAGAAGGTATATGTCAGCGGCAAGGACAGTCTGTCCTTTGCCCTGTTTAAAAATGTGCTGGAGGATGGAGTCGCACTCCTGCAGACCTCTGCAGCGGGCATATATTCAGCCTGTGACACTGCAAAGGAATATGATGCACCAATTTCCACAAAAAAAATAGATTCCCTGCTTATGGATATATACATAGATAAGCTTTTTGGCAGGGGTGACATTTTTGACACTGAGATGGTGTCACCAATAGGGGAATTAAGTGTGGAAAGATATATATTTTTCTGCATATTTGTGATTGCAATGCTGCTGCCGGGAATGTACTTTGGAGGACTATACAAGCCACAGTCCGAGAGCGTAGAGCAAAAGCTTAGAATATATGGCCTTACATCGCATAGGATGTTTGTAATCAAAACAATAATTTTTGCGGAGCTGATCTGGATTGTCTCAGTATTGACCTATATATTGGGCAGTATCATTACAGAGGTTTTTTATCTAAATCTAGTCTATTGGGATACAGTTGTACTCTTAAAATTGATTCCGGTAAGCCTGGTGCTTGGACTGATATACAATTTTATTTATTCCACATGCAAAAATATCCGGATGGCGGTAGTTGTGGTTTTACTGTTTATCATATGGATAGTAATCGGAACCGGTATTGTTGTGCCGATTGATTATCTGCCGGCAGGTCTGCAGAAAATCCAGGGATTTTTGCACACGACAAATATAAATAAAATGCTATTGGAGATTATATATGGAAATGTTTCTAACCTGGTTTAGGATTTTTCTGGTTAAAGAGCTTAAGCAGCCGATTTTCTATCTGGAGCTTTTGGTTATGCTGATTGCCATAAGTATCGTAAATGGCGTGACGGTACCGTCTGAGGATGAACTTCAGGTGGGGATTATGTATACAAATGAGCTGGGAGCAGAAATATATGACAGCGTAAGTTCGGATGAAAAATCAGTAGAGCTTGTAAGCTATAATGATGAAGATGACATGAAAACCTCAGTTAAAACAGGAAAAATCGACTGTGGATTTGTGATACCGGAAGCTTTTGATGGTGATGAAAAGATAAAATATTACTTATCTCCATTTACAAGAGCCGGAGAGATTGAGAAGGAAGCAATATTTTCTGCAGCATATCAGATTATCAGCGAAAACATACTGCTTGAGGCAGACAGAGAGATTTATGGAGATGACAATAAGGAAAGACAGGAATACCTATTAGATAAAAACCATGAACTGCTGACAGAGCAGGAGGTTTTGACTATCGACTGGGAGACAGTAGGGGATAGTACATCTGACAGTCCACAAAGGATAAAACCATATTTTACCCAGATAACTGCAATAGTATTTGCAGCGATGATAATCATTGTGGGTGGGATATGTTTTAGAGATAAAACATGCACGGGGAGTATATTATACTCGGTTTCAAGAAAACAGAAACTGTTAATGTGCCTTGCAAATGATATTGCGACAGGAGTTATACCCATTGTGATAGTTGCATTAAGCTTTGTTTTATCGAAATAAATTATAAGGCGAAAGGAAGGAAAAGTTTATGAAATGTAGTAATTGCGGTGCAGAAATCAGTGATGATTCACGTTTTTGTACATTCTGCGGAGCCAAGACTGTGCCAGTAGAGGCTAAAGCAGAGGAAACACCTGTAGAGACACAGTCAGTACAGGAAGCAGCGCCAGCTCAGGAGACACAGCCAGTACAGGCAGAGGCACCAGCCCAGGAGACACAGCCAGTACAGGCAGAGACACCAGCCCAGGAAGCAGCAGTACAGGAGACACAGCCAGTACAGGCAGAGACACCAGCCAATGGAGCAGCAACTCAGGAGACACAGCCAGTACAGGCAGAGGCACCAGTACAGGGAACAGCAGCTCAGGAGACACAGCCAGCACAGGCAGAGACACCAGTACAGGGAGCAGCAGCCCAGGAGACACAGCCAGTTCAGGCAGAGGCACCAGCCCAGGGAGCAGCAGCAGTACAGGAGACACAGCCAGCTCAGGAGAGTGCACAAGCACAGCCACAGCAGACATGGCAGCCTGTACCACAGCCAGCACCAGCAGCCCAGAGCACAGGCACACCAGAGAAGAAGTCCGTTAAGGCAAAACCAATAATTATTACAGTTGTTGTAGCTGCAATTGCAGTCCTTGTAATTTTTATCATTGTAAAGCTTATCGGTTCTATATCAGGTGGAGTAAATGAGAAGAGCATAGTATACCAGAAGGATGACACACTTTATTACATGTCAAACATGGATAAAGAGGACTCAGAAATCGAAATTGCTGACACAAGAGAGTATTTTTCAGATATCAAATTGCTGGATGATGGCAAGGCATTAGTATATATCGATGAGAGAAAATCAGAGTTATATGTAGTGCAGCTTGACAAGTTAAAGCAGGATTCAAGCAAGAACGATAAGTATATCGAGGAAATTGATTCCAAGGTCAGCCAGGTAAGAGCATACGCATCTGATAATATTTATTATCTGAACAACGATGGAGAGCTCTACTACTACAATGGAAAAGAAAGCAAAGAGCTTGATGATGATGTAGACAGCATTGAAGCAAAATGCGGTAATATGCTGTATTATCAGTCATATAACAAGGATGGGGACTATGTATTAAACAGCTACAACCTCAAAACAGAAAAAGGCGACAAGATTGCCAAGAATGCATATGTATATGCTAAGGATGATGGAAAAATCTATATTCTTGCAGATGATGAGCTCCAGTCATTAGATGAAAATGGCAAGGCAAAGACACTTGCAGAGGATGTTGAGTCTATATTGGATATCGACACAGATACAGGTGCAGCATACATAATCAAGCAGGAAACACAGGAAGGCAAAGCCTATGATTATGTGACAGACGACGCAGAGGATTACTCAGATGTGAAGGAGCCGGTTAAGTCAGATTACTTTACAGAGACAACACCAGAGATTGCACTTGACGAGTACGACTATGAGGAGTATGTTGACGACCCTGATTATTTCTTTGACTGGCTCTGGACAGATGATGAGACAGGAATGTACTATCTCTACAGCTCAAATTGTGAGTCAGATGTATACACAGACAAGACAAACTGGTATATCTTCGATTCAGATAAATACTGGGATGATGAGTATGACTATGAAAGCATAGCCTACGATAAGTCAAGAATTGAAACTCTGAGAGAAGACTTAAAGTCAGAGGATGTAACAATTACAAAGAATAACTTATACTATATCGATGGAGATAAGGAAACTCTTATTCAGAAAAATGTATCAAGCTCATACTCATATGCAGACGCTGAGAAAAAGGTAGTATTCTTTGGTGTGCTTGGAGATGATGAGGATGGCGTATCTATCAAGATTAGTGATATTTACAGTGCATCAGATGTACAGTATCAGCTTGATGATGCATACAGCTATTCAGAGCCATCAGATTATTACTATGCAGTAGGAACATCAGATAAGCAGAAGTTAAAGGATATTCCAACTGGTTTATATTCAGATTACAACAGCAGCAAGATTGTTGTAGCATATGTAGATGATGTTTATGATACCACTGGAGCTGAATTAGTTGCCTACACAGTATCTGGCAAGGATTTGAAAGAGGATGAGACATTATCAAAGGATGCATACTATTATGGCAAATGGTATGATGATGGATTCTATTTCTATGACAAGGCAGATAACGACGAGGGCAACCTGACCAAGTACGACGGCGGAAAGCCAGAGGAGATTGCAAAGGATGTAAGCCTTTACTCACTTTCAATCAATGATGATGGAAGCCTTATCGAGATAGACGACTCATATGATTTGATTTACTATGATAAGTCTGGAAAAGATAAGAGAATTGACAGAGATGTAGATGAGTATTCATACATCAACAGCAAGAGAATTGTCTATGTGTCAGATGGAGACCTGTATGTATACACAGGAAAGGATGATTCACAGAGAATTTCAAGAAATGTATACACATACTGGGTACCGGAAGAACAGTCAGGATATTCTAATAACTACTAAGAGGCAGCTGCAGACAGGCAAAGCTATAAGCTGCCATGCATCCAGAGAAGCTGATAGTTACAGCTTCCCGGGTGAATAACTTGTAAGAAAAATCCCCATGTGAATGCATGGGGATTATCAATTATGGGCTTTAGCCTGCTGAATGCGTGTTAACGAGTTTCTCAACAGAGAAACG
>ERZ1031095.318-NODE-318-length-16158-cov-8.983357_pt1 | contig 16158 bp, 17 predicted proteins | sample MGYA00517108_ERZ1031095 | MGnify/ENA primary metagenome ERZ1031095 (study PRJEB33719, sample SAMN04261275) | wastewater metagenome | biome: rural village; feature: human; material: feces | host: Homo sapiens | place: El Salvador | collected 2013-01-07 ... | reverse complement strand
CGAGATCTACACTCTTTCCCTACACGACGCTCTTCCGATCTCATTGAGTAGCGGTGGAGCTGATCATGTAAGCGGTGCAGGCGATGTCACGGATGGCGTTGGCAGTGCTCTTCTCCATATCGGCAGTCAGAGCATCCAGACCGGTCTCAGTCCAAGTGTTGGGGTTCTTACGGCGGTAATTGCGGACAGCGGTCAGACCCTTGAACCAGCCGTACGGGGGAATCAGCCAGCACAGCAGAGCCTCAGACATGGTAGCATTGGCGCCGCCTTCGGTGTAGGTCATTTCCTCAGTGGACAGTACATTGTAGTACGCGGGCATCATCATTTTTTCCATAATAACACTCCTTTTGAAACAAAGCTATCCAAAACGGTGCACCCAAAAACGCACCGTTTTATCTGATTAAAAAGGTCAGCGCACGATCAGCAGAACGGCGCTCAGGGGAGCCAGTGCCACTACCATGGTGGTAGAAACGGCATCCCGCACAAAGTTGCTGGCAGATTTGCCCATATCGGCGGCAATGGCATCGGTGGCGCGGCCCATCACGGTAAAGAAGTTGCCGTCCTTGTTGCCGTCCTGCTGCAGCCATGCGCGTGCCTGCTTGATGCCCCAGATATAGCTGGAGGCCAGCACCACAGCACCTACGACCGTTGCGGCAGTGGTGGCGAGACCGGCAGCATCATCCACTGCGCCGCCGCCGGTGGTATAGGTCATTTCTTCGTTGGAAAGTACCGCATAATCTGCGGGATAATTCATATTTTTCATCATCAATACTCCTTTGTCAAAGGGAAATGCCGCATTGCATCCCGATCCCCCGGCGTCTATACCCAATTGCCGATAGAGCATTGTTCTCTATATGGTCATTCTACAACAATGGTCGGATTTTATCAAGGGGTTTTGGCACATCTGTGCAAAAACTGGCGGGACGCATGAAATTGCAGCTATAAATTTGTGAAAATAGACTGCAATAATTTAGGCTTTTGGCTGTTTAGCCTACGGAAATTCACTTTTGCAGTCTGCCCCGGAGCAAAAGCCTTCACCCCTTGGGGACAGATTTCCCCCGGCCGGGGGAAAATGTCGCATAGCGACAAAAGGGGGAGCGGGTGGCGCGTAGCGCCGGATGAGGGGAAATTCCCCGCAAGCAGCTGCTTGCCTGCGCCCTCATCAGTCACCTGCGGTGACAGCTTCCCCCGACCGGGGGAAGCCTTTAGAGGAAAATTGATTTCTATACTTACCCCGTCACTCCAGCGCGGTAGAGGTAGGGGTCGCTCTTGAAGCTGTCAAAGTTGTACAGCACAAGGATCTGGTCGTAGCTGTTATCGGCGATCAGCTTGTCCAAGCCGTAGTTGTAGTTGCGGAAGTCCACCACGTCGATGTCGGCGTAGTTGGCGGTCAGGTAGGGCACAAAGCAGTTGGCGTAGCTGTCCTTGATGACAAGGATGCGCCCGCTGCCGTTGCCCTGCACCCGGCTTAAACCGTTGTTGCCGTGCAGGAACATGGCGTATTTATCATAAACGGAGAGTTTCTCCGTGTCGTACAGGCCGGTGGTCTGCCCCTCGGTGGGCTGGCCTGCCGCCGTCACATTCCATACCGTCAGGGTGTTGTCAAGGTCGTAGTAGGTGATCACGTCCGGCACGGCGTTCCATGTGCGCGCCTTGGCGTAGTGGGTGCCGTAAAAACCGTCGGCAGTCAGTGCAGTGTGGGCGGCGGTATCAAAGGGGGTAAGGCCAAGGGTCTGGCACAGCTGGCTGTAAGCGTAGTAGGCGCCAAGGCTCGTCCAGTGGTGGTCGGTGCGGTAATAAATATACTCGCTCTTGTGGGCGGTAAGGGTGGGGCGCACGTCCACAAAGCGGCCGCCCGCCGCCTGCACCGCAGCGGAAAGCTGGTCAAGGTAGCCGTCCTCGTCCAGCAAAGGAGCGTTTGCGGGCACGTTCTCCTTGTAGATATCGCTGGCAGCGGGTGCCAGCAGCACATTCACCTTGCCCGGGTAGCGCTGGCACAGGCTGGTGAGCGCTGCGGTGTTTTTGGGCAGGGTGCGCTCCTCGCTGGAAAGCAGCCCGTAGGTGCGGGGGAACATCATGTGCTCCTTACCCAGCAGAATGCCGCCGTTCTGCTGCTTTTGCAGCAGGGTGGTCTCCACCACGCTCTGCAGGCTGATCCACTGGTCGCGCCCCGCCACCTGATCTTTGACATATTTGGTGTAGGCGGTAAAGTAGCTGTTCAGCCCCTTGGCGGTGAACTGGGTCAGCGCCGGGCGCTGGCTCAGGGTAGTGTTCTCCAGCTCGCTGTAACTGCGGTCCGGGGTGACCATATCCAGCGCGAACAGTCCGATAAAGAACAGGCTGAACACCACCAGCACCGGGTAGTGCAAAAGGGAGGAGGTCTTTTTCTCGTGTTTGGACATCTTCCCGCCTCCTTAAAAGTTAAAATACAGGAACGGGCTGTTGGTGCTGCCCACCACATAGGCGGTGGAGACCACCAGCAGCGTCAGGATGGCGGCGCAGCGGGTGACCACGTTCTTGCGCAGCACATCCCACAGCTTTTCGATCAGCGGGGTGCAGCACACCACGCTTACCGCCAGCAGCACGCCGTAATTCCGCAGGAAATACAGCGGCGACACCCCGCCGGAGGGGATGAAGAGCTTCTGGAACAGCAGCCCGAAGGACACGCCGGTGTCGTTGCCCACGAACATCGCCCAGCCTACCACCACAAGGAACAGGGTGTAGAGGTGCGGCCACACCTTGCCTTTTTTCAGGTAGGGCAGCAAAAACAGCTTTTCGGCCGCCAGCAGCACAAAGTAGTAAAGACCCCAGCAGATAAAGTTCCAGTTCGCGCCGTGCCAGATGCCGGTGAGCAGTTCCACGATGAACAGGTTCAAGATCTGCCGCTTGAGCCCCTTGCGGTTGCCGCCCAGCGGGATATACACATACTCCCGGAACCAGCCGGACAGGGTCATGTGCCAGCGCCGCCAGAACTCGGTGATGGAAGCGGAGATATAGGGATAGTTGAAGTTTGCGGGGAAGTCGAAGCCCAGCATCTTGCCCATGCCGATGCCCATGAGGGAGTAGCCGGAAAAATCGAAGTACAGCTGCAAACTGTATGCGATGATGCCCAGCCACACCAGCGGGGTGGAAGCGTTTGCCAGACCCACAAAGGTGGTGGAGGGGCTGTCGGCTACTCCGATAATGTCCGTCCACAATGCGCCCACGGCGTCTGCCAGCAGCACCTTTTTGGCAAGACCGAAGGTGAACAGGGTCATGCCCTCTTCGATCTGTTTGAGGTTATAGCGGTGCTTGTAGACGTGCAGCTGGTCGGAGACGTCCCGGTACTTGACGATAGGCCCCGCGATAAGCTGCGGGAACATGACCACATAAGCGCCGAAGTCGATGATATTGCGCTCGGCTTTTACATCCCGGCGGTAAACATCGATGGAGTAGGAAAGGGTCTGGAAGGTGTAGAAGCTGATGCCCAGCGGCAGCGTGCCGATGCCCTGAATTTCGGCAAAGGCGGTGCCCAGCAGGGCATTCACGCTGCGCAGCACAAAGTTTGCGTACTTGAAGTAGAACAGCATCCCTAAGCTGCCAATGAGCGCCACCAGCAGAAAGAAGCGGCGCAGCGCGGGCTTTGCATCAAAATGTTCGATGGCAAGGCCGCTGAGATAGTTGATGAGGATAAGCGCCACCATGACCGGGAAAAAGCGCACCTCGCCCCAGCAGTAGAACACCAGACTGCACAAAAACAGCACGGTGTTCTTCAGTTTTGCGGGGGCAAGATAGTACAGCGCCAGCGTGATGGGCAAAAAGCGGAACAGGAAGATGATGGTGCTGAAAACCAAGGGGTCAGCCTCCTTTGTGTTGTGATGTCAAAGCTCCCCCTTCGGGGGAGCTGTCAACGCCGACAGGCGTTGACTGAGAGGGTTGTTCTACTGAAAAAAGCCGATGCCGCAGATGGCACCGGCTCGGAAGGTCAGATTCAGCTGTTCAGGGCGCTGTCCACAGCACTGTTCAGGTCTGCGGTGCACTCGTTGGAGGCAATCACCATGACCACACGGTCGCCCTTGGAGGAGATGATGGCATTTTCCACGTTGCTCTGTGCCTGTGCAAACTCGGCGTAGTTGCCGTAGAAAGCCACCTGATCCTGCTTGTAGCTTTCCAGCGCGGTCACCACGTCCTGTGCCTTGCCGGAAGCGGCTTCCACCACCAGCACAAGGCCGGCGTCGCCGTTGTCGTTGCTCTTCACGCCCTTGTAGCTGGCCACATCCTCCGCCTTCAGGCCGAAGTCGTACTCGATGTTCATGGCAGCGATCTCGAACTGGTTAGAGATGGGGTCCGCAGCCAGCAGGGTCTCCACAGCGCTGTCCAGATCGGCGGTGCCGTTTTCGGTGGTATCCGCCGCCGGAGAAGCTGCATCGGAGACCGGTGCAGAGGCGGAGGCGCTGGACACGGAGGACGGCGCGGAAGAAGCGCTGCCGCCGCAGCCGGTCAGGGCAACAGCCAGCACGGCGCTGACGGCGATCACAGAGAGTTTTGTGCGGTTTATCATAAAATATTCCTTCTTTTGTTGAATTCGTTTGTCGGGGTGCGGGGCTGCGCCGCGCACACGGGCAGACTGTATTTATCTTACCATAACAGCAGGTAAATTGCAACGCACCCCACAGGGTTTTCCGGCAGTTTTCATCGGATTTTAACCGGTCACGGTCTCCCCGGCGGCAATGCGCTGCAAAACGGCTACTGCGTCCTCCAGACACAGGCCGCTCCGGTTGAGCAGGGCGGCGTTTTCTGCGCCCACATAGCGCCAGTGCCACGGCTCGTAGGTGATGCCGGTCACGCTTTCCGCCTCCTTGGGATAGCGCAGGATAAAGCCGTACTGCTCTGCGTTCTCGCACAGCCAGCGGAAGGCGGCAGTGTCGGCAAAACCGGTGTCAAGGGTGGTGTGCTCCGGGCTGTTCAGGTCGGCGGCAAGGCCGCAGTTGTGCTCCGAGCAGCCCGGCGGGTTTACGATGGCAGCGGCCTTTTCCCGGGCGGCGGCTTCGCTCAGGCCTTTATTGCGGTAGTACTGGGTCTTGTTGTCGTACAGCTTTTTCTGGTAGCTGACGCTGCGGTAGCCGCTTTGCATCCGCACATCCACGCCGTCCTTGGCGGCAGCAGCCTGCATGGAAAGAAAAGCCTCGGCGGCTTCGGTCTGCAAGGTCTTGTTGATGGCGGTGGCAGAGCCGCACTCCTTGGTCTCAACGGGGTAATCCTCCGGCATCTTGTGGGTGCGGTTGACAAGGATCATGCGGGGGTCGTCCAGCAGTGCCTGTGCCTGTGCGGCGGTAAGGACGCTCTGCTGCGCGCCGTTCTCGGCGGGCTGCGCAAGGCTCTCGGCAGGCAGCTCGGGCAGCTGCGGCACCGCAGCCTTGCGGGTGCAGGCGTAGGCAGTGCCGCCCGCCACAAAGCAGGCCAGCGCCGTCAGGCAGAGCAGACGGCGGGCATGATGTTTACGGTGATGGGAAGAACGCATAGAACCTACCTTCTTTCACAAAAAAGGATAAGCACCCGCCGCCCCGGGCAGACTATCCGCAAAAGGGGGCGCGGGAAGATGAAGATGACAGCGCAGGAATACGCACGTCGGGTGCAGAAAGCGGGGCCGCACTCGCCGCTTTTGGCAGACTGCCTGTGGGCGTTCTGCGTGGGCGGCGGCATCTGCCTGCTGGGCGAGGGGCTGCGGCAGCTGTTTCTGCGGCAGGGCGCGGACGCCGAAGCGGCGGGCACCCTGACCAGCTGCACTTTGATCTTGCTCTCGGCGGTGCTGACCACGCTGGGCTGGTACCAGAAGCTGGCGGCAAAGGCCGGGGCGGGGTCGCTGGTGCCCATCACCGGCTTTGCCAACGCGGTGGTCAGTGCGGCCATCGAGTTCAAAGCCGAGGGACGGGTGCCGGGCACGGGAGCCAAGATGTTCCTCATCGCCGGGCCGGTCATCGTGTACGGCACGCTGGCGGCGGTGGTGTACGGTGTGGTGCTCTGGCTGCTGGGGGCCTCTGCTTTATAATACGGAACAGCCCCGCCGGATATTGCAGCGCCGCAGCACCAGTATAGCACGTGCCGGGGCATTTTTTGTAGAAAAAAGGAGAAAATTTTATGACAGAGCGCCGGGGCGATACCCTGTTGTTCCATACCCCGCCGGTCATCGCCGCACAGGCGGCGGTGGGCGGCAAAAAAGAGAGCGATGGCCCGCTGGCGGCGGGCTTTGACGAGCTGACCACCGACAACCGGCTGGGACAGTGCAGCTGGGAGGCCGCCGAAAAGCAATTGCAGCTGCGGGCGGCGCGGCTCTGCCTGCAAAAAGCGTCTCTGCCCGCCGAGCGGGTGGACCTTGCGCTGGCGGGAGACTTGCAGGCGCAGTGCACCGCTTCCGGCTATGCGCTGCGGGAGCTGGGCGTGCCCTTTGCGGGGCTGTTCGGGGCGTGCAGCACCATGGCGGAGGCGCTGGCGCTGGGCGCGGCGCTGTGCAGCAGCGGCGCGGCGCAGAACCTGCTGGCCATGACCTCCAGTCATTTCTGCGCGGCAGAGCGTCAGTTCCGCACCCCGCTGAGCTACGGCGCGGTGCGCACTCCTACCGCGCAGTGGACGGCCACCGCCGCCGGGTGCTGCCTGCTGCGCCCGGCAGGGCAGGGGGTGGGCGTTGCCGCCGCCACTCTTGGCCGGGTGCAGGATTATAACATCAAGGATATCAACAACATGGGCGCAGCCATGGCACCGGCAGCCGCCGCCACGCTGCTGCACTATCTTGCCGATACCCATGCAGAACTGCGGGATTTTGACTGCATCTACACCGGCGACCTTGGGCTGGTGGGCAGTCAGATGCTGCGGGAGCTGCTGGCAGCAGAGGGTCTGCTGCTGAAAAACCACGCGGACTGCGGCTGTCTGCTTTATGATGCCAGGGAGCAGCGGGTAAAGAGCGGCGGCTCGGGCGCGGGCTGCTGCGCCGCCGTGCTCTGTGGGCATATCCTGCCAAAGCTGTTGCGCCGTGGCAGCCGCCGGGTACTGTTTCTCGCCACTGGGGCGCTGATGAGCCAGACCACCTTTTTGCAGAAGGAGAGCATCCCGGCGGTGGCGCATTTGGTAGAGCTGACCGCGCCGGAAAAGGAGAACTGAAATGAACTATCTGTGGGCATTTTTAGTAGGCGGCGTCCTCTGCGCGGTGGGGCAGGTGTTCATCGACCTGACAAAGCTGACCCCGGCACGCATCCTCACCGGCTATGTGGTGGCGGGGGTGGTGCTCTCGGCGGTGGGGCTGTATGCGCCGCTGGCAGAGTTTGCCGGTGCGGGGGCGAGCGTGCCCCTGCTGGGCTTCGGGCATCTGCTGGCAAAGGGGGTGCGCACCGCCGTGGCGGAAAAGGGTGCCATCGGCATCCTGACCGGAGGGCTGACCGCTGCTTCTGCGGGCATCACCGCAAGCCTTGTCTGTGGTGTGGTATGCAGCCTTGTGGGCAAAAGCCACGACCAGAACTGATGTTTTGTCTGCGCTGCTTCGCCACATTTTGCGCCCGGCGGCTGGTAAACTGGGGGCAAAACGGAGGTGAGGCGCATGAAACGCAGCGGACAGACCGTATTGTGGGAGTTGTGGGCGGCGCTGTGTCTGTGCACGGCGCTGGTGCTGCCGCCGGGCAGTCCGTGGCTGCACGAACCTGCACTTTTGTACCCGGGACTTTCGCTGGCGGCGGTGGTTCCCGCCGCGTGGGCGGTGTGGTGGGTGGCGGTGCCGCCGCAGCCGCTGCCGCCGGAGCAGCTGCTGGAGCCGGTGCAGCGGCAAAGCCTTGCCGCGCTGTGCGGGACATAGCCCCGGAAAAAACAAAAACCCCTGTGCCGGGTACCCGGTACAGAGGTTTTGTTCGTCAATCAAACTGCGCGATCAAGCGTTCTTGTTAGCACGCTTTGCCATACGGCTGATCTTGCGGCTGGCGGTGTTCTTCTTGATGACACCCTTAGCGCGAGCCTTGTCGATCGCGGAAACAGCAGCCAGGACGGTTGCGTCCTTGTCAGCGGCATTCGCATCGATGGCAGCGTCTGCCTTCTTGACGACTGTTTTCAGGTTGGTCTTAATGGCCTTGTTGTGAGCCTGCTCTGCAGCAGCCTGCACGACGCGGTCCTTCTGAGATTTGATGTTAGGCATTCGTTCCACCTCCTTGGCTACCTATAACAGCGCACCCTATGATACCATATTTCGCGTACCAGCGCAAGCGTTTTTTTGATTTTTGTTTGGAAAAGTTTTATTTTTCCCATACTTTCCGGCAAGAAAGCGGGCTTTTGCCCCAAAAAGGAACGGAGAGTGTGGAAAATGCGTACTACGGATATGGCCGACGAGCTGTTTTCAGCAGCGGCGCAGCCGCTGCCCGCAGGGGTGCGGCTGGCCACCGCCCGCCACGGCGGGGTCACGGTGACCCGGGTAGAAATTGCCCGCGAGGGGCTCAGCCGCCCCCGGGGCAGGTATGTCACGCTGGAAATGCCCAGCGTCAGCGTGCTGGACGAGCGGGACGCCGCCGTCATCGAGGTGTGCGCCCGGGAGCTGCGGGCTCTTTTGCCGCCGGAAGGGCCGGTGCTGGTGCTGGGGGTGGGCAACCGCCGCATCACCGCCGATGCCCTTGGCCCGCGTACGGTGCAGCGCATCCTTGTTACTATGGGCGCGGGCACTGCCCCGCCGGTGCGGGGGTTGCGCCCGGTAGCAGCCGTTGCGCCCGGGGTGGCGGCAGCCACGGGGCTTTCCCTGCAGCAGCTGGCGGCGGCGCTGGTGGGGCAGCTGCGCCCGGCGGCGGTGGTCTGCGTGGACAGTCTCTGCTCCGCCGAGGGGCAGCGGCTGGGGCGCACGGTGCAGTTTTCGGACTCGGGACTCTACCCGGCGCAGGCCGACCACACCCGCCACCTGACCCGGGACATCTTGGGCGTGCCGGTGGTGGCGGCGGGCATCCCCACCCTGATGCAAGCGCAGGAGGGCGCAGACCTTGTGGTCACCCCCCGGGCGCTGGACAGCGTCATCGCCCACGGCGCGGCGCTGCTGGCGGGCAGCGTCAACCGCGCTTTGCAGCCCCGCCTTACCGTGCAGCAGCTCTGCTGGCTGACAGGGTGAACGATTTTAAATGCCCTCCGCTTGCGCTCTGGGCATCAATAGCGGAAGGAATTTTTAAGTTTTCGCGTTTGTCGCGCTCTGCGGAGCGCTCCAAACGCATTTTCACCAGTGGGGTCGTGACGGTAAACGGCATGTGCAGCGCCGCTTGCTGTGCAAGCGCGGCGCTGCCCTCTACGACCCTCCCTGTGAAAAAGGGGTTCAGGAAAGTCCGCAGACTTTCCTGAACCCCAAAATTAAAAATAATCATTCCGCTGAACATGGCTAGAGCGCAGCGGAAGCCATTTTGAATCGTCCTACCGGTCGGAAAGGAGGTCTTGCCATGCGCAGCAGAGAGCCTTGGCGTCTGCCTGCGGGGCAGAGCAGGGCAGTGCCCTTTTTGCAGGCTGCGGTGCTGTTTGCAGCCCTGTGCATCTTTGCCCGCAGCGCCGCGCTGGTGCTGGCGGCCTTTCTGGCAGCGCCGGTGCCTGCTGCGCAGACCCTGCTGCATCTGGGGCAGCAGGCCGTGGAGAGCCGGGCAGCGGCAACGTCTGCGGAAAGCGCGGCGGAGGCTGCATCCGCACCTTCTCCGGCGCAGGAGGCCGCCGCTCCGGTGCAGACCGGGGTGGAGCAGTATTTTGTGGCCTTGCAGCCGGACGAAGCCCGCCCCGCCGATGCAGGCACGGTGACAGAGCAGCAGTTCGGGCAGGGCAGCGGCGAAAAGTACATCCCCTGCGGTGCGGGCAGCATCAAGAATAACACCCGGCAGACGGCGGCAGACATCGCCGCCGAGGCGGCGCAGCCCCTGCCCTTTGCCATCGAAAAGGACAGCGCCGCGCCGCAGGTGCTCATCATGCACACCCACGCCACCGAGGACTACCGCCTTTCTGCCGGGCTGTGGTTCACCCCCGGGGACGGTGCCCGCAGCACCGACCGCAGCATCAATATGTGCGCGGTGGGGCGGGTGATGGCCGATACGCTCAACGCGGCGGGCATCTGCACCCTGCACGACGAGACCCTGAACGACTATCCCAGCTACACCGGCAGCTACGCCAACAGCCGGGCGGTGGTGCAGCAGTATCTGGCGCAGTACCCCAGCATCAAGGTGGTGCTGGACGTCCACCGGGACGCCATTGAGCGGGAAAACGGCACCCGCTGCGCCCCGGTGTGCACCATAGACGGACGGCAGGCGGCGCAGGTGATGATCATCTGCGGGTGCGACAACGGCACCAGCGTGCAGCTGCCCGCATGGCGGCAGAACCTGCGCTTTGCCGCTGCATGGGAGCGCAGCATGGAGGCAAAATACCCCGGCCTTACCCGCCCGGTGCTGTTCAGCTACCGGTTCTATAATCAGGACCTGACCACCGGCAGTCTGCTGATCGAGATCGGCGGGCACGGCAACAACTTAAATGAGGCCCTGTACGCCGGATATCTGGCAGCACAGGGCCTCGTGGAAACATTATTAGGCTGAGGCAACACCGCACAATTCCCGCCTTACGGCTTAAGCACCACTCCGGCGGATCTCCGCGCCAAGAGCCGCCGCAAGCGGCGGTTGCGCTCCGAAGCGCCTCGCTGCGGCTCGGTGTGCGGCACGGCATCTGCGTTGCCAAAATGCTCGATAATACACAAAGTATTATCTGTGCTTTTGGCTTAGCATCTGCCGCACCTCACTCGCCGTATCGGCACTTAGAATTATGCGGTATTGCCCTGAATCAGCCGCCAAGGCTGGAGATCATGCTGCTCTTGGCAGACTGATAGTAGCTCCAGGCCTGATCGGCTACGGTCTCGGGCTGGTTATACTCCCGCAGCACGCTGCGCATCTCGCTGACCACCGAGGCGACGGCACTGTCGTAGGTGCTCTCCACCGAGGAAAGATGCTTGTAGGCGATGCTGACTTTATTGGCAAAGGTCCGCTGAGAGGCGGGCAGAGCGTGGTATTCATCCTTTGCGCTCTGGATGGCACTGCTGACATCCGACCGTGCGGAGGACTCCAGCGAGTACAGCTCACTCATCAGCGACGAGATCTTGGCGTCGCACTCGGGGTTGGGCTCGGCGTAGACGTGACCGGAGTCCCCCGATGCGGAACCTTCCGCAGCGGTGGTCTCCCCGGCGCTTGGGGGAGAGGGGAACCAGTCGCCGAACAAAAACTCGTTGTACCCGGCAATGAATTCCTCTTTGGTGCAGCCGCTCAGCAGGGCAGCCAGTGCGCAGCTGACCACAGCGAGGGTCAGCAGACGGATGATGCGGTGTGTGTGCTTCATGATCTCCTCCAGAATCTGTTTTTGCGGAATACCGCTTTTTTCCATTTTATCAGAGAATGCGCATCCTGACAAGAAAAAACACAGAATTTTCCCCGATGCCGCGCGGTAAGGTTGACAAAATGCCGCCAACGTGCTATTTTAAAACAGCAAATGCAATGAACGGGAAAAGTAGCGCGGGCCGTCCGGCCCAGAGAGTGCGGCACAGCTGAGAGCCGCGCCCGTGCGCCGCGTGAACGAACACCCGGGAGCAGCAAGCTGAACACGGCAGTGCGTCTGCCGTTAAGTAGGTGCGCCGCAGGTCCAGCGTTACAGGGACAGCGCTTAAACAAAAGAGCGCGTGAGCGACCGGACACTTCCGGTAATTCAGGTGGCACCGCGGACATTACAAGACAGCTTGTTCGCCCTGAACTTTCAGGGCAAAAGCTGTCTTTTTTGTTTATAAAGGAGAACTACTATGGAACGTACCGAGATCCTTTCGCTGTTCAAGAACACCCCGGCGGACGGCACCGAGATCACCGTCTGCGGCTGGGCAAAGAACATCCGCGACTCCAAGAACATCGGCTTCATCGCCCTGTCGGACGGCGGCTGCTTCAAGACCCTGCAGGTCGTGCTGGAAGCCGGCAAGCTGGCAAACTACGATGAAGTCATCCACACCGGTCTGTACAGCAGCCTGCGCATCAAGGGCAAGCTGGTGCTCACCCCGCAGGCAAAGCAGCCCTTTGAGCTGAACGCCGAGAGCGTGGAGATTTTGGGCGACTGCCCTGCCGACGAGTACCCCCTGCAGAAAAAGAAGATGAGCATGGAGTATCTGCGCACCATGCCCACCCTGCGCCCCCGCACCAACACCTTCAACGCTGCTTTCCGCGTGCGCAGCGTGGCTGCCTACGCCATCCACAAGTTTTTCCAGGAGAACGGCTTTGTCTACGCCCACTCTCCGCTGATCACCGCCTCCGACTGCGAGGGTGCCGGCGAGATGTTCCGCGTGACCACGCTGGATCTGGACAATCTGCCCAAGACCGAGGACGGCGCTGTGGATTACAGCAAGGACTTCTTTGAGAAGCCGGTCAACCTGACCGTTTCCGGCCAGCTGGAGGCCGAGGCCATGGCCATGGCCTTTGGCAAGGTGTACACCTTCGGCCCCACCTTCCGCGCGGAGAAGAGCTTTACCACCCGCCACGCCGCCGAGTTCTGGATGATCGAGCCGGAGATGGCCTTCTGCGACCTGAACGGCTACATGGACAACGCCGAGGCCATGATCAAGTACGTCATCCGCTATGTGCTGGACAACTGCCCGGACGAGATGGCTTTCTTCAATCAGTTCATCGACAAGGGCCTTGTCGAGCGTCTGGAGCTGGTGGCAAACAGCGAGTTCGGCCGCATCAGCTACACCGAGGCCATTGAGATTCTGGAAAAGAACAACAAGAAGTTCCAGTACCCCGTGGAGTGGGGCGTGGATATCCAGACCGAGCACGAGCGCTACCTGACCGAGGTGGTGTTCAAGAAGCCGGTCTTTGTCACCGACTACCCCAAGGAGATCAAGAGCTTCTACATGAAGCAGAACGCCGACGGCAAGACCGTGGCCGCAGCAGATATGCTGGTGCCCGGCATCGGCGAGCTGATCGGCGGCAGCCAGCGTGAAGAGGACTACGGCAAGCTGGTGGCACGCATGGACGAGCTGGGCATGGACAAGACCAACTACGAGTGGTACCTGAACCTGCGCAAGTTCGGCGGCGTGGAGCACGCAGGCTACGGCTTGGGCTTTGAGCGTATGATCATGTACCTCACCGGCATCCAGAACATCCGTGACGTGCTGCCCTTCCCCCGCACCGCATACGGCTTCTGAGAAGCGCGCATACTGTAATCAAAGAAAGCCGCCGCCTCTGCGGCGGCTTTCTTGTTCTTCATTTTTCAACAAGGAGCACAAAACAAGTGGAAAACGTTTCGCCTGCCCTCTTGGAGTGGTTTTACAAGAACCGCCGCAGCCTGCCCTTTCGGGAGGACCCCACCCCCTACCATGTGTGGCTCAGCGAGGTGATGCTGCAGCAGACCCGGGTGTCGGCGGTGCTGCCGTATTACTACCGCTTTCTGGAGGAGCTGCCGGATATCCCCGCGCTTGCCGCCTGCGGGGAGGAAAAGCTGCATAAGCTGTGGGAGGGGCTGGGCTATTACAGCCGGGTGCGCAACCTGCAAAAGGCTGCAAAGCTCGTCTGTGCGCAGTACGGCGGGCAGCTGCCCGCAGACTACGCCGCCCTGCGTACGCTGCCCGGCATCGGGGAGTACACCGCCGGAGCCATCGCGTCCATCAGCTTCGGCCTTCCTGTGCCCGCCGTGGACGGCAATGTGCTGCGGGTGTTTTCCCGCCTGTATAATGACCCCGGTGTGATTACAGAACCGGCGGTAAAAAAGGCCTTTACCGCCCGGGTCATGGAGCATCAGCCGCCGGAAAAGGCCGGGGACTACAATCAGGCGCTGATGGAGCTGGGCGCGCTGGTCTGCGTGCCCAATGGCGCACCTCTGTGCGGGCAGTGCCCGCTTGCAGAAGTCTGCCGCGCCCGGGCGGCGGGCACAACCGCCCAGCTGCCCCAAAAGGCAAAGCCCAAGCCCCGCAAGATTGTGCCGGTAACGCTGGCGCTTGTGGAAAGTCCGGCGGGCTTTCTGGTGCAGCAGCGGCCGCAAAAAGGTCTGCTGGCCGGGCTGTGGCAGCCGGTCTTGTGGGAGGGCGAGCATCTTTTGCAGGCCGAGGTGTTGGCGCGGCTGGCGGCACTGGGGCTGGACACCGGCGCGGCGCAGCCCGCCGCCCTGCCCGCCGCAAAGCACATCTTTACCCACATCGAGTGGCTCATGTCCGGCGTGCAGCTGCGCGTTCCGGCGCAGAGTGCCCCGGCGGGCTATGTCTGGGCAAGCCGGGAGGCACTGCGCACCACCTACACCCTGCCCGGGGCGTTCCGGGCGTATAAGCCGCTGCTGCTGTGATATTGGCATTCTGCCGAAAAGCACCGCGCCAAAACCGGCACACTGCCCAAACTGCGCCCCGCAGCACTTTCGGGGCGTGAAAATTGGGGCGCAACGGTTGTAATTTTGGGCGGGAGCGGGTATAATAAAAGCTACAAAGCGGCGCTGATCGCCGTTTGCATCAAGATCCTTTTGCGGGACGCCCGCTGGAAAAATCAAGCTGAAACAACGTTTCAACTGCAAAAAGGAGTGTACTGAATCTATGAAAAAATCTTGCTTGGTCGCTGTGATCGCCGTTCTGGCTGCTGTGGCTGGTGCGCTGGCTGCTGTGGCACTTTACCTGAACCGCCGCGAGAAGGAACTGGACGAATACGAGCGCCTGCTGTTCGGCGAGGATGACGCAGAAACCGTGGAGCCGGAGGAAGCTGCTGCCGAGGACGAGACCGAGGCAGAATGATCCTGAAATACCGGAAACTACCGGGAAGATGAGCACATCGGGGCGCACGGAGCAGTCTGTCTGAACGGACTGCACCGGTGCGCCCTTTTTGTACATAAGGAGAAGGAACATGAAACGTTTTTTGCTCTGGATCATCAGTGTGGCGCTGGGCGTGGTGGTGCTGCTGGCGGCTGTGATGGGGGTAAGCTATGCCTTTACCGCCGAGGGCGGCTGCCCGGACGGTGCGGCGCAGTTCGGCGGGCAGGCGCTGGAGCCGAACGGCTCCTGCTGGCAGGTGCCGCTGCTGGGCGGGCAGCTGGATAAGGTGTTCGCCAGCCCCGCCACCCTGAGCGTGCAGAAGCTGGGTGTGCTGTACACCGCCCACCCGGAACTTTCTTTGCCGGAGTGGACCTGCTACACCGCCCTGACCATCCAGAATGCGGCGGGGGATGTGCTGTTTGCGGGCAGCGCGGGGGAGTACCAGAACTTCCTCTTCCCTGCGAACGGCGAGTATAAGGCGGAGCTGACCGCATGGCGTGTGCCCAAGGACGGCACCATTACCCAGTTCGAGGGCGGCAGCACCGGGCAGCTGCGCAAAAATCTGGGGCTGGAGCGCCCCGCAAAGCCCACGGGCTGGTACCGGTACAGCTTCCGGTTCACCCTGCAGGCCAGCGCGGAGGTGGAGCTTTCTGCCGAGCGGGTGGAGCAGGGCGGCACGGTAGGCGTGCGCATCTCCGGTATGACCGGGGACGCCGTGCCCACCATCGAGACCGCCCTCGGCGGCGTGCAGTGCGTGCGCGCCGCCGAGGGCTGGCGCGCCTATATCCCGGCGGCCTATAACGCCTCCTCCGGCGGGCACGAGGTGAACATCACGGTGAACGGCGAGACCATCACCCGCACCCTGACCGTGCTGCCAAAGGACTTCGGCACGGTGGAGGCAGAGGCAGAGGAACCCGCTGCGGACAGCGCCAACGCCCAGTTCCGCAGCGCCATCTGGCCGCTGTACGAGGCTGCCGCCACCGCCAAGCAGTGGCAGGGCGGCTTTGTACCCCCCGCCGAGGACTCCATGACCTTGGTGGACTACGGGCAAATTAAAGTAACGAACGGCCAGCAGGGCAGCCGCTCCAACTCCACAAAGCTGTACACCATCCCCGGTGCGCCCTGCCGCGCCGCAGCCAACGGCACGGTGGTGTTTGCGGGCAATCTGGAACTTACCGGCAACACGGTGGTCATCGACCACGGCTGCGGGCTGCGCAGCTACTTGTACGGCTTGCAGGAGCTTTCGGTCAGCAAGGGCCAGACCGTGGAAAAGGGGCAGGCTGTGGGCGCACTGGGCGAGGAGCTGACCATGGACTTCAAGCTGGGCAGCAGGAGCGTGAACCCCCGGCTGCTGTTCCAGACCTCCGGCGGCTTGTTCTGGAAGGAAAACG
>ERZ1031095.293-NODE-293-length-16690-cov-6.192606_pt1 | contig 16690 bp, 8 predicted proteins | sample MGYA00517108_ERZ1031095 | MGnify/ENA primary metagenome ERZ1031095 (study PRJEB33719, sample SAMN04261275) | wastewater metagenome | biome: rural village; feature: human; material: feces | host: Homo sapiens | place: El Salvador | collected 2013-01-07 ... | reverse complement strand
AGCTGAAGATGGGTGCCAACAACCAGTTTGTGTTCACGCCAACCATAGCTACCGACGATGGCGAGGTGGTGATGCCAAAGATGGTGATAAACGGCAAACGACAGCACATCATGCAGCAACGCAACGGGCGAAAGGCAAAAAACGACGAGGCGTATGTGGTGAGGAGAGAAAACGGAAAGCCGCAGCAGATAGAATATCTGCAATCGGTGAGCTACGACAAAAGGTTGGGCAACTACAGGGTGAGCATAAGCGAAGACCTTTGCGGATGTGGCGACAACATTGGCAACAAACACTATGAGCTGGCTGAATATCGACGACCTACGGCAATGTATGTGCGTCCAGAGGTGGTGGCAGAGAAAATTCAGGAGCTGAGCAAAACGGCATACATTGATTTCCCCGTGAACCGCACAGAGCTGAATCCACAATATCGCAGAAACCCCGAACAGCTGGACAGCATTGTGAGAACCATCGAGGCGCTAAAGGCTGACAAGAATATCACCGTGGTGGGCATCAATATTCATGGCTTTGCATCGCCTGAAGGAAAATACGAGAGCAACAACTATTTGGCACAAGCACGTGCGAAAACGCTGACGGAATATGTGCAGCGCATGGTAAAACTCGACAAAGAGATATTCACAGTTTCGCATACCGCCGAAGACTGGGAGGGGCTGTGCAAATATATTGCCGAAAGCAACATGGAGCACAAGCAGCAGATACTCAGCATTGCCAACGACACATTGCTGAAGGAAGACGAACGCGAGGCACGGATAAAGGCTGAATACGCCGAGGAATACAAGTTTTTGCATGCAACATGCTATCCTGCATTGCGCCACTCTGACTATCACATAAAATACAAGATTCGCCCATTCAATGTGGAAGAGGCAAAGAAACTGATAACAACTCGTCCGCAGCTGCTATCGCAAAACGAGATGTTTATGGTGGCACAAACCTACGAGCCTGGCTCGAAGGAGTTTAACGAGGTGATGGAAATTGCGGTGCGCATGTTTCCTAACGACCCTACTGCCAACCTTAATGCTGCTTGCACGCGTTTGAATGCTGGCGACGCAGAGGGTGCCAAGCCATATCTAGACAAGGCTGGCAACAGCCCTGAGGCAGAGGCGGCACGAAAAATATATGAAGAGATTATTAAGTAAATAGTAACATTATTAAAAACTTCCTGTTATGAAGATTTCTAAATTATTCCCTTTTGCATGCGTAGCATTGATGATGACCGCATGTGCTTATGACAAAGATGAGATTGGTGGCGGCACAAAACATGGTAGTGATCCGCAGTATCTCGCTGTGAACATTGTGAATGTGGGAGCTACTCCTACAACACGTGCAGGAGAAGTATATGAGAATGGAACTGAAGCGGAAAGCAAAATCAACAAGGTGCGCTTCTACTTCTTCAACGGCGATGGCTCTCCTTATCTTATAAAGGATCCTAATGTTTCAGGCGTAACTGGTGGCGGAGACAAAAACTGGCTTGAGGTGGTTTCTCCTGCTGACGGCACCTCATCTTCTGGCACACCATCGAATATTGAGAAGATTACGCAATCCGTGCTTGTAATCAATGGTGTTCAGGATGCTGCTCCTGCTGCTATTGTGGCAGTTGTTAATCCAGAGACTGTTGAGTCTGCAACTCTCAAAAATGGTGGAGTTATGAGATTGAGCGAACTTCGTAGCTCTGCAGTAGGTAAGACATTCTACAAAAAAGATGCGTCTACAGGTACAGTATCCGATTTTGTAATGAGCAACTCTGTATATGTAAATGCAGGTGAAGATGTTTGTGCATCGCTCGTTGCAGGTCATGTAACAACTTCGGCAGAAGCTGCCAAGGCAAAACCAGTAGACCTCTATGTAGAGCGTGTTGTGGCTAAGGTAACAGCTGATGTTGACGCTTCTGCCTTTGAGAAAGGCGATGGATCAAAATGGGATAATACCAAATATGGTACAAAAAATCCAGTTGGTAAATTCGGTGATTATGACGTTTATGCTGTTATCGAAGGCTGGGGCTTGGCAAGTGAGAATGGCAAGGCTGAGGTAGAAAAGCAGGTAAATAAGGCATGGACCGACGGAACTTTAGGTTTTACTCCTTGGACAACATACGACTATCACCGCTGTTTCTGGGAAAGATCTGTAGCATTTGATGCTGGTGCTGGAGCAAACCCACCTGTTAATCATACGTACAACGACTTGAAGGCAAAGATGAACGACGTATTGTATACATTGCCTAACACTCCTACAGATACAGTATCTAATTTGAAAGACAATAATCTGACAAAGTTGGCTGTTGCAGCCACACTAAAATACAAGGACACTGACGGCAACTGGAAAAAAGCTGATATTTGTAGATATAATGGTGTGCCCATTCTTGGTATTGACAATCTGAAGAAGCAGGTGGCATTGACATTCTCGCAGTATTACACAAGTACTGATGGTTCAACATATACTCAGCTTTCAAAAGATGACATCGACTTTAAGAATCCAGAGGGTAATACGTCTAAATATCAAGTAACTCCAACATTGGCAGCCGACCCTGCAGGTGTTACTTCTAAGAAGTATTACACCAAGACACCAAGTGGCGCTTCTGCTTTCACAGAGGTTGATAAATCTACAGTATTGGCAGCTATTGAGGCAGCTAAGGCTGAAGTACGCAAGGATGGTAGAGCATACTATTATGTTCCAATCAAGCACCTTGGAAGTAAGGACGGACTTGGCAAAAGCACACTTGGCGAATATGGTATTGTACGCAACCACTTCTACAAGATTACCTTGACAGGTATCAAAGGTTTTGGTACACCTGTATACGACCCCGATAAGGTTGTTGAGCCAGTTGTGCCTACATACCAAGACACCTACCTTGCAGCACGCGTTCAGGTACTGCAGTGGCGCGTGGTAAACCAAAACGCAAGTCTTGGTAACTAAGCATAATATCTCTCTATATACACATAGTTGGTACGGCACTAAGCCGTACCAACTATAACATAAGATATCAAAAAATAATAGTACATACATTACATTCTGCTTATATGAGATACTTAAGGTCTATCTTGAACACTACAAACAAGATAACTCTCGCTCTTATATTGTCATTAGCCATATCTTCTTGCTCTATGATGAACGAGGACATGGACGGATGTAAAAAAGACTTGAGAGTAAGGTTCTGCTACGATATGAACATGGATTTTATAGACATCTTCACCTCACCAGTGAAGACGGTGACCCTGCATGCCTATAATCTAAATGGCGACCTGGTATTCAATAAGACTGAAAAAGTGAGCAATATAGCTGCCAATGGAGGCTATATGAAACTCGATATCAAACCAGGCATATACACCCTGCATGTATGGGGTGAAGGCGAAGAACGACAGCCCAACTCATACATATACACAACAAGCGGCGATGCAACAAACGATATCGCAAAACTCGATTGTAAGATCAATAGAACAACCAGAGATATACGGAACGACCTGACAGCCCTATACCACGGATACTCTAAAAATGTAGACTTGCGTATGGAAGACTATGGAACAAAAACCGTGATGGTGCCACTAACTAAGAATACAAACAACGTCAAAGTGGTGATACAAAACACATCTGGCAAAAAACTAAAAGCCAGCGACTTTGACTTCAAGATAGACGACGATAACGGTTGGCTTGCCTACGACAACACACCTGTAATGGACGACTCGATAACTTATCGCCCATGGGCGCAACACGACGGTAGCGTTAGAGCTGTGAACGAGAACGAAACACAGGTGTCGGCTGTAGTGGCTGAGATGACCGTAAACAGACTGTTTGCTACAAAACACCCACGACTTAAGGTTTATAATACAAACAACGGGAAAATGGTGTTCAACATACCTCTCATCGACTATGCATTGCTTGTGAAAGGAAACTACAACAAGGCAATGACTGACCAAGAATACTTAGACCGACAGGACGACTATAACTTCATCTTCTTTGTAGACGACCGCTTAAATTGGCTCAACGCCAATATATATATAAACTCTTGGCGTGTGGTGTTGCAAAATACTGAAATGTAGAGAAAGAGAAATAAAGATACTCAAGTTTCGGATTCAGCCCGCCCTTGTTAAATCCGAAGCTTCAATAAAGATATAGAATACGATACTTTACGCGTTGGCAGAATTAGTAAACAAGTTAACCCGTTAACCTAAAATTCCGCCAACGGGTGATACTTTATCATTCTAAATAACAGTGTAATACTTGATGTTGTATCATATTAAACATATTACCCTTATAGCGGTTGTCGGCATAATGCTATGCATGGCAATGGCAGCTTGTTCAGATAGCAACGCAGAAGACGCTATCTCTATGAACGATGTACGTGTAGCCTTTACGCTGGCGGTGTCAGATGTCAAGACAACTCGTGCCGCCAACGAGGGATGGGACGACTACGATCATCCGCTGCCCGGCATTGAAAAGGAAAATATGATTAACCCCGACGACTTGTATATAGCCATCTGCGACAATGGGGGCAACATCATCGGAGATGTAAAGATTATAAAGGTTATACCAATGAGCGACCCTTCGGGCAATGAATATGCCATAACTGGAGTGTGGAATAATGCTAAAGACAATATTGCAAAGGCTAAGAAGATAATGATTGTGGCTAACTGCAATGCTTCAAAACTTAGCCCCATTTCACTACCCGACTTGACATACAACCTTGATACGGGCATACGAAAATATATACCAATGTGGGGCGTGGCTTCGCTGCCTGAACTAAGCCTCGGCACACAAACAGAATTGAAAGAGCAAATATATTTGCTCAGAGCTATGGCTAAAGTGAGAGTTGGTATGCGCTCGGATATGCCGTCGTACGGTTACTCTATAGGTAGCATGCACATCAACAACTATAACACCAAAGGCTATTGTCTGCCCAACAACTATAAGCTGGTTGACCGAACGCAGGATATACGCTTCAATAATTCGCTGCACGTGTTTGACAGCAGGAAGGCAAGTATAGGCTTATTGGAGGAGAGAGCAACATACATACCAGAATACGACAATACCAGTAGTGGTGCGACACCTGCTACTATAACAATAAACCTGAACCGAAACGGCAAACACGAAGGTACATACACCCTGTATTTCCGCAACTATGACACGGCTGGAGAACCTACAGGCACGCCGTACGATATACAGCGCAACCACTTCTATACATTCATGGTTTACAAAGAGGACGGAAAGCTCATAGTAAACCTGCACGTAAGAAGATGGAATAAGCGAGAATACGACGAAGAAATAATAATGTAAACACGTTGGCGGAATTAGTAAACAAGCTGACAAGTTAACGGGGTAACAGGTAAATCAGTACCGTACCACTAAAAGTGACATAATATATACATAAATGAAGAAAATATCGCTTTTGATAGTCTCGCTCATTGCATCACTTGCTCTATGTTGTTGCTCGTCAGACCCTACTATCGAGCCAACAATTGATAGCAAGCCTGTAACTGTGCGCATAAATATTTCAACCCCGACAGGAAGCACTGCATCACGTAGTAGCGGTTCGCTGGAATGGACCGACGCCAATGTCGAAAAAGGCGAGATGATGAACAACTGCTTCACCATCGTTGTACAGCGTGGCATCATCAAACATCTGCTTGTTAGTGAAGATTATGCTGAGGAGAAGAGCTGGGTGGGCACGCTTACGGCAAAGATAGAACCAGGCGAAACTACATTCTATTCTTTCGCAAATATTAAACCTAAGGCTGTGGGGCTCGACCCGAATATCGACTATTCTACATCTAATACGCCGCTCCCTGCCGACTTCGACAATAAGCTATATACCGTAAATGGCAATGTTAGTTCGATAGAAGGTTTTCCGAATGGCATACCTATGAGCAATAAGCAGACCATAGAGATAAAGAATAATACTTCGGATGTCGATCTCGAAGTGATAAGAATGGTAGCTAAGGTGAAGCTGAAGATAACCAACGACACACCAAACGACATCACGCTAAAGAAAGTGGCGCTTACAGATATTACCAAGAACGAGGCCAACAATCTGTATCTGCTGCCTGGCAAGGACAATGGCACAGCAGTTGAACCACATATCAATGCTTCGGCAACGAAAGAGACGTTTACTATAAATCTCGACCCTGAAGTGGTGGTAAAGGCAAATACTACGACACCGACGATAATAAGTTTCTACGTCAATGAGTCGATAGCTCGAATGCCAAACTACTTTGTAGTGAGCGTTAAGACCGACCATGCCACAATGAACCATCGTGGTGCATTGTCAAACTGGAACACAATATCGCGTAACGACTATCTTGAGATACCAATAAAGCTAAACGACTATCGTGTAAGATTCAAGGTAGAGCAGTTTACCCCCATTGGCGTGCTGCCTACTGTTGAGCAGAACGACGAGATGCTTACCGTAAGATTTAAGAGTTACGGCGAGTTTCATCTCATACCTTATGTAGTGCGCATAAGCGATGGTGTTGAACTTAAACCTGGTGTCGATGCAGCCGACGGTTGGGTGTTTGCTGGTTGGCAGACATTGACGTTACAACCCGACGGCGATGGGGTATGTATATACGACCGTATGCCCACACCTGTGCCATCGCGACACACCATAGAGGGCGTAATTGGCAACCGCAATGGATATGCTATACACAAGGTGCTGATAGGTATCAATCAGTTAGGGTATGACATTCCGTATAAAGTGGAAATTATAAAAGAGTAGTGTATTATGAACAAATACAAATACATATATTTATGCTTTCTGGTGTTGGCATGCTGTGCCACCACCATTCATGCACAACAGAGTGTGTTCAAACATTGGGAGGGCGTGACTGGCAGACCGCTTCTGGCCAATCCTTATGGACAGATGATGCAGCAGGTGCATGAGTATGAATATACCTATTATGTAGAGCCGGGAAAGGCTGTAGACTTGCTATTGCCGTTTGAAGGATATACAACGGACGGTGCACGGCAAAGTCGCTCAAACGAGCCAAAGGGCTACATCAGATGGTATGACTATAAGACTGACATGAAAAGCAGCAGGCTCTCAGAATACGACAGCTATTACAGCTATTTGGAAGAGGTAAGCGATGCTGCTAACAATGTGCGTGGTCTGTTTGCTTGGAAAAAGTCTCTAAGTGGTGAAAAGTATGGACCGAGTAGAATAAGACAGGGTGTAAAGTATACTGCACCAACCGAGGCGGCAAACGCTAATTGGGAAGGAGAGGAAATAGCATGTGATGTGAGTAAATATATCGACTTTGACCCCTTTGAGGCTGGTGGCTACTTCAACAAGAAACGATATTTCCAGCGTGAGCCTACACTGCAAATACGATATATCTTCCACATAAGGTCGGCAAAGAGTATAGCAGAGAATATCGTCAATGCGTTTCCGACAAACAAGCGTGCGGCTAACTCCGACTTGACGATTGAGGACAACCGCCAAATATTATTTGGTGCTAAAGACGCGAATTCCTCAATGGCAATTCGCGTCAATATGTTGCCAAGCAACTACTATTTTTATCCCCTTAAGGAAACCAATCATCACGTATATGCAGCAGATGATGCACATCTGATAAAACGTGCCGACTTTGATAAGACCAAAATGGTGCAGGCTACACGTTATCAATGGCGTGCTTATGATAAGACCAAGACTAAATATACCATTCTGGCAAGAGATGCTAATGAGAATTATCAGATATGGTCGGCTACAAGCATGAATACCATTATGACAAATGGTAATGGGTGGTTGACATTGGACGGAAAGGCAACTTCAAAACCAACCATTACTTTTGGAGATGTGGTGTATATTGTGTGCTATGCCAAAAATGGCAACGACATGGCTCCGATAGCCAATTACGAAATATTGTATAATAATACTTATCCAAAGACGCGTGAGCAGATTTTTGCTGATGGCGATAACGACCGCACATATAGCTACCTCAACACCCACTATCAGCAAGCTACAAAGCCTATATCGTTTGACGATGACAATAATACGCTGACATTGGACGCACCTACAGCAGCTAACAACATCTCTACGCTGTCTTCGCAATGGGACAAACGTGCGTATTGTTACGCTTATCCACAACTGCGCGACCTAAGTTGGCCTGATGGTTATGGTGTTATACACGGCGAGTATGGATTGTACAAGAGTGCGAACGTGCCGGGTGTGTCGGACGCAAACCAAGAGACTGCTGGTGGGAAAAAGATGTACCAATGGTGGTGGACTTCTGAAGTACTTTACGACCGTACCTATGAACTTACGGGCGGCAAGCAGTATGGATACTTCTTGTATGTAGATGCTTCAGATGAGAGCCGACAGATCGCAACTATCGACTTCAAGGCCGACTTGTGTTCGGGAGCGCGTCTTATCTTCGCAGGAGCAGTGGCAGACTTTACGTCTGGAAACACACAACCTCAGTTGATGTTCAGACTATATGGAGTCATAAAGGACGAACAGGGCAAAGTGACCTATCAACGATTGCTTTCGTCGTTTAGCTCGGGCGACCTTGCCAACAATACTGCAGGCGGCAGACAGCTGGGAAAGTGGTTCCAGGTGTATAGCCGACTGGTGATACGAAAAAAGTCAGGAGTGGAAAACTATTCCGACTTCCGTATTGTGGTGGACAATATGTGCGACAACACCAATGGTGCCGACTATGCTATTGACGACTTGCGATTATATATACAGCATGCCAAGATAGACGTGATACAGAACAAAGCGGTGTGTCCAAGTCAGCTCGAAGGTTCGGACAATACCGACGACGTTAAGCTAATGATAGCCTCTCACTACGAGAACATACAAGCTGTTGTAGGTGTGGGGGTGGCTTCAAAGTTGTTTTACCGTATATGCGACTTGAATGGCAATCCTATTGCAGGTATCGACTATGATGGCGACGGAAAAGCTGATGAATATGGTGTGGCAGAAGTGCCTGCTGAATACAACGCAAGCAAGATGCTGCCAAGCTATGCAGCAGGAGGCAGCACCAATTCGCCAATATTTGCAAAGGACGCGGACGGGAATATACTGCTGTTGCTTGCCTATCGCCATTTCAACTTGGCTTTTGGTACTAAATATTACATTTCGGTAACTATTCCTAACGAAGACGATCCTGACAAGCCTGATGAATGGGGCAAACCCACTAATGTTTGCTCTTTGTATAGTGAGGAATTTGAGCTTGTACAGCAAAAATTTACGGTTTCGGATGCTACTGGAAATACCGTATCAACGGTGCGTGTGTCGTGCGATGGGTCTAATAAGCCTAACGTTAACATTAGCGGAAAGTTGCTGACTACCGACGTGGTGAATGGTGGTGCAATTACATTGCATAAGGTTAAATTAGACTGGTTCTTCAGCGAGCCCGACAAGGAGAACAATTTTGCTTCCATCCCCACGTTGCAGGAAACGTTGGCTGACTATCGCGACAGAGCTGAGTATACCGAAGTGAAAGGTCTTGCTGCGGGATATAAAAACATAAATCCAACAGGCTATGCACTATTGAGGAAGTATGTGGATAACGGACAATTACTGCTTTCGGCAAACAACAATCTTGACGACTATCAGTATAACTCAGAAAAGACTGGGGTATACAAGGTGGCTGCAATCCCTGTAACAACAACATTTACAGAGGGTACAATAAAATACGAAATCTGCCCCGACCCTATGTATTTTACTCTGCGTATCGTCAAAGACGGTCCGAAACTTACTCTGGGTGATGCAAGTGTTGCTTACCCTACAGACGACCGTAGCATGCGTATAGGCTTGCCACAAATAAAGGCTATGTTGGCAGCAGGAAAGGAACTGAGATTGCCTGTAGCAAACCTTGAAGATGCTGCTAAGATTAAGTTTCAGAATGGCTCAAATGTGTTTGTTGCCAATTCAAATGATCCAACATTCAACCTTGGTTCTACTACAAAGCAGATTGTAGGAAAACTAAAGGAAACAACTCTTGAGGCAACTTCGCTGACAGGAGGTAAAGGCTATATAAGTTTACTCTTCGACAACGACAATGCTTTGGATATTCTACACGAAGGCTATTGGTATGAGCTAAACTTCTCGTACGAACAAGATGTCGTGGGGTCTACAATGTCGTGTCCTGGAGAAGTTTTCATCACATTCAAGGTGGTGCCAGAATATCTGACGTGGAATTCTACACTTGCCAACAAACTTAATGCAAACTGGAACAACGACCTAAACTGGAAACGGTCTACTGCGGCTGAATTGTATAAAACTGACTATACTGATTATGGTACAGGAATTTACGACAAGCTAAACAGTAATCAGGCATATACGCCAATGAAATTCTCTAAGGTTACTATACCTGACCAAACGGATAAGGTATATCCCGGACTCGGCAATATCGTATACCGCGAAGGAAACAACATCGCCCTTAAGCTTACAAACTATAAGGGCGAGGAGGCTACAGCGGCTATTGCTTACGATATGCTAACAACATGGAACTATAACACTAAAGACCATTCAGACACAGGCGAAGGCTGGTTTACTTGTGAAACGTTCAAGGGCAATATTTGTGATGAAATATACTTCAAGCCACAAGCTGAATTACTCAATCAAGCTTACCTTGTGTATAATAAGGCTTACATAGAAAAGGAGATGACTCAAAATAAATGGAATATCATTTCATCACCTTTGAAGGATACATATGCAGGCGACTTCTTTGTGCCGGTTAAAGATGATCCTACGTATGGGTCGCGTGGTAGAGAAAACAAGGAAGCTTTCACACGCATGGAGTTTGCTCTTACAAATAACAACCGTGTGGAAGCACCAGTATACCAGCGCAATTGGGACAGCAACGGCGAACAGGTAATCGAAGGTATAACGGGCTACAATGCAGATGACTATTTTAATGGTTATAATCGCATTGATACAATAACAGATGGCGCAATGAATATAGAGTCGCTATATTGGAGTCATGTGTACAACAAGCTGGACGAAAAGTATGCCGATGGCAGAGGATTTGCCATTAAGGCTGGTGACGATTATAAAGATGTAACACCAACGTGGCTTTTCCGTTTACCAAAGGAGGATAAAGAATATTTCTATACTGATGTTGATAACAATCCATACAATTCAGATGGCACATTTATCAAGGTAGTTCCGGTGAATAAAACGGATATATATAAGTTGAATGTGGCTTCTGTTACTGCGGCGAATGAATTAGGAACTATAAAACAGCAACTAACCACAAACACACATAGCAAGAACTGCTATTATATGGTTGGTAATCCGTATACAGCAACGCTGAGTATGTATAGCTTCCTCAATGGTAACCCAAAGTTTGAACGAAAAGTATGGACTATTCAAGATGGTGTGCTTAAGGCGTATCTCATTAAAGAAGGTACATACAATCGTAAAGAAGATCTGCTGATTGAACCTATGCAGGCTTTCTTCGTAAAGGCTAAAGCAAACGAAAGCATAAGCTATGCAACTTTTACCCTACTCATGACCACAGACCGCTGGAAGGCGGGTGGAGGAAAAATAGCCGAAACGAAAGCAAAGATGAACATCCATGTTATTGAGGGTGGCAAAGAAATGGCTACTGCCAAGGTCATAGTGAAGGATGATGCCAACGAAGACTTCTGCAACGATGAGGATATAGAGCTGCTCAACAATACCGAACTGGAGGATATTCCGCAGGTTTACACCATAGCTGGCACTCAGGCTGCAGCGCTCAATGTATTGCCCAATATCGGAATATTGCCTTTTGGAGTGATTGCAAAGGAAAATAAGATGGTGGCTGTGGAGTTGGAGGCAAATAGATATCTCGACACCCCACTCTATATTCTCGACGCCAAAACAGGCACCTATACCCCAGCCGACCATGCCATAGAGATTGCTGCTAACGAGCATGGCAGATATTATATCACTACCGCCATCTATAACACCGCAAGCCGTGGCAAGGATAGCCACATACGCTGCTTCTCGCCTCAGAGTGGCACTATCATGGTAAGTTCTCTGGGCAGCAAACTTTCCTCTGTGAGCATCTACTCCATCGATGGTAAGCTCCTTACTTCGGCCTCTGGCATCAATGCCACAACATGGCATAAGCAAGTGCCTACGGGGCTCTATATTGTAAAGGCGACCACGGAAGATAGAATGGAGAAAACGGTGAAGATAAAGGTGAGATGAAAATAGGTGAAGAAAAAATCTCCTATTAGGGCTTGCTTAAGACTTGCATCCGTTAGATAATGCTCATGCCGAGCGTACCACAATAAAGCACCTTCGCATTTCTGCGAAGGTGCTTTATTATTATTCAAATCCTGACTTCATCACTTTTCTGCGCCATTACAAGGCGCGTATTGAAAACCAATGAGTTACGTCAAAAATATGGGTGGTTTTGGGTGGCGCACTGACGAAGTCAGGGTTAGCGTATCCTCGCGCTAAGCGACTATAAGCAGACGTTCAAGGCATACTGCTTCAGACGTGGGGACGCATCGCCCCCAAGTTAGCTTGCGTTCAAGACTTTTTGTCAAAAATTTTTATTACATTTGCAAGCGTCATATACTATTTATGAAAACAGAAAAACCAAAATTAAGAGTAGAACCAGCCTATTGCAATCGATTAAAGGCTGGAAGGGCTAACGAAATCTATATCAAGATTCTTGAAAAGCTAACACGCGAAAAGCTTTATCGTGACCCAACCTACAACACGTTACGCTTATCTGAAGACTTGAACATCAATACGCGTTACATTTCGGCAGCAGTTTCGGCGTGTACAGGGAATAACTATACTGCTTTGGTGAATGGTCTGCGCTTGCGTGATGTGGTAAAGATGATGCAGTCAACCCAGTATAAGGATATGACGGTCGAAGAGATTGGGCTCTTGGCTGGATTTTCGTCACGACAAACCTTTTATATGGCTTTTCACCGTGTGTACGATTGCACGCCTCGTGCGTATCGTCTTAAATTAGAAAAAAAGTAATTGAAATATCTGTGCTCACCGAACAAGAAAAACAACAAATAACCCAATTGGTGCGCCATTGGGTGGTGCCTGCCATTGGGTGTACCGAACCGATCTGTGTGGCATTGGCTACAAGCCGAGCCGTTGAAGCCTTAGGTAGCTTGCCTACGCACATTGAAGCACGCTTGAGTGCTAATATATTAAAAAATGCCATGGGCGTAGGCATTCCTGGTACGGGCATGGTCGGACTGCCGATAGCGATTGCCTTAGGCGCACTGATAGGTCGTTCTGCCTATGGCCTTGAAGTGTTGCGCGATTGCAACGCTGAGGCCGTAGCGCGTGGCAAACAATTCATTGCCGAAGACCGCATCAACATTTCGCTCAAGAGCGATACGACTGAAAAGTTGTATGTAGAAATAGTAGCCGCTGACGCTGATGGCCACCAAGCTACCGTGGTCATAGCACGTGAACATACGCGCTTTGTCTACATCGCCAAGGACAACGAAGTAGAAGTAGATCTATTGCACGAAACGCCTCAAGACTCAGATGCTACCGAGAGTGAAGCACTGCAAACCGACAAGTTACAACTCAATCTGCACAAAGTGTGGGAGTATGCCACTACGATGCCGTTAGCCGACATCGAATTTATAAACGAAGCGCGTCGACTCAACAAACGAGCTGCACAACTCTCGCTTGAAGGCAACTACGGCCATTGTTTAGGTAAAGCCCTCAGTCGTCCCTTAGGACGTGGCATTATGGGGGACAATATCTTCTCACACATACTTTCGTCTACTTCATGTGCTTGCGATGCTCGTATGGCAGGAGCCATGATACCTGTGATGAGCAATTCAGGGTCGGGCAATCAAGGCATCTGTGCGACCAACCCCGTAGTCGTCTTTGCCGAAGAAAATCATAATACGGCTGAAGAGATGACACGCGCCTTGATGCTCTCACACCTCACGGCCATTTATATAAAACTCAATTTAGGTACTTTGTCGGCCTTATGTGGTTGCGTAGTAGCAGCGACAGGCTCCAGTTGCGGCATTACTTATTTAATGGGTGGCAATTATGAGCAAATGACCTTTGCCGTGAAAAACATGATAGCCAACCTTACGGGTATGATATGCGACGGAGCCAAACCCAGTTGCGCGCTAAAGTTAACCACGGGCGTTAGTACCGCCGTGCTATCGGCCATGTTGGCCATGCAAGGCAACTGCGTCACAAGCGTGGAAGGCATTATCGACGACGATGTTGACCAAAGCATTCGCAACTTAGTAAGCATTGGTGCTGATGCCATGAACGAAACCGACCGATGCGTCCTGGATATTATGACGCATAAATAGCGCATCTGTACATTCTCACATACCACAAACTCTGCAAGAAAAGGCATCCATTTGCACATTTGCACATTCTCACATTCTCACATTTGCACATTTGCACATTCACCAAGCATTTGCACATTTCCTCTATGAAACATAATCACATCCTTACCAGCCTTATGATGGCTGCGCTGGCAGCAATGCCTGCTACAGCACAAATTAGTTTAGTCAACCCCGTGCCACAGAAAGTGGTGAGCACAGGAAAGTTCTTGAACACTTTGCCCAAAACGTGGAAAATCGTTACCAATGAGCAGAGCAACAACGAGGTGTACGAAACGGCACTTGTAATGCTCGAAAAAGCCAAAGTGTCACCCTTGTATAAGTCAAAGTACACCCTTACGTTGGGTGTAAAAGGCGACAAGTGCATTAGCAAAGTGGCCAAACTTATCCCCAATCACGCAGAGGGCTATTACCTCAACATTAGTGAGAAGGGGATTGTTATAGCTGGTGCCGATAAGGCAGGCTTAATCTATGGTGTACAGACCTTGTTACAGTCAATGGCTGAAGGTAAGTTAGAGTGCTGCACCGTGACCGACTGGCCCGACGTTCCCTTCCGTGGTACGGTAGAGGGTTTCTATGGCACGCCTTGGAGCCACAAAGCACGCTTGAGCCAAATAGAGTTCTATGGCCGCAACAAAATGAACGTTTACATCTATGGTCCTAAAGACGACCCTTATCACCGCGACCACTGGCGCGTAGCCTATCCCGATGCTGAGGCCAAGCGCATTCAAGAGTTGAACGAATGTGCGAAGAAGAATAACGTAAACTTCTATTGGGCTATTCACCCAGGGGTTGACATCAAATGGAACGATGCCGACCGCGATGCCTTAATCGCCAAGTTTGAAAAGATGTATGCTTTAGGCATTCGCTCTTTTGCCGTATTCTTTGACGACATCTGGGGCGAGGGGGCTAAGGGAGACAAGCAAGCCGAACTGCTCAACTACGTAGACAACAACTTTGTTAAGAAGCATCACGATGTGAGTCCGCTCATCATGTGCCCCACGGAGTACAACCGTGCTTGGGCTAACGATGCAGGTGGTTACCTCCGCACGTTGGGTACAAAGATGAACAAGAGCATTCAGATCATGTGGACGGGTAACTCCGTCGTTCATTGCATTGACAAGGAGAGCATGGAGTGGATCAACCAACGTATCGACCGCAAGGCTTACATCTGGTGGAACTTCCCCGTTAGCGACTTCGTGCGCGATCACATTCTCCTCGGTCCAGCTTATGGTAATGGCCTTGACATTGCAAACGACGTTTCAGGTTTCGTCTCTAACCCTATGGAACATGCTGAGGCTTCAAAGATTTCACTCTACGGCATTGCCGACTACACGTGGAACATGAAGGCTTACGACTATCAGCGCGACTGGGAAAAGGGCTTAAAGGCTGTACTCCCCGACAATTATGAAGCCCTTCGCACCTTTGCCTTGTATAATAAGGACCTCGGCCCCAATGGTCATGGTTTCCGTCGCGAAGAGGGCGATGAGCTGAAGAGCATTGCCGAAGGCGCGCTGAAGTCTGACCCCAAGTCGTTACAACAGTTGACGATAAAGTGCTATGAACTGCGTATGGCCGTTGACGAACTCTTGGCCGATAATACCAATCCAGAGTTGAAGCGCGAATTGCGTCCTTGGCTTTTGCAGGGTAAGAACGTGGCTGACTATGGTATTGCCACTTGCATTATGGCTATGAATCAACTCTATCCCAATAATGCAGGTTTTCCTAAATTTGACATGGCTTATAAGCAGGCACATGCTTTGCAAGTGCAGATGTACGAATTGGAGAATTCTGACGTGCGCCATGCCCTACAGCCTGGCATTAAGGTAGCCACCAAGGTATTATTGCCCACGCTGAATAAACTCTTTAGTCAAACGGTAGATGCTTACAACAAGGCAAATGGCACGCAACTTGACAATTCGTCAGAGTACAATCCATTCAAGATTGTAACCGATGTGCCCCAGTTGGCATTGCAACCTATCAGTGTGCGCGGCAATGACGTAACAGTATCTCCTTCGCTTGAAGTGATCAAGTGGCCGAAGAACGCAGCTTTCACCATCGAGGGGGATCGCGACATTACGTTTGCAGGTATGGAGTTCAACTTGGGCAAGGCCGATGTAGCGAAGTGCTTTAAGTTAGAACTCTTCACGAAGGGTGCTTGGAAGGAAGTAAGCCTATTGCACTACAAGGCCGACGACCCTGTTATCCACACAGGCAATGAACTCGGTGGTATGCAAGCTTCAAAACTCCGTATCACCAATATCAGTGGTACAGAACAGCAAGTTTACTTCAAAAACTTCAAGTTCATTAAGCGATAAGTAACGTGTAAAAAATAAACTGCAATTTATCGGCCTAACGAGAATGAACATTAACAAAAAAAATAATGGAA
>ERZ1031095.289-NODE-289-length-16742-cov-4.525259_pt1 | contig 16742 bp, 14 predicted proteins | sample MGYA00517108_ERZ1031095 | MGnify/ENA primary metagenome ERZ1031095 (study PRJEB33719, sample SAMN04261275) | wastewater metagenome | biome: rural village; feature: human; material: feces | host: Homo sapiens | place: El Salvador | collected 2013-01-07 ... | reverse complement strand
AGAATTGTAAAAAGTTTTTTAAAGCTTTTCGCCTTAAGCTTTTCTTATTATAGCAAATTATTTTGCAAGGTTCGAGTCTTTTTATAGTTGTTTCTTAAATATTTCACTAAATGTTTTTATCTATGTACAATTTTAGACAAAGTTTACAAATTTGTGGTATATTTATACATAGCCGTGGGTATGTGGCAAACTTCCCTTTTGAGTTGTGTATACAGAATGACATGCAGTGTATTTTGCAGAAAAAATATGAAGTCAGCAACGGGAACTTATCGTGGATAGGCTGTGGAGATTTGAGAAGTGATTTCCGTTTCCGAATTTGCTGGTACCCCGTTGCAGTTCATATTGTTTTCTGCAAAACAACTGTATGCCATTCTGTTATCGCAGGTTTTGAATGGGAAGTTTGAATTTACACATTTGCTGAATTTATGTAATAAATATACGGATTGGAATAAATATATAGATTAGGAGGATATCTCTATGTTCTGGGATCAACATATGCACTGCAATTTTTCAGGTGACAGTGACGCTCTGCCTGAGGATATGATTAAGGCTGGTATTGCCCATGGGCTTTCCGGAATCTGCTTTACAGACCATCTGGATTATGACTACCCGGAGGAGCCAAATATTTTTTTGCTGGATTTTGACAATTATTTTAAGGCACTCTCTGATTTAAGGGAAAAATATGCAGACAAAATTTCCGTAAATATAGGTATTGAGCTTGGTTTGCAGACCCAGGCAGCTGGGCAGAATCTGGCTGTAGCTGAAAAATATCCCTTTGACTTCATAATAGGCTCTTCCCACGTGGTCAACCATATGGATCCTTACTATCCTGAATTTTTTGCAGAAAGGAATGAGGATGAGGCTTATATGGAATATTTTGAGTCTGTACTTGAAAACATCAATTCTTGCGCGGATTTTGATGTCTATGGTCATATAGACTATGTGGTCAGATATGGTCCAAACAAGAATGCTTTTTATACATATGAAAAGTTTAAGGATATAATCGATGAGATTTTAACCCAGCTTATCTCAAAAGGAAAAGGAATCGAGGTAAACACAGGCGGCTTTAAATACGGACTTGGTCATCCGAACCCAACCGAGGACATTATAAAAAGATATCGGGAGCTTGGTGGCGAGATAATCACCATGGGAGCAGACGCCCATGTGCCGGAATATGTCGCATATGAATTTGACAAGACAGCCCAGATAATAAAAAATTGCGGCTTCAAATACTATACAGTATTTAAAAACCGCAAAGCTGAATTTATTCCGCTGTAATATCTCCGCCGAAGTACTTGTTAGAGAGCTCTGACAAAGTGCCATCTGCACGGAGCTTTTCGATAGCTGAGTTGATTGCTTCTTTTAATGAGTCGCTTGAATCGCCCTTTTGCATGATGATACATACCTTTTCAGACTCTGGATAGTAATCTACTATCTTTAAGTTTGCATCCGGGTGGGCATTCATGTAGTCAAGGAAGGAAGCCTCTGCATTGAGAGTAGCATCTGCTCTGTCTGTTCCTGCAAGCACCATCTCAAGTGTGCCATCAAGAGTCTCCACATCAAGGACATTTGCACCATACTCCTCTGCAATAAGCTGATAAGTGCTGTTTGCTGAGTTACAGGTTGTCTTGCCCTTCAAATCCTCAAGAGACTTGATATCCTCATTGTCACCCCTCACGATAAGAGCGGTCTTGTTGTAGCAGTATGGGTCTGAAAAAGTATAAGCCTGAGCTCTCTCCTCTGTGTAGCCAACACCGTTTACCATAATGTCATAACGCCCTGACTGGACACCGGCAAGAAGTCCATCCCACTCGCCTTCCTGATACTGCACGTCCACACCAAGCTCGTCTGCTACAGCCTTTGCCACCTCTACGTCAAAGCCCACCAGATTGTCGTCCTCATCATGATAAGTCCATGGTGCCCAGGTACCCTCCATGGCTACTGTGATATAACCACGCTCCTTGATTGCGCTTAATAAGTCATCTGAACTGCTGTCGGAAGCTGTGTCACTGCTGCTCTCTGTGCCTGCATCATTTGGAGCCTTTTCACTTCCGCATCCTGCGAAAAGTCCACAGGCCATGGTCATTACCATCATTAAGCTGATTATTTTTTCCCTCATGTTTCCTCCTTATGCATCATGCTGTGATGTGATATTTTTAAGGAATTCCTTTACTCTGTCCTCCTTTGGATTTTCAAAGAATTCTCTTGATTCTGCTGTTTCTAATACTTTGCCATCATCCATAAAAACAACCTTGTTTGATACATTTCTGGCAAAATTCATCTCATGGGTGACCACAAGCATGGTCATTCCCTCTGCTGCAAGCTGTCTCATGACAGTGAGCACCTCGCCTATAAGCTCAGGGTCAAGAGCCGATGTAGGCTCGTCAAAATATATGATTTCAGGCCTTGTAGCAAGTGCCCTTGCTATTGCGACTCTCTGCTGCTGACCACCTGATAACTGACCCGGATAATTATTCTGCTTGTCAAGAAGTCCTACCTTATCAAGCATCTCCCTGCCGATTTTCTCAGCCTCATCCTTTTTCATGCCTCTGGCTGAGGTCAGTCCAAGAGTCACGTTCTGCAGGGCGGTCTTGTTTGCAAAAAGATTATAATTCTGGAAAACAAAGGCTGTTTTCTTCCTGATTTTTGCAATGTCTTTTCTGTGCATATGCCCCAGATTATAGGTCACTCCATCAAAGACAAGCTGTCCCTCGTCTGCCTTTTCAAGCATATTGATACAGCGGAGCAGAGTGGTCTTTCCTGAACCGCTTGGTCCAAGGATTGCAACCACATCTCCCTCCTTTACATCAAGGTCAATTCCCTTTAAGACCTCTGTTTTACCAAAGGATTTTTTGATGCCATTTATTTTTATCATAGCCATTTCTTCGCTCATTAGTCTGCCACCTCCTTTATCTCAGTTTCCTTGGAGGTATAAGAGCCAAGCTTCTTCTCCCCATAATGCTGTAATATGGTCAGAAGTGTTGACATAAATAAGTATACAAGCGCAACCTCACTGTAGACCCAGAGTGGCTCATAGGTTCTTCCCACAACACGCTGGGCTGCCATAAACATATCTGCAACAGTAATTGTAGCCGCAAGGGATGTGTCTTTCAGCATACTGATGAGCGAGTTTGAAAGTGGTGGAAAAGCAGTCCTAAATGCCTGTGGTAATACCACGTGCCACATAATCTGTATATAGTTCATTCCTACGCAGTAGCCTGCCTCAATCTGTCCCTCTGACACCGATTCCAGAGCAGAACGAAGGGTCTCAGCGCAGTATGCGCCCTCATTTAATCCCAGCACTAAAAGGGCACAAGGGAAGGCGTCCATAACTATGCCAAGCTTTGGCAGTCCAAAATATGCAAGGAACAACTGCACCAGAAGCGGTGTTCCCCTGAATATCCATATGTAAAATCTGGCGAACTGCTTCAAGACCTTGATATTTGCATACTGAACCAGAGCCATGAAAAGAGCAACCACCATAGCCAGGGCAAAACCAAAGACTGTAAGCGGTATTGTAACCTCTACACTTGCTATAAGGATTTTGCCAAGAGCTTCCTGCAAAATGCCTATTATTCTTTCGTCCATATCTATCCTTCTTAATTCATACTTATTTCCTATGCTATCGTATGATAGCTCACATTTATGGGATTGTCAAAGGAATTTTTGAACGTAAAAAATCCGTCATACTTAGTAAAGCTTAAGTGTGACGGATAATTTGATTATGAAAATAACTGTCTATTATACAGCCTCAGTGCTCTGCAGTTCATCTACGTTATCAGATACTGACTTTTCACCATTGCCAGCAAGAGTTTTGGAGAACAGCATGCATATTGTTACTAAAAGTGCAAGTACTCCCGAAGCAATAAATATGGCTGAAGTATTTGCATATGCTACAATGACACTTAACAGAAATGAAGCAATCGGCATAGATGCAGTACTTAATGCAGTAGTAATACCATCTGTTCTGGCAAGAAAATCCTGACGTATTCTTTTAACCATAAATACATTCAAATGCGAATTGACCAATGCAACAGTATACCCCATTATGAATGTCAAAACAGCTGTAAATGTATACACTAAAATCTTGCTTGTATATAATGGCCTACATGCTGGAAGCAAAATATAAAATGCTGCAACTCCAAGGCCTCCAACCATCCAAATAGCTCTGTCTGACATAAATTTCTGCACCATAGGATATGTAATTGACCCAAACAACATACCAAATGTTGCAGCTATTCCAAGGATTGACAATATTTCTGCTCCACTTCCAAGCACTTCACCTGCAAGAGGTGCCTGCAAACTGTTTAATGGAACCATAATTGCATTTAAGAAAATAGACAATACCATAAATATTTTAAGCATATCATCTTTTTTCACATAAGAAAATCCATCTGCTAAATCATCAAAATATTCCTTACTGTCAAACTTCTTTTTTACAAGCTTCTGCTCTTTAGTGTTAACAAACATTATGATAACTGCTGACATAATAAATGTAGCCATATCTATATATATTGCTCCAGATGTACCTATTAAAGCAATAATTGTAGCAGCAATCGCGGTTCCTATAAGCTCCACGATGCTTCCCAATGTAGATGATAAGGACATGCCGTACTCATAGTATTTTTTGTCCAGTACTTTAGGTAATAATGCAGAATTTGCCGGTCCCCTAAACGCTTCAACTGTAGAAATTATCAAAGTCGTAATAACAAGCATCCATGCCTGTAGAAATCCCAGCATATATCCTGTTGCAACAAATGCCACACAGGCTGCACGAATCAAATCTGTAACAACCATAATTGTTTTCTTTTTACGTCCCTCTACCCATGCACCAGCTAATGGTGTAACAACTATAGACGGAATCCTATTAACACCAAACATAATTGCAGACCAGGCCGCATTACCTGTTATCTCATAGACAATCCACACCGACGCAATCGCATCAATTGAATCACCAAAGCGGTTGATTAATGCTGCAATCATCATTTTCATGTACTCTACCTGATGAAATATGTCGCGGTAGCCGACTTGTTTTTCTTCTTTCATACATCGTTCCTCACTTAATTATTGTATCTTTAAATATTATTATATTTGCTATTTTTACTGTGTTAATATAAGTAAATGGAAATTTAAAAGTTTCCATTTATGTATAGTTGTTGAGTTCGACTTTTTACTATATAATTTATTTATAGAAATTTTTTGAGGTAATATACAAATGAGTATTAGAAATGCTGGAAAAACAATTAAAGAAGCTCGTTTAAAGGCAGGCATGACACAAGAGCAATTATCAGAAGGTATCTGCACAGTACTTTCACTGTCAAGAATTGAAAATGGTTCTTCTGGGGTAAGTCCTGTAACATTTCAGGCACTCATGGCTCACGCTGATGCTCCCTGTGAGATTTATCCAATTTTTGCCAGCAGAACGGATTTTGATTGCTTTTATAGTTTAAAAAGAGCCAGATATTTTCTTAATTCATGGCAGTTACAGGAATGTTATGATGAATTAGCCGCAATAGAATCAAAAAGTTTCGCTGACAATAAGCTATATTATCAAGAATGGCTATACCTATATGGCAGTCTATTAATTCGTTCTGGCTGTAATGAGCACAGCGATATCTATGCCATTTTTCTAGAAGCTATACATACTACCAGACCAGAAATAGATTTTGCTGATTTTCGTCAGCTATTCCTGTCCACAACTGAAATTGAACTTCTCATAGCTATCGCACAGGAATTTTTATATCTTAATAATTCAGATACTTGTTATATCATTTGTTCTCAAATTGCATCTTACTTCGCAAGTGCAGAGTTAGATTATCTAAAAAAAGATTTTTTAGAGGCAGAATATGCGATATCTTACTCTAAATATTTATTGTACATAAAAGATTACGAAAAAGTATTATCCGTTGCTGATGCATATCGTCACAAAATGGTTCAGGACTCTGAGGATGCACCTTTATTAGAGCTGACTTTTTTAACCGCACTAGGTTATTATTATACCGGTGAAAAAGATACTGCTTATAGTTACTTCAAAAATACTTTCTATTCTGCACATGCAATCGAAAGCTACTACGCAACTATATGCAGAAATTATGTAATTGAACATAACTTATTTGAATTAGATGATTATTTATCAAAGATGGAGGATATCTCACGGATAAATTTTCCAACAAAAAAAGTCATAGACACATCCAATCTAACAGATGGTACCTATGACTTCTTTTCGCCTGACATTTTAACAATCGGGCGATTAATTCATGATTTACGCAAAGAGCAAGGTATTTCCCAGACTATACTATGTCAAGGATTATGCTCTAAGTCTAAACTTTCTAAAATTGAAAATGATTTGCTTCAGCCAGATATATTCTTGGCTGAAGCATTGTTGCAACGACTTGGTATTTCAGAACGTGGCCTTACTTTCTGTGGCAATAAGCGAGAAAGCAAACTTTATGAATTAAAATTCAAATTAATTCATGTTCGAAGCAGCCAATCCGATCTTTTGTCATCTTATTTAGATGAACTAAAATCTATAATTAGTCCAAAAGATGTTATACTAATGCAACTATACTCTTTATATTATGTAAAAAATGCATCAATACCTATTAATGATAAAATATCCATTTTATTAGAGGCTTTATTTAAAACACTTCCTGATTTTGATGTTTATTTAATACACAAATTTCGTTTAACGTGGACTGAATTATCACTTTTAAATAATATAGCTTCAACATATTGCAATATTAATTCAGATAAAGCTAATTTGTATTTTTCAAAATTACTTGATTATTTTATGATAAATAAATTCGACATATCATTTATGTGCCAATTTCTTTCACCCACATTAACTTTGTATTGTCGCAATTTATACAATCAAAAATATTATTATGAATTATGTGGATTACTTTCTGATAAATACTTTTCGTTACAAAAGTTAGTTTTAAATAATTTAGGATATTTCTTTTTTTATTACTCACAAGCCCAAGGCGAATGCAATAATCTTGAAGTATCCATGCTATATGGCTACTATGCTTGTGCAATACAAGAAATTTTTGAAAGTAAATTAAATTCTGATGCTCTGAAAGAGTATTTATTAGAAGATTTTAGTATACATCTTATTTAAATACAAGTATGTATGTTATCTTCAACAATTTCTCCACATGGCATAATTCCATCATTGCTTACACTCCCCAGTACTGTAAGCAATGAGCATGTCAGTGCCACTCCTACAACGAATTTTCTAATTGTGTTTTTCAAATTATTTTTTTTCATTTTAATCTCTCCTCTTTTGTTTTATTGATACGAACATTATTTTATATACTAGCATAAGAAATAACCACTACATAAATGGAAACTTTGGCGATGCCATTTATTGCATTCTTCTCTACAATTCTAATTGGTTGGATTGTAACACCAGATTATGTAATTGATGAGATGGAACGAAGTGGTGATAAATTCCGTCGTAAAAAGCTTTACTACGTTATGATTCGCTTCGTTGCTCCAATTATAATGTTTGTATTATTCTTACAGTCTACAGGAATTCTGCACTAGAAATATATTGTGTGTTAGTATATTTTAAGCCCGCTTAATTGCGGGCTTTTTTTGTTTCATTTCTATCAATTTGTAAATCTTTATAATATTGCATTGGAGTAACACCATATTCTTTCTTAAACGCTCTAAAAAAATGATTATACCCTCCAAATCCACCAAGCGCATATACCTCTCGAATACTTTTTCCCTGCTCTATATAATGGCGGCATAAATCAAGTCTGCTCTTTACAATGTAAGAATGAGGAGTCTCACCTGTCATCTTTTTAAACTCTCTTACTATATGATAACGGCTTACATAAAATTCATTTTCCAAGCGCTCCAATGAGATATCTTCGGTCAAATGTTCTCTGATATAAATAAAAATATCATCCATTACTACGTGTTTTTTCTTATTCGTCTTAATCTGTACATCCTCCTGAACAGACGAACGAAGTGCAAGTACAAGAATCATTGTCAATAGACTTTTCTCGTATAATGAACGAGCAAATTTAGGTGGCTCAGTATTCATCGAATAGAGCTTTTTGGATATATTCTTTATAAGCATAGCTGATTCACTCTCAGAATGAACAATCTTAACCTGATATGGAACAAAATCAAATGCTTCATCAAGTCTTGTTTTTTCATCTGACAATTCTCTTAAAAGCTCTCCACCTATATAAAGAACATAAACTTCAAGAGGATACTTATTTTTACGATATTCAAGCTTAACCTTATTGCCCGGCTTAATAAATATCAAATCCGCCATAGTACATACAATACTTTCATCCTTCTGATGCATATAACCTGTACCACCAGCTACAAATACAATTGTATAGCTCTTCATTTGCCCAAAGCTTCGCTTGGTACTATCCACTATTTTCAAATATTCCATTTTATAGCCTAGTTTTTTCATTTGTCTATTTTGCACATTCTCCTATTATATTTTTTGTTCATCTTGTCAAAATATACAATATATCAATTTATCTTAGTTTGCAAGCAATTTTTGTATATGGATATTAACACAATCCAAATATAATAAGGTTGTAGCTACCAAAACAATATGAATTTGAGAGGTAAATTATCATGAAAGAAACAAGACCCTTTTCCATGAAGGACAAAATTGGTTACACTCTTGGCGATTTGGGATGTTGCTGTACTGAGCAGTTCCGCGCCATGTACCTTGCTATTTTTTATACACTGGTATTAAAAGTTAATCCAGTACACGTAGGAATCCTTATGCTTATCACAAAGCTTTGGGATGCTATAAACGACCCATTAATTGGTGCACTTGTTGATAGCCACAAAAACAAAGGAAAAGGAAAATTCATTCCTTGGATTAAGTTCTTTGCTTTTCCAACTGCAGTACTCTGTATATTAGGATTTGTTAACGTAAGCAATTTCGCTTATGGTGCACGTATAGCTTATATGTTCATTACATATATTGTTTACGAAATTATGTACACATGTGTCAGCGTTCCATTTGGTAGTCTTTCAAGTGTAATGACTGATGATGTTAACCAACGTACTGACCTTTCTCGATTCAGAAGTCTTGGCGGTACAATTTTTATGACAGTTATCGTTATTGCTGGACCATTATTCTTATACAAAGATAACCAGCCAGTGCCTAGCCATTTCCTTATTATGTCTGCAATCTGTGCAGTTATTGGATTAATCTGTCTTATGTTCACATCTCATTGGTGTAAAGAACGTATTATTGCAGAGCCAGTTGCTAAGGAAAAAGAAAAGCTTAACTACTTCCAGGTAATTAAGGATATTACTAAAAACAAAGCATTACTCGGAGTTATGTTATCAAGCTTTATCGGTATTGTTGGAGCTGGTATGATTAACGGATTAATACTTATTTATTCCGCGATTATTTTGGAAATGTTGCCATCATGGCAGTTTCAGGTATGTTAAGTGTAATCTGGTCACTTATTGCATTCGTAGGCACAAAATTTGTTGCTAAGAAATTTGGAAAGAAAGAATGGATTATGTACAGTGCAACTTTCTCAGTTGTTGTTTATGCTATTTTGTTCTTCTTCCCACTTGATAATCCTATGCTCTTTATTATCATCAACGGAATCTGCTATCTTGGAGTAAGTGGTTTCCAGGTATTAGTTTGGGCACTTGTAAATGATGCAATTGATTATCAGGAACTTCAGACAGGAAAACGTAATGAAGGAATTGTATACTCAGCATATACATTCTTCCGTAAGCTTGCTAATGCCGTTTCAGGAAGTATGAGTAGTTTCGCACTTGCGATTGCTGGATTCCAGGTTAATGAAGCTGTCCAGAGTGAAGCATTCTCAGGACGTCTTTGGAAAACATATACAGGTTTATACGTTGTAGGATATTTATTAGCTGTTCTGGTATTAAAATTTGTATACCCTCTAACAAAAGAGAAAACAGCTAAAATGTTACAGGAGTTATCAGACAAGAGAAAAGCTGCTACTGCAGAATAATAAATAAGAAACTGAGGTATTTTAAATTGACAAAACAAGTAGAAATTACAAACCGTGATGGACACATCTTACGTGGAATAGTTAACATTCCAGAAGATGGCACAGGATTTCCTGCTATTGTAAATGTACATGGCTTTACAGGAAATAAAAGCGGTTACAAAAGTATTTATACTCACACAGCCAGATTCTTAGCTGAACATGGATTTGCCAGTGTCCGTTTTGATTTATACGGAAATGGTGAAAGTGATGGTGAATTCGAGGACATGACCTTTACAGGTATCTTACACGATATCGAGGATATTATAAATTGGACTAAAACACAGGATTTTGCCAATCCAGATAAGATTATCTTATCCGGTCAGAGTATGGGGGGATACGCAGCTGCTACTGCCGCTCCTATCGTTAATCCTTATGCTCTCATGCTTATGTGTCCAGGTGCCGGAATGTGGTTTGGATGTAAGGATCGTGCTGAAGCTATGGAAGCTCAGGGAATCACCAAAGCCGATATTGAAGGACTTACTTTCCCAACATCTTTTAATCATGATTTATTTAATTATGAGCCATTCTCATCGGCAGAAGGATACAATGGACCTGTACTCCTTATAAGAGGAACTGCAGATGATTTGGTAGATGATGCAACATGCCATAGATATGAGTCACTTTACAATGGAAAATGCAATTATAAAACAATTGAAGGCGCTAACCACAATTTTGCCAGTGCTTTTGCAAGAGAAGAATTAGACAAATTAATGTTAGAGTTTTTAACATCACTTAAATAGTATACTCACTTTGAAAGGAAGTATGAACAATGAAATTATTAGAGCCTATAAAAGTTGGAAATATTGAGTTTAAAAACCGTATTATGTTCCCACCACTTACAACAGGATATGAGGAAAAAGACGGTTCAATTGGGGAACAGAGTTTTCGTTTTTACGAGCGTCTCGCAAAAGGCGGTGTCGGATATATAGTAATTGGAGATGTTGCACCACTTCCAACATTCTCTCCTACACCAAAGCTTTATTCATCTGAACAGGTTCAAAGCTTCAAAAAGCTTGCTGACGCATGTCATGAAAATGGCGCAAAACTTGGAATTCAGTTATTCCATCCTGACTACAATGTTAAAGCTTTAAACGACTTGTTCCATCAGGGCAAAATGCAGGAAGCAAGAGCTAGACTTCACCATGATATGCAGCACTTTGTAAATGAAGTTACTGCAGAAGAGCTTGATGAAATAATAAAGCATATGGAAAACTGTGCTATCTTAGCACACGAAGCTGGTGTTGATTGTATTGAAGTACATGGAGACCGTCTTGTTGGTTCTCTCTGCTCTCCTATTTTAAATCATAGAACTGATGAATATGGCGGTGACCTGGCTAATCGTACACGTTTTGCATTAACACTCGTAAAAAGATTAAAAACAATCGTACCTGACATGGTTATCGACTACAAGCTTCCTATAGTTACTCCTCTTGGAGAAAATAGTTTTAGAGGAAAAGGTGGTCTTCCACTTGATGAAGCTTGCATTTTTGCTAAAGAATTAGAAGCTTGCGGTGTTGACACATTACATGTTGCACAGGCTAACCATACTGGAAATATGGGTGATACAATCCCTGCCATGGGAACACAGCCATACGGATTTATGGTTTCTTATTCTAAAAAAATCAAAGAGCTTGTATCTATTCCTGTATCTGTAGTAGGCCGTATCGTTACACCAGAAGCTGCCGAAGCAGTTATTACAAATGGTTCTGCTGATATTATTGGATTAGGTCGTTCTCTTCTCGCAGACCCTGACTTTGCAAACAAATGTGCAGATGGACATTGCTGTAATGTCAGAACATGTATGATGTGTAATAAAGGATGTACAGATAATATTCAGAATCGTGCTTTCTTAAGTTGTGTACTTAATGCTGAAAATGGTTACGAAGGATCCCGTCAGATTACTCCTGCAGCATCAACAAAGAATATAGCAATTATTGGTGCTGGTATTGCTGGACTTGAAGCTGCACGTGTTTCCGCATTAAGAGGACATCATGTAACTATATTTGAGAAATCACTTCAGATTGGTGGTCAGTTACTTATTGCCAGTGTACCTCCAAGAAAAGAAGAAATGATGAGAAGCATTAATTATTATACAAATGTGCTTCCTGAATTGGATGTAACATTCAGGCTTGGTCAGGAATTCACATCCCAAGATTATAATTCATTCGATGAAGTAATTGTGGCAACAGGAGCAAACAATGCAATAATCCCTGTTCCTGGCAAAGATCTTCCAACTGTAGCAAGTGCATGGGATATACTTGCCAAGAAAGAAATCGTATTCGGCAATGTTTCTGTAATCGGTGGTGGTCTTGTAGGTGTTGAAACCGCTGAATATCTGGCTTCACGCGGATGTAAGGTTACAATTATTGAAATGATGGATCAGATTGCAAAAGAAGAAAGCAACACTATTTTACCTACTCTAATGAGTGAATTAGAGCATTATAATGTTCAAATAGTAACATCTGCAAAATTATCAGAAATTAAAGATAATTCTGTAGTTGTTGAAAAAACAATAGATGACAATACATCAACAGAAGAAATTGCTTCAGACTTTGTTGTAATGGCTGTTGGTGCAAGAAAGAATCTTCCAGAGCTTTCAGATTGTCCTCTCCCACTTCACTATATTGGTGATTGTGCCGGAGAACGTCCAAGTAATATTGATCATGCTATTAAATCAGCATATGATGTTGCATGTGAAATATAAATTATTAATTATATCATTACCACAAAATCCATGTTCCAAATTAAGGAACATGGATTTTTATTATAATATATATTGAAATATTAAATCAGGCACCACAGCCTTCCTCTTCGCTGTGGTGCCCTATATTTTAAATCATAACTAACCCTTTGTTTTTCTATTTGAAGTACTTGACTCCGCTCTCAAATATCTTCATATCCTGCTCACCATAGATATTGATTGCAACACTCTCTCCTCTACGCTCTGAGTGAGCCATCTTTCCGAGGACACGTCCATCTGGTGATGTGATACCCTCGATTGCCATGTATGAGCCATTTACATTCCACTCTTCATCCATAGTTGGCTGGCCAGCTTCATTTACGTACTGTGTAGCTACCTGTCCGTTCTCAAAGAGCTTATCCAGCCACTCTTTTGGTGCCACAAAACGTCCCTCACCATGTGATGCCGGGTTGCAGTATGTCTTTCCAAGCTCTGCTCCCTGTAACCATGGGCTCTTGTTTGTAACAACCTTTGTGTATACCATCTTTGAGATATGGCGGTTGATTGTATTATATGTAAGTGTTGGACATGTGCTGTCCTGCTCACGAATCTGTCCAAATGGAACCAGTCCTAACTTAATCAATGCCTGAAATCCATTACAGATACCAAGTGCAAGTCCGTCTCTCTCATTTAAGAGCTTGTTTACAGCCTCTGTCATCTTTGCATTTCTAAAAGCTGTTGCAAAGAACTTAGCTGAGCCGTCCGGTTCATCACCTGCTGAGAATCCACCTGGGAACATAATAATCTGTGCCTGGTCAATAGCCTTTACAAACTCATCTACAGAATCACGGATATCCTCTGCTGTAAGGTTTTTAAATACCTTTACAATTGGCTCTGCACCTGCGCGCTCAAAGGCTTTTGCACTGTCGTACTCACAGTTTGTGCCTGGGAATACTGGTATAAATACCTTTGGCTTTGCTACCTTATTCTTGCATACATAGATATCCTTTGTGTCATATAAGCCAGTCTCCACAAGGCTTGTATCCTCTGTTGCCCTTGTGTGGAATACACTCTCAAGTGTGCCTGTCCATGCCTTGATAGCCTCCTCAATTGGAAGAATCATGTCATCACACTCGATTGCTGCCTTATCATTTACATATCCTACAACTGCCTCTACTCCGTCAAGTCCTGCTGCATTGAGAATCTCTCTAACCTTTGCAAGCTTGTCTACAGGAATCTCTGCCACGATATTTCCAAAGCCTGGTGCAAAAAGAGTCTCACTAGTAACATCATCTTCGATTGTAACACCAAGCTTATTACCAAATGCCATCTTAGAAACGGCTGCTGCAAGTCCCTTTCCATCCAGAGCATATGCAGATACGATTGCTCCAGCCTGAATCATATCATGGATAGCTGTATAGAGCTTCATTACCTGCTCGTATACTGGCAGATCATACTCGTTTTTCTCGATTGAGAAAAGTACTAACTGATTGCCTGCTGCCTTAAACTCAGGAGTGATGATATCCTTCTCCTTTGCCACATCTACAGCAAATGATACAAGTGTTGGTGGAACATCAATCTCATTAAATGTTCCAGACATTGAATCCTTTCCTCCAATTGATGGAAGTCCGAATCCTATCTGTGCATCATATGCACCAAGTAATGCTGCGAATGGCTGGCTCCATCTCTTTGGATCCTCGCTCATTCTGCGGAAGTACTCCTGGTAAGTCATACGAATCTTAGAGAAATCTCCACCAGCAGTTACGATTCTTGAGATTGACTCAAGGACTGCGTAGATTGCTCCATGGTATGGGCTCCATGATGACAGGTATGGATCAAATCCATATGACATCATTGTAACTGTATCGCATTTTCCATTTAAGACTGGAAGCTTTGCTACCATTGACTGTGTCTCTGTGAGCTGGTAACGTCCACCATACGGCATGTACACGCTTCCTGCTCCGATAGAACCGTCAAACATCTCAACGAGTCCCTTCTGTGAACATACGTTAAGGTCTGAGAGCTCTGCAAGCCATGCGCCCTTCATATCCCCTGCTTCAAGCTTCTCAGCTACTGCAGGTGTGTTAATCTTATCTAAATAGTTGTCTTCCTGTGCAGGCATCTCAACCTCCACATCAGTCTCCTGGTGTGCTCCGTTTGTATCAAGGAAGGCACGGGAAATATTTACAATTTCCTTTCCTCTCCATACAAGGACAAGTCTTGGCTCCTCTGTTACCACAGCAACCTCTGTAGCCTCAAGGTTTTCCTCCTTGGCATATGCCATGAACTGGTCTACATCCTTAGGGTCTACAACTACTGCCATTCTCTCCTGTGACTCTGAGATAGCGATTTCTGTTCCATCAAGGCCTGCATATTTCTTTGGCACCTTATCAAGCTGTACCACAAGACCATCTGCAAGCTCACCGATTGCAACGGATACTCCGCCGGCACCAAAATCGTTACATTTTTTAATAATATGAGAAACCTCTTCTCTTCTGAATAATCTCTGGAGCTTTCTCTCTGTAGGAGCGTTACCCTTCTGAACCTCTGCACCACATACAGCTGTTGACTCTGTATTGTGAGCCTTTGAAGATCCTGTTGCTCCACCAATTCCGTCACGTCCTGTACGTCCACCAAGAAGGATGATTTTGTCTCCTGGATCAGATGTAAGTCTCTGAACTGCACGTCTTGGAGCTGCACCCATTACTGCACCAATCTCCATACGCTTTGCAACATAGTTTGGATGGTAAACCTCCTTGACATATCCTGTTGCAAGACCAATCTGGTTACCATATGAGCTGTATCCGTGAGCAGCCTCACGCACCAGCTTCTTCTGAGGAAGCTTTCCTTCCATTGTCTGTGAGTTTGGAACTGTAGGGTCTGCTGCACCTGTTACACGCATAGCCTGGTATACATAAGTACGTCCTGAAAGTGGATCTCTGATTGCTCCACCGAGACATGTAGCAGCACCACCAAATGGCTCAATCTCTGTTGGATGGTTGTGTGTTTCGTTTTTGAAATTTACAAGCCACTCCTCAACCTTGCCGTCTATCTCTACAGGCACTACGATTGAGCAGGCATTAATCTCATCTGACTCCTCCTGGTCATCAAGCTTACCCTCAGCCTTGAGACGCTTCATGGCAAGCAGGGCAAGGTCCATGAGACAGACAAACTTATCTGTACGATTCTTGTAGATATTTCCAAATGTGTTTAAGTAATCCTTATATGTATTCTCGATTGGCGCACGATAGAAACCATCATCAAAGCTTACGTTCTTAAGCTCTGTTGAGAATGTAGTATGACGGCAGTGGTCTGACCAGTATGTGTCCAGTACACGAATCTCTGTCATTGAAGGATCACGCTTCTCGTCATTCTTAAAATAATTCTGGATATGAAGAAAATCTTTGAATGTCATGGCAAGGTTTAATGAATCATATAATTCCTTAAGCCTGCTCTCCTCCATGCTTGTAAAGCCATCAAAAATAATGACATCTGCAGGGTCCTCGAAATTCTGTACCAATGTCTCTGGCTTTTCCATGCCGATTGCACGAGAGTCTACCGGATTGATGCAGTGCTTCTTGATTGCAGCAAACTGATCATCAGAGATATTTCCCTCGATTACATATGTTATTGCACTTCTGATAATAGGCTCCTCATTCTCATTGAGAAGCTTCACGCACTGCTCTGCTGAGTCTGCTCTCTGGTCAAACTGTCCAGGGAGGAACTCTACTGTAAATACTCTTGCATCGCCATACTCAAAGCTCTCCTCGTAGATATTATCTACCGGTGGCTCAGAAAATACAGTATATAATGCTCTCTTATATGTCTCCTCTGACACGTTTTCCATATCATATCTGATAAGTACACGAACCGCTGTCACGCTGTCGATACCAAGATAGTGCTTAATCTCATGCTTTAACTCTTTTGCTTTTACAGCAAAATCAGGTTTTTTCTCTACATACACTCTGCGTACATTGCTCATGAAAATCTCCTCCAAATCTCATAGTTCATCAATATGGTTTTAGTATAGCATG
>ERZ1031095.281-NODE-281-length-16884-cov-8.354448_pt1 | contig 16884 bp, 10 predicted proteins | sample MGYA00517108_ERZ1031095 | MGnify/ENA primary metagenome ERZ1031095 (study PRJEB33719, sample SAMN04261275) | wastewater metagenome | biome: rural village; feature: human; material: feces | host: Homo sapiens | place: El Salvador | collected 2013-01-07 ... | reverse complement strand
TGAAAGTCAGGGCTTTGTGATTTTTTTAGAATAAGAGAGTTTTGACACACCCTCCATTTCATTTTTATTGGCATACTTTTTGCCAAGACGATATTTGCACGTTTCAACCGCTCAGGAGTGCCCGAAAAATCAAAAACGAAATACGTTGTCGGTTTTTCGCGAGTTTTGAGCTTGCAGCCGTAAGCACATGGTTTACAACGCCTTGCGGCGATAAACGCTAAAGTGTGCAATTTTTTCTTATGTAAAACCAAACTTATCGTGAGACTTTACCATGTAAAAGCTATGCTTTTACCGGGTAAAGTCTCACGTTTTATATGGTAAAGTCTCACTAAAAGTTTGCAAAACCTATCGTTTTAGGTTGAAAAGTCTCGGTTTTTGCAGATTTTTCGCTGCGCCGAACAACAAAAACGCTCGTTTTACGCTTCTGAATTTTCTATAATGAGTTTTTTCGCGGAAGTTTTCAAAACTATATTTGCATATAAAAGTAAAAAGATGAAAAGCTAAAAACATTTAAAAATGCACATAACCGTAGCGTACTCAGATATGTAAAATTCTGAAAGCAATGACAACTTTTGGCACACTTCACACTAAAAACTGTCTGTATAGCCCTGGTTTACCCATAATTTGAGCCTTTCTGTCGCAATGGCACACTATTTGTAATAAAAGTTTATGATTATAAATCAGAAAAACAAAACTTAAAAGTAAAAATACAAATTCATACTATGGCACAGAAAGGCAATATTGGAGTAACGACAGAGAACATCTTCCCTGTCATCAAGAAGTTTCTTTATTCAGACCATGAGATTTTCCTCCGCGAGATGGTGTCTAACGCCGTCGACGCTACACAGAAGCTGAAGACGCTTGCCGAACGCGGCGACTTCAAGGGCGAACTGGGCGACCTCACCGTGCGCGTTAGCCTCGACACCGAGAAAGGCACGCTGACCATCAGCGACCGAGGCATCGGCATGACCGAGGAGGAGATTAACAAATATATCAACCAGATTGCATTCTCTGGCGTTACCGACTTCCTCGACAAGTACAAGGACAACGCCAATGCTATCATCGGACACTTCGGTCTCGGCTTCTACTCGTCGTTCATGGTGAGCAAGAAGGTGGACATCATCACACGCAGCTACAAAGATGGCGCAAAGGCTGTGAAGTGGAGCTGCGATGGTAGCCCTGAGTTCGAGATTGAGGACGTAGAAAAGGCAGACCGCGGTTCGGACATCGTGCTGCACATCGACGACGACTGCAAGGAGTTTCTCGAGAAGCAGAAGATTGAGGAGCTGCTGAACAAGTACTGCAAGTTCATGGCTGTGCCCGTTGCATTCGGCAAGAAGACCGAGTGGAAGGACGGCAAGCAGCAGGAGACCGACGAGGACAACATCATCAACAACGTTGAGCCGCTTTGGACAAAGGCGCCGAGCACACTGAAGGACGAAGACTACAAGTCGTTCTACCGCACACTCTACCCGATGCAGGACGAGCCGCTGTTCTGGATTCACCTCAACGTCGACTATCCGTTCAACCTCACCGGCATTCTCTACTTCCCGCGTATCAAGTCGAACATCGAGCTGCAGCGCAACAAGATTCAGCTCTACTGCAATCAGGTGTTCGTAACCGACCAGGTGGAAGGCATCGTGCCCGAGTTCCTCACCCTGCTCCACGGCGTCATCGACTCGCCGGATATTCCGCTGAACGTGAGCCGTTCTTATCTGCAGAGCGACGCCAACGTGAAGAAGATCTCTAAGTACATCACAAAGAAGGTGGCAGACCGTCTCGCAGCTATCTTCAAGGAGAACCGCAAGGACTATGAGGAGAAGTGGGACGACCTGAAGATTTTCATCAACTACGGTATGCTCTCGCAGGAAGACTTCTACGACCGCGCTAAGGACTTCGCGCTGCTGAAGGATGTAGACAGCAAATACTTCACATACGACGAGTACAAGACACTCATCAAGGACAACCAGACGGACAAGGAGGGCAACCTCGTCTATCTCTACGCCAACGACAAAGAGGGCGAGTACAGCTACATCGAGGCTGCCAAGGCTAAGGGCTACAGCGTATTGCTGCTCGACGGACAGCTCGACAACCCTATGGTTTCGATGCTCGAGCAGAAGCTTGAGAAGACTCGCTTCTCGCGTGTGGACGCCGACATCATAGACCGCCTCATACAGAAGGAGGACAAGAAGGAGAGTGAACTCGCTAAGGACGAGCGTACCAACCTTGAGCAGGCGTTCCGCTCACAGCTGCCGAAGATGGAGAAGACAGAGTTCTACGTAGACGTGCAGGCTCTCGGCGAGCAGACGCTGCCGGTGATCATCACACAGAGCGAGTACATGCGCCGTATGAAGGAGGCAAGCAAGTTCCAGGCTGGCATGGCGTTCTACGCACAGATGCCTGATGCGTTCAACCTCGTGCTCAACAGCGATCACCCACTCATCAAGCAGGTGCTCGAGGACGGCAAAACTGCATGCGCAGCAGAGCTGCAGCCGGTAGAGAGCGAACTGAAGGGTCTCGAAGCACGTCTCGCTGCTTTGCACCAGAGTCAGAACGGCAAGAAGCCAGAGGAAATTTCGCAGGAGGAGAAGGACGACCTTAAGAACACGGAGCAGTCTATTGAGGAGCAGAGCACAAAGAAGAACGGCATCATCGCCGCATACGCTGCCGGCAACAAGGTGGTTCATCAGCTCATCGACCTCGCATTGCTGCAGAACGGCATGCTGAAGGGTGCGGCACTCGACTCGTTCCTGAAGCGTTCGGTTGACCTTATCAAGTAAGATTGGCGACAATTCGGCAAATCTTATTTAGCAAATCATGTGGCAAGTCTGTAGCGGAGCCTTAAGGACTCCGCTACACAAACAATAAAAAGCCCGACAACACGGAGTGTCTGCTCCATGTTGTCGGGCTTTATCTTTATATAATAATATGTAGTGCTTATTCCTCTCCCCGCAGCACGGGCAGCGAGATGTGATACTTCACGGCGAGGATGCGTATGACTACGATGAGAAGGAAAGCGATGATGACGGAGATTGTCATGTCGCAACCAAGCTCTACGAGCGCCCAGTAAGCAAGTCCGCCGATGATGCTCGCCATAGCGTATATCTCCTTTTGGAAGATTACGGGCACGTTGTTCAGCAGCACATCACGTATCACGCCACCGGCAGAACCGGTGATTGTGCCCATGATGATTGCCACCCAGAAGGCATGGCCGCAGTCGAGCGTCTTCTGCAAGCCTGCCACGGTGAATAGCGCAAGGCCGAGCGTGTCGAAGAAGAACCATGTGTTGTCGAGTCGCTTCAGCGATCGCGCGAAGACGATGACGAACATCTGCGCCATGAACGTACAGATGAGGTATATGGACGATGTCATCCAGAACGGCGTTACGCCGAGCATTATGTCGCGCAGCGTACCGCCGCCGATAGCTACGGCAACGCCACAGACGAAGCCGCCGAACCAGTCGAAGCGCTTGGCTGCGGCATGGCGGATGCCGGAGATGGCGAATGCGAAGGTACCGAGAAACTCGATGACATTGAGCAAGGGCTGGTAGATATCTTCTGTAGGCATCATTCTTAGTTTACAACGTTAGTGGGTGATCCTGCGAGGAACGACTTGATGTTGCATACGGCGATGTCCATCAAGCGCAGACGAGCCTCGAGCGTAGCCCAAGCCACGTGCGGCGTGATGAATGCGTTCGGCACACCGATAAGCGGGTTAGACACCGATGGCGGTTCGCTTGAGAGCACGTCGGCACAGTAGGCGCCGAGCTTTCCCGAAGCAAGTGCGTCGGCAACATCAGCCTCGTTAACAAGCGGTCCGCGACCGGTGTTGATGAGTATCGCGCCGTCGCGCATCTTCTCGATAGAAGCGCTGTTCATCAGCTCGCGCGTTGTGTCTGTAAGCGGACAATGCAGCGACACGACATCAGAAGCGCCAAGGAGTCCGTCGAGCGTAGTCTTGCGAATCCATTCGGGCAGCTGATCGGGACTCTTGCTTGTGTAGGCAAGCACGTTCATGCCGAACGCCTGCGCTATCTGCGCCACCTTCATACCGATATGTCCGAGTCCGACAATGCCGAGAGTCTTGCCGGCAAGCTCGAAGAGCGGCGTGTTCCAATAGCAGAAGTCTGGACAACGGCTCCATACGCCATTGCGCGTTTCCTCAGCATAGTGGTCTACATGGTTAGAGACATTGAGTAGGTGGGCGAACACCATCTGTGCAACGCTGTCTGTGCTGTACGCCGGAATGTTCGTCACAACGATGCCACGCTCGCGTGCCACCTTTGTGTCTACCACGTTGTAGCCTGTGGCAAGCACGCCTATATACTTCGTGTTCTTGAGCTGGGCTATGATGTTGGCGTCGAACACCGTCTTGTTAGTAAGCGCAATCTCTGCGTCGCCCACATGCTGCAGCACTTCTTCGGGCGCAGTGCGCGGATAAACGGTAAGTTCGCCGAGTTCTTCAATTCTATTCCAAGAGATATCGCCAGGGTTGACGCCCTGACCGTCTAATACTACAATCTTCATATTCCTGTAAAATTATTGGTTGGATTATATCTTTCCTTCGATTTCATCCTTAGTTCTTATACTTATCACCCCAACATTGGAGCATGTACTGATACTGGCGCTCCTCAATGGGCGTGTGTTGCGGCTGCCAGATGCGTGTGTCCTTAAGCGCGTCGGGCATATACTGTTGCGGCGCGAAGTGGTTGGGATAGTCGTGCGAATACTTGTAGCCATCGCTGTAGCCGAGGTCCTTCATCAACTTCGTCGGAGCATTGCGCAGATGGAGCGGAACGGGCTGGTTGCCAGTCTGACGCACAATCTCCAAGGCGTGATTGATGCCGAGATATGCCGAGTTGCTCTTCGGACTCGTAGCGAGATACACCACAGCCTCAGCCAGCGGTATGCGTCCTTCGGGCCAACCAATCTTCATCACCGCATCGAAGGCGGCGTTGGCAAGCAGAAGTGCATTGGGGTTGGCGAGTCCGATATCCTCTGCCGCACTAATGACGAGGCGACGGGCTATGAACTGCGGGTCTTCCCCACCCTCTATCATGCGCGCCATCCAGTAGAGTGCGCCGTCAGGGTCGCTTCCGCGTATACTCTTTATGAACGCCGATATGATGTCGTAGTGCATCTCGCCTTCCTTATCATATGCAAGCGGGTTCTGCTGCAGGCACGCCACAACCATTTCGTCATCTATCACTATCTGATCGCCGGGACACGACTCAACGACGAGTTGCAGGATGTTGAGCAACTTGCGGGCGTCGCCACCGCTATAGCGCAGCAAGGCGTCGGTCTGCTTCAACTGGATATTGAGTTTCGAAAGTTCAACGTCGGTTGTAACAGCACGGTTGAGCAGTTGCAGCAGGTCTTCCTTCTCCAAAGGTTTCAGAACATACAGCTGACAGCGCGACAGCAGCGGGCGTATCACCTCGAACGACGGGTTCTCTGTGGTGGCACCTATGAGCGTGACGATGCCCCGCTCCACAGCGCCGAGCAGCGAATCCTGCTGCGACTTGCTGAAACGGTGAATCTCGTCGATGAAGAGAATGGGCGAAGCCGAATTGAAGAAGCGTCCGCTCTTGGCACGCTCTATCACGTCGCGCACATCCTTAACGCCACTCGTCACGGCACTAAGCGTGTAGAACGGTGTCTCAAGACGATGCGAAATAATCTGTGCGAGAGTGGTTTTGCCCACTCCGGGCGGTCCCCACAATATAAAGGAGGACACGCGTCCGCTCTCAATCATCTTGCGCAGGACGGCATCCTTGCCCACTAAATGCTGTTGTCCGACATAATCGTCGAACGAGCGCGGGCGCATTCTTTCAGCTAATGGTTCACTCATAAGTACAAAATTAGTTATTATATGCGAAATAGCAAAGATTTGCCGCCCATTTATTCACTTCGTTTCAACGAATTAACAAAGAAACGCCCTCAACATATTAACAAAAAAAATGCCCATTAGTCAGACATCGAAGTCTGATTAATGGGCATTGATAATTATAGAATATATGATTTTAATCCTCTGCAAGCTTCAGCTGCTCTGCAACCTCGTCGCAGATGCGCTTTGCAAACTCTTCCTTAGTCATGGTAGCCTGCTCGCCACCACCCTGCTTACGCATAGAAACGAGACCCTCTGCAGCCTCCTTCTCGCCAACTACAACCATGTACGGAACACGCTTGAGCTCGTTGTCGCGAATCTTGCGGCCGATCTTCTCGTTGCGGTCGTCGATGAGTGCGCGTACGCCAGCCTTGTCGAAGAATGTCTTCACCTCGCGAGCGTAGTCGTTGTACTTCTCCGAAATCGGGAGGATAGCCACCTGATCAGGGATGAGCCACAATGGGAAGTGACCTGCGGTGTGCTCGATGAGTACAGCTGTGAAGCGTTCGAGCGAACCGAACGGAGCGCGGTGAATCATAACCGGTGTCTGCTTAGAGTTGTCCTCTGCAGTATACTCGAGCTTGAAGCGCTGCGGCAAGTTGTAGTCAACCTGAATTGTACCAAGCTGCCAACGTCTGCCGATAGCATCCTTCACCATGAAGTCGAGCTTAGGACCGTAGAACGCAGCCTCGCCTACTTCCTCGCGAGTCTCAAGACCCTTCTCGCGGCAAGCCTCGCGGATAGCGTTCTCGCTCTCTGCCCAAATCTCCTCGCTACCGATGTACTTCTCAGTATCCTTCGGGTCGTGAAGTGAAATCTGTGCCTCGTAGTTCTCGAAACCAAAGATGCGGAACACCTTAAGGATGATGTCGATGATGTTCTCAAACTCCTGCTTTACCTGCTCTGGGCGCACGAAGATGTGAGCATCGTCCTGAGTGAAGGTACGAACACGTGTCAAGCCGTGAAGCTCGCCACTCTTCTCGTAGCGGAACACAGTTCCGAACTCTGCGATGCGCAACGGCAGATCCTTGTACGAACGCGGTTTGCGTGCGAACACCTCGCAGTGGTGCGGACAGTTCATCGGCTTGAGCATATACTCCTCGTCCTCCTCAGGTGTGTGGATAGGCTGGAAAGCGTCCTTGCCGTAGTGAGCGTAGTGGCCCGATGTTACGTAAAGACTCTTGCCGCCGATACCCGGAGTGATAACCTCCTCGTAGTTGTACGGCTTAAGCATCTTGCGGAGCATCTCCTGCAAGCGCAGACGCAACTGTGTACCCTTAGCAAGCCAGATAGGCAAGCCCTTACCTACACGGTCAGAGAACATGAAGAGTTCCATCTCCTTACCAATCTTGCGATGGTCGCGCTTCTTAGCCTCCTCAAGCATGAGGAGATACTCGTCGAGCATCGACTTCTTCGGGAACGAGATACCGTAGATACGTGTCATCTGGTCGCGCTTTGCATCGCCACGCCAGAAAGCACCTGCTACGCTTGTAATCTTCACAGCCTTGATAGCACCTGTGTTCATCAAGTGCGGACCACGGCAAAGGTCGGTGAAGTTGCCCTGTGTGTATGTAGAAATTGTGCCATCCTCGAGGTCTTCCTCGATATGCTCGCACTTGTACTCCTGACCATCAGCCTTGAACTCTGCGAGAGCCTCAGCCTTTGACACTTCGCGACGAACGACAGCTTCGTTCTTCTTAGCGAGTTCCTTCATCTTAGCCTCAATCTTGGGGAAGTCGTTCTCACTGATAACATCGCCCTGCTTCGGCATAACGTCGTAGAAGAAGCCGTTCTCCACAGCCGGACCAAAGCCGAACTGAATGCCAGGATAGAGTTCCTTCAGCGCCTCAGCCAAGAGGTGGGCAGAAGTGTGCCAGAAAGTGTGTTTGCCTTCCTCGTCCTCAAACTTGTAAAGAGCGATAGTAGCATCCTCGTTGATAGGACGGTTGAGTTCAACGGTTTCGCCATTGACACCGCAAGATACAACGTTGCGAGCGAGAGCCGGCGAAATGCTCTCGGCGATTTGTAACCCCGTCACGCCCTGTTCATACTCACGAACAGAACCATCAGGAAAAGTGATTTTAACCATAACAAATTAGTTTTATTTAATCAAATTGTTTACAAAGGTATACTTTTATTTTTACATAGAACTATTTTTCCGAAAAAATATAAACTTTTTTATTTGTAATGAAATATCCTGCTATTTACTTACTAATAACACATCTTTTTATTATGCCCAGTTTGTTTGCCATTCACAGAAATAATAATTAATTTTGCATATTAATCTCCAATACATAGAGACGGCAAATCTCACAAATACTGACAACAGAACTCACAAGTATAAACAATTAATCAAATACATATATATTACGACAATGGCAAAGATTAAGATCGAGACACCGAAGGGCGACATCATCGTGCGCCTCTACGACGACACCCCGAAACATCGTGACAATATGCTGAAGCTCGTTGAAGAGGGCTTCTACAACGGAACGCTGTTCCATCGCGTCATCAAGGACTTCATGGTGCAGGGCGGCGACCCCGACAGCAAGAATGCGCCGAAGGGCAAGCAGCTTGGTGCAGGCGGACCCGACTACACTATTGAGGCTGAGTTCACACCTACACACTTCCACAAGCGCGGCGCTCTTGCTGCAGCACGCTTAGGCGACGAGGTGAACCCAAACAAGGAGTCAAGCGGCAGCCAGTTCTACATCGTGCTCGGCGAGAAGTACAACCAGGGACAGCTCAAGCAGATGGAGAAGCAGATGAAGCAGAACCAGGAGACCATCACCTTTAACGATCTTGTGACCTACTACAAGAAGGAGATTATGGAGATGCGCAAGAACCGCGACCGTGCCGGACTGCAGGAGATGCAGGAGCGCCTTATGAAGGAGGCGAAGGAGATATGCAAGCAGAATCCCGTTGGCTTCAGCGCAGAGCAGATGGAGGCTTACACAACAGTTGGCGGCACTCCGTTCCTCGATGGCGAGTACACCGTGTTCGGAGAGGTAGAGGAAGGACTGGACGTTGTAGACGCTATACAGAACGCCGACACCGACCGCGCCGACCGTCCTACTGAGGACATCGCCATGACTATCACACGTATTGACTAACAATCCATTATGACACCGACAGGAGAGAAAGCACTTACCGTATACAAAGCAAGTGCGGGTAGCGGAAAGACGTTCACGCTATCCGTAGAATACATAAAGTTGCTCATCAAGAACCCGATGAGTTTCCGTTCGACACTCGCTGTTACGTTTACGAACAAAGCCACTGAGGAGATGAAGACACGTATCCTCAGTCAGCTTTATGGTATATGGAAGCAGCTCCCGAAGTCGAAGGATTATATAGAAAAGATAAAGAGCGAACTTGGTGTGACCGAACAGTTTATGTCCGATCGCGCCAAGATCGCTCTTTTTAATATTGTACACAACTACAGCTACTTCCGCATCGAGACTATCGACTCGTTCTTCCAGAGCGTGCTGCGCAATCTTGCACGCGAGCTCGACCTCACGGCCAACCTGCGCATCGAGCTTAACGACCGACAGATCGAGAGCATCGCCGTAGACGAGATGATCGACGAACTGGGCGAAAAGGACGAGCTACTGAAGTGGATTCTCGGTTATATAAAGGAGAACATCGACGACGACAAGAACTGGAACGTCATCGGCTACATAAAGTCGTTCGGCGAGAACATCTTCCGCGAGTTCTACAAGACAAAGAGCAAGGAGCTTAACACATTGCTGCACGAGAAGGGCTTCTTCGAGCAGTACACCAAGCGCATCAGAACCATACGCGACGAAGCCGAGGAGCAACTGAAAAGCGTTGCGGCGGAGTTTTTCGAGGCTCTCGAAACGGAAGGCGTTGACATCGCCGACCTCAGCTACGGCAAGTCGGGACCTGCCGGCTACTTCATCAAACTGCAGAACGGACAATACGACGAGAGCATCATCACGGGCAGAGTGCAGAAGGCGCTCGACGAAGGCTCTGCCGACTGTTGGACAAAGAAGAGTGCGCCGCAATCGCTGCGCCACTTCGCCGAGGAGACCATCGTGCCGCTTCTCGAAAAGGCAGAATCTACGCGCAAGAGCAACTGGAAGATGTACGCATCGGCGGTGCTCACGCTGAAGCATCTCAATCAGCTGCGCCTGCTCAACAGCATTGAGCGGAAGGTGCGCGAGATGAACGTCGAGGCAAACCGCTTCCTGCTCAGCGACACCCACACCCTACTCCACTCGCTCATCAAGGATACCGACTCGCCGTTCATCTTCGAGAAGATAGGCTCGCATCTGGAGAACGTGATGATCGACGAGTTCCAGGACACGAGCACCGTGCAATGGCAGAACTTCAAGGTGCTGCTCGAGGAGTGCATGAGCCACAGCGAAGAGCACGGCAACCTGATTGTGGGCGACGTGAAGCAGAGCATCTACCGCTGGCGTTCGGGCGACTGGCGTATGCTGAACAACATCAAGGGCGAGTTTCCGCAGGTGAGCGACATGCTCGACATACGCACGCTGACGCACAACTACCGCTCGTCGCGCCGTGTCATCAACTTCAACAACGCTTTCTTCGAGCGTGCCGCCGAGATAGAGTTCGACGATCTTAAGGAGTGCTGCGGCGAGGACGACATGCAGCTTGCCGAACAGCTGAAGAGTGCGTATGCCGACGTGTGCCAGCAGGTGCCCGACAAGCGCGAGGACTCCGGATACGTACATATCGAGCTGCTTCCGCAGGACGACTACACCGACATCACGCTGAACAAGACGGTCGAGACAGTAGACCATCTGATAGAACTCGGCGCCGACCCGTCTGATATAGCCATCATCGTGCGCTCCAACAACACCATACAGCAGATTGCGGAGCACTTCGCCTGCGTACGCCCCGAACTGAAGATTGTGTCTGACGAGGCTTTCCGTCTCGACAACTCTACGGCGCTGAACATCCTCGTAGCGGCGATGCACTCGCTGACGCATCAGGACGACAAGCTGACAAGGGCGTACATTGCTAAGGCTTACCTCACGAAGGTGAAGGGCGTAGACCTCGAGACTGCCAACCGCACGGTTTCTACCGAGGAGGGCGTTGAGAGCGCGCTGCCTGCCTACTACTGCGACCATAGCGACGAACTGCTCGTGATGCCTATCTACGAACTTGCCGAACGTCTTTACAAGATATTCAGTCTTGAGCGCATCGTGGGCGAAGACGCCTATGTATACGCTTTCTTCGACTGCCTCACCAGTTTCCTCACCTCAAACACAGCCACACTCGACGACTTCGTTGAGGAGTGGAACGAGAACTTCGCATCGAACACCATCCAGGCACGCTCTATCGACGGCATTCGCCTTATCACCATACACAAGAGTAAGGGTCTGGAGTTCAAGCACGTCATCATTCCGTTCTGCGACTGGCGCATGGAGAAGACCAACACTATATGGTGCGAGCCTACGGAGGCTCCGTTCAACGAACTGCCGCTTGTGCCGGTAGACTTCAGCGCAAAGCAGATGATGGGCACTATATACGAGCGCGACTACATCGTGGAGCATCTGCAGAACTGCGTAGACAACCTCAACCTGCTCTACGTGGCGTTCACCCGCGCCGAGCGCAGCCTCATTGTATTCGCACGCCGCGGCAACGCATCGCTGCGTTCGTACGTGATAGAGCAAGCGATAAGCGACATGCAGCTGCCCGACTGCTCGCTCGATGGCGATCTCACCACCTCACCATCTCAACACCTCTCAGGGGGTGCACTTGTCTCAAGTGCACCAACCAATCTCACCACCTCACCATCTCCGCTCGGCTTTTGCCGCTTGCCAGAGCAAGAACATATCACCCTGACATATGGCGAGATAGACACCACCAAGGAGAAGAAAAAGGCTGAGGAGCCGAACATCTTCACGCCGCACGTGGAGAACATCCTGCTGCCGATGAAGACCTACGCCTCGAACGTAGAGTTCAAGCAGAGCAACAAGAGTCGCGACTTCATCAACGACGAGGCTGACGACGAGCAGGCAGAGCAGCAGTCGTACATCAAGACGGGTCTGCTGCTCCACTATCTGTTCTCTAACATCGAGACAGCCGACGACGTAGACAGCTGTCTGCACGACATGGAGATGGAAGGTCTGTTCGACGAAAGCATCATCACACCGACCAAACTGAAGAACATGCTGCACAAGCGCTTCTCTAACCCAAAGGTGAAGGAGTGGTTCGAGGGCGGCTGGACGCTCTTCAACGAGTGTTCCATCCTAAGCTACGACCCTCACACCGACAAGCTGACGGAGCACCGCCCCGACCGCGTGATGAAGCGCGGCGACGAGGTGCAGATCGTCGACTTCAAGTTCGGCAAGCCGCAGCCCGAGCACACCGACCAGGTGCGGCGCTACATATCGCTCACGCACGACATGGGCTACACCGACGTGAAGGGCTACCTCTGGTACGTCTATTCGGACAACATCGTTGAAGTTTAACAAAAAAGGAAAACAACATGAACAAGACATTCTTAGAATATGTCGCAGAAGATATAATCGGCAAGTACGGCACCGACCTCTCGCGCATTGCCGTGGTGTTCCCGAACAAGCGCGCCGCTCTGTTCCTCAACGAGCATCTTGCACGTATTGCGGGTCAGCCCGTATGGAGCCCTGCCTACATCACTATCAGCGACCTCTTCCGCCAGCATACCGACCTCAAGCCAGCCGACCCTATAAAGCTGATATGCGACATACACAAGTCGTTCACGAAGTGTACGGGCATCGACGAGACGCTCGACCATTTCTACGGCTGGGGACAGCTGCTGCTTGCCGACTTCGACGACATCGACAAGAACATGGCAGACGCCGACAGTATATTCTGCAACCTTAAGGACATTCACGAGCTCGACGACATATCTTATCTCGACGACGAGCAGAAGGAGATGCTGAAGCGCTTCTTCGCCAACTTCAGTGACGACATCGACTCCGAACTGAAGAAGCGCTTCCTCAGTCTGTGGTCGCACTTCGGCGACATCTACCACGACTACAACCGCCGCCTAACCGAGCAGGGCATAGGCTACGAGGGCGCCATATATAGAAAGGTGGCAAGCGAGGAGACGCTCCACCTAAAGTACGACAAGTATCTGTTCGTAGGCTTCAACCTCATACAGAAGGTGGAGCGTGTGCTGTTCAGCCGACTGATGAAGGAGGGCAAGGCGAAGTTCTACTGGGACTTCGACGAATACTACATGCCGACAGCCAGAGCGCAGCAGTCTGCTTCGGTTCCGAACAACACGGCGTCGTTCGCCGCTTACCTAACCGATTTCCCCAACGAACTCGACAACACCGACCGCGACATATACGCCAACATGCGCCGACCGAAACGCATACGCTTCATATCCTCGCCCACGGAGAATGCGCAGGCGCGCTTCGCGAGCAACTGGCTTCTTGAGAACGACCGCTACAAGGCTGGCCGTAAGACAGCCGTCGTGATGTGCGACGAGAGCATACTGCTGCCCATAATGCACAGTCTGCCGCCCGAAGCCGACAAGGTGAACATAACGAGCGGTTTTCCGCTCGCCATGACGCCCGTAGCGTCGCTCGTGATGCTGCTCTTCGACCTCTACACGCTCGGCTTGCGCAAGAAGGGCACCACCTTCAACCCCCACTACCTTAAGAAGCTCATGGCGCATCCCTACGCACGCCACCTCCAGGGGGTGCACTTAAAGGGGGTGCACTTGTCTCAAGTGCACCAAGAAAATGTGCACCAAGAAGGAATACACCAAAAAGAAGAACAGCAAACAATAGGAGATAATTCAGGGTGCATGGGTATGGCAGGAATGCCATACCCTCCTACAAGTGCGGCGCTTCTACAACACATTGCCTCTCTCATAAAGCAGGTGGGCATAGCCACAAAGCAGGAGGGCGATGCGCTCACGCAGGAGTCGGTGTTCCGCATGTTCACCATACTCAACCGCCTCGCTGCATTGGCAGAGAGCGGCGACCTCCTCGTCGACAACACCACGCTGCGCCGACTGGTGTCGCAGCTCGTAGGCGCAGCGTCGATACCGTTCCACGGCGAGCCGGTGATAGGCGTGCAGATAATGGGTGTGCTCGAGACGCGCAACATCGACTTCGACAACGTGCTGCTGCTATCGTGCAACGAAGGCAACATGCCGAAGGGCGTCAACGACTCGTCGTTCATACCCTACTCCATACGCAAGGCGCACGGACTCACCACCATCGACAACAAGGTGGCTATCTACTCCTACTACTTCCACCGACTGCTGCAGCGCGCCGGCGACATCACCATCGCCTACAACAACTCTACCGACAACGGACACACCGGCGAGATGAGCCGCTTCATGTTGCAGCTGCTCGTGGAGAGCGGACAGAAGATAGACCACTACAGTCTGACGGCGAAGAACCAGCCGACGCCGCTGATGCCGAAAGCCATAGAGAAGGACGAGACTGCCCTCAGCAAGCTCGAGGAGATGAGCCGCCTCTCGCCCTCAGCTATCAACACGTACATACGCTGCAAACTGGCGTTCTACTACCAGTACATAGCGCACATAAAGGAGCCTGACAGCGACCCCGAGACTATCGACAACCGCATGTTCGGCAACATCTTCCACCGCGCAGCTTACCTTATATATAAAGACATCACCGACCATAGTCCGGTTATTGAGAAGGCTCACATACAGGCTTATCTCAGCAACCGCAAACTACTGGCAAGTGTCGTAGACCGCGCCTTCGAAGAGGAGGAATGCAAGACCAACAACGGACTGCAGATCATCAACCGCGAGGTGATAATAGAGTATATCACCAAGCTGCTGAAGATAGACCAGCAGCTCTGCCCGTTCAGCATCCTGGCTATGGAGGAAGAGGCGAAGGTGTACGCGCAGCTGTCGTTCACCATTCCCTCAGGGGGTGCACTTAAAGAGGGTGCACTTAAAGGGGGTGCACTTAAAGGGGGTGCACTTGTCTCAAGTGCACCAACCAAGCAGTACAACCTCACCATCGGCGGCATCATCGACCGACTCGACGCCGTCACCGACAAGCAGACTGGCAAGCGCCGCATACGCGTAGTCGACTACAAGACGGGCAACAAGCCGTCGAGCGCGATAAAGAGCATCGAGGAGGTGTTCGACCCGAAGAACATCGCCAGCAAACACTCCAACTACTTCCTGCAGGCGATACTCTACTCGCTCATCGTGAGCGGTTCGAAAGAGTGGAACGCGGCTAACGACCCCGTCAGCCCCGCGCTGCTCTTCATAAAGCAAGCCGCAACCAACGACTACGACCCGACGCTCTGCATCGACAAACACCCGATAAGCGACGTAACGGTCTACGAGGAGGAGTTCCTCACAAAACTGAAGGAGACCGTAGCCGACATGTATTCCCCCGACGTTGCCTTCACGCCGACAGACGACAGAAAGAAGTGTGAGCTGTGCCCCTACCGAATGCTATGCGGACTATAGTAACTCTTTTGCAAAAGTCATCGTCACCCGTACGCAATCCGATCGGACGGCGAACGCAATCTGATCGGACGGCGGACGCAATCCGATCGGGCGGCGGACGCAATCTGATCGGACGGCGAACGCAATCTGATCGGGCGGCGGACGCGAACGGTGACATTTCGACGGAAACAATTAATGTTTTTGAGTTAATTATAGGAAAAGAACATCTCAAAAACATCGAATATAATTCCACTTATTCAATTCATTGGCATGATGTTTGCGATAAACAAAATACCACCAAGCCCTTTTGCCAAAAGTTATTATTAATCTAAATTGGAATTTATGGAAAAGACAGAATTGTTTGTTTGCAGATGTCATGATGTCAGCCATCAGTTGGTTTTAGAGACCCTTAAAACGGAAGAAGACGAGGAACACGTTGTTTATGGATGTTTCCATCTTGTTCATCTTGAATTTTGGGATAAACTGAAAAGTGCTACTAAATATCTCTTTGGCAGAAAGCGTAAGGATGGTGATTTCGACGCGTTGTTGTTACGCCCTGAAGATGCTGACAGACTGGCATGGTTTGCCAACTATTTGGATGGTGGAGTTTCTTCGGTTTCACATTCTGCAGCAAAGAGAATGTGTATGAAGTGGCCCTTGAAGCTTATCAATACACGCTCAACGACGGAAGCGTGAAGACCGAGTACGAGATGTCGGTATGTGTGTCCATTAAGCCTGGCAACATCTTCTACCGACTCTATCGCACAGCCAAATATCTATCCGGCTACTGCTCCTGCTACGGCGACTTCGACTCCTTTGAGTTTATGCCGACTGATTCTGCTAAGCTTCATCGTATGGTGAGCGAATTGAGAGCATGTTAAGATGGCAGAAGAGCAGCCTCTGCTTCAATGCCATAAAAGAATATTCTTGTTTAAGCAACTATTACCCCATAAAATAAATTCTTAAACATCTCCCAAATAATAATATTTCCACGGTAGGCAGAAAGCTTGCCGTGGATTTTTCCTATTGTTCGGGCAGGAGCACCACGCCCACACGAACCTTTGCGCCACAATGAGGACAGAAGGTTGTGGTAATTATCTGCTGTGCTCCATCTCGAGCGTTATTGTCTTGTTCCTCTTTAAGGTTGCTGTTTAGCGTATCTTCTTGATCGCTATTTTGTACAGATTCTTTCTCGGCAGCTTTGGATGCGTCTAAAGAGCATGGTGTTTCATAATCATGTTGCACGACATTATAGCCATCCCCTGCTTTTTCATCCAAGTCGTAGAAGAACTCACGAGGGTCAACGCTCAGTCCCTTTGCCAAAGCAAGCAGAGTGCTTGTTTTTGGATTGTTACCAATACTTTTCTTTATGTTCTGTTGTGCTACACCCGTAGCCTCGGCAGCTCTAACAAGAGTAATGTCGTGCTCCTTGAGATAGCGGAGCACATCAAGTACTATATTCATAACTTTATCTATTTATAATTTCCGTTCGTAAAAGTAATACTTTTTATTATATTAGCAAATAATATTCGATCTATTGCTGTCCGGTAAAACACAAAAGAGCATAAAAATCC